>Ga0111538_10000061_pt1 | contig 115888 bp, 95 predicted proteins | sample SoiMethybrSBSTD1_FD_79669 | JGI IMG/M metagenome (GOLD analysis project Ga0111538, IMG submission 79669) | Bulk soil microbial communities from a Populus tree surrounding site in Tennessee, USA - Soil MetaG P. TD hybrid SBSTD1 (version 2)... | ecosystem: Environmental > Terrestrial > Soil >... | reverse complement strand
TGGGCCGTCTTCGCGACGGCGTCGTAGTAGGTGCCCGTATGGGCCTCGATGACGCAGCCCATGAGCTTCCGGCCGCCCGTGCCCCGGTCCGGCACCTGGCTGCTCGGGTCGAGCGCAACGCGCTTCAGCTCCGCGGCCAGTGCCTCGACGCTGTAGAGCGGCTTGGGCCCGACTTCCCAGCGCACGCGGTGGTCCTTGAGCACGAAGCGGGAGGGGCGCTGCTGGCCTGCGGGCACGAGGCCGGCCCCGGCCCCCGACTCGTATTCGGGGACCCCCGGCGTCTCGACGTAGATCCTGACGGGTAGCTGTTCGCGCGGCTCGGCGATCGCGGCCTTGATGCCGCCTTCCTTCGGCAGGTAGGCCTGCAGCTTCGACTCGAGCACTTTGAAGTCGATGCAGACGAAGAAGATGATCATCAGGAAGACGGTGTCGATCATCGGCGTCATGTCCGGCTTGACGTCTTGCTGGGCTTCCTCGAGCAGGCTCATCGGCGCCGCCTCTGCGTCTCGCCCGTTTCCTTGTCGACCTCCGACAACGCCAGCTCGACCCTCCAGAACGCGATGTCCGGCTGGCAACACTGCTTCATGATCTCGCCGACGTAGCGCCACTCGGTCCACTTGTCGGCGCGGATCAGGATCGGCACGTCCATGAGCGGCACGGGTCTGCCGCCGACCGTCTTGTTCTCGAGCCCGAAGGCGTTGCTGGCCAGACCCTCCCTGCGGATCGAGAGCAGCAGCTGCTTGATCGGCCGGTAGTCCACGCCGTGCACTGCCGGGTCGTAGACGACGCGCTGGCGGTAGACGACGCTGCCGTTCTGCAGCACGTTGATGACCGGACGGTTCATCGGCGGCTGGTCGTCGGGCACGCGATAGACGGCGCGCGGCAGCACGAGGTCCTCGAGGTTCTGCTGGCTCAGGTCGATGATCAGCGCGAAGAAGATCATCAGCAGGAACACGCAGTCGATCATCGGCGTCATGTCGATGGCGACGTGCTGCTGGGCCACCTTCAGCATGTCCATCGGCGTCAGCTCCGCAGCGACGCGCCGCGGAAGCGCTCGAAGAGATCCTCGGCCATCGCGTTGATCTCCATCGAGGTGCGCAGGACCCGGTTGCGCAGCGCGTAGAACGCGACGCTGACCGGGATCGCGACCGCGAGGCCGAAGATCGTCGTGATCAGCGCCATCTTGATGCCGCTCGCGAGCTCGGCCGGGCTGACCGGACCGCCCGCGCGCGCGATCGTGCTGAAGGTCAGGAACATGCCGGTCACCGTGCCGAACAGGCCCATCATCGGCGACATCGCTGCGATCAACGACAGCCAGCCGATCCTCTGGAACAGCTTCACGGCTTCTTCGGTCTGCATCTCGCGCAGCGACGCCTGCATCGTCTCGAACGAGTGGCCGAGCTTCGAGAGGCCGGCGCCCACGACGTTCGTCAGGTAGTTCTTGTCGCGCTCACAGAGCACGATCGCGTCCTTCCAGTTCTCGGCCTCGAACAGTTCCTCGAGCTCGTCGAGCAGGTTGGGCGGCGCGAGCTTCTCGCGCTTGATCGTCACGAAGTTCTCGATGATCAGCGCGAGCGCTATCACCGACATCAGGATGATCAGGTAGCCGATCAGGCCGGCGTTGGCGTAGTCGAACACGTCCTCGATCACGCTCGGCTCGACGGGGTCCTGCGCGAGCAGCGTGGTCGCGAACAACACCGGCGTTGCCGCAGCAAGGATGCGGATCTTTCGGATCATGGGGACACGGAAGACTCTGCTGCACGAGACCCGATCTGGAGAGCGCAGTCGAGCGTGAAGGTGCGCATCGTGTGCTTGCCGGGTCAGCGATTGCTCTGGAAGTAGCGGAAGAGCAGCCGCCCCTCGCGGCCGTGTTGCTTCAGCGTCGCGAAGTCGTCGGTCGACCTCGCGATGCGATGGAACTTGTCGGCGATCTCCTTGAACCTGCTGTCCACGAGGCCGGCCTGGCGCGCGAACCAGTAGGCCTCCCACTGGAAGCGATACCACGCGAGGCTGTACATGCGGACCTCGGGGCGTTCGCCCCAGAGGCGGTATTCGTCGTAGTACTTGCGGTAGGCGTCGGCTGGCCGGTCCAGCCCCGCGACGCGGGTGTTCGCTCCGGTCTTGCTGAACTCGAACCAGCCGCCGAGCGCGCGGCAGACGAGCCGCTTCACTTCGTAGTTGTCGGGGTTCGCGCGCTCGGCTTCGACGAGCAGGTCGTAGGCCTGTTGGAAGTGCCTCTGCTCCAGCAGCGCTTCGCCGATCTTCGGGCGCACGAACTGGTCGATGGCCCGCTTCGTCCCTGGCGTGGGGTCGGCGCCGTGTAGCTCGATGGTCTTGCGCGCGATCTCCTCGACGCGTTGCCAGTTGTCGAGAGCCTCGTAGCCCTGCAGCGTCGCGATGAGGATCGCGAGCTGCGGCCGCTGCGAGCTCGCGATGTAGTCCGAGCCGATTGCGACGAGCCTCGTGCGCATCGCGTTCAGCGCCTGCGTCGCGGCGTCGACGGCCGACTCGTCCTTGTCGTTGGCGATCACCTGGTCGAGCTCGAAGCCGAGCGTCTTCACCTGGCTCTGGTATTCCTGGAAGATGCAGGCGCCCAGACGCGAAGCGCGGACGGCGTCCCTGGTCTTGAGTTGCGCGTAGGCCTCTTCGGCGCGATCGAGCTCGGCGAGGTCCGCGTGCAGCCGGCCGATGTACTCGAGCACGGTCGGCAGGTTGGCCACGCCGTCCTTGCCGGAGTCGGCGATGTAGGCGCGCGCCTTCTCGAGTGCGGCCGGATACCTCGTGAGATCCTGCTTGCGCTGCAGCTCGGCGCTGCCGCGAGCTTCCACGTAGCTCATCTGCACTTCGGCGAAATTGGCCTCGGCAGTCGCGAGGCGACGCGCCTGCATCCTTGCCGTTTCGCCGGCAGGCAGCGGGTTGGCAACGACCCAGGCGCGGTATTCGGCGAGGGTTCGTCGCGCGACGTCGAAGTCGCCGGCCGCCGACCAGGCCCTCGCGATCAATACGCGCGCGTGCTCGTAGTGCGGGAAGCCGCTCTCGATCTTCGCGTACTCGGCGATCGCGTCGCGGAACTTGCCGTTGTTGAACAGTGCGTTGGCAGCCTTCCAGCACTGCATGCTGCCGCCCGTCGCCGAGTACTTGGCGATCGAGGCCGCTGCCCTCGCGTAGCTCGGTTCGAAGGACGGGTCCGGGCCGGCCTGGCGCTTGTGACTCGCCACGGCGCGTTCGAGCTCCTGCGCGACCTCGCTCGCGCGCTGCGAGTCGCTGGCGCCGAGTTGCTCGAGTCCTTCGCAGAGCGCCTGCATGGCGTCGAGGTGGCGCGCGGTGGCGTTGTAGCAGGCACCGAGCAGCTGCCATGCGTCGAGTCGCGTCGCCGGTTCGGCGGTGCCGAGGACCGCGATGCAGCGCCGCAGGTCACTGACTGCCTGGGCGTAGTCCCGGTCCTCGAGTGCGCCCTTGCCGAGCTCCAGCAGGAGATCGCCCGAGACGAGGCTGCCGTGCTTTGCGAGGATGTCGCGCATCAGGGCGCGGGCCTTTTCGCCGACCTGGTCGCCGCGATGCCTGGCGTGGATCCTGCGCGCCATGGCCAGCGCCTGCGAGACCGTGGCCTCGTCTGCGGAGAGCAAGCGGCACTCGGCCAGCAGCACGAGGTGTCCGTGCTGGTCGCTGACGACGTCGAACAGGTCCTTGTCCTGCTCGCCGAACTTCTTCATGTTCGCGCGGAACTGCGCGAACAACTCGCCGGTCCCGGCAGCGTCCTCGTGCACCATGAGCTGGCCGGCGCGCGCGTAGACCTCCTGCAGCATCTCGAACAGGAATCGCTGCATCTCGCGCGTGAGGTCGAGCTCGCGGTTGCGTGCTGCCTGCAGCGACGCGGCGATCTGGTCGATCACGGTGCGGTAGCAACGCAGCGCGTCCGCGACCTTGCCGTCGAGCTCGGTGCACTGCGCGATCTCGAACAAGCCGCGCAACCCGACCGCGGTTTCTTCGCCGGCCTCGATCACGAGGCTCGTCAGATCGTCGATCGCTTTCGGCAGCAGGGCTCCGCGCTCGGCCACGACGGCTCGCGCGCGTTCGCGCGCGAGCACACCTCGGCGCAGCCACATCAGGTAGTACTCGGTCTCCTGCTGTGGGTCCTTGCGCTGCGGGCGCAGCCGCTCCATGACCTTCGAGCACGCGTCGATGCCGGCGGCGAACACGAGGCTGGCTTCGTCCTCGAGCTCCTTGCTGCGATCGGGTGGTTTCTCGCGTGCGACCTCGAGTGCCTCGACGAGGAACTGACCGAATTCGAGCGATGCGTTCGCGAGCGTCGTCCGCGCCGCGGTCTGCACGCCGGAATCCGACGAGCGTGCGATCAGCTCCTTCGCACCGTCGAGGGCCTCGCGGTAGAGCGTGCGCTGCTGATTGCGATCGCTGCGCGTGCGCGCCCCTTGGTAGGCGATGTCGACGGCGAGCAGCGCGATCTTGTCCTGGTCGCCGGCGCCGCGGAACTCCGCGGCGAGCCGGTCGGCCTCGGACCTGGCGAGCTCGAGGCTCATGTCCCTGGCGAGCGCGCGCACGAATGCGATCTCGCGGTCGAGCCGACCCTGGCCGGACCGACCCTGCCCCGGCGCATGCGCCGTCAGGCAGCCGACGGCGAGGAGCAGCAGCGTGCGCTTTCCGGGCGGGCGCGGGGCCATACGAGAGCAACCAGAACGAAGGGCACGCCGGAGCGTTCAGTCCGCGCCCGGTCCGTTTGCCCGCCCCGCGTCGACGAGCTTGCTACCGGAGCATCGACAGCGTCGACGGAGGCGAGCCACCCATGGCAGGAGGCGTGGCCGGCACTTCCGGCAGGGACTGCGGGTTCGGCTCGTGCTCTTCCATGAGCACGATCTTGGCGCGGATCAGGATCAGGATCTTGCGGTTCTGCACCGAGGTGCCGGTGCGGCTGAAGAGCCAGCTGAGCCCCGGCAGGCTGCCCAGCAGCGGCACCGTGGACTTCAGGTTCTGGCGTTCCACGAGGCGCATGCCGCCGAGCATCATCGTGCCGCCATCGGGCATCGTGACCGTCGTGCGCACGCGCTGCAGCGTGACTTCGGGCAGCTGGATCGAGATCGGCTGGCCGACGCCGAGCGTCGTCGTGAACGTCGGGATCGGCAGCTGCAGCGTCATGACCGTGGGCCGCAGCTCCATGGTCACGAACTTGAGCTCGCTGTCGACGACGGGCCGCACGTCGAGCGCCACGCCGTTGTGCACGGTGCCGATCACGGGGTTCGCGACTGCGGCCGCCTGCGCGATTTCGACTTCGAAGTCCTTGATGTAGGCGATGTTTTGCAGGTTGTGCATGCTCGCCCGCGTGTTGTTGTAGATCATCAAGCGCGGCGCCTCGATCTGCTCGCTGCGCTCCTGCTTGCTGACCGCGCGCAACACGATCTCGACCTCGGTGTCGTCGAGGAAGGCGTATTGCAGCGACAGACCGCCCGCGTTGGTCAGGCCGCCATTGCGACCGCCGAGCGTCTGGTTGTAGAGGTTCTCGACGCGCGCCATGCCGTCGCCGTCCTGGCCGTCGTCGAAGAAGACGCCCGGCTCCGTGCCCGTGCCGACCGGGCCCGGCGACGCGGGGTTCTGCTGCTGACGCGGTCCGAAGTCGTCGAAGCCGGCGTTCGGACGCGGGCCTTGCTTCTCGAGGCCGCGGCCCCCGACGCCCCCCGACGCCTGGTTGCCGAGGCCACGCAGGTCGATGCCGACGTCCTCGAGGAAGCTGTCCTCGACCCTCAGGAAACGCGCTTCGACGTCGACCTGGATGCCGACGTGGCGGCGCAGCTCGTTGATGAGGCGATCGACCTGCGCGTGCGTCTCGCGGTCGGCGCGCACGAACAGCACGCCGGCCTGCATGTTCATCGTGAACGGGCTGCCGTCCCACTTGTCGGTGGCGATCGTCGACTTGATCAGCTCCTGCAGTCGACCCTCGTCGACGACCGACGGTGCTGCTTCTTCGTCGGGCTCGGGGAACAGCGGCGCATCATCGCCGGGAACCTGCAGGCGCAGGTCCGGACCGGGCTTGCCGGGCACGCCCTGCACGAGCTCCTTCACGATGTACGGCTGCTGGTAGAGCTGGCCGATCGCGTTCGCGGGGCTCACGAGGTGCACGAGGCCGTCCTTGATGCGGTAGGCGACGCCCGTCTGCGACTGGATCGCCTTCAACGCCTCGGCGACCGATCGGCGCGTCAGCCGGAAGTCCGTGAGCGTCGTCGTCTCGGCCGCGATCTCGCGCACTTCCTGCGTGACGAAGAACGTGGCGCCCGTCACCTGGCTGTAGTAGTTGGCCCAGTCCTGCACCGTCGCGTTCGCGAAGTTGTGGTCGAGCACGGTGTCGTCGAGCAGCTTCTGGATCGCCTGGTTCTCGGGGCTGTCGACGTCCATCGGCCGCGAGTAGGCGGCAGCTTCGCGCTTGCTGACGACGGCCCAGCGCGCGGGATCGAAGACGACCGTGTCGGTCTGCGGGATGTTGGCGTGCTGCAGCTCGAGGAACGTGTTGTTCCACTCGGTGCGCCAGCGCTCGCGCTGGACTTCGACCGACACGCTGTGCCTGGCCCGATCCGCGAGATCGCGCAACGCGAGCGCTTCCGCGTTCGTCGGATCCATCAGCAGCGCCTGGTCGATGAGGTTGACCGTGGTCGCGTACTCACCGGACTGGAACTTGACGTTCGCGGCCTCGAGCAGGCGGTCGACGTGGGTCTCGCGCGCAATCTCCTGGTCTCGAGCAATGCGGTTCAGCTCGGTCTCGGACGCCTGCTTGGCGTGATCGGAGGCCTCCTTCTCGGCCTTGCGCTTGGCTTCCACGGCATCGGCCAACAGCTGTTCCGCCTGCTTGCGCAGCGGGTCGTTCGCCTGCGTGTAGGGCGAGTAGCGCATCGCCGTCACGGCCTTCTCGAAGCTGCCGATCGCGCGGCCGAAGTTGCCGAGCGCCATGTGGGCGCGGCCCGAGGCGAGGTCGTTCTCGACCAGCGACCGCTCGCGCTCCTGCCGGATGCGATCCTCGAGGATGATGTCGCTGATCACGCCGCGCAGCGGCACGTCCTTGTCGCCGAGCACCTGATTGCAGCGTTGCAGGATGTCGCGCGCCTCGGTGTTCTCGTTGTCGAGCTCGAGCGCGAACGCCGCTTCGTTGCGCGCGTCTTCGAACAGACGCAGATCGAGCGAGCGCCGCGCATTCTCGACGGCCCGGCGCACGATCGTCTGCGCATCGCGCGGTTCCTGACCCTGAGGCTGCTGCGGGTTCTGCGGCTTCTGCGCCTCCGACGGCTTGGGCGCTTGCGCGGTCACGTCATTGGGCGGAGCAGCGGGATTGCCTGCGGGCGGAGTCGCGGAAGTCGGAGGCGTGCCCGCACAGGCGGCCAGTGCGAGCAAGGAAGACGCATAGAGGCCGTACGTGCGCAGGGTCTGAACCGTGATCATGCTGTGATTGCCTGCCAGGAAGGCGAACGGGGAGAGGGAGCGAGTCCGCGGGGCGGAACCAAAGGGCGGGACCAAAGAGAGCGGGATGGTGGCATTGGCGCGTGCCGTTGCCGCCTTCCCGTTTGCAGCCGGCCATTGCGGGCCGGCCCATTGGAAGCAGGATCGAAGCGAAAGAGCGACTACTCACACGGTCGAACCGAGCAGACGTTTGCACCCTGGTCCATGCCACCAAAGTGCAGATCGGACGGCGTACTCGGCTGTTCCGGGCGAACCTGCGTCTTCGAGGGACGGGAGAGGCGCAGGGTCGGCGGACGGTAGCGAGCCGCGTTGACAGGGTCAAGGTCACTTCCCACCCTTCGCTGCAGCCGATCAGGCCAGCGATCAGGCCAGCGATCAGGCCAGCGATCAGGCCAGCGGTCAGGCCAGCGATCAGGATGGGGGAGCCACGGGGCGCTCCGGCAGGCCGAGCAGGCGATTCACCCGTTTGATGTCATCCCAGGTCTCCCGCTTGTGGGAGGCATCCCGCAGCAGGTAGGCCGGGTGCCAGGTGACGACCACGGGCACCCCTTCATAGGCGAGCGGGCGGCCGCGCAATGCGTGCATGGGCTCCGTCATGCCGAGCAGGTTGTGCGCCGCGGTGCGGCCCAGGCAAACGATGACCTCGGGCCTGACGAGCGCGATCTGCTGGCGAAGGAAGGGCAGGCATGCCGCGACCTCGTCGGGTTCGGGCGCGCGATTGCCGGGCGGGCGGCACTTGTTGATGTTCGCGATGTAGACTTCGCTGCGCTGCAAGCCCATGGCTCCCGCCAGGATGCGGTCGAGCAGCTGACCGGCCGGGCCGACGAACGGGCGCCCGGTCTGGTCCTCCTTCGCGCCCGGCGCCTCGCCGATGAACATCACGCGCGCCTTCGGATTGCCTTCGCCGAAGACGACGTGCTGGCGGCCCTGATGCAGCTTGCACTTCGTGCACGGCATGACCTCGGCCCGCAGCGCCTGCAGCGCGGCAACCGCGTCGGTCGAAGCACCCTCGGCCGTTGCGGCGGGAGCGTCCGGTTCCGGTCGACCGGGCGGAGCGGCAGGTGGGGGGGGCTCCACCGGAGTGGCGCGAGCCGCGGGGGGTGGGGTGATGGCCCGCGGGGCTGCGTTCCCGGGCCGGAGCACGAGGTCGGCGCCGTAGGCGGATGCGGCCAGTTCGAGGTGCTGCTGCAGCTGGCTCGGCTCGGGGACCACGCAACGCGTTCTATCCGCCGTGCCGGTCCGCGGCCATCGGGTAGTCGGCACGCCGCGGGAAGATCCCGTAGCTGTGCGCGAGGCTCGGCCGCTTGCCGAGCGCGATCACGCTGTGCCATGCGACTGCGTCGATGCTGAACGAAGGCAGCAGGATCGCGTCGCCGGCCTGCAACACGAACAGCGCGCCGCGCGCCGCGAGCGCCGCCGTGAATGCCGCGTCGCGGTTGATCACCGCCTCGAGCGCGTCGTCGCCGTGGTCCAGCGCCGCCATCGCCCTGCTCGCGTTGCGCGCATGGCCGCACTTGCTGAGCAGCGCCGCGAGCCGGCGCTTGCCGAGCGAGATCCAGGCCGTGTGACCTTCGAGCTGGCAGAAGACGACGCCGAGCTGGCCCGGTTCGGCATCGTGGTGGAACAAGGCGCCGCCGTCGGGGCAGTTGTTGTAGACGATGCGCTCCGACAACCGGTGCGGCCGTTGCAGCAGACGCTGCAGCAGCGTGCGCAGCGGCGCACAGTCGAGGATGGCCGCCGACTCGGGGAACACGCGCGAGGCCAGCAGGTCGGCCCAACCGTGGGTCAGATCCGCGACCGGCGCACTCGCATCGGCAGCGTCCGGCCCCGCGCCGAAGCGGATGCGCAGCGATCGGTCGGTGCCGGCCGCGATCCAGACGAGCTGGGACCAGAGGTCGCGCGCGACGACCGCAACGTCGGGTCCCGCGTCGAAGTGGAGCCGCGCGAGCTCGCGCGGGTTGTCGCGGTTCTTGCCGTGGCCCCGGAAGTGCAGCTCGGGGTCGCCGCCGATGCGGCGTTCGATCTCGTCGACGAACGAACCGCCCGCGCGCATCCGCTCGAACAGACGCAGCGAGGCCGCGATCGCTTTTGCATGGGGCAGGAGACCGCGGCCGAGAATGCCCGGCGCGAACACCGGTTCGCTCGCGCACCAGCGCGCCAAGGCCTGCTCGCGGCTCGGCAGCTCGCGCGTCACGGCGACCGCATAGCCGAGATCGGCGCCGCGCCGGCGCAGCGGCCACACGGCTCGCTTGCGCCGGCGCAGGGCGCGCACGACGTCGTCGGCGCCGGGATGCAGGTGGCGGGCGGAGAACACGGGGACAGGAGATTGCCCGGAACTTGCCCCACTGCAAGCGTGCGTGGCTACGCTGTGCGGCCCCTCATGATCGCGTCCGCCACCGACCCCGCGCCACGCCCGGTGTCCGCGCAGCAGGCACCGCCGACGTGGGTCACCGTCGCGTCGATGCTCGGCCTCGCTCTGCTCGTCTACCTGCCCGCGGCGCTCGCGGCGGGGTTCCTGGACTTCGACGACAACCTCTTCTTCGGGCCCGACAATCCCGAGTTCCGCGAGGGGCTCGGCGCCGTGTTGGATCCGCGGCGACCGATCGCGAACGCGTATCTGCCGGTCGCGCACGCGTCTTTGTGGTTCGACTACGCGTGCGGCGGCGCGTCGCCGCTCTGGGCGCACCTGCACTCGCTGCTGCTGCACGGCCTCGGTGCTGCGGTGCTCGTGCGGCTGTTGCTCGCGTGCGGCGCACAGCGCTTCGTCGCATGGCTCGCCGGCGCGTGCTTCCTCGCGCATCCGGCACTCTGCGAGTCCGTCGCGTGGGTCAGCGGCCGCAAGGACGTGCTCTCGGGCCTGTTCGTGTTCGCGGCGCTGCTGCAGACCGTGCGTTTTGCGCAGCGGCCGAGTTGGTGGCGCGCTGCGGCCCTCGCGGTCCTCGCCGCGCTCGCGATGTACAGCAAGGCCACGGCCGTCGTCTTGCCGCTGCTGGCCGTGCTCGTGTGTTTGCACGTCGGCGGCTCCAAGCAGCGCTTCCTCGGCCCCGCCGTGTTGTTGCTCGTGACGCTGCCGATCGCGTGGCATCACCACGCGATCGCCGCTGCGGAGGGTACGCTGGCCGCGGGCGCGCTCGGCGACCGGTTGCCGCAGCTCGGCGGCGTCAGTGCGCACTACGTCGCGACGACGTTCTGGCCGCTGCACCTGAACGTGCTCTACCCCGAGGTCGACACGCTCGCGCGCTTCCGCGCCGAGCCCGCCCTCGGTTTCGCGATCCTCGCGCTCGCGCTGGTCGCCGTGGTCGTCGCGGGCTCACGCCGCGCGTGGCGGCCAGGCGCCTTGGCCATCGCGGCGTTCTTCGTGGCGCTGCTGCCGTTCAACACGGTCTATCCCGCGTCGACGGCCGCCGCGGCCGACCGCTACCTCTACCTCGCGATGCCGGCCGCGGCGTTCTTCACGGCGATGGTGCTGCAGAAGACACTGGGCCGCACGGGTTTTGTGGTGGCCACGGCGATCCTCGCGCTGCTCGCCGCCGGTGCGTGCCGCCGCGCCTTCGACTTCGGCAGCAGCGAGGCGCTGTGGCGCTCGAGCCTCGCCGTCGACGACGCCAACGCAGTGGCGCACTTCCAACTCGCGCTCGAAGGGCTGCGGCGGATCCCGGTGGCTGCCGAAGAAGTAGAGCGACACCTCGAGGCAACGGTCGCCGCGGCGCGCTATCCGATCCACGAACTTCGCGCGCGGCAAGTGCTCGTGCGTCTCGCGCTGAGGCAGGCCGACTACGAAGCGGCGAGCCGGCATGCGCTCGCGGCCATCGAGGCAGCGCGCGCGCAGCTCGCGCGCGAGGTCGACGGCAAGCGGCGCGCCCAGGCGACCGCGTTGCTGCTGCAGGCGCAACTCGCCGCGTTCGAGCCGCTGCAGCGCGCTGGCGACGATGGCAAAGCGCAGGCGATCTACGCGGCGGCGCGCGAGCTGATGCCCGACCACCCGGACCTCGTCGCGTTCGCCGTGATGCGCGACCTGGCCGCAGTCGTGCCCGAACTGCTCGCGGCGGCCGCGGCCGGGAGGCCGGCGCATCTCGCCGCCGCCGATGCGCGCGCAGCGGCCGCGATGCGCACGTTGCAACAGGCGCTCGAGAAGCACCCGGCGCATCCGGGTCTGTTGTGTGCAATGGCTTCCTGGGAACGGGCGTGCGACCGGGCCCTGGCGGCGCTGCGTCGATACCGCGAGGCGCAGGACGCCGACCCGGATTGCATCGAAGCGTGGCTCGGCGCCGCGCAGCTGCTGCGCGAGTGCGAGAACTACGCCGAGGCCGAGAAGTACGCGCGGCAGGGTCTCGCGCACCGCCCCGATCCTCGCCTGCGCCAGGAGCTGGCGATGAGCCTCACGGGCCAGGGTCTCGTCGACGACGCGATCCTGCAGCTCGAGGCCTACATGCGGTCGAGGCCGAAGGACCAGGACAGCGCGAAGGTGCTGTCCAACTTGTTGATCGGGCGCGCCTACTCGCGGCTCGGGACCGGAGCCGACCACGCCGACGTGTTGAAGATCGTCGAGCGCGCGCTCACCTACAATCCACAGGAAGGCAAGGCCCACCTCGTCTTCGGGCGCATCAAGCTCGAAGAACGCCACTTCGCCGAGGCCGTGAAGGAGCTCGAGCTCGCGCATCGCCTGATGCCCGACTACGAGGAAGCGCGCACGCTGTTGGCGGACGCGCTCGCGCGGCTCGGTTACGACTGCCTGCTGCGCACCGACGACGAGGGGGCGGCCGATGCCTGGTTGCGTTGTGTCGCCGTGGCGCCGGCCGACTTCTCGCTCGAGACGATCCGGCAGCAGCTCGAGCGGATCTGGCAACGGACCGAGGCTCGCGGCGTCGAAGCCCGCAAGGCCGGCGATCGCGTGGGCGCGATCCGCGAGTTCCGGCGGTGCCTGCGCATCGATCCCGGACAACACTGGGCGGCCTGGCTGCTCGCGATCACGCTGCAGGACGACCCGGCTGCCGACCTGGCCGAGCTCGAACAGCTCTGCCGGAAGGCCGTCGCGTGGCAGGAGAAGCACGGGCTCGAACGCAGCGAACAGGTGTATCTGCTCGCATCGACGCTCGCGCGGGCCGGCAAGCACGATGACGCCAAGGCGGTCGCGGAGGCTTACCTGCGCAGCCCCGAACCCGGCAGCAAGCCGCAGATCCTCGCGGCGCTCATGCGGCTCAAGGACAACTGACCGCGGCATTGAAGAAGCGGAGCACCGTCGTTACCCTCGCGTGCTCCATGGCTTGGTCGGCCGTGGTTCCGGTCTCTCCCGCGGGTACTCGGGAGCTTTGGTGGTCAGGTTTCGCAACCTGTCGGCTTTTCAAACTGGCGGTGCCCTGGTCAAGGGCGTGGGGGTGTTCTGTGGCTCGCAAAACAAGCGACATGGTCTTGCTGCTCGGCTCGCGTGGCCGCTCGCGCAGCAGCGGCTCGAAGTTCGGTGACGCGCTGCGCGGCATCGTCGGCACGGTGTTCGGGGGTTCCGCGTTGCGGCGCCGCGAAGACGGGCGCCGGCGCAGTGCGGCCGTGCCCGCGTGGGTGGCTTCGGTACTCGCTCTCGGTTGCTTCGCGGGTGGCTTCCTGATGGGCGACCACTTCGGCCAGGTGAAGGGTGCGAAGTTGGGCGCCGATGCGCTGCGCGTGTCGGGTCGCACGCCGGAACTGCTCTCGGAGGCCGATACCGCGAAGATGTCCTCCGAGGCGTTCATCGTTTCCGCCTATCCGAACCTCGATGCCACCGCGGCCAAGGCCAAAGCCAAGGCGCTCAGCGATTATCTGGTGGGCAAGACGCTGAAGAAGGCGCGACCGCTCGAGTGGAGCGCCGGCCCGTCGCCGCTCTGGGTGGTCGCGGTCTACTTCGATGGCCCGACGGAACAGGCTGCGACCCGGAACCTGCTGACGGGCTTGCCGGTGGACGTTCCCGACGAGGCGTTCGTGCACCTGCGAAACACCGAAGTGGAGTGGCCAAAGGCCTGGCCGATCCGGTAGGCTCCTCGCCCCCCAATTCCCGAAGACACTGTTTTCGGCGGCGGCGCCTCTGCACTGTCATGACGATCCACAGCAGCCTGAAGCTCTCGAGTACCACTGGCGGCAACCGCAACGTCTGGACCCGCGGGGAGCGACTCGCCGTGCTGAAGAAGGCGGGCAAGTGGAAGGAAGGCGACCGGGTCGAAGGGCTCCGCAAGGTGCGCACTTCGTTCAAGGCCAAGGCCAAGAAGAAGGCCGACGCGCCGGCCGCCGACGCGACGGGCGCGGCTCCTGCCGCCGCCACCGCCGCGGCACCCGCCGCGAAGGCGCCAGCCGGCAAGGCGCCGGCAGCCCCGGCAGCGGCCCAGAAGGATGCGGCCGCGAAGGCCCCGGCTGCCAAGAAGTAGTCCCTGAGCAGCACCTGGGCGCTCCATCGAGGTTCGTGCGTGGCTCCACCTGACACCGGTCTCACGGACCGCATTCGCGGGATCGAGCCGAGCGGCATCCGTCGCATCTTCGAGCTGATGGCGACGATCAAGGACCCGATCAACCTGTCGATCGGACAGCCGCACTACGATCCGCCGCGAGCCCTCGTCGAAGCGGCGTCGCGCGCGATTGCGAGCGGCAAGAACCGCTACACGGTCACGCAGGGTCTGCCGGAGCTCAACGCGTACATCCTGGCCGACGTCGAGCGCCGCCATGGTCGGGCCCAGCAGACGTGCCTCGTGACGGCCGGCGTCTCGGGCGGGCTCGTGCTGACGTTCCAGTGCCTGCTGAATCCCGGCGACGAGATCCTGCTGCCGGATCCGGGCTTCGTGATGTATCCGAATCTCGCGTCGCTGTGCGGTGCCACGGTGCGCTACTACAGCCTCTATCCGCGCGACGAATCGCGGCGCTTCGGCGTCGACCTCGACGAGATCGAGCGGCTGTGCGGTCCGCGCACGAAGATCGTGTTCGTGAATTCTCCGAGCAACCCGACCGGCTGTGTGCTGACGCGGGCCGAGATCGAGGGCATCTGCCGCATCGCGAACCGCTGCTCTGCCTACGTCGTCAGCGACGAGATCTACGACTTCTTCTGCTACGTCGGCGACTACGCCTCGCCGGTCAGCTACGCCGATCGCTGCATCCAGCTCGGCGGCTTCAGCAAGACGTATGGCATCCCGGGCTGGCGCATGGGCTACGCGACGGGACCCGCGAACGTGCTCGATGCGATGAAGACGCTGCAGCAGTTCTCGTTCGTCTGCGCGCCGGCGCCGTTCCAGTATGCGCTGCTCGAAGCGATCCCGCAGATCGACCTGTCGCCGTATTTCGCCGAGTATCGGCGCAAGCGCGACTTCGTCGCCTCGACGCTGCATCCGGTCTACGGCCTGCGGCCGCCGGAAGGCGCGTTCTACGCGTTCCCGAACCTGCCGCGCGGCACCGACGGCAAGCCTTGCGACGGCGCGGCGTTCCTGAAGGCGGCGTTGGCGCAGAAGCTGCTGATCGTGCCGGGCAAGTCGTTCTCGGCGCGCGACACGCACTTCCGCCTCTCGTTCGCGGCCGAGGACGCGCAACTTCGCCGCGGCATCGACGTGCTGAACGAGCTGGCTGGCCAGTTCGCGTGAGGTCGCCGTGGACCTGAAGCGTGCGTTGAAGTCGCTGCAGCAGAAGGAGAGTGCAGGATCGGCAACACGCGCCGAAACGCCGCGTGCCCCTCTGATCGAGATCTTCCACTCGGTGCAGGGCGAGGGGCGCTTCATCGGGATGCCGATGACCTTCGTACGCACCGCGACGTGCCCGCTGCGCTGTCTGTATTGCGACACACCTGACAGCTACGTGGCGCCGGCGCGGTTCCCGGTGCGGCTCGGCGTGCGCGAACAGCAGGAGGCGAACCCGGCCGGCAGCGATCGCACAGCCGAGCTCGTGCGCGCCGTCGTCGCGACGAACGAACGCGGCGGCAAGACCGCGCGCGTGAGCGTGACCGGCGGCGAGCCGCTCGTGTTCCCCGACTTCGTGCGCGAGCTCGGCCGCGTGCTGCGGCAGCAGGGCATGCGGCTGCATCTCGAGACCGCTGCGATCGATCCCGATGCGCTGGCTCGCTGTGTCGAGCAGGTCGACCACCTCAGTGCCGACTACAAGCTGCCCGAGACCCTGGGTGCGCCCGCGAAGCCGGAGCTGGCGCTCGGCCCCGGAGCGAGCTACGGCGCGCTGCATCGGCGGTGTTGTGAAGTCGCGCTGCGCCGCGGTGCGACCGTCGACGTGAAGATCGTGCTGACCGACCGCGTGCTCGATCCGAGCTTCGAGCAAGCCCTCGCGGAACTGCTGCCGCTGCGCGACAAGATCCTGCTGGTCCTGCAGCCCGTGACCCCGTTCGGGGCCGTCACGAAGACGTTGCCGCGCGCCGAGCTCGAGCGCTTCCTGTGCACGGCCGTGCGGCAGCAGTTCGACGTGCGCGTGCTGCCGCAGGCCCACAAGATCATGCAACTGCCGTGAGCCCGTAGTCGCGCAAACTGTGGCGCTGCGCGACAGTTTGCGTAGCGTAAGGGCTCCGAACGAACAACCGCGGCCATGGCCAAATGCCGCGCGCCTGGGCGCGGCTTGCAACCATGTCTTGGTTGCGGCCATGGCCGCGATGAGATGGCGATTGCAGCGACGTTCTTGGTAGCCGTGGCAGCAATGGCGGTTGTTACCCTCGCCATGGTCGTGCGCTACCCTGTTGTGACGATGGTTCCGATCCGCTGGTTGCTCGTTGCCCTGCTGTGGCTCGGCGTTGGCCCTGCGCAGACACCGCCGGTGGTCACGTGCCGCGACTGCATGAACCACGGTTGCGTGCCGTGCACCAAGCACGGCAAGTTCCTCGCGCAAGAGCAGGCTCCGGGCACGCTGTTCTGCAGTTTTGCCGCCGAGTGCAAAGCCTGCGCGGGTGCGCTGAACACCGACTGCAGGATGTGCGTCAACGCGTACGTGGAGGGGGAGATGGAGCGTCGCAAGCAACTCGTGCGCGAGTGGCTGCAGAAGCGGCGCACGGAGATCGACAAACTCGTCGATCACGAGGGCTTTGCATACCTGTCGACCCCGCACGTGGAACTGACGTTCGGCATCAAGTCGCTGACGGTCGGCAAGGAGAAGCTCGAGACCCACGCGCTGATGCACCTCTACGCCGAACGCATCGAAGCGCTGCGGACCATGTTCCTGAAGGTCTTCGAGCTGACGGAAGCGGACCTGCCGAACCGCCTCTTGGTCTACATGTTCCGCGAGGCTCGCGACCACAACACGGTCGGGCCGCGCGTCACGGGCCTCGGCAATGCGAACTCGGTCGGGCTCAAGCAAATGGGGCCCGATTGCTACGCCTACAGCATGTGGCAGGACACGCGCACGATCCCCGACGACGAGGCGTTGCACCGCAACATCGTGCACATGGTGACGCACCTGCTGCTGAGCCAGATGACGCCGGCCCTGTGGCTCGGCAACCACAAGCACGGTTGGCTCGACGAAGGCGTGGCGCACTGGTTCGAGGACAAGATCGGCGGCAAGTGCACGAACTACTGCTTCGAAGAGATCCTGCTGCTGGCCGGAGCCGGCTTCAAGGGCGGACGTTGGCGGGCCCCGGTGCGCAAGCTCGTCGACGAGGGCAAGGGTCCCTCGTTCGCCACGCTCTCGGTTCTCAACACCGACCAACTCGACTTCGAACAGCACGCGTTCGCCTTCGCCTACGTCGACTTCCTCGTCACCGCGCACGGCGGCGCGAAGTTTCGCGACCTGCTGCGGCTCGTGAAGCAGGACAAGTCCACGCGCGACGCGCTGCAGGCCGTCTACGGTTTGAACCCGCTCACGATCGATCCCCTCTTCCAGCAATGGGTCAAGGACAACTACTCGCTGCTGCCGCCGCGCTGATCGGCGCCGAGCTGACGGTCCCCGTGATATTGGTGGCCGGGGCGTTCGCTGCGAGCGCCGCGGCCCAGGGGCCCGTGTATCGCGAACGTTGGGGCTGGCTGCACCTCGAGCGCCGCCGCTCCGAGCTGCTCGAGGAGATCGCGACGCGCGTGCCAGCCGACCGCGAGCAGGTCGCACGCATTCTCGCGGAGCCCGCGGTCGGTGCCCCGTTCCCGCCGGTCGCGAAGGCACTCGCGAACGCGCGCGGCGTAACCGCGGACGAGAGCTTCGTGCTTCGTTCGGCCATTTCCGTGTATGTGCTGCCCGAGGTCGCCGATCCCAACGCGACGAAAGAAGTCTGCCGCTGCACGAACCTGTCGGTGTTCCTGCCGTTCTCGTTGCCTGCACCGGGAGTGCTCGCGTTCGACGTCGAGGTGCAGGACGACAAGGGAGCGAAGGTCTGGGACACGCGGATCGAGCAGAACACGAAAGTGGAGGACCTGCGCATGGCGCAAGCCGTCGCCGTCGTGCCGGCGGCCGAGCTCGCGGACGGGGCCTATCGCGTACACGTGCGCACGCTGATCGACGGGCAACAACCGCGCGCGTCGGATCCGGCGTTGTGCTGGCGGTTCCATGTGCTGCGCGGCTACCAGGCGCGTTGTGAGGGCGCCGTGCGCGACGTGCGCTCGCTGGCCGAGAAACTGGAGCAGCCGCAGCGCGCGCTGCTGTCCGGACTCGAGGCGCCTGTGCTGCGCGCCTACTACGGCGAGGCGTTCGAGGTCGACAGCAACGCAGTCGTCGAGCTGCAGCGGCTCGAGCTGGCCTTGAAGAACCTGGCCGAACAGAAGCCCGTGCTGGCGGGCATGAGCGGCGAGGTGCTCACGGCGCTGCCGTCGCTCGGCGCGGATCCGCTGCCGTGCGTGCTGCGCTTGCCTGGGAGAAAGGAACGTCCGCTGGTCGTGTTCTGCCCCGGCGCGCCGGCCTACGACCTGACCGCGTATCGGCCGACGGCTCCCGCTACGCGCGGGCCGGTCTGGACTGCGCACGAGCTCAGACAGTTCGGAGCGCAGCGCGACTGGAACGTCGCGTTCCTCGACTCGCCGGGAGGCGGTCGGAACTACATGCCCGACGTGTGCTCGGGCATCGCGGCGCTGCGCGAGTTGTTGCACTGCGGCGACCAGCCGGTCGTGCTCGTCTGTGACCGCGAAGCGGCCACGATTGCGAGCTTCCACGTCGAACGCCTGCGCGAGCTCGTGTCAGGGCTCGTCCTGGTCGGAGGCGGCGCGCTGCAGGCGAAGGCGCTCGACGGACTCGGCTCCCTGGCCGTGCGGCTCGCGCTGTTGCACGGTTATCCGGCGGCCGAGGGACTGCAGCGCACGCTCGACCACATCGCTCGACTGCGCACCGAGCAGGCTTGGCACGGCGACGTCGAACGGCTCGCGGCGCACGAGCCGCCGTGGCCGATGGGCCTGCCGTTGCTCGCCGAAGACGTCGAGCGCTTCGCCGCGCAGGTGTTCACGCGGCCGCACTGAGCCCGCTCATGCGTCTTGCTGCGTGAAGGCCCGCACGACCTCGACGAGATGGCGCGGCTTGACCGGCTTCTCGAGCCACGTGCCCGGCGTGAGCTCGCGATCACTGAGATCGGCGTGACGCCGCGGGCTGCCCGAGACCACGATGATGGGCAGGTCGAGATGTCCGTCCTCGCGCAGCTTGCGCACGACGTCGGCGCCTGGAATCGCTGGCAGCATCATGTCGAGGACCACGAGGTTCGGCAGCCGATCGCGCAACTGCCGCATCGCCTGCAGGCCGTCTCGCGCAACGTCGACGATGTGGCCATCGCGTGAGAGGGCACGCGCCAATACCTCGGCGGTCAGCGGCTCGTCTTCCACGAGCAGGATGCGCATGCCGCGGGCGACCGTCTCGCGCGCGGTTGGCTCGAGCGCGGGTTCCTGAAGGGGGACAGTGGTGCGGGGCATGATTCTCTCTCCGCCGACACCGGCGCTATCGGCGTTTTCTGCACCGGGACTCGACTGCAGCGGGATTCGCGCCGGCCGTGCTCAGCGCTCGACGCGCGCGGGGCGCTCGCACAACACGAGCGTCTGTTCGGCGACGAACCGCCGCAGCGCGCGCACGGCGAGCGGCACCAGGCCCGCGGCCCTCAGCTCGCGCAGGAACACGCGCCTCGCCACTGCCGTCCGCCCCGAACGGGGGCCGCCGAGCCAACGCCGCACGCGCCGGCGCAGGTGTTGCAGACTGCACGCGTCGAAGAAAGACACGACGATCGGACCGCGTGTCACGCGCGCGAGCTCGCGCAGGATGGCGATTCGTTCGACAGGTGTCGCGATGTGCTGCAGCAGGCGGTGGCACAGAACGCCCGCGAACGCGTCGTCGGCGAAGGGCAGGTGGTGCACGCTGGCGCACGCGCGCGGGCGCCCTTCGCCGCAGGCAAGTATCATCTCGAAGCTGCGATCCAGCTGCACGGCGGGGCCCGGCAGCTCGGCGGTCATGCGACCCGCACCCGACGGCGCGTCGAGCCACAAGCCCGGTGGCGCCGGGCGTTCGGCGAGCAGCGCGCGCAACGCCGCACGCTCGCGGCGGTCGGTCGAGCTGCCGCTCCCGGTGCGGAACCGCAAGTCGCGATACCGCTGCGCGTAGCCGGGTTCGCGATCGTAGGAAGTTTCCTGCACCACCGGACGATAACAATGAACGGGCCGCCGTTTCAGTTGGAGGGCAGCAACGGCCGAAGTCACCCGCAGAGCAAGCCATGAGCCAACCCACGACCACGATCCTCGGCGAACAACGACAGGTCCCGCGGCATGAGCTCCAGGAAAGCGTGACGATCGAGTTCAAGGCCGGCGCGCTCATGGGCTCGGGCCAGAACATCTCGGTTCAGGGCGTGTTCTTCACGACGACCGATTCGCTGCCGGTGACCGTGCGCATCAACGGCAAGAGCGAGAGCCTGCCCGCGGAGCTCGTGCGCTACGAGACTCTCGGCGATGGGCAGGTCGGCATCGCGGTCCGGTTCCTGAGGCCGAATCCGACGCTCACGACCTGATCCGTCCGCGCGCGTTTGCTCCGGCAACGCGACGCAGCCAGCTCAGAACCAAAGCGGCGCGCCGAAGGTGCGCGTCTCAGAAGGTCGTGCGCACGCCGCAGGACAGAATCAGCTCGGTCGCGTCTCCGCCATTGCGATCTTCGTTGTTGTCGCCGAGCAGCAACCAGTGCACGCCGGCTTCTGCGTGCCACGGTCCCATGCGCGCGGGCAAGTTGGGAATGTCCAGCGAGATCACCGCGCCGATGTCGACGAAGCCCAAGAAGTCGTCCTCGCCCGTGACGGGATTCTCATAGTAGTCCTTGAGGCTGACGCCCACCGTGGCGGGCACGTCGAACGTGAACTGGCCGAACTGGAACGACGGCTTGATGCCGAACTGCGCGTAGATACCCGTGTTGCCGGGCGCGCCTCCATCCATCTGGCCGTCGAGCTCGAACGCGAGCACGACGCCTGGCTGCAGACCGCTCGCGAACGCGTTGACGATGCCCTTGTCGTCCCAGCCCGCGGAGAACGCGAGCTCTTCGACGTTGGTGCGGACGCCGTTCGGTCCGTAGTACGAGGTATAGGTGGCGCCAAACGACCAGCGATCGCCGACCGCGCCTGCGAGCCCGATGTAGAAGTCGCTCTCGTACCACATCGACTGGTTGGGGCCGCCGCCCGTGCCAGTGGGGCCACTGTGCAGGCTGTTCCATTGCCCGAACGTGAGATTGAGGTTCTTCAGCTCGTCCTTGCCTTCGTAGAGGCCGTATCGGAGCTCGATCCAGGGCTGCGCGATGATGCCATCGTTCTCCTGTTGGATACCGCGCAGGAAGTACTGGGTCGTGAAGTCCACACCCAACGCGCCGCTCACGGCCTTGGTGGCACTTCCGGCCTGGGCCTGGGCGAGAGCGAGTGGACTGAGCAGGATGCTGGCAAGGACGAGTCGCGTGGAACGCATGTCAGTGGTTTGGACAGAGTCGGCAGCCACTATGCCGGTCCACCTTCTTGCAAGCTCGCGGCAACTTCCCGCGTCCGCGGCGACGCACCGGGCCGTCGAGGAACTTCGGGCTCACCGGACGCGCAGCAGCGCGGCACGGCTGTCATGCGGCTTGCCGCCGGCTCGATGACGCCGCGGAACTTGACTTGCGTCTGCCGCGCGAAGCGGTAACGCAGCCGTGTCATGTTCGACCGCGAGACCTGGGAGCTGCTGAGCTACATCGTGACGGTCATCGGCCTGCCGTTCGCGATCGCGGTGTTCCTGTGGGAGCAGCGGCGCGAACGCCAGCAGGAGGACGAGGAGATCTACCAGCGGTTGTCCGACGAGTACACGAACTTCATGAAGCTCGTGCTCGAGAACGCGGATCTGCGCCTGCTGCGGCGCGAGGGCCCCGACATCCAGTTGTCGCTCGAGCAGAAGGAACGCCGCTTCGCGATCTTCAACGTGCTCGTCGCGCTGTTCGAGCGCGCGTATCTGCTCGTCCATGAAGAGGGCATGGACCAGCAGACCAGGCGCATGTGGCAGTCCTGGGAGGACTACATGCGCGAATGGTGCCGTCGCCCCGACTTCCGGGAAGCCCTCGAGGAGTTGTTGGGCGGCGAGGACCCCGAGTTCGCCGCGCGCATCCGGCAGATCGCCAGCGAGGAATCCAAGCGCGCGCTCAGGGTGCCGGAGTCGTCAGCTTGAGGCCGACCACGGCCACGATCAGCAGCGCAAGACAGCACACACGCCCTGCGGAGGCCGGCTCACCGAGGCGCAGCATGCCGAACACCGCGGTGCCGCATGCACCGATGCCGACCCAGACCGCGTAGGCCGTGCCGATGGGCAAATGGCGCGCCGCGAGCGCGAGCAGCCACATGCTGCCGGCCAGGGTGACGATCACGAAGATCGTGGGCCAGAGCCTCGCGAAGCCCGCGGTGTAGTGGATGCCGACGGCCCAGCAGGTTTCGAGCAGGCCGGCGCAGACGAGTAGGAGCCAGGGCATGGGCCGATGGTAGCCGACCAGCGCTCGGTCTCACGCGTGTCGCGCGATCGAGCTTCATGCCCGTTGCCATGCTCTCACTGGATCTGGAATCCGTAGGTGTCCGTGAGCGTGAACATCGGATCCGGGCACCCGCCGGGGGCCAGGAAGTCGAGACCTTGCATGAAGATCTGCGTGCCGAAGAGCATGGGGTTGAACGGCAACGAGAGCGTGTGCGAAGGCCCGAGCAGCAGCAGCACGTAGTCGTGGCCGATGGTGCAGTTGCAGAACGGAAACGCGAACGGCGTGAGGCCGTAGCCGATGAAGCCGAAGCCGAGGGGGTTCAGCACCGTCGTGATGACATCGGTGCCGATCTGGCCGTTGCCGGTGGCGATGATGTCCATGCTCCCGCAGGCCATCGGGTATCGCTGCAGCGTGCTCGGCAGCGCCAGATAGCGCACGCCGCGGAAGGCCGTGTTGAGCGCCGGCGTCACGAGCGAGGTGACGATCGAACCGGGTCCCGTGTCGACGACGGTCACGAGCTGCGTCGTCGTGTTCGTGTTGGCGGTCGCCCACAAGGTCGTGACGCCGTTCTGCACGAAGCCCGTGACGCCGCGGCAGCCGGTGGCCGGCAGCGCCAGCGAGTATTGGAACTGCCAGGTGCCGCCAACTCGCACCCACTTCTGGATGCCGGCCGGATTGGGCGGCAGGCTGCCACCGCCGTCGTCGGCGACGTAGACCGTGTCGGGATTGGCGAAGAAGTAGTCGTATGCGGACGGGCCGGTCGCGGTCGGGAAGCCGCTCAGCGTCGTCGAGACCTGACCGCTGCCGGTCGGAAGGCCCGTGCCCACCGACGAGATGCCGAAGAACCCGACCGACGAGGACGTGCAGTAGAGCTGTCCGTTGTAGATGCAGGCCACGCGGTTGTTCAGCGGCGTCAGCGAGATCGACTGTGAGGTCAGGTCGCCGAGGTTCGCGACGTAGCGGATGCCATCGCTGCTGCCGGCCACCCAGAAGCGAGAGCCGTTGTCGCTCACGACGCTGCGCAGGTTGCGTGTCGAGTACGAGTCGCCGATGGCCGTCGTGGTGTCGACCCCACCGGACATGTCGACGCGCGCGATCACGCGGCTCGTGGGCGGGTTCACCGACGTCGCGACGCTCGCCGTGCCGGGACCGACCCCGTAGCCGCCCAGCAGCAGGTAGAAGCCATTCGTCGAGATGCTGAGGAATCCCTCGGACGTGGCCGTGCCCGAGTTCGTGAAGGGCTGGTTCAGACCACTGCCGACCGTCGGCATCGCGATCGTCTGCACCAGGACGCCCGCCGGCGTGTACTCGTCGAGGAAGGTCGCGGTGGAGGCGCTCGTCAGCGCGCCGGAACCAGTGCCGACACGCACGACGACGAGGTTGCCGAAGGTGAGTGGCGACTGGGTTGTGGCAGTCGCGACGATCAGGCAGGCAAGCAGACGGCCGAGGGTGGTTGGAGTGTTCATGAGAGTCCTGAGGTGGAGGTGCGGCATCAGAGCAGGAGGGGACGGCGAAATCGATCGCCCCAGGGTTTCCGTGGTGCATCGCAAGGAAGAGCCATGCCCTGGCGCTGCGGCGCATCGTCGGCGCTCCGGTTGTCTTGCGGCCAGCCTGCGGTGAAGGTTCCGCGAAACGCGAGCTGCTTCAGCGACTGACGCGCACGAACACGATGCGTTCGACCGTGAGTGGCAGCGCTGCACCACCAGCAGGGCGCAGCGTAGCCACGACCTCTTGCCCAGGTTCGGGCACCGTCACGGCGCCCGACGAGTCGGCGGGCGCGCCGACCTCGACGACGGTCTGGCAGCCGGCCGGCTCGACCTCGACACGCCAATGACCCGCCGGCAGGTGAAGCGCGAGCTCGGCCGATGGCGCGCGCAGCTCCAGCCGCAGGGCGCCTTCTCGCGAAGGCACGGCAACTGCGTGGCGTTCGTTGAACCACTGCACGAGTGCCGCGAGATGCGAAGCGCGGCGAGCCTCGGCCGCGGCATCGGCGCTCGGAGGCTGGTGGCGTCGCGTCAGCGGTTCGGGCAGCGCATACGCCCCGAACAACCAGGCAGGGACCTCGATGCGATCACTGCTGCGCCGCACGCCGACCTTGCCCTCGAGTCGGACCCAAAGCGGGGTGGTCAGCGACTCGAAGCGCCCCGGCAGCACCTCGTGCGAGCCCAGGTCGACGAGCACGCAGCGGTAGCCGTGCAGGAATCGCGGGTCGTCCTCGAACTCCGAGGCGCTGACGAACAGCGGTAGCGGCAGGCCCGGCGGCGGAGCAAACAGCATCAGATCAGGAGCCTGATCCATCACGTAGCGGCCGTTGCCTTTCAGGTGGCCCGGGGGCAGCGGCGTTCCCTGCTTCACCGTGTGCAGCCAAGTGGGAGCCGGCGTCGTCGCGATCGTCCGGTCGCAGAGACCGAGCATGTCGAGGGCCGGCAGCCGCGAGAAGAACGGCAGTGCTCCGCTCGCATCGACGGCGAGCCGCGGCTGCTCCGCAGTAAACGCCGTCGCCAGAGCCTCGCCGAGCACCTTGCCTCGCCATTCCCAGATCTCGCCGCGCACCTCGAAGCTCTTCGCGTCGGTGCGCGCGACCCAGAGGTTCGCTGTGGCGCCGCCGGCCAAGAGCGCGAGCGCGACCAGCAGCCGCCGCCAGGTCGTTCCCAACTCGCTCGCCGCCACGCCGGCGAGCAGAGCCATCGGTACCAGACTGGCCTGCATCAGGCGCCGGCCCGGGAAGTGATCGCCCCCGATCGCGACCAGATACACGAGCCACAGCACCAGCGGAATGCCGGTGACGAGCGCCTGCGCGCGCGTGCGCGCGACCATGAGCATCGACACGAGGCCGAGCAGGGCAGGCCACGCGATGCCCTGGAGCGCGGCCAGCGAGGAGCGCACGTAGTCGCAGCCGGCTGCCATGGCACCCGGATCGAACTCGGCCTTCACGTGGGCCGTGTTCGGCACGAAGGCGCCGTAGTAGGCGAGCCGGAACGCCACCTGCGCGAGCACGGCGGCGATCGGCAGCAGCGCGAACAACCACGTCTGCCTGATCATCGCTGCGAGCCCCGAGCGCCACGCGGCGAAGCCGAGTGCGATGCCGGCTCCCGCGGTCCACAACGGCCCGTCGGGCCGGGTCAGGCAGAGCAGCGCGAACGGCACGCCCATGCGCAGCAGCGTCGTGCGACTCCACGTCGCGCCGTTCGCGGCACCTGGCGCGCTGGCCAGCTCGCGCACGAGACTGCCGAGACCCCACGCGAGCCACCACATCACCATCGGACCCTCGAGACCGCCGAGCGTCCACGCGAGCACGGGCTGGGTCGACGCGACGAGGATCGGCGCCGCGGCCGCGAGCAGGCAGGTGCGCAGGTCGTTCGGACGGATCGCACTCGCAAGACACCACAACGCGGCAGCCGTGCAGAACGCGCCGAGCAGACGCGCAGCGGTCACGAGGTCGAGACCGAGGCCACCGAGCGCTGCACACGCGAGCACCCACAGCAGGTTGCTGTAGCCCTCGACGCGTTCGCCGGCGGTCCACGTCAGGCCCTCGCCCGCGAGCAACCGTTCGGCGTAGCGCAGCGAGATGAACGCGTCGTCCGAGAAGAACGGCCACGGCCACGCTGCCTGGAACGCCGCGAGCACGATTGCCGGGGCTGCAGCGAGCAGCGCGAGGGCGCGGACGTGGTTGGGGCTCTGCGGCGGTTCTCGCACGTGGGTCAGTGGACCTTCTCAGTAGAGCAGCAACGCACGCAGGCGCTGCCACCAATCCCGGGGCGCCGCGGCGATGGCATCGAGCTCGCTCCACGGTCGCTGGCCTTCGACCAAAGCGCGGACGAGATCGCTGCCGGCGAGGATGTCGATCGGCATCTTCTCGGCCTCGTACTCGTATGGCGGCAACCGCCAGCCGAACTGTCGCGGCCAGAGATCATGGATCGCACGCAGCAGTGCCAGCGTCGTGCGATAGGGCCGGAACGCAGCGGCGTCGGTAACGTGCAGGAACAGACCGCCGCACGGCTTGCCCTGCCACTTCTGGAACGTGGGCTCGAAGTGCACGGGCCGCAGCGCCACGCCGGGCAGGCGCCAGGCCGCGACCATCGACAGGAGCTGCCACGGATCGATGAAGGGAGCTCCGAACTGTTCGAACGGCGTCGTCGTGCCGCGCCCCTCGCTGAGGTTCGTGCCTTCGAGCAGCACCTGGCCCGGGTAGACGAACGCACCCTCGAAGCGCGGCAGGTTCGGCGACGGGCCCACCCAGACGCGACCCGTGTCGGGCCAGACCATGCTGCGTTGCCAGCCCTGCATCGGCACGACCTGCACGTCGGCCCCGAGGTGCATGCTGTCGTTGCAGAACAGCGCGAGCTCGCCGAGCGTGAGTCCGTGCCGCATCGGGATCGCGGCGCGGCCGACGAAGCTCGAGAAACGCGGATCGAGCAGCGGCCCCTCGGCGAGCACTCCGCCGAGCGGATTCGGCCGGTCGAGCACGAGCACCGGAATGCGCTTCTCGGCGCAGGCCTCGAGGCAGTGCGTCAACGTCCAGACAAACGTGTAGACGCGCGTGCCGACGTCCTGGAGGTCGACGACGAGCAGATCGAGGCCGTCGAGCATCTGCGGCGTCGGCTTGCGCGTCTCGGAGTAGAGACTGTGCACGGGCACGCCGAGCCGCTGGTCGGTGCCGTGGCCGGTCTCGACCATGTTGTCCTGCTGGCACGACCAGAAGCCGTGTTGGGGACCGAACAGCGCCTTCAGCGCGCCAGGGAACCGCGTGTGCAACACCTGGGCGGCGTGCCGGAAACCGCCGTCGACCGAAGCCTGGTTGCAGAGCAGACCGAAACCACGCGAGCAACGCAGCACCTCGGGTGGAGCGGCGCAGGCGACTTCGAGACCGACGAGGACACCCACCATGCGATCAATCGTAGAGCAGGAATGGTTGCCGCCGGATGCGGAAGAGCTCGAGCTCCTTCTTCCAGCTCGCGACAATCGTGTCGGCTGCTTCGCCCGCGAGGATCGCGTCGCGCGTCGCTTCGTGCTTGAGCAGCCCGTCGAGTTTCTTCGTGTCCCACTGGTTCGTATGCAGCGCGCGCAGCGCCGTCGCGACGTGCAGGCCCGTGCGCACGGGTTCGAACGTGCTCCAGTCGGTGATCACGACGTTGATGCCGCTGCAGCGCTTGCCGCGGAACTCGCTCGCGGCCGGCGTGAACGACACGGGCACGAACGCGACGCCGGGCAGGTTCCTGCTGCGCAGCAGCGCTGCGAGCTGCACGCCGTCGCACCACGGCGCGCCGAGCACTTCGAACGGCGTGTCGGTGCCGCGCCCGACCGACAGGTTCGTGGTTTCGAGCAGCCCGATGCCCGGGTAGAGCATCGCTTGCGTGATGCTGCGCATGTTCGGCGACGGGTTGATCCACGGGAGGCCGGTCCGGTCCCAGCGGTCGGCGCGGTGCCACCCTTCGCACGCGACGACCGTGAGGTCGATGGTGATCCCGTCTTCGCCCGTGATCATGCGCGCGAGCTCGCCGACCGTGAGGCCGTGCCGCACCGGGATGCGGTGCGCACCGACGAAGTCGCGCCGCGCATCGGCGAGCACGGGGCCCTCCATGCCGACACCGCCGATCGGGTTCGGGCGATCGAGGACTACGAAGCGCAGCTTGTGCGTGGCGGCGGCCTCGAGGCAGTTCCGCATCGTCGACACGTAGGTGTAGAAGCGGCAGCCGACGTCCTGCACGTCGAACACGAGCGTGTCGACCCCCTGCAGCATCGCAGCGGTCGGTACGCGGGTCTCGCCGTAGAGCGAGTAGACCGGCAGACCCGTCGCGGCGTCCTTCGTGTCCGCGGTCTTCTCGTCGAGCACGCCGTCCGCGCCGTGTTCGGGCGAGAACAACGCGACGAGGTGGACATCAGGTGATTCACGGAGCACGTCAGCGGTGCGGCGGCCGGCCGCGGTACGGCCCGTGTGGTTCGTGATCAGGCCCACGTGGCGGCCATGCAGCAGCTTGCAGTCGTCGGCCGCGAGCACGTCGATGCCCGTGCGCGTTGCCGGCCCGACCTGGGCCGGCACGACCTGGGTCGGTGCTTGCGCCGCTACCGCCGAGCAGGACCACACGGCGAACACGAGTGGAGGGATCCGGCCGGCTGCCATGGGTGCACGATGTTAGCATGGCACGACGCAGGCAAACGTGATGCTTCGATTCGTCATGGTGATGTGTTGTGTGCTGCGCGCCATCTCGGCGCAGGGTCTGGATGATGCCGCATTCGCGCGCGACCTCGCGGCGATCGTGCCGCACGACGGCGAGCTCGACTGGCGCGCGATCCCGTGGCAGTCGCAGCTGCGCACCGCGCTCGTCGAGGCGAGCCGCGTGCGCAAGCCCGTGCTGCTCTGGGCCATGAACGGACACCCGCTCTGCCAGACTTGAAACAACGGCATCATCGCCAGACGGTCGGTCTGGTCGGACCCGGCAGTGCAGGAGTTGCTGTCGTCGTTCGTCGCGGTGGCAGACGAAGTCGGCCGACTGCAGCGCGGCAAGGACGCCGAATGCCGCACGTTCCAGGCTTTCTGCGAATCAGGTCACTACGGCGGACGCACCGAGCCGACGGACACGCGGCAGGGCATCTACGTCGTGACCCCGACCGGCAAGTTCCTCGCGTCGATCAACACGCACAGCGCCACGAAGGTCGCCGAGATGCTGCGCTCGTCGCTGGCGCGCTGGTCGGAGCTGCCGGAGCGTGATCGGACCCTCGGCGAGCAGGAAGCGGAGGATCTGCAGGCGAGCAAGCGCTTCGAGGATCGATATCCGAGCGATGGGCTGGTGCTCGTCGAGTACATGCGCGATCTCGGCCGACCGGCCGACGACAAGGACTGGCGCACGCGCGCCTGGAACACCGACCAGGTCTGGTTCACGGCAGCCGAAGCTGCGAGCCTCGTGCCGGCGCAGCGCGAAGTCGGCGCGAAGATCGCCGTGCCGGCGCGGTTGGTCGAACGGCTGGCCAGGTTCCACCTGATCGACTCCGTGCGCGGGCAGACGCCGCCGATGTCACGCGAGGCCGTGATCGAGGCGTCGCTGCAGAGCGAGGTCACGGGTGTGAGCGGCGACGACGTGCTGCTGCAGTTCGCGGGTAGGACGCGCACAGAGGTCGAGAGCCGGCCGGTCGAGAACGCCGAGGCGGGCACGAAGGGTCGCGGCGTCGCGACGGAACTGCGTGGTCGCGCGCGGTGGAACGCGAAGACGAGCCGGTTCGACGCCTTCGAACTGCTCGCGATGGGTACGCGGTGGGGGGCCACGCAATACAACGAGCGCCAGCGCGACCTCGGGCCGACCGCGATCGGCTATGCGTTCGTGCTCGCGGCGCCGGACCACCCGCGTGTCGCGCCGTCCTGTTGGTGGGACTACGACCTGCGTTAGCGCACCGGGCCCCGTAGCGCCGGCGACTGCCGCGCCGGGGAGGTGTAGATTTCAGCCCCGTAGCTGCTACATTCCCGCGCCCAACTACCCCGTGGTGTAATTGGTAGCACAGCAGGTTTTGGTCCTGTTAGTTGCTGGTTCGAGTCCAGCCGGGGTAACCAAGGCTGCCCCGTGGCGGTGCGTTCTTTTGCTGGGAACGGTGCGAGGCACGGCTCTTGCCCCAGCTCTTTTCTTCTCCGCGACGTTCGCTCGCGGTCCCTGATGCCCCGTGGTGTAACGGTAGCACAACAGGTTCTGGTCCTGTTTGTCAAGGTTCAAATCCTTGCGGGGTAACCACCTGCGCGCGGGTCCGGCATCGCTGGACCCGCGCCGCTTTTTTTTCGGGGTCGAACCCTCAGGCCTCGGTCGCGCGGTGCAGGAAACGATCCGTCATGCCCGCGATGTAGTCGCAGATCGCGCGCTCGGGCCCGTCCTGCTGCAGGCGGCGCTGCGCACTCTCGGACACCAACACGGGGTTGGCGCGCAGTTCCTTGAAGAGCCGCCGGATGCGAGCGGCGCCGTCGTGCATGACCGCGAGCACGCGCGGCGACCGGTAGAAGCGCTCGCGCAGGAACTCGAGCACTTCCTGCGCCAACACCGCCATCGCCGCGCTGTGCTGCAGGCGCGGTGGCGGTCCTCCGGCCGGGGCCGCCGCGATCGCGGCATCACCCGACTCCACGAGGTCGTGGATCAGCAGCGCAGTGACGTCGCTGACGACGCGCTGCCGGTTGGTCGTCCCGGCGGACAGCCGGGCCTGCTGCCAGAGCCGGAGCTCGCCAGCTTCGGCTTCCGTGAACAATCCCGCGCGCAGGCCGTCGTCGAGGTCGTGGCTCAGGTAGGCGATCTTGTCGCAGAGGTCGACGATGTGCGCCTCGATCGGCACGGTGCCCCTCGGCACGAGATCGGTACTCAACGGAAAGCCCTCCGGGATGCGGCCCTTCAGCAGGCTCTTGCGCAGCGCGAGCGTCAGGTTGAGGCCGTGGCCATGGCCATAGCGGTCCTCGAGGTAGTCGACGATGCGGGCGCCCTGCGCGTTGTGCCGGAAGCCACCGTGGTCGCGCATCTCTTCGTCGAGCGCCTCCTCGCCGACGTGTCCGAACGGCGGATGCCCGAGGTCGTGGGCCAGCGCGATCGCTTCGGCGAGGTCGTCGTTGCAGCGCAGGGCGCGAGCGACGCAGCGCGACATCTGGGCCACTTCGAGCGAGTGCGTCATGCGGCTGCGGAAGTGGTCGCCCTCGAACGCCGCCATCACCTGCGTCTTGTGCTGCATGCGGCGAAACGCCGCAGAGTGCACAATGCGGTCGCGATCGCGTTGAAAGTCCGTTCGCAGCGCGTCATCTGGCTCGGGCAGGCGGCGCCCACCCGCGTTGCGGCTGCTGAGCGCCCAGGGGCAGAGCCAGTGCAACTCGCGGTCTTCGTGGTCCTCGCGGCGCAACCAGACCATGGTCACTCCGAGCCGATGAAAGAACGCCCGGCAGGTGGCCTGCCGGGCGACTGGTACCCCCTAGGGGATTTGAACCCCTGTCGCATGACTGAGAATCACGAATCCTAGGCCGCTAGACGAAGGGGGCCGATTGCGGCGAAGGTTCTAGGGATCCGTGCCGGGTCGGTCAAGGGAACGTCCGATCTGGGAATGTTCGTTGTGTCGGTTCGTTCGGCCCCCCTCGTCGCCGCCATCGCCTACCATTGGCGGCGAATCGGTGGTGTCACTGGCACGAGGTCTCCAATGCAAGCACTGGTCGCGTCCCTCCTCTCCCTGCTCCTGCTCGCACCAATCGCAGATGGATGGCTCGGTGTGTATCTGTCGGAGGAACACGACGAGCCGGTCATCACGGAAGTCATTCCGGATTCGCCGGCCGCCAACGCGGGCCTGAAAGCAGGGGATGTCCTGCTGGCGGTTGGCGACACGACGACGGCGACCAGCGAGCAGTTCGTCGATGCGATCAAGTCGGGCAAGCCTGGTGACCGCGTCAACATCAAGTTGCGACGCGATGGCAAGGAGATGACTGTCGTCGTCAAGCTCGGCGAGCGCCCGTCATCGCCTGCAGAGGGTGGGACCAAGGCGCCAAAGGACTCGCCGCGAAAGGGCCAGAAGCCGCCGCAGCCCGCCGGCGAACTGGCCCCCGAGTCGAAGACTCCGGCCGAGGGCCAAGCCGGCAAGGGCTACCTGGGGCTCGCCGTGCGTGAGACCGACAACGGTGTCGTCGTCGAAAAGGTGCGTGCCGATGGCCCAGCCAAGGCCGCTGGTGTCGAAGCGGGCGACGTCCTGACGAGCGTTGGCGATCAACTCGTGAAGGCCCTCGGCGATCTCGACCGCTTCCTCGCGAGGGCCAGGCCCGGCCAGAAGGTCACGCTGGGGCTGCGCCGCGGTGACGAGACGCGTTCGGTCTCGCTGCGCATGGGTGAACGGCCGGCCCAGATAGACGTCGTGCCCGTGGCACCGATCAAACCGGCGGAACCGGAAGCCGTGCCGGCGCCCAAGAGAGAGCGCAAGGCACTGCGCGCGGAACCGGTTCCTGCGCCCGAGCCGACTCCGGCGCCGGAGCCCAAGCCCCACTCGCAGCCCAAGCCTCGCGGGGATGCCAAGCAAGCGGCCGACCTCGAGGCCGAGCTTGCGGCGTTGCGAGCCGAGCTGGCCAAGCTGCGCCAGGAGCTCGAAGAGCTGCGCAAGGGCAAGGGCCGGGAATAGACCGCCCGGTGCTGGCGTCGGTGGGGCTCGCGCAGGAAAGCGAGCGTCGTGATGGACTCGCATGCCGTCATGCAAGACGCTGCGCGTACCTGCCCTGAGACTCGCCAACCGAATGCCGTCCACGCCGTCGCCGCGCCGCAGGCCAGAAGAAACACCTCGAGCAGAGAGGGCACCTCTCGTTTCGGGTCCGGCGCGGGCTCTCGTCACGGGCGGGGCCGGCTTCATCGGTTCCCACCTGTGCGCCGAGCTGCTGCGGCGTGGCAATGCCGTGCACGTGATCGACGACCTGTCGACGGGCCGCCTCGAGAACCTCGCTGAGGTCGCAAGCCACCCGATGTTGCGCACGACGGTGGCCTCGGTCGCGGATCCAGCCGTGGCGGCGCGCGCCTGCGAGAACGCCGACATCGTGTTCCACCTCGCTGGAGTCGTCGGGGTGCGGCGCCTGGCCAGGGAGCCCCTCGAGGTGATGCAACGCAACCTGCGCTGCACCGAGGTCATCGCCGCGGCGGCTGCTGCGGCCGGGGTTCCGCTGCTGTTGACCTCGAGCTCCGAAGTCTATGGCGATGGTCCCGTGCCGTTCCGCGAGCAGGACCCGGTGCGGCCGGGCGCCACCGAAGGTCTGCGCGGTGCGTATGCGTGCGCCAAAGCGATGGGCGAGTGGCTCGCGTTCGGCCACGCCCAGCAGAGCGGATTGCCGGTGGTCGTCGCGCGTCTGTTCAACACGGTGGGGCCGCGGCAGTCGGGCGAGGGCGGCATGGTGCTGCCGCGGTTCGTGGCCCAGGCGCTGCTCGGCGAACCGATCACGGTCTACGGCAGCGGCGAGCACACACGCTGCTTTGCGCACGTGGTGGAGGTGGTGCGGGCCCTGGCCGACCTCGCTCGAGCGCCGGAGGCGCGTGGTCGTGTGTTCAACGTCGGCAGCGCCGTCGAAACGACGGTGCTCGACCTCGCGACGCTCGTGCGCGAACGCGCCGGGAGCCGCTCGCCGATCGTGCGCGTCCCGTTCGCCGAAGTGTTCCCGACGGGGTTCGCGGATCCGCCGCGCCGGCTGCCCAGTCTGGAACGGTTGGCGCGCGTGATCGGGTGGATGCCGTCGCGTCCGTTGGTGGACATCGTCGACGAACTCATCGCGATCGCGCGTTCGTCGACCGAGCCCTTCGAGCTGACTGCGCATTCCGGCTGCGAGTAGCCTGCGGGACAGTGCCTGGTGAAGGCAACGCAGGCAGCGAATCGCGATGGCGGTGAAGCCTGCCACGTTGCCAAGTGCGAGCCTGCGCCGGGACTCGGTGCGCGCGGGCGTTTCTTGCGGCTTGCTGGATCGAGTGCGACGCTCGTCGGCGTTTCGTGCAGCTATGAGGCGAACACTTCGGCGAGTGTCTTGGCCTCGAGGATGCGGTCGGTCCAGCGTTCGAGTTCGGGCAGGGTGGCGGATCGCACACGCTCCTTGGTTTCGGGAGGCAGTGGCCCGAATCGCTTGGTCATCTGGCGCAGGATCGTCTCGGCGCGCCCTTCGCGTTTCAGTGCCTCGGCAGTGCTCATGATGGTCTCCTCGGGTCGTTGCAGGATGCGTTCGAAGGTCGAGTGCAGTTGGTCCGCCGGGATCTTGGACACGTGCAGACAATACCACCCGATCGTGGCAATGGCTTCGCGGCCGAGCGGAGGGCCCTCGTCGCGGTCGACGGCGCACAGCAGATCACTCCAGCGTTCGAGCCCAGCGAGAGCCTCGGCGGCGGTCCAGTGGCGCAGGAAGCGCAGACACAAGAACGTGAGCTGCCCGAGTGCGGTCATGACAGCGCGGCGCAGCTCGGGCTCGGTGTAGCGCATGAGGTCGTCGATCAGCAGTCGCAGGCCCGCTTGCAGCGCCTCGAGCACCGCGGCTGCAGCGGGGTCGAGCCCTTCGAGGTGGGGGTGCGGAGCCGGGGTTACCGGCCACGCGGTCGTGCCGTGGCACAACAGGATCGGCACGACGAGGGCTGGCGGGGTTCTGGCTGTGCGCGTGCTGTGGGCCACGTGCACGCAGTAGCCGAGCGTCTGGTGCTGCGTCTCTGCGTCGACGTAGCTCTTGTGTTCGGGGACTACGAACAGGGAATGCCCGCTGCCCAGGAGATCGACCTCGAACAGCGTATCCGTGATCAACAGGCGCAGCGTGTGACCATGGACCTTCTCCGGGGCGGCGCGCAGCGTGCCCCAGTCGATCGCCGCGACGAGTGCCTCGGGCATGACCGTGCGAAACCACGCCGCCGCGTGGCGGGGGTGCCGGAAGGTGAAGTGGAAGAGGGTGTCGTGGGGGGTCGCCGTGCCCATAAGGGCAGTGGATTGGCGACCACAACTTCGGGCAGGAAATCGCGAGTGGGTCGCAGACGAGGGCTGCGAAAGGGCGCCGCCGGGGTCGCAGTTACTGCAGGAACAGGTCGCGGACGCGCTGAAAGGGAGACGTTCCGTCGGGCGGTTGCGTCATGGCGGTGGCTCGGTCCCCGTGCCGGCGGGCAGCATCCCTGCCAGCAAGCGTCCGGGCAAGCGTGCTCGACGCAAGGCCCAGTTGGCGTGTCCGGATCAGCTCCGTATCGTGTTTGGCCCTTGCGCGCTCGTTCGGATCAGGTGCTGGTGGTCGAAGCGGATCTCGCTGGCAGCCAACTCGCGGACTTCCTCGAGAGCTCGCTGCCGCCGACCCATCGTCTCGTGCTGCGCGACCTGATTGCTTCTGGCCGCGTCAAGGTGAACGGCGAGATCTGCTTGTCGAGCCGCAAGCTGCGCGAGGGGGATGTCGTGCAACTCCCCGAAGAGAGCCGGCCCGAAGAGAACGGGCGTCGGCGGATCGCGAAGGCGCACGGCGCCCCCAAGGCTCCCGAGGTCCGCTACGAGAGCCGCAGCGTTCTCGTGATCGCCAAACCGCCGGGGCTCGCGACCGTGCCGGGTCGCACGGGGGGCGAGGGCTCGATCCACGGCATGCTTGCCGGACTCGGCCCGGCGGACGACCTGCGCATCGTGCACCGGCTCGATCGCGACACGTCCGGCTGCTTGATGCTCGGCAAGGGCGTCGAGGCGGCGCGGCACTTCGACGAGCAATTCCGCAAAGGGCTCGTCGCGAAGACCTACGTGGCCCTCGTGCACGGCGTGCCTGCGCAGGAACGGTTCTCGATCGACGCGTGGCTCGGGCCCGACCCGCGCCGCCCGGGCAAGGTCATGGCAAGCAGCGGCGAGCGCAAGGCGTTTCGCAAAGCACACACGGACGTGAATCGCACCCGCGCCTTCCGCCGCCATGCGCTGCTCGCACTGCATCCCACGACGGGCCGCGGCCACCAACTGCGCGTCCACCTGCAGTCGGTCGGCCACCCGATCGTGGGCGATCGCGATTACGGCGGGGAACCGTTGCTGCTTTCGAGCCTCAAGACCGGTTACAAACGCCGCCCCGGTGTCCGCGAGCGCCCGCTCGTGGACCGGTTGTTCCTGCACGCAGAGCGGGTCTCGTTCTGCGATCTCGACGGCACGCAGGTCACGGTCGAGACTCCTCTGCCAGAGGATCTCGTGATGGCCCTGCAGAAACTCGAGGACTTCGACGAACGTCGGAGATGACCGTGCGACTCAAGACGATTCCCGAAGACTTCCGCGTGCGTGAGCTGCTCGAGTGGGGCGAGGTGCCCAGCGGCAGCTACGTCGTGCACGAGTTGCACAAGACGAAGCTGTCGACGCCTGAGGCGTTGTCGATCCTGGCCCGCGACTGCAACGTCGACCGCAGTGCGATCGCCTACGCGGGTCTCAAGGACCGGCAGGCCGTGACCGACCAGTTCCTCACGATCGAACGGCGCGCCGTCGAGCTGCGGTTGCCGAACCTGCGCGTGCATCCGGTCGGCACGACCGATCGTCCGATCACGAGCCGGCAGAGCAGCGGCAACGCGTTCGAGATCGTGGCGCGCGACCTGTTGCCGCCCCAGGCTTCGCTGCTGCGCCGCGGGTTGTCGTCGCTCGTGAAGACCGGGATGCCGAATTACTTCGACGACCAGCGCTTCGGTTGTCTGCGTCACGGCCAGGGCTTTCCGATGCGCAGCGTGCTGCTCGGCGACCATGAACGCGCGTTGCAGCAGCTGATCGCCGAACCATCGCCTGTCGCGATCAGCGGCGACGTGAAGTTGAAGCGCACGCTGCAGCTGCGCTGGGGCGACTGGGAGACGTGTGCGCGCATTGCGCGTGGCCCCGCATTCGAACCGCTGTTCGAGCACTTGATCGCGCACCCGAGCGACTTTCGCGGTGCCCTCGAGTTCGTGCCGCTGCGGCAGCGAGTGATCCAGACCTTTGCCTACCAGTCGTTCCTGTGGAACCGTGCCGTGAGCCGCATGCTCTTCGGCGGCGTGGTGTCGGCGCAGCGCCTGCGCATCACGACGCTCGCAGGCGACCTGCTCGCGTGGAAGTATCTTGCGCCCGAGCGCGAGGAGAAGCTGCTCGCGATGCGCACGCCGTTGTTTGCGCCCGAAGGGGATGGCGGCAGCGCGCCGTTCCGCCGCGCCATGATCGAAGAGCTGCAGCAGGCCGGCCTCACGGCTCAGGACTTCGCGCGCAACGAGGTGCCCGGCATGATCTGGAAGGAGGAGCCGCGCGACGTGCTCGTGAAGCCTTCGCGCGTCGGCCAGGTGCGCATCGAGCCCGACGAGATGCATGCGGGCCGCACGAAGGCGACGCTGGCCTTTGCGCTGCCGCGCGGGGCCTACGCGACGATGCTGATCAAGCGGCTGTTCGCGCCGAGTTGGTATTCGCAACCGATCGCAGCCGATGACGATCGCCGGCCCAGGGCTCCGAGCGTAGGCCCGCGTGGCCGTCTCGATGCGGGGTTCGGCAGCGACGAGGAATGAACATGACCGAGAGGACGTTGGGCATCATCGGCGGCTCGGGGCTCTACGACCTGCCCGGGCTCGAACAGAGGAAGGAGGTCGTCGTCGAGACTCCGTTCGGGCCACCGAGCGACGCGATCGTGACCGGCATGCTGTCGGGCGTGCGACTCGCGTTCCTGCCGCGGCACGGCCGCGGCCACCGGCTCGCGCCGCACGAGCTGCCGTTCCGCGCCAACGTGCACGCGATGAAGCAGCTCGGCATGACCGCCGTCGTCGGCATCTCGGCCGTCGGCTCGATGCGCGAGGACGTCCGGCCCGGCGATCTGGTGCTCGTCGACCAGTTCATCGACCGTACGCGCGGCCGCACCGAGGAGTCGACGTTCTTCGGCGACGGTTGCGTCGCACATGCGCACTTTGCCGACCCGGTCTGGGAGCCGCTGCGCCAGGTGGCGCTGGCTGCTGCACGCGCTGCCGGCGCCACGGTCCACGACGGCGGCACCTACGTGTGCATGGAAGGGCCGCTGTTCAGCACGCGCGCGGAGTCGCGCCTCTACCGCAGCTGGGGCGTCGACGTGATCGGCATGACGAACCTGCAGGAAGCGAAGCTCGCGCGCGAGGCCGAGATCGCCTACACGACGATTGCGCTCGTTACCGACTACGACTGCTGGCACGAGAGCGAGGCGGACGTCGACGTGGCCGCGGTGCTCGAAGTGTTGCGCCAGAACGCCGACCTGGCCCGCGCCGTCGTGGTCGAACTGGCGCGCGGCATCGCGGCGGCACCTGCCATCAGTGCGGCCGGTACGATGCAGCACGCGATCATCACGCAGCGTTCCGCGATCACGGCCGACGCGCGGAGGCGTCTGCAGCTGTTGATCGGGCGATACCTGGGCTAGCGACGCTTACTTGCCTGGGCGGCGGCGGCCATTGCCCGGCGTCTCCGCCATGGGTTCTGGCAGCTCTGCGGCGAGTACGACGCGCACGCTCGGCACGGCTTCCCGCAGGCGCACGACCGCGGCGGCCGAGACGTCGGTCTGCCACACATAGAGCTCTTCGAGGTTCTTGAGCGAGGACAGCGTCGCCGCCGCGTAGTCGCCGGTCTTGGTCCCGAACAGGTTCAGCGAGCGCAGTTCGTGGCACGCAGCGAGCGCGGCGACGCCGTGGTCGCCGACCTGGGACTGGCGCAGGTCGAGCGTGGTCAGCCGCGGCATCTTCGCGATCACCGCACACGCGGCATCGCCGACACCGGTGCGGCCGAGGTCGAGTTTCGTGATGTGCTCGGCCAGCGGCAGCAGCGTGTTGACGGCCGCGTCGGTCACTTCGTCGGTCCTGCCAGCGCAACTGACGGCCAACAGCGGGCTGTCCTCGCCGACGCTCTGGACCTGGAACGGGCCGTCGTTGAACGCTGCGAGCGCGGCCGGGGCCAGCGGCTTCACGCCCTGGCGAAGGCGCACGAGCGGATCCACCTTCGGCTTCTCGCCGGGTTTCGGCTTGTCGTTCGGCTTCTCCTCGGGCTTGTCGCCCTTGCCCTTTTCGCCGCCTTTGTCGCCGCCCTTCTCCGCGCCACCGTCGGTCCCTTCCTTGGCCTTGCCGGTCCAGCTGCCGAAGTTGGCGCCTTGTTCGATCCACTTGGAGATGAGCTCCTGCTTTTCCTTCGGCAGCGGATCGCCCTCCTTGGCCGGCGGCATGCGGTCTTCGTCGTCTGCCGGCAGCGAGATCGCCTGGTAGATCAGCGAGTCCGCGGGCTTCTTCGCGACGATGAGCGCCTTGCCCTTCTTGCTCGCGGTGATGCCCTGCTTGCTGTCGAGGACCACGCCGCCCTTGGGCTTCTTCACCTTGCCGTCGGGGCCCGTCGTCGCCGTCGAGTGGCACTTGAGGCAAGTCTTCTCGATGATCGGCCAGACCTGCTTCTGGAAGTCGATCGGGTCGGTGCCAGGCTTCTTGTCCTGGGCGGTCGAAGTCGCCGCGAGGCCGAGCAGGATGCCAGCGAGGACAAGAACACTGCGGAGTCGGTTGTGCATGCTTGGTGGCAGGAAGTGGGATGCGGCCGGAACGGGGAGCAGGAAATCGGCTGCGGCCGCGCGATCAGCCAGCGGGATTGGACCGAGAGATCAGGAGAAGATCGAGGTGATGGGCGAGCCCTTGTCGGCGACCTTGAACGGGCGCCCGGACGGTGAGGTGACCACGTAGTCGAGTGGCAACCCGACGGCGTGGGCGATCGTAGCGTTGAAATCCTGGATCGAAACGGGATCGGTCGCAACCTCGCGCCCCTCGGCATCGGTGCTGCCGTAGCGCTGGCCCCCGCGCACGCCGCCGCCGGCGAGCAGACAGCTGAAGGCCTTCGGATAGTGGTTGCGACCCTGGTCGCCGTCGATGTCCGGCGTGCGGCCGAACTCCGTCGCGAGCACGACCAGCGTTTCGCGCAGCAGCCCGCGCGCGTCGAGGTCGGCGATCAGCGCCGTGAGGCCATGGTCGACGGACGGCGTCAGATCGCCGAGCCGGTCGAAGTTGTCGGCGTGCGTGTCCCAGCCGTCGCTCATCACTTCGACGTAGCGAACGCCGTGTTCGACGAGGCGCCGCGCGAGCAGGCAGCCGGCTCCGAACGGAGTCTCGCCATACGCCTGGTGCATCGTCTTCGGTTCGAGATCGATGTCGAAGGCGACGAGGTCGCTGCTGCGCATGAGCCGCACCGCTTCGGCGTAGGCCTTGTCGTAGGCCTGCACGCTGCGTTGGCCGTGTTTCTCGGCGAACGCCGTGTCGAGTTGCCTGAGACGCGCGAGCCGGCGTTCGAACCGCTCGTTGTCCACGCCGCGCGGCAGCGCCGCATTCTGCAGGCCATCCTCGGCGCTGCCGATCGGCAGCGCCTGGAACTCGGGCGGGAAGAAGCCGGCGCTCGGCATCTCGGCGCCGCCGCCGATCATCACGTGGCCGGGCAGCATCTTGTTGTTGCGGCCGGCCAGACGCTGGCACCAGGCGCCGAGACTCGGGTGTTGGATCGTGCCACGCAACTCGTAGCTCGTCCGCATCAGGTATTGGGCCTGCGGGTGGGCGCCTTGCTTGCTCGACATCGAGCTCACGATGCAGACCTTGTCCATCTGCTCGGCGAGCTTCGGGAAATACTGGCCCAGCAGCACACCATCGGCGCGCGTGCGCAGCGCTTGCACGGGACCCTGGGTCTCCTTGCCGGGCTTCGGATCGAGCGTGTCGAGGTGGCTCATGCCGCCTTGCAGGAACAGGTAGATCACGTTCTTGGCCGTGGCGCGGCCGAGCACGAGCGGCGGTGCGGGCTCCTGCGCGAGCGCGCGCGCCACGACCTCGGGGCCGAATGTCGCGGCGGCGCCGACGCCGAGCATCGAGCCGGCCATGCGGGTCAGGAAGCTGCGACGCCCCTGGATGTCAGTGTTGTTGATCAGATCGTGTAGGGTCATGACGTCCTCTCACCGCACGAAGCGGAACTCGTTGCTGTTGCAGAGTACCCAGACGAGATCCTTGACCACGCCATCGCCGTCTATGGCGATGGCGCGCCGCCACTCCTGGGTCTCCGCGGTGGTCGGTTCGCGGTTCAACGTCGTGAGGAATGCGACGCGCACGCGTCGCTCGCCGTTTTCGGCCGTTTCGAGACTGGCTCGGAGTGCCGACTGGCCCTCGAGGACGCGTTGGTCGAGGAAACCGTTCAGTAGCGTCATGACCTGGGGCACGGTGGCAGCCGTCGACGCGCTGTCCATGGTCTCGCGCGAACTCTGGCCGAACTGGCGCAGCAGGTGATTCGGTGGGGCCGGCTGCTGCAGATCGCTTGCTCGCAGCAGGTCGCCCTCGCGGCCGCGCGAGGCGCGTTGCCCCAGCGGCACACCCATACGCTGCAGCTCTTCGGCGATTGCGGCCACCTGCTTCTGGTCCCCGTTGCGCCGCGCCTGGTTCATCTCGCGCAGCAGCGGTTGCGCCTTCTTCTGCAACTCGGTGTCTGCGGCCATCTGCTGGCGCATTTCTTCGCGCTGGCGTTGCTGCTGCTGCGCGCGCATCGGTTGGTCGTTCTGCGCCATCGCGATGAGATCCTTCGCATCGGATTTCGCGAACTCGGCGAAGCTCTCGTAGACCGGCTTGGCGCGTGCATCGGGTGGACGCAGGCGTTCGTCGATGTCGGCGAAGACGAGCGTGAGCAGCGAGTCCCAGGTCTGCTCCGCGGTCATGCGGCGCAGCATCGGGCCCTGGAACGTGAAGACCGTGTCCGCCGCGCAGTCGCCCGCCGGCGTTTCGCGCTGGAACAGCTTCGTGTGCACGAGCACGCGCTCGAACTGACGCAGGTCGAAGTCGAGATCGAGCATGAGCTTCTCGAGCTGGACCATCAGCTCGGGGTGCACGGGCTCGGTGTCCTTCTTCCATTCGTCGAGGGGCTCCACGACGCCGGCGCCGAACGTGCGAGCCCACATGCGATTGCTGATCACCTTCGCGAACTGGGGATTCTTCTTGCTGGTCATCCAGTCGGCGAGAGCCGCTCGCGAGTCGATCCCGGCGATCGCCGGCTGGGCCCGTTGGTCGCGGCGTGGTCGCTGGGGCTCGCCCTTCTTCTGCTCGGGATACTTGAGCTTGACGTCGGCGCCGAAGATCGTGTTCGCGAGCACTGCCGTGCCTGGCTTCAGATCCTCGTACTTGTAGTCCCGCGGCAGCCGCTCGACGCCGCTGCCGCTGCCTTCGAGTCCCTGGTTGTTGCGCCGCAGCAGCTGTAGAGCACGCTGGCGCGTGCGTTCGTCGAGACCCGCGAGCTCGGTGCGCAGACCGACGAGGTTCGGCAGCAGGTCGTCGTCGCGGTAGCGCAGGCCGCCGAAGAACGCCGCCATCTCGAAGAACTGCTTCTGCGTCCAGATGTCGAACGGGTGGTTGTGGCACTGCGCACACTCGAGCCGCGTGCCGAGGAACAACCGCAGGGCATTTGCCATCGCGTCGTGCGGCATGTTCTTGTCGCGCAGCAGCATGCCCGTGGCCCCGTTGCCCTGCTGGTGGCCAGCGCCCGTGGCGACGAGCATCTCGCGCACGAACTGGTCATACGGCTTGTCCTGCTGGATCGAACTGCGGACGTAGTGGGCGAACGGCTCCCCGGAGACATCCTGGACGCGCGACTTGACGCGCAGCTGGTCGAACCAGAAGTTCGAGGCGTGGCTCGTGTGCCCCGGCGAATCGAGCAGCAGGTCGCAGAGCACATCGCGCTTGTCGGAGTTCTGGTCGGCGAGGAAGCTCTCGGTCTCGGCCAGCGTCGGGATGCGGCCGATGATCGTGAGGTAGGCACGCCGCAGGAACGTCGCATCGTCGGTGATCGGCAGCGCCGTCTGGCTTCGCCGCTGCAATCCCCGGTCGAGCAGCGTGTCGAGGCGCGCCGCGTCTTCCTTGACCGACTTGAGCGGTCGGACCGACTCGACGGGCCGGGCGGGGTGCTGCGGATTGACGGTCGCGGTCTGTGCCGTCAGACCGGCGAGCAGGAAGCAGCCGAGAAGGACGCTGGCAAGGACGTTTCGCACCATGGTTGGAACGCAGGAGACGGCCGAGCGGGGCAAGGGCGCCAGGAACGGCTCTGCAAGTAGTTCGGACACCGCGGGCCATCGTACAAAGGAAGTCTCCACAGCGCACCCGGGCACCCGAAGGATGGGCCAGACCAGGTCGCTTCGACGCCGTACAGGGCGCGCGGGCACGGGTTTTCCCGCCGTGCTTTCCATCTGGGCGGCCGCTAGTGTTGGGCGGTCTGCAGTCGAGCCAAGGTCAAGGTCAACCCAGTTTTCAGAGGAGGACGTTCCGTGTCAGCCGCCGCGCGTGCCGCCGCAATCCAGTTCATCGCGAGAAAATCCCCTGTCGTCGCCGATCCCCGCCCGAGCAACCTGCCACAGATGTTCGGGGCCAACGTCTTCAGCCTCGACCAAATGCGGGCGAGGCTGCCCGAGAGTGCGTTCAAGGCGCTGCGTTCGTGCATGGAGCACGGCCAGGAACTCGACCCGGCGCTGGCCGACCAGGTCGCCAACGCGATGAAGGAATGGGCCGTGGAGCGCGGGGCGTCGCACTTCACGCACTGGTTCCAGCCCATGACCGGCTCGACCGCCGAGAAGCACGACAGCTTCGCCACGACCGAGGGTGGCAAGCTGATCATGGAGTTCAGCGGCAAGGCGCTGATCAAGGGTGAACCGGACGCGAGCTCGTTCCCGAGCGGCGGCCTGCGCGCGACGTTCGAAGCGCGTGGTTACACCGCATGGGATCCGACCTCGCCCGCGTTCATCCGCGAGACGGCGAACGGCGCCACGGTCTGCATCCCGACCGCCTTCTGCTCGTGGACCGGGGAGGCGCTCGACGAGAAGACTCCCCTCCTGCGCAGCGCCGAGGCGCTGAACCGCGAGGCCGTGCGGATGCTGCGGCTCCTCGGCGACGCCCGCGTGTCGTTCGTCTATCCGACTCTCGGCTGCGAGCAGGAGTACTTCCTGATCGATCGCGACTTCTACCTGCTGCGCCCCGACCTCGTCGCCACGGGACGCACGCTGTTCGGCGCCAAGCCGCCCAAGGGGCAGGAGCTCGAGGACCATTACTTCGGCTCCATCGCTCCAAGGGTGCTCGCGTTCATGCAGGAGTCCGAGCTCGAGCTGTGGAAGCTCGGTGTGCCGGTCAAGACGCGTCACAACGAGGTGGCGCCGAGTCAGTACGAGCTCGCGCCGATCTTCGAGCGCACGACCATCGCCGTCGACCACAACATGCTCTGCATGGAGGTCCTCAAACAGGTCGCCCAACGCCACGGCTTCCAATGCCTGCTGCACGAGAAGCCATACGCGGGCATCAATGGCTCCGGCAAGCACAACAACTGGTCGATGGCGACGGACACGGGCGAGAACCTGCTCGAGCCCGGCAAGTCGCCCGAGCAGAACATGCGGTTCGTGGTCATGCTCGCCGCGATCATGCGCGCGATCGATCTGCACGCGGATCTGCTGCGCGTCACGATCGCGCACGCGGGCAACGACCATCGCCTCGGCGCCAACGAAGCTCCGCCCGCGATCATGTCGATCTACCTCGGCAAGCAACTGACCGACGTGGTCGAGACGTTGATCGCCGGCACGAAGACCGGGGAGCGCAAGCGAGAGACGATGCGACTCGGCGTCAACGTGCTGCCACCGCTGCCGCGCGACGCGACCGACCGCAACCGCACGTCGCCGTTCGCGTTCACGGGCAACAAGTTCGAGTTCCGCGCCGTCGGCAGCAGCCAGGCACCCAGCAAACCCAACACCGTGTTGAACACGATCGTGGCCGACTCGCTCGCCTACATGGTGACCGAGATCGAGAAGCTCAAAGCGCAGAAGGGGCTCGAAGCCGCGGTCAACGAAGTCGTCGTCGACCTGTTCAAGAAGCACCAGCGCATCCTGTTCGACGGCAACGGCTACGCAAGCGAGTGGCATGCCGAAGCCGCGCGGCGCGGTCTGCCGAACGTGCGCAACGCGGTCGACGCGATCGGCAATCTGAGCTCGAAGAAGAACCTCGACCTGTTCGAGCGGTTCGCCGTGTTGTCCCCCAAGGAAGTCGAATCGCGCATGAACATCATGTTCGAGGCCTACAGCAAGGCCATCGCGATCGAGGGGCAGAGTGCCCTGTCGATCGCGCGCACGATGATCCTGCCCGCCGCGCAGAAGACCCAGCTCGGCACGGCGCAGAGCGTCGCCGCTGCGAAAGCCGTCGGCGTCGACGTCAAGGCGCAGGAGAAGCGTTTGCGCGATCTCTGCGCACGCATCGAGACGTTCGTGCTGGCGATCGAGGACCTCACGGCCGTCTTCGAGCTCGCGGAACATCACGCGGGAGCGCCGCAAGAGCACGCGAAGACGTATCGCGACAAGGTCGTGCCCGCGATGGCGAAGTTGCGCGAGATCGCCGACGCGTTGGAAACGATGGTCGACGATGCGGAGTGGCCGCTGCCGAAGTATCGCGAAATCCTGTTCCTGCAGTAATACCGCCGCTGCTGGGCGTTCCTGCTACGGGCGAATCGGCCCAATGGCGCCCGCACGCAGCGGCGAGGAAATGGCAGGCCGAAAAGGTCGCCCGCAACAGCGCGCCCAGGAACTCAGCCGCCGGCGCGTTGCAGCTGCAGCAGCGGCATCACGATCGCGACGACGATGCCGGCGACGATCACGGCGAGCAGCACGATGATCAACGGCTCGATGACCGACGTGAGCTTCTGCGTCGCGAAGTCGACCTCCTCGTCGTAGGTCGCCGCGATGCGCTCGAGCATCTCCTCGAGGTTGCCGGCCTGCTCGCCGACGCCGACCATGTAGGAGATCGTCGGCGGGAACGCGCCCGACATCTTCATCGGCGTCGCGATGTCCGCGCCTTCGAGCACGCGGTCGTGTACGCCCTGCAAGGCGTTCTGCAGGACCTTGTTGTCGAGCACGCTTTTCGTCACGGCGATCGCCTGCAGCGCCGGCACGCCGGACCGCAGCAGCGTCGCGAGCGTGATCGAGAAGCGCGCCATCGACTGCTTGCGCATGAGGTCGCCGAAGACCGGCAGCGCGAGCTTGAAGCGGTCCCAGATCAGGCCGCCGCGCTGGCCGTGCACGAACAGCTGGAAGCCGATCACGACCAACAGCGCGCCGACGATCACGAGCAGCCAGTAGCTGACGAGGAACTCCGACACCGAGATCATGATCTTGGTCGGCAGCGGCAGTTCCATGCCGCGACCCTTGATGAGCTGCGTCACTCGCGGCACGACGAACGTCATCAGGATCGCGACGACGATCGTGCCGACCAGCGACATGATCATCGGATAGATGAGGGCGGCACCGACCTTGTTCTTGAGCCGCGTCTGGGCCTGCAGGAAGCCGGCGAGGCGGATCAGGACCTTGTCGAGCGCGCCAGACGACTCGCCGGCCTTCACCATGTTGGAGTAGAGGTCGGTGAAGTAGGCCGGGTGCTGCAACACGGCATCGCCGAACGGCATGCCCTGCGTGACCTTCTCCCTGATGTCGCGGAAGCAGCTCTCGATCCTCTTGTCGGGCGCCTGCTCGATGATCATGCGCAACACTTCGGCGAGCGGGATGCCAGCCTGCAGCAGCGCCGCCATCTGGCGCGTCACCGCTGCGACCTGTTCGGTGCGCTGCTTGTTGGGGGTCTCGACGCCGGTGACGCCGCGGATGCGGATCGGGCCTCGCCTTCTGGCCTTGGCCTCACGGATGTCCGTGACGTAGAGCTGGTCCTTCTTGAGCTTCTGGCGCGCGTCGCGGGTCGTGTCGGCATCGATGATGCCCTTCTTGACCTTGTTGTCGCTGTCGAAGGCTTTGTATTCGAAGATCGGCACGCAATGCTCTCAGTGGTTCGGTTCCGCGTCCGGAAGGCCGATCGCGCTGCTCTGACGTGACTCAGACTACATCGAGCTGGGTCACGCGCAGCACCTCGTCGGGAGTCGTCATGCCCTGCAGCAGCTTGGCGACGCCATCCATGCGCAGCGTCTTGAGGCCGCGCTCGAGCGAGCCGCGCTTGATCTGGCTCGCCGTGGCCTTGTTGACGATCTGCTCCTGGATCTGGGTGTCGATCGGCATGATCTCGTAGATGGCAGTCCGGCCCGCGTAGCCGGAACGGAAGCACTCGTCGCATCCCTTGCCGAGCATGATCTTGCCGCTCGGGAACTGGTCGGGCGACAGCTTCAGGTCTTCGAGGAAGTAGCGCATCTTCTGGTCTGGCTCGACGGGCTCGCGGCAGTTGGGGCACACGGTGCGCAGCAGCCGCTGCGCGATCACGAGCAACAGCGAAGAGGATACCAGATACGGTTCCACGCCGATGTCGATCAGACGCGTGACGGTCGACGCGGAGTCGTTCGTGTGCACGGTCGAGAACACGAGGTGTCCCGTGAGGGCTGCGCGGATCGCGATGTCGGCCGTCTCGCTGTCTCGCACCTCGCCGACCATCATGACGTCGGGGTCCTGGCGCAGGAACGACCGCAGGCCCGCTGCGAACGTGAGACCCTTCTTCACGTTGACCTGGACCTGGCTGATGCCGTCGAGGTTGTATTCGACGGGATCCTCGATCGTCAGGATGTTGAGCTCGGGCGCGTTGATCGCATCGAGGCACGCGTAGAGCGTGGTCGTCTTGCCCGAGCCGGTCGGACCCGTGATCAAGATGACGCCGTGGCTGTAGTTGATGTAGCGGTTGATCGTGCGCTGGGCGTCGGTGTCGAGGCCGATCTGATCGAGCGTGTAGATCTTGGTCGTCTTGTCGAGGATGCGGAACACGATGCGCTCGCCACCCGCGACCGGCACCGAGCTGATGCGCACGTCGACGTCGCCGTCGCCGACGCGGATCGACGCGCGTCCGTCCTGGGGCAGCCGTCGTTCGGCGATGTCCATCTTCCCCATGACCTTGACGCGCGAGACGATGGCCTCCTGGGCGCGTTTGGGCACCGACTCCATGTCGTAGAGCACGCCGTCGATGCGCATGCGGACCTGCAGGCGGTCGCCGTAGGGCTGCAGGTGGATGTCCGAGGCGCGCAGCTTGAGCGCCTGGAACAACAGCATGTTGACCAGCTTGATGACCGGTGCCTTGTTGGCATCGAGCAGGTCCTCCGACTCCTGGATGTTCTCGGCGATGCTGACGATGTCGGTGTCCTTGACATCCTGCAGCGCTTCGTCGACGCCGTCGGCCTTGTGGCGATAGGCGCGATTGATCAGGTTGGCGATCTCGCCACGGCTCGCGAGCACGGCCTCGACTTCGCGCCCGAGCAGCGTCGCGAGGTCGTCCATCGGCTGCACGTCGAGCGGCCGGTGGGTGGCCACGCGCAGCAGCGTGCCCGTGTCTTCGATGGCGATCAGCCCGTGCGTGCGCGCGAACTGCACCGGGATCTGCTGGATGAACACGGAAGGCACGCCCGTGCCGTCGAGACTCACGCGGAACTCGAGCCCGAGCAGTTCCCCGAAGAACTGCAGGCACTTGCCTTCCGGCAACATGTTCTTGCTGATCAGGACCTGGTCGAGTTGCTGGCCCGTTTCGCGCTCGGTGCGCAGCGCGTCGTCGATCTGCGGTTGCGTGAGCCCCGCGCGCCGCAGCAGGCCTTCGCGGATGCGGTCCTGGAAGATCGTCGGACTGGCAACACTCGGGGTGGTCGACTCGGTCATTTCTTGCGGGCTCCGTTCGGGTCGCTCGGTGCGATCGGCGCCGAGGGGCCCGTCTTGCCGGTCCCTGACGTGCCGGCGGCTTTGGCGTCGGGGGGCGCCCTGCGGTAGGTCGGCATCTCGTACTCGCCCTGGGCGTCGAGGTCCTCGACCGTGGTGCCCATGTCCTGCAGCGTGCGGGCCTGCGCAGAGGCGCTGCCCGTCCACTTGCGGTCGATGATGCGCAGGCGGCGCTCGCCGATGTAGTCCTGCGCCTCGAGTTTGCGCCTCAGGCTCGCGTGATACAGGTCCTGGAAGTCGTCTTCGTCGAGGATCGTCGGCGTGACGAAGAAATACAGGTTCGTCTTGTTGGACGTGTCCTCGCTCTTGCGGAACAAGAAGCCGAGGATCGGGATGTCCTTGAGCAACGGCACGCCGCCGTCGTTGTGCGACTCCGAGTCCTCGATGACGCCGCCGAGCACCATCGTCGCGTCGCTCGGCATCGTCACCTGCGTCTTGATGGTGCGGCGCAGCGTGACACCACCGCCCGTCGCCGAGGTCGGATCGAAGGCGCCGACGAACCGGCTGACTTCGAGACGGATGTTGAGGCGCAGGTAGTTGTTCTGCGAGATCGTCGGCGAGATCTCCATCGTGATGCCGGCCTTGCGCGGCTCGCCGAGAGAGTTCGATGTCGTCGAGGTGCCCTGCTGGCTCTCCTGCGTCGGCCGCTCTTCTTCGGTCGTGACGACCGCGGCCTCGTTGTTGTTCACGAGCACGCTCGGCAGCGACAGGATGTTGGCCCGGTCGTCGGTCGAGAGCGCGTTGATCAGCAGCGGCACGGCGAAGTCGCCACCGCTGATGATGCCGCCCGTCACACCCTGCAGCGGGTTCTCGAAGTCGGGCAAGCGCGTGTCCGGGATGCCGTCGTCGTCGTTGTCCTGGAAGGTCGACTGCCCGAAGCTCGTGTAGCCGAAGCCGCGCGTGTAGTCGCCGCTCGCCTTGAGGTCGATCAAGCCGAGCTCGACGCCGAAGCGATCGAGGTCACCCGTCGTCAATTCGACGAGGGCCGCTTCGATGAGCACCTGCGGCTGGCGCTTGTCGAGCCTGTCGATCAGCGTCTGGATCTGTTGCCACTTCGTCTGCGCAGCGGACACGACGAGGCTGTTGCTCTCCTCGTGGGCCTTGATGACGGTCCGGCGCGTGCGGCGTGCGGGCGAGCCGCCGGCTGCGCCGCCGGCCGGGGCCTGCGCGTTCTGCTCCGCTTGGACGTCTTCCTGCATGAACTGGCTCAGCGTCTGCTCCAGGTCCTTGGCGAGCACGTTGTTCAAGTGGATGACGTTGGCCGAGCCGTCGATCGGCTGGCTCGGCACGTCGAGTCGCGCGATCAGCTCGAGCGCTTCGCGGACCTGCTCCTGCGTGCCGCTCAGCACGAGCGCCTTCTGCGTGCTGTGGACGACGATCTTGAGCTGCGGCTGGCCCGAAACAGTCTGCGCGGCGCCCTGTTGGCCGCCCTGTTCCTGCAACACCTGCTGGCGGATCTTGCTGCGGCTCTCGAGCACCTCGGTGAGGATCGGCTCGAGCTCCTCGGGCGCCTGGTTCTCCAGCACCTGGACCTGCACGGTGAGGTTCGGCTGCTCGACCGGCACGTCGACGAGCTCGAGCAACTTGACGGCGGCGTAGACCTGGGGCCCGTAACCCTGCAGCAGCATCGCCGTGTTGTTGCCGACGTTGCCGAGCGTCAACTGCGCGCCGCCGGCCGCGCCACCCGTACTCGCGTAGAAGGGCCGCAGCGCGTTCGTCGCGATCGTCGCATTGATGTGCTTGAGCGGGATCGTCGTCAGGATCGGCACGCCGGTCTGGTTGCGAAACTGAGAGAGCTCGTCGGGCGGAACGTACTTCGCGCCGTTCGTGATCTCGCGCTGGCGCGGGCCCGTGATGCTGATGATCTCGAGGATCTCGAGGTCCCCTTCGCCGCGCGGCACCACGGCGAAGTTCTTGATGTAGAGCATCGTCTGGAAGAACGAGTAGAAGTCGTCCTTGAACCGGACCTTCTTGAGCGTCATCGGGCCGAGGAACGTGATCGTGTTGCCCTGCCCTGCCGCCGTGAGCTCGCTCAGGGTGAAGGTGAACCGCTTGCCGGTGACCTCCTGCGTCCACTTGATGAACTCGGCCAGCTCCATGCCATTGTTCTCGTTCATCGAGAACGTGATCGTGTCTGGGCCTTCGACCATGCGAGGCTGTTGCTGGGGCTTCTGTTCCTGGGCGCGGAGGCCAGTCCCGGAAAGCAGCGTCCCGAAGAGCAGCATTCCGGCGGCCAGTGTCGCGGAAGCCGACGTCACGCGGGCGACGGAACGGCACAGGACGTGGCGAACGCTACGCCGCAGCCGACTGCCTGGACCGGCCGCTGCACGCGGTGCCACGGACGCGAGCCGCACGAATCTGGAGAGCACGACGGGGTCAGACGGGTCGCTTGATTCACCGAGTGGAATGAGATCGGCCATCATCTGGATTCGCGTTGGACCTTGGCGGCGAGGTCGGAATGACCCGCCTGGGACCGGCGGGCGTCCGCTTTTATTTCCCGCCGCGGACGCAAGGAAGACGGAAGTCCGTGTTTCCGACTTTACGTTTGCGCCTCCCGTCCGGCTCCGGTTGCATTCGAGCCGAAATCGCATGAGGTGACTCGTGCTGGGTTCGTGGGCAATGAAGCTCTCCGATCTGATCACGTCCGAACTTGTCGAGGTGCCGTTGCGCGCGGCCGACAAGTGGGAGGCGCTTGCCGCGATAGCGCGCGTGCCGGCCCGCGCCGGGCGCTATCCGCAGACACTCGTTCCCGTCGTCGAACAGGCCCTGATCGTTCGCGAGCGCAGCATGACCACGGGCATGGAGCACGGGATCGCCATACCACACGCGGCAATCGATGGCATCGACGAACTGGTCGCGGTGCTGGGGCTGAACCCGGCGGGGATTCCGTTCGAGACCCTCGATGGGGCACCGGCTCGCATCGTGATCGGGCTCGTCATTCCGCGAAGCAAGAAGTTGGCCCACATCAAGACCTTGGCCGAGATCGCCAAGCTGTTGTCCCGCGCCGACGTTCGCGCTCGTCTGCTGCGCTGCACCGACGGCGAGAGCGTGGTGCAGGCGTTGGCAGAAGTGCAGTAGCACGGCTGCAGCGTGAGTGGCATTGGCACCCGATGTCCGCCGCGCAGAGTGCCGGAGGCCCGGGGGCTGGCTTCCGTTCGTCGCGGCCGGTGCCGCAGCCGCTGTGTTGCGACAGATCGTGGGGGACGTGGTGCCATTCGATCCGGATTGGCCGAGTTCTGCGCTGAACCAGGCGGCGGAAAAGCTGCGCGCGATGCATAATCGGAACCAATGACCGACGTCTCGGTAGCTGCGCTGGCCGACCTCGTGGGCGGCCGACTCGTCGGCGACGGCTCGCGTCGCATCGTCGGGCTCGGGGACTTGCGGACTGCGGGCCCCGATCGCATCGGCTTCGTGCGCGATGCGCGCTACTACACGGCGGCCGGGACTACCGGGGCCGGGGCGCTGCTGCTCGCCACGGAGATCACGACGCGGGCGAGCCAGATCGTGGTTCCCGACGTCGATGTCGCCTACGCCAAGGTCGCGCTGCACTTCCATCCCTTGCCGCGGGCGCAGGTCCATTCGGTGCACGCTTCGGCCGTCATCGATCCGGCTGCCGAGCTCGAGTCGCCCGTCCAGATCGGCCCGTGCGTGGTCGTGGGCAAGTGTCGCATCGGCGCCGGCACGGTCGTCATGGCCGGTGTGACGATCGGCGACGGCTCCACGATCGGACGCGACTGTCTGTTGCACCCGAACGCCACGATCTGCCATGGAGTGCAGCTCGGCAACCGCGTCATCGTGCACGCGAACGCAGTCATCGGCAGCGACGGGTTCGGCTACGCGCGCGATGGCACGGCGTGGCTCAAGGTGCCGCAGCTCGGGGGCGTCGTCATCGAAGACGACGTCGAAGTCGGCGCCGGGACGACCATCGACCGCGCGACTCTGGGCTTCACGCGCATCGGCGCTCGCACGAAGATCGACAACCTGTGCCAGGTTGCGCACAACTGCGTGCTCGGCACCGACATCGTGATGGCGGGCGGAGTCAAGATCGCGGGCTCGACGACGATCGGCGATCGCTGCGTGATCGGCGGGATCGCGGCCGTCAGCGGTCACCTCAAGATCGCTGCGGACGTGCGTCTCGCCGGCGGCACGTTGTGCTTCAAGGATGTGCCGGAGCCGGGCGACTACATGGGTCACCCGATGATGAAGAAGCGCCAATACTTGCGGTTCCTGCGCCTGCTGCGGGCCATGGCGGACAAGCCGGACACCGCCGAGAGTTGACGGCCGAGCGCTAGCCCGCGGGCAACCACTCGGGCAGGCGTGCCGCGATGGCGGCACGGATCTCGTCGCGCGCGCGCCGATAGTCCTTGGGTGTGCCGCCGAACGGATCCGCGATGTCGAGTCCGTCGGGGCGCAGCATCGCGATCTTGTCGGCGGCTTCTGGCACCTCGGCGAGGATGGCGCGCCGGTGGTTCTGCCCCGAGCAGTAGATGCGGGTCGCGCGCTCGATCAGTTCGGGATCGAGTACCTTGCTGCTGTGGCCCGACAGGTCGAGCTTGATCTCGGCGGCGGCCTCGAGACTGCCATCGCTTGCCGGCATGCCGTCGAGCCCACCCGTGCCTGCGCTCGTGAACATGACGCCATGCGCGATCACCTCGGACTGCGGCACTCCCAGCTTGCGGGCCGTGAGCTCGCGGGCCAGCACTTCGGCGAGCGGCGAACGGCACGTGTTGCCCGTGCAGACGAAGACCACGAGATCGGCGGCACTTCGCAGCACGTCGTCCGCCGACAGCAAGCCCTCGCGAAGCACCTCGAGTCGCGGGCCGATCTTGCGCACGATCGTCGAAGCGATGCCGAGCCGCGGTGGGCCATCGTCGACGACGAGGTGCAGTTCGCTCGCGAAGCGCTCGGCGATCGCAGCGGCATCGAGCATCGGCGGTTGACCCGTGAGGTTCACGCTCGTGAGCCACAACGGTTCGCCGCAGGCCGTGATGACCTCGCGTGTGAAGTCGTGCGCAGGCAGCCGCACGCCCGCAGTGCCGCCGTCGCGCGAGGGCAGGATCACTGTGAGCGGCCCGGGCCAGAAGCGCTGCACGAGCCGGCGCACGCCGAGCGGGACGGTGGGCACGAGACGCTCGAGGTCCTGTCGCCGAGCGATGTGCCAGGTGAACCGCTGTTCCGGGTCGCGCCCCTTGAGGGCGCGGGCCCTTGCCACGGCGGCCTCGTGGCTCGGCAACACCGCGAGGCCGTAGACGGTCTCGGTCGGCAGCACGCACAGCTCGCCGCGCCGGAGTCGTTGCACGGCTTCGGCGATCAGTTGGCTGCGATCGCCACCTCGCAGCGTACGTCGTTCACAGGGCATTCGCAGGGACCATATAGCGCGCGGTGCCGGCGGCGGTCATCCCGCTGCGCGAAACCTCGACGCAGGCGAGCATTCGCCTCGGACGCCGCCTATCGTGCCCGGGCTCCATGTCCCCTCCTGCCCGCGATGAACGGCTGGCCCGGATCCGGATCCAGCGTTTGGCGCAGCTCGGCACATTGCTGGCCGGTTTCGCGCACGAGATCCGCAATCCGCTGAGCACGATCGGACTCAATCTGCAGCTCGTGTTGGAAGAGTTCCGAGACCCCGAGAGCGCGCGCGACAAGCGCACGAAGAAGCGCCTCGTGACCGTCGAAGCCGAGGTGCGGCGGCTGCAGAAGATCCTCGAGGAGTTCCTGAGCTTCGCGCGCGCGCCGGAGCCGAAGCTCGGCCCCGTGGACCTCAACGCGCGCCTGCAGGCGCTGTGCGAGTTCCAACTGCCCGAGATGAAGGAGCACGGCGTCTCGTTGCGGTTCTATCCGGGCGCCGATGTCGGACTCGTGACGGCGGACTGGGATCATCTGCAGGCCGCGGTCGTGAACCTGCTGCGCAACGCCTTGGACGCGACGAAGGCAGGCGGCGAGATCCTCGTTTCGACCCTGCGCGAGGGCGTGCATGTGCTGTTGCGTGTCACCGACACCGGGGCCGGCATTCCCGCCGACGTGCAGCCGCACGTGTTCGAACCGTATTTCAGCACGAAGAAGACCGGTACGGGGTTGGGTCTGCCGACCGTGCGACGTGTCATCGAAGAGCTCGGCGGCTCGTTGACGATGCAGTCCGAACCCGGCAAGGGAACGCAGTTCACGCTGCGGCTGCCGTCGGGACACGCGAATCACGCGGGCTCGGAGCCTACGTCATGATCAAGGACCCGATCCTGGTCGTCGATGACGACGACGCGTTGCGCGAGTCGCTCGTGGCTGCCCTGGAACTCCTGCCCGTCGAGATCACGGAGGCCCGCAGCGGCGACGAGGCGGTCGCGATGCTGGCCGATCGCCGGTTCGCCGTCGTCGTGACGGATCTCGTGATGAAAGGCACCGATGGCTTTGCCGTGCTCGCGGCGGCCAAGCAGCACTACCAGAACGGGCGCGTCGTCATGCTGACCGGTCACGGCAGCCGCGACGTCGCCGTGCAGGCGATGGAACGCGGTGCGACCTACTACGTCGAGAAGCCCGTCGACCTGGCCGACCTGCGGGCCAAGGTGCGCAAGTCGCTCGAGGACCACCAGAAGGACGTCGCCTACGACGACCTGCGCGGTCAGCTCGAGCGTTCCTACGGCATCGAGGGCATCGTCGGGCAGGATCCGAGCATGCAGCGCGTGCTGGCCCTCGTGCGCCAGATCGCCAGCACGGCTGCGTCCGTGTTGATCCTCGGTCCGTCGGGCACAGGCAAGGAGCTCGTGGCGCGCGCGATCCACGGCCTGTCGCCGCGCAACAAGCGCCCGTTCGTCGCGATCAACTGCGGCGGCATGTCCGAGGGCACGATCGAAAGTGAGTTGTTCGGTCACGTGAAGGGTGCGTTCACGGGCGCCGTCGTCGATCGCGAAGGCAAGTTCGAATACGCGACCGGCGGCACGCTGTTGCTCGACGAAGTCGGCGAGATGCCCGTGGCGACGCAGATCAAGTTGCTGCGCGTGTTCGAGGAGCGCGCCGTTTCGCGCGTGGGCGACAACAAGCTGCGGCCCGTGGACGTGCGCGTGCTCGCCGCGACGAACGCCGACCTGCAGCAGAAGGTCAAGGACGGTACGTTTCGCAAGGACCTCTACTTCCGGCTCAAGGTCGTCACGATCGAGCTGCCGCCGCTGCGCGAGCGGCGCTCCGACATCAAGCTGCTCGTCGAGTACTTCCGGCAACACTTCTGCAAGCTGCACGGCAAGGACGTCGAGTCGATCGACCGGGACGCGCTCGTGGCGCTCGTGCAATACGACTGGCCCGGCAACGTGCGCGAGCTGCGCAACGCGGTGGAGTCGATGATCGTGCGCGCGAAGGGCAACATCCTGACGCGGGCGGACCTGCCGCCGGAGATATGGGCGCCGACGCCCGTGGACCACGACGGATGGCAGTTCCTGGCCGGCCGCACCTGGCGAGAGGTCGAGCGAAACCACATCCGCGTGGCGCTCGAGTTGTGTGGCGGCAACCGCCAGAAGGCGGCCAAGTCGATGGACCTCAGCGAGCGAACCCTCTACCGCAAGATCAAGGAATACGGGCTTTGACCTGCCGCCAGAGTGGCGGCGTTTCCTTGGGGCCGGTGACACCTTAGATTGACAGCTTCCCACATGACAGCTTCGGAAGGTCCCGCATGACCGAAACCTCCGGCAAGATCCAGGACGGGCTCGCCTTCGAGCGGCCGCTCAGCGACCTGCAGACGAAGATCGCGGAGCTCAAGAAATTGAACTCGGGATCCCACCTCGAGTTGGCTGGCGAGATCGAACTACTCGAGGATCGCCTGCGCCGCCAGACCGCTGAGGTCTACGCCCAGCTGTCGCCATGGGAACGCGTCAACGTGGCACGCCATGCCGATCGTCCGCTGACTTCCGACTACGTGCAGCTCATGCTCGACGACTTCGTCGAACTGCACGGCGACCGCGTCTTCGGCGACGACCGTGCGATCCTGACGGGCTTCGCCTCGATGGAGGGCATGCGCTTCCTGCTCGTCGGCCACAGCAAGGGCAAGACCGTGAAGGACCGCCTGGCCTGCAACTTCGGCTGTGCCCACCCCGAGGGCTATCGCAAGGCCCTGCAGAAGATGCGCCTGGCCGAGAAGCTGAAGTTGCCTGTCATCACCTTCATCAACACGCCCGGTGCGTATCCAGGCATCGGCGCGGAAGAGCGCGGTCAGGCCGGAGCGATCGCGCGCAACATCCTCGAGATGTTCGACATCAAGGTGCCGATCATCTGCCTCGTCATCGGCGAAGGCGGCTCGGGCGGCGCGCTCGGCATCGGAGTCGGCGACCGCGTCGGCATGTTGGAGAACAGCTACTACTCCGTCATTTCCCCCGAGGGTTGTGCCGCGATCCTCTGGAAGAACGGCGACAAGGCCCCCGAAGCCGCCGAAGCGTTGAAGCTCACGAGCAAGGACCTGCTGCGGCTCGGACTCGTCGACAAGATCATCGAAGAGCCGCTCGGCGGAGCCCATCGCGACCCCAAGGGGGCCGTCGAACGCGTCAAGACGCAGCTGCTCGAGTGGTTGCGCGAACTCGCCGCGCTGCCGCTGCCCGAGCTGTTGGAACAGCGGTATCGCAAGTTCCGGAGCATGGGAACTCCCAGTATCAGCTGATCCGGACGAGTGATCAGGGATGGGGATAGGGCCTTCCCCGGACATGGAACCTTGCCCGAAACCGATGGCTCCCCCTGTACGAGACCGGCGTGCTCCGTAGCAGGTGCGGCTGGCGACGGCGTCGGTTCCCGACTACGTTCCGCCGACCAGCCGCCGACCTTCCCTGCCCATGTTCGAGCCGATGCCCCAGTCCCGCCACGACCGAGCTCCGGGCCTCGACGGCAAGGTGTCCCCTGCGTCGTTGGGACTGCCAGCGGGTCTGCCTGCGGCAGTGGCGCAACTCGCGGAAGCCGCTGGCATCTCGGACGCCGAACTCGTGCGACGCACGCTGGCAGGTCAGCACGATCCGTTCGCGGCACTGGTGGCGCGTTACCAGAAGCGCGCTTTCTGGGTCGCGTTCCATGTCGTCGGCCGCGTCGAAGATGCGCGCGATGTGACGCAGGAGGCCTTCGTCCGTCTGTTCCGTTCGCTCGCCAAGTACGACTTCTCGCGCAGCTTCTACACGTGGTTCTATCGCATCGTGATGAACCTCGCGATCGACAGCCTGCGCAAGGGGCGCAGTGCGCGAGCAAGCAACGTCGACGACTTGTTGTTCAGCATGCCTGACGCGCGTGAAGCGCATGGTTCGGAACCGATGGAGCGCGAGGAAAAGCACAGCCGGGTCTGGGCGGTGCTCGAACGGCTCGATGCGAAGTTCCGGGCGGTGCTCGTGCTGCGCGACATCCACGGCCTGAGTTGTCGCGAGATCGCGCCGATCCTCAAGGTCACGCATGCGACGGCGCGCTGGCGTTTGCACCGCGGGCGGCGAGCGTTCCGAGAGCATTGGGAACGGCGCAACGGGAGTGATGGCGCATGACTGCCACTTGCTCCGCGGTGTTGGAACTGCTGCCGTGGTTCGTCGGCGACGACCTCGATGCGGCGCGCGCAGAAGTGGTGCGCGTGCACCTGCGGGATTGCTCGGCATGCCGGCTCGAAGCGGCGGCCCTGCAGCAGGCGACAAAGGCGCTGCAGGGGGTGCGCGAAACGATGGAATCCCCGCCTCTGGGAGCGGCATTCGGGGGTTCGAAGGCCATGCGGGTTGCAGAAGAACCGATGTTCGCTGCGATGCACGCTTCGATCGTGCAGGCGGTGCGGACGGAGGCGGCCCGGTTGGAAGCGGTGTCGCGGCCCACGTTCGCGACGCGTTGGCTGCCGCTGGCCGCGGCGGCGATGTTGATCGCAGTCGGTTGGTGGTGCGTGCGCGGGCCGTCGTCGCCGGTGTGGCATCGACGCCCGATCGACCTGCCCTTGATCGACGACGTGCGTGTGGTGCCGTGGGCGGGAGACCGCGTGCCGTTGCAACCTCTCAGCTTCGAGGTGCCGCTGCCGGACGGCGGCTCCGACAGCGGCGTCGGGCAAGGCATGATGGGACGCGGCCGGTTGCGCGAGCACGCGGGCGAACTGGGACCGAGCGGTTCCGGGCCGCTGCCACGGTAGCTTGCCGCTCCGACAGCTGGGCGCATGCTGCCAGCAGGAGTCTTTCAAGGGGCAGGTCGTTCTGCCGTCCGCCGCGGCGGTTGTCCGTTCGCCGCGATTCGAGGACCCGACCATGATCGATGTGCGTGCGTTCGTTGTGCTTGCTTTGGCACTGTCCGTGAACCTGCCGGCGCAGGAATCCGAGCCGGCGCCGACTCCTCAGGCACCTCCGGCCGTCGCCGAGACCAAGACCAAGGGTGTCGAGCATTGGATCCGCGATCTCGGCAGCGACAGCTTCCAGACGCGGCTCAAGGCAGAGGGGGCGCTGCGCAAGCTCGGCAAGGAGGCGCTGCCCGCGCTCAAGAAAGCGGCCGATGACGGGTCGGACAGCGAAGTGCAATGGCGGGCCCGGCGACTGGTCCGGCAGATCGAGAAGGGCGCGAACCAAGGGCTCGTCGAACGGCCCAAGCAGGACGCGACGGAGCCCGAGGTGACCGAACAGGACCAGGGCCAGGTGACGCCGCGAACGCGCTTCTGGCGCCAGGGTCTTCCGGACTCTGTGCGCGACCAGTTCGAGTCGTTGTTCGAGCACTTCGAACGCGACTTCGGACTCGACGTCCCGCGCGCCCGCTTCTTCGAGGACGACTTCTTCAAGGACCTGCAGGAGCAGATGAAGGCCGGTCGCGGCACTTCCCAGGGCACCGTGCTGCAGATTGGCCCCGACGGGAAGGTGCACGTCGAAATCAGCGAGCGGAACGAGAAGGGCGAAGAGGAACGCAAGGTCTACGACGCGCCCGATATGCAGTCGTTCCAGCAGCAATACCCCGACGTGCTGAAGAAGGACGGCTTCTACCTCGGTTTCAACGGGTGGCCGCGCACGCTGCGTGGGTTCAATGGCCCGGGTTGGCAAGGGTTCCAGTTCGAACCGGGGCAAGGCCTGCGGCCGTTCGGTCAGCTCTGGCAGGGTGGGCAGGATGACCTGTCCGCGACGCCGGCGCCCGCGCCGGTCGGCAAGCGACTCGGCATCGTCGTGCACCAGATCCCCGCCGAGTTGCGCGAGCATCTCGACCTCGCGGCGGACACGGGTCTGATGGTCGAATCGGTGCAGGAAGGCTCGCTGGCCGAGAGTCTCGGGTTGCAGCGCGGCGACATCGTCGTGCAGATCGAGTCGACTGCGATCGGATCCTCGATGGACGTCCAGAAGGCGCTCGGCGGCATCGAAGCCGGCAAGCAGGTCGAAGTGAAGTTCCTGCGCAAGGGCAAGGAGATGACGGCCAAGGCCACGAAGACCGAAGCTGTCGAGGAACCGAAGAAGCTCGAAGCCAAGAAGGGCAAGAACGCGACGATCCGCTGATCGCGTGTAGTCCGTCATCGCCGCAACGCGGCGTCCCCGAACGGGGGCGAAACAGCCACCTGCCGCCGCTGCGGCGATGAGTCCGGACCCCCTGAACAGGAGACCGCGCGCTTGCTCTCTAATTGCCCGTGGAGGCCGAGTCGCACGCGTTCGTTGCGCGCAGGCGTAGCTGGCCGCAGGCGGCCGAACGGTCCGCGCCGCGCTGGCGGCGCACTGTGACCTTGACGCCGCCGCGACGCAGAGCGTCGGCGAACGCGTCGACCCGATGTGGCGCCGGCCGCCGCAGCGACGCGCTCTTCGCGATCTCCTCGACGGGGTTCCAGGGGATGAGGTTCACCGTACACGGCAGCGCGCCGAGGGTTTCGACGAGCGCGAGCGCGTCGATCGCACGGTCGTTCACGCCTTCGAGCAGGACGACTTCGTAGGTGACCTCGCGCCCCTTGTGGCCGAAGTAGCGGTGTGCGGCGGTCACGATCTCGCGCACCGTGTGGGTGGCCGTCGGCACGAGTCGCCGGCGCAAGTCATCGTCAGCCGCGTGCAGCGACACGGCCAGGTTGTAGGAGGGATCCGCGGCCGCAAATCGCTCCATCTGGCGCGGGTAGCCCGACGTGCTGACCGTGATGCGCCGAGCACCCATGTCGATGCCGATCGGATCGTGAATGCGTTGCAGCGCCGGCAGCAGCGCCTCGAGATTCAGCATGGGCTCGCCCATGCCCATGACGACGAGGTTCGTCAGCCGTCGCGGTGCCGGTAACCGGCTGCGCGCGACGAGGACCTGCTCGGCGATTTCGCCAACCGAGAGGTTGCGGCGCACGCCGAACATGCCAGAGGCGCAGAAGATACAGCCAACCGGGCAGCCGACCTGCGTCGAGATGCAGAGCGTCGTGCGTTCGCCTTCCGGGATGATGACGCACTCGACGGATTCGCCGTCGTGCAATCGCAGCAGCAGCTTCTCGGTGCCGTCTTCGGCCAGATCGGCCTTGGCGACGGTCGTGCTGCGCACGCTGTGGCCCGCCGCCAGCAACGTGCGCAGGTGGACCGGCACGTTGTGCATTTGTTCGAAGCTCTCGACGCCGTGCTTCCAGACCCAGTGCAGGACCTGGCGCGCCTGAAAGGGTTTGCCGCCGAGGTTCCCGAGTGTCGCAGCGAACTCGGCGTCGGACAACTCGGTCAGCGCCCGCAGCTTCGTCGGGCTCGGCGCTGGAGCATTGCCCTCGGGTTGCCGTGTCACAGGGCCCGGCTCAGGCCGAGTCCCGTTTGCGCCGGGTCTTCTCGACGGTCGGAATGGCCGCGAGGCGATCCTGCACGAACTCGGCCGTGATCACGATGCGCTCACCCTTCCGCGAGTTGATGCTGAACCGCAGGTCGAGCAACACCTGTTCGAACATCGACCGCAGGGATCGCACTCCGGTTTCGCGCGTCATCGCCTGATCGGCCAGCACGCCGAGCGCTTCGTCGGTGAATTCGAGCTGGCAGCCGTCGAGCTCGAGCATCGCCTTGTACTGCTTGACGAGCGCGTTCTTCGGCTGCGTCATGACGGTGAGGATCTCCTCGCGCGTCAGCGAGCGCATCGGAACGGTCACCGGCAGGCGGCCGACGAATTCCGGGATCATGCCGAAGTCGATGAGATCCTTCTGGTCGAGATAGGGGATGAGCCGGTCGCGCTCCTGCTGGTTCGTCACCACCTCGGGCTCGCTGATCGAGTCGCTGCCCTGGCCGAAGCCGATGATCTTCTGGCCGAGGCGGCGCGCGATGAAGTGCTCGATGCCCGAGAAGGTGCCGCCGCAGATGAACAGGATGTGCTCCGTGTTCACCTGGATGTAGCTTTGTTCGGGGTGCTTGCGGCCACCCTGGGGCGGCACGTTGGCGATCGTGCCCTCGAGGATCTTCAGCAGCGCTTGCTGGACACCTTCGCCGCTGACGTCGCGTGTGATCGAGACGTTGCTCGTCGTGCGGCCGATCTTGTCGATCTCGTCGATGTAGACGATGCCCTGCTGGGCGCGCTCGACGTCGAAGTTCGCATTCTGCAGCAGGCGCAGCAGGATGTTCTCCACGTCCTCGCCGACGTAACCGGCCTCGGTCAGCGTCGTGGCGTCGGCGATCGCGAACGGCACGTCGAGGATTTTCGCGAGCGTGCGCGCGAGCAGCGTCTTGCCCGAGCCCGTGGGGCCTACGAGGAGGATGTTGCTCTTCTCGAGCTCGACGTCAGGGTTGTGCAACCTCGCGTGCAGACGCCGGTAGTGGCTGTACACCGCCACGGCGAGCACTTTCTTCGCCCGCTCCTGGCCGACCACGTATTCGCTGAGGCGCTTCAGCATGTACTCGGGCGTCGGCACCTTGTCCTTGAGGACCAGGTCCTTCACGAACGTCGGTGTCGACCCGCCCTTCTGCTTTCGATCCTCCTCCTTGAGGATCGTGTTGCAGATCTCGATGCACTCGTTGCAGATGTAGACGCCGGGTGGGCCGGAGATCAGCGACTGCACGTGGTGCCGCGATTTCTCGCAGAACGTGCAGCGCTCGACGGTCTTGCCCTTGCCAGCCATGTGTCGATCTCGGTATTCGGTCTTGGTGAACCAGCGTTGCTAGTAGTGTATCCGGGGGGAGCAGGCGCCGCTCGCCCCCCGGGCACATTCTCGCGGTCCGAACTCGTTGAATTTGGTCCGTCGCTGGATGCAGGGCAAGGTTGCGGTGCCCGCGACGCCGCTCATTTGCTGGTCTGCACGATCTCGTCGATCAGGCCGTAAGCCTTGGCCTCGACGGGGCCCATGAAGAAGTCGCGGTCGCTGTCCTTGCTCACCTCGGTGGCAGGTCGGTTGCAGTGCCGGCCGAGGATCTCGCTCAGCGTCTGCTTGAGGCGCAGGATCTCGTCGGCCTGGATGGAGATGTCGACTGCAGTGCCGCCGACACCACCCCAGGGCTGGTGCACCATGATGCGTGCGTGAGGCAGTGCGTGGCGCTTGCCCTTCGTCCCGGCCGCCAGCAGCAAGGCACCCATCGAAGCTGCCTGGCCGATGCAGTAGGTGGCCACGGGGCACTGCACGAACTGCATCGTGTCGTAGATCGCGAGTCCCGCCGTGACGCTGCCGCCGGGCGTGTTGAGGAACAGGTTGATGTCCTGGCTCTTGTTCTCCTTCTGCAGGAACAGGAGCTGGGCGATGACCGAGTTGGCGACACCGTCGTCGATCGGTGAACCGATGAAGACGATGCGGTCCTCGAGCAATCGGCTGTAGATGTCGTACTGACGTTCGCCGCGACCTGTCTTCTCGATGACGAACGGGATGATGTAGTCGTTGGCGATGCTCATGGGTGGCGGAGAGTTCGGTTGGCGGCAACCAGCAACAGGACGGTTCTCGTGGCTCGGGTCGTCGATCGGGGCCACGCAGACACTGCGGCGAATTCGATCAACTGCCCTTCCTATCGACGATCTTGGCATTGTCTCTGAGGAAATCACGCACCTTGCGTTCGAGCAGGGCGAGTCGGAGCTCACCGAACCGGTTCTCCTTCTCGAGGTGCTCGCGCACCATGGCCGGCGTGACCTGAGTCTCGGCGTTGCTGTTGGCGACCGCGATGGCGCGCAATTCGGTTTCGATGTCGGTTTCGGTGACGAACAACTTCTGTTGGCGGGCGACGGCCTCGATGAGGAAGAAGAGCCGCACGCGGCGGACGGCGTCCTCATGGGCCTCACCGCGCGCTTCTTCCAACTTCTTCTTCACTTCTTCCGCGCTCGCGCCGCCTTCCTCGAGGCGATGCTCGAGCGTGGACAGGCTGGCGCGTTGCTGCTCCTCGACCAGCGAAGGCGGCACCGGGATGTCGTTCGAAGTGAGGAGGTGCTGCAGGCATTGCTCCTCCTGGCGGCTCTTGCCGAGGCGCTGCTTCTCCTGGGAGATGCGCGTCTGCAGGTCGGCACGCAAAGCTTGGATGTTCTCGAACTCGAGGGTCTTGGCGAGCTGGTCGTCGATCGGGGGCGCGGCCACGCGCAGGATCTCGAGCGCGTCCACGCGCACCGTGCCGCTCTGGCCGCGGACGGCGGCGTTTTCGAAGGTCTCCGGGAACGTGATCGGGAGCTCGATGCTCTTGCCCGCCACGGCGCCCACCAACGCCGCCGTGTACGCGGCGTCATCGGTGCCGTGGATCGCGATCCGCGTGTTGAGCTGGACTCCTTTCCGCGAACGCAGCACGTTGCCCTTGCTGTCCATGAAGGTCGTGTCGGCCTTCACGAAGTCCCCGTCCTGGGCCGGCGTCTCGGTCTTCTGGATCGAGCGCTTCTCGTGCGCGATCTGCTGCAGCGCCTTGTCGATGTCGGCTTCCGTGGCGTTGGCCTCGTAGCTGTCGACCTCGATGGCCTTCGCCTTCTTGATCTCGAAGACGGGGCGCACGTCGATCTTGGCCGTGAACTCGAGCGTGGCGTCCGGCTTCACCTCGAGCTTCTCGATGTCGTCGATCGCGACGCGACCGACGGGGCTCAAGTCCTTGCTCCGGCAGGCTTCGCCGAAGAACCGGTTCAGCATCTGTTCCTTGGCCTCGGCCAGGATGCCGGCGCCATATCGCTTCTGGATCAACTCGCGCGGCACCCTGCCGGGCCGGAAGCCTTTGACGTGGATCTGCTGCCGCGCCGACTCGTACATCTGGTCGAGGTGCTCGTTGACCTGCTTGGGCGGAACGGTGATGCGCAGAGCGCGGCTGCAGGGGCCGGTTTCGGCAACCTGGACTTCCATGGCGGTGACGTGCGTGCGGGTAGCCCCAGCAGGCCTGGACCAGGTCCTGCCGGCGAAGGAAAAGGGCAAGCATCTTGTCCGCTGCGCCGTCTCGGGTCAAGGCGACTGTCGGGCCGCGTTGCGGCGCGGCAACGTCACTTCGGTGCTTGTTCCTTGGCCAGCTTCTGCAGGTCTTTGCGCACCTTGTCGTGTTGCAGCATCTCCTGCACGGCCGGATCGTCGTTTCCGATCGCCTCGATCTCGGCCACGAGCATGCCGGAGGCCCGCATGGCCTTCGTGAAGTTGTCCACTTTCTTGCGGTGGGCCTCGCACTTGATCATGCCGAGATAAGCGCGGTGCGTCATCGCGAGGCCATCGGTGTTGTCGATGATCATGTTGAAGTCGGCGATCGCGTCCGCGTATCTGTCGATGGCCATGAACAGGTTGGCGCGCTGCTCGTAGAGCGTGGACTCCTTCCTGCGCTTGCGAATCTGCTCGTCGAGTGTGTGTTCGAGCTTCGAGACTCCGGAGCGGTCGCCGAGCGTTCGCAACGTGACTGCCGCCTTCACGGCGAGAGAGGTCGTGTCGCCGGTGTCGAGGATCTCGTGCATCTTGCGACACGTCGGGTCGTGCGCGCGCGGCGCGATCGTCGCGAGAGCTTCGACGAGGCGGATCTTCTCCTGATAGGAGTCGAGCCGATCGCGGTCGAGCAGCGGCAGCAATGCCCTGGCGGCCGCGTCGTGCTCACGCGCCGCAGCGTAGAAGTAGGCGACGTAGTCGGGCAGCAGGCGGTTCTCCTTCTCGGTACTCATGGCCTGCACGACCGCGTCGACGACTGTCGACGGCCGCGCCGCGACCAGGTAGGCCAGCACGTCCAGGCGAACCTGGCGATCGCTGGAGCCCAGCATCGGCACGATCTTGGCGGCCGGGCCCGCGGCCTTCAGCAGACGCAGCGAAAGCAATACGAGGCGCTTCTCCTCGCCAACCGTGCGGTCCAGCAGATCCGAGAGCAGCATCACCGACTGCGGCGTGTTCGCGTAGCCGAGCAGGCGGATCGCTTCGCTGCGCGCCACTTCGTTGTTGCCGTTCGCGAGCTCGACGAGGGCATCCGTGAACGAGGCGGGATCGAGTCGTTCGAGCACGCGGCGGCAGTTGCCGCTCAGGTTGCGCGCCTTGTCACTGACCTGCGCCGGCTGCACCTTCTCGAGCAACAGCGGCACCACGCTGTCGCCGAGCGCAGCGGCTTCGGCGATGCGACGGTCCAGGAAAGGCTGATTCTCGTGGTAGCTCAGCGCGAGATCGGCCCAGAACGGTTCCAGCGCCTTTTCCTGAGCGGGCCGACTGCGTTCGGCGCGATCCCGTGCGAGCTTCGGCAGATTGGCAAGTTGCATCTGCGCGTCCACCACGTGCGTGAACAGGAGCGCCGGAAGCAGGGACGGAAGCCATGGACAGGCCTTGCGCCGATCGGACATGCCTGCAGTCTAGATGCCTTTGCCACGTTTTGTCAGCCCGTAGGCGGGGTTGCAAAGGTCGGGACCACGGCCATGCCGATCGGATCGGCATGTGGAACTACGTGCTGCGCCACCGGCTGCTGCTGCGGGCCATCTACAGCCGGTCGACTCCCCTCCTCGGAGACCAGGTCCCGGATCGAGGCTCGCGGGATCGACCAGGCCCTTGCCTGTGGCCGGCCGCCTGCTAAGCGATGCAGGACGTGAGTGCAGACTTCGACGTCCTCGTGATCGGCGGTGGCCACGCCGGCGTGGAAGCCGCGACGGCGGCTGCGCGCATGGGCTGTCGCACCGGCATGGTCGTGCTGGACCCGGCCGCGATCGGGCGCATGTCGTGCAATCCGGCGATCGGTGGTCTTGCCAAGGGGCAGCTCGTGCGCGAGGTCGACGCGCTCGGTGGGGAGATGGCACTCGTCACCGATGCGACGGGAATCCAGTTCCGCATGCTCAATACCAGCAAGGGACCCGCGGTGCGTTCGCCGCGCGCCCAGTGCGACCGGGATGCCTACAACAGGACGATGGTCGCGCGCGTGCTGGGTTACCCGGGTCTCACCGTGATCGCCGGCGAGGCCGCGGCCTTGTTCGCGACCAACAACGGCGAGCGCGTGGCAGGCGTCGAGATGGAAGACGGCAGTCGCGTGCATGCGGCCGCGGTCGTGTTGACGACCGGCACGTTTCTCGGCGGCAGGCTGTTCGCCGGCGCATGGGAGGCACCCGGCGGGCGCTACGGCGAGCCGGCGGCCGCGAGCATCAGCACGTCGCTGCGTTCGTTCGGCATCCGGCTCGGCCGGCACAAGACCGGCACGCCGGCGCGTCTGCACCGGGACTCGATCGACTACAGCAGGACCGAGCGACAACCCGGCGACGAGCCGCCGCAGCCGTTCTCGTTCCGCACGAAGCGAATCGAACAGCCGCAGATGCCGTGCTGGCTGACGCGCACGACTCCTGCCACGCACGAGATCATCCGCGCCAACGCGCACCACTCGCCGATGTTCCAGGGGCGTATCCGCGGGGTCGGGGCGCGCTACTGTCCAAGCGTCGAGGACAAGGTCGTGCGCTTTCAGGACAAGGAGTCGCACATGGTGTTCCTCGAACCCGAGGGCCGCGACTCGCGCGAGATCTACCCGAACGGCGTCAGCACGAGCCTGCCGGCCGAAGTGCAGCTGCAGTTCCTACGCACGATCCCTGGACTCGAGCAGGTCGAGATGCTGCGGCCCGGCTATGCGGTCGAGTACGACTACATCCTGACCGACCAGCTTCGCGGCGACCTGCAGGTCGCGAGCCTGCGCGGACTGTTCGCCGCCGGCCAGATCAACGGCACCAGCGGTTACGAGGAGGCGGCTGGCCAGGGGCTCGTCGCCGGCCTCAACGCAGCGCGGTTCGCGCGCGGCCAGGAGCCGGTCGTGTTCGACCGCTCGACTGCCTACCTCGGCGTGATGGTCGACGACCTGTGCCGCGTGAACCCGACCGAGCCGTATCGGATGTTCACGAGCCGCGCGGAGTTCCGGCTGCTGCTGCGCAGCGACAACGCCGACCGGCGCCTCACGCTACTGGGCGAACGGCTCGGCCTCGTCGCGGCGGAGCAGGCGGCGGCCGTGCAGGACAAGGAACGGCGCATCGCCGCGGCGCGGAACTGGCTCGACCTGCAGCGTCGCGATGGGAAGTCGCTGACCGAGTGGCTGCGGCGGCCCGAGATCAGCACCGCTGACGTGCTCGCGTGGGACGCGCAGCTCGCGGCCATGCAGTTGACGCCAGCGGAGCTCGCCGAGGTCGAGGCCGAGGTCAAGTACGCGGGCTACATCGAACGGCAGGCGATGGAAGTCGAACGGCTGCAGCGCATGGAGCAAAGGCGCATCCCGGCGGCGTTCGACTACGGGCGACTGCCCGGGTTGTCCCACGAGGCGCGCGCGCGTCTCGCGCAGCGGCGCCCGCTGACGCTCGGCGAGGCCTCCCGCATCGCCGGGGTGCGGCAGGCCGACGTGCAGCTGCTGCTCGTGATGCTCGGCCGCTGAGCTGCGACGGCCAGCGCTCGCGTGGCGCCGCCAGTGTCACATCTGCAGCACGGCCTTGACGAGCGATTCGGTGTCGGCGGCGACGGCTGCGGCGTCGGGCCCGCGGCGAATGCGAGCGACCTTGTCGCGCGCGTCCTTCTCGGAGTAGCCGAGCGTCACGAGCGCCGAGATCGCATCGTCGGACGATTGGCTCGGCCGGCCCGCGCCGCCGGCTTCGGCCGAAGTGAGATCGAGCTTGTGCATCGCGTCGCGCAGCTCGAGGCACAGGCGCTCTGCGGTCTTCTGGCCGACTCCTTTCACGGAACGCAACGCCGCGGTGTCGCCGCCGGCGATCGCGCTCGCGAGGTCGCTCGGCGCATAGACGCTCAACAACGCGAGCGCAATCGAGGGACCGACGCCGCTCACCGACATGAGCCGCCGCGCGAGCTCACGCTCTGCGCGCGTCGCGAAACCGAGCAGCGACGGCATGCCATCGACGACGTGCAGGATCGTGAACACCTGGCACGTGGCGCCGAGCCGCAGCTCCGCACCCGAGCTCAGGCTCACGCGCACTTCGAAGCCGACCCCGCCGCAGCGCACCACCGCGCGGTTGGCGCTCTTCTCGACCACGTCGCCGAGCAAGTGGTCGTACATCGGCGATCAGCCGCGCAGCGCCATGCCGAACTCGTCGAGCTTCGTCTTGATCTCGTTGAGCGAGGTCTGGCCGAAGTTCGGGCAGGCGAGCAGCTCGGCCTCGGTCTTCGCCGCGAGGTCGCCGATCGTGCGGATCTTGAGCAGGTCGACGATGCGGCGGCTGCGAACCGAGAGATCGAGCTCGCTGATCGGGCGGCGCGTCGGATCCGGGTTGTTCGGGTCCGGCTGTTCCTCGGCGCGAACCTGGGGCTCGGCCGTCTCGCCGAGATCCTTGTTCATGAGCTCGTCGGCCGTCATGCCGAGCCGCAGGCCCTTGTTCTTGAGGATCTCCTTGATCTCCGTCAGCGAAGTCTCGCCGAAGTTCTTGTAGCTCAGCAGCTCGGCCTCGGTCTTCTTGACGAGGTCGCCGAGCGTGCGGATGTTCATCTTGACGAGACAGTTCCTGCTGCGCACCGACAACTCGAAGTCGTTGATCGGCGTGCGCAGGAGCTTGTTGCGCTTGTCGTCGCGGCGCTCCTGGTCCTCGTCGTAGTACATGTTCAGCGCGGCGGCCGCATCGCGGCGGTAGAGACGCGCGCGCGCGTTGTCGGGGTTGGCTTGCAAGGCGAGGTCGAAGCACTGCATCGCGCGCCGGTAGTTGCCCATGTCCTCGTAGAGGATGCCGAGGTTGACGACGCAGGCTGCGTTGACGGGTGGCGACATCAGGGCGCGTTCGTAGAGCTCGCGAGCCTCCTCGTCTTCACCGCGCAGGTCGACGTTGACCGCGAGACGGAACAGCGCCTGCTTGTGATTGGTGTCGATGGCCAGCACGTCGTCGTAGCACGTGATGGCCGCGTGGGTGTCGTGATTGAACTCGGCCTCGCGGCCGGCGAAGTATTTGCGATCGGCCGGGCTCAGCAGAGCCTGCACGCGGGCGAAGTCCTTGACGAGTCGGGCGCCCTCGCCGGCTGCATCGAGCGCGCGCAGCCACACCAGCGCCTGGGCGGCATCGGTCTCGCGGCGCGTGAGCAGCTTGCCGGCTTCGTCGATCTGGCCGAGCGCGGCGAGACTGCTCGCGAGGCAAAGCGCGACGGTCGCGTTGCTCTTGTCGGCCGAGAGCAGCGGGACGGCATCCTCGTGCCGGCCGAGCGCCCACAGCGCGACGCCGCGTGCGGTGCCCTTGGCCTTCGGGTTGCCCAACCAGTCGCGCAGCTGTTCGAGGGAATCGACGGTGTGGAACACCGCTGCCTTGAAGGCGTCGAGCTTGGTCGGCGTGAGATCACCGGCCAAGAGTGCCGCGGGGTCGAGCGAAGGGAGGGGTTCGTTCGTGACCGTGTCCGTCATCGGGTTCCTGGGATGCAACGAGAAGGTGCGTGAAATACCACGAGACCTCGTGCCGGCGGGCGTCGGCGCGGACCGCGCCGCCGAGCCGCCCGGCCAAAAGGGCCAGCAGGGTAGGACTTCGACCCGGCTGCGGTCAAGCAGCGGGGGCCGGACTTGGCCGGTTCCGCGCTTCCGCGTAGATCGCAACCAGATCCTTGGCCATCGCCGGGAAGCCGCGCGCGCGGCTGCGGGCCGATTTCGCGAGGCGCTGCACCGACCGGCGGTCGTGGGCGAGGTGGGCCATCGCCTTGCCCCAGGCCGCGACGTCACCGGGCGGTAGCACGAACCCCTGCACCCCGTCTTCGATGGCGTCTTGCAGGCCGCCGACCCGGCTGACGAGCACCGGGCGCGCGGCGGCCAGCGCCTCGCGCACCGTGAGTCCGAACGCTTCGTGCCACAACGCGGGCGCGGCCAGCACGTCGATCGAGGCGAGGATCCGCGGCAGATCCCGCAGAGCGTACGGACCGTGATACGTCACCGAGGCATCGGGGCCGAGTCGTGCGAAGCAGCGGGTCAGGTAGCTCTCGTCGCCGTGATACGGCACCGCGTTGCCGTGCACGTGAAGCGCCACTGTTCGCGGCGGCAGCGTCAGCAGCGCATCGAGCAGCACGTGCAGGCCCTTGCTCGGCATCAAGGTGCCGAGATAGCCGATCCGCAGCGGGCCGGGCCCAGCGGGTGGCGGGACGAGGTCGGCCAGCCGCTCGGTGTCGACGCCGTTCTCGACCACGGCGAACCGGCTTGCCGGCACACCGAGCGCCACGAACGGCGGGATCGCGCGCGCGCTCGGCACCACGAGGCGCTGTGGCACCGCGAGCGCCGCGAGCGCGCGCGCATGAATGCGCTTCACGGTGCTGTCGCGGTTGCCGGCATCGAGCCAGTGCGGGAAGGTCGCCTGCAGGCACTCGGCGCAGCGGCTCGGAATCGCCGTTTCGCACACCTCCTCGCGCCGATGGAACATCTGTCCGCGCGGACAGAACATCCAGTAGTCGTGCAGCGTGAGCACCGTCGGCACGCCGGCCTGCGCGAGCGTCGCCAGCGCATCCGACGACATGCCCGTCAGGTGGTGCACGTGCGCGACGTCGAACTCGGCCCCGGCGGCGCGCCGTTCGGCGAGGAAAGCACGCAGTGCGTCGGCCATCGGCGGGCAGTGGTAGGTCGCGTCGAGCGAATCGACTCCCTGCCAGCGGTAGGCGACGCGCGTGATGCGCGGATTGCCGGGAGCCGTGCACAGCCAGCGACCCTGCGGCAGCTCCGGCAGCGAGGCGCGCGCGAAGATCTCGACCGCATGATGGTCGGCCGCCAAGGCGCGCGCGAGTCCGTCCACGTGCTGCTCGACGCCACCGATGCTGTCGGGCGGCAGGCCGTGGCTGATCAGCAGGATCCGCATGGCCTGTAGTCTCGCAAACTGTCGCGCTGCGCAACAGGTTGCGTAGCGCGTCATCCCAATCGAGGTTTGACCCGACCGTGGGCCACCGCTAGGCTCCGCGCCCCAAACCCGACCTGCAGCGAGAACGTTTCGCTTCGCGGTCTGCCTGAACGAGTGTCGTCATGAAGCTCAAGGTCCGTCGCTCCAAAACAAAGCGCCTGAAGATGGTCGGCTTCCGCACCCGCAGCAAGACCGCCGGTGGCCGCAAGGTCATCAAGCGGAAGATCAAGCGCTCAGGCAAGTTCCGCGTCGGCTAAGCGTCGCGCAGTGCAGCCGGTGCTCGCGTCCGACGCGGCTACTTCTTGGGCAACTGGCGCTTCAGGTCGTCCATGTCCGCCGCGAACTGCGCCAGCGCTTCGCGGTCGCCGTCGCTGATCTTCTTGAACTTCGCGCTGACGCGCACGCCGCCGTCGCCGGCGAGTTCGACCGTTTCCACGGTGGCCACTACCTCGAAGAAGCTCTTCTTGCTCATCTTGACCTGGAACTTGAGCTGCAGCTCGCTGCCCGCGAAGAACAGCTGCTTGGCCTGGTCGGCCGAGATCCCGGCCTTCGATCCGTTCCAGACGAAGCGGACCCTGTTGCCGTCCACGTTGGAGATCGAGCCGAGCAGCGTCTTCGACTTCCGTTCGCCGAGCATCTTGTTCCGGATCTCGTCGGCGAAGGTGATCATGATCTTCTCCTGATCGACGGGAGCATCGCCGACCAGTTCCTTCTGGTTGAGATGCTTGATGATCGCCTTCGTGGCCTCCTGCTCGGTGTCGTGCATCGCGATCAGCTTGTCGATGCCGACCTTGGAGATCACGTCGCGCACGAACGGAGACGGCTGCGAGATGACGAGGTCGCCACCCTCGGCGCGGCATCGCTTGTGGGCCTTGATGACGGCGCCCAGGGCCGTCGAGTTGATGAACCTCACGAGGCGCATGTCGAGCACGAGGTGGTTCACGCCGCGTTCCACGAGCGTCTCCACCTCCTGCATCAGTGCGGGGCAGTAGAAGGTGTCGAACTCGCCCTTGAGGGTGAGCACGGTGTAGTCGTCGTTGACGGCTTTGTCGATCTTCATGGGTTGACGGCGTCTGGTGGGACGAACTGCAGTCGGGGGAGGGCACCGGATTCTGACGCCTTTGCGGCCATTGCGCAACGTGTGCCTGCTCATACGCGAAGAGGTTCGTCACGGCGGGCTTCGCCCGATCGGCGGCCCGGCGCGGGACTCGCGGCAGGGTCGATGACAGCGACCACGTGGTTGATCGCGCAGGGTGTGCATGTCGGGCGTGCGCTGGCTAGAGTCCTCCGCGATGAAATGGCCCTGGTCCAGGAAGCGCGAAGAGCTGCAACCGACTCGCGGTGCCCCGGACAAGATGGAGACCTCGTCCTGGCTCACGGGCAATGCGACCGAGGATTCGCGTTCGATCGAGATCCTGCTCGACACGATTGCGACGGTCACAGCGAACATCGACTTCGACAGCGTCCTGCGCGACATCGTCGATCGTTCGCTGCAGGTGACCCGCGCCGACCGCGCGATCCTGCTGCTCGGGGACTCGCCGGACAATCTGACGGTCCGCATGGCCCAGGATCGCGAGGCCAAGTCGCTGGCTGGCGACCTGCAGTGGAGCCGAAGTCTCGTGCGCCGCTGCCTCGAGGATGGGGTGGCCGTGCGATCGGTCGTGCAGTCGGACCAGGAGGCGCTGGAGGTCGGCCAGTCGGTGTACGACCTCAAGCTGCGCGCCGTGATGTGTGCGCCGATGCAGGCGCGCAATCGCACCGTGGGGGTCGTCTACGTCGACTCTCGCGCCGTGCGGCGCGAGTTCTCGTCGCGCGACCTCGCGCTGTTCGGCGCGATCTCGGCGCAGCTCGCGATCTCGGTCGAGAATGCGCGACTGCATGCGGACTCGCTCGAGAAGGTGCGTCTGCAGAAGGACGCCGAGATCGCGCGGCGCATCCAGCAGCACCTCTTGCCGCCTGTTCCCAAAGGCACCGAAGGGCTGCAACTCGGGCTGCGCTACGTGACTGCCGAGGAAGCATCGGGCGACACCTACGACTTCGTCCCTCTCAGCGACGGCCGGCTCGCGCTCATGATCGGCGACGTCACGGGTCACGGTCTCGGGGCCGCGCTCCTCACGCACGCCGTGCAGGCGGCCCTGCGCAGCTACCTCGAGCTCATCGACAAGACCGATGCCATCGTCACGCGCATCAACCAGCGGCTCGTCGCAGGAGTCGAGACCGGGAACTTCATGTCGCTGCTCCTGGTCATCGTCGATCCGCGCCGCCGCACGCTGCACTACGTGAATGCGGGCCACCCGGGCCTGATCCACAGCAGCTCCGACGGCGTCCAGGTGCTCGAGAAGACGGGTATGGTGCTCGGCGTCGTCGGCGATCAGACCTACGCCGTCAGCCCGACCATCGAGCTGAAGCCCGGCGACTTGTTGTTCCTGCACACCGATGGCGTCGACGAAGCGATGTCGAGGAACCGCGAGGTATTCGGCGTGGAACGGTTGCAGAGCCTGTTGGGCCAGCTGCGACAGCACTCCGCAGAGGAGGTGCTCGCGCGTGTCGAGGCCGCCCTGCGCGAGCACGTGGGCGACGGCACGCTGGAGGACGATTTCACGATGATCGCCGTCAAACTGTCGTGAAACGAACTGTCGTGAAACAGGGCACGCCCACTCGCCCCGGTTCGCCGCTGGCGCGGCCCGCAGTCTACGTGCCGCTGGCCGTCGTGCTCCTCGCAGTCGCCGGCGTCGTCGTGAAGGCCTGCGCAGCTTCCGCAGCGGCCGGCGCCGAACGCGCGCAGTTGATCGCCGACATCGAGAGCGAGGTGCAGAAGCAGCCTGCCGACGGCAGTGAGCTCTCGCGGCTCGTGGCCCGGCTGCAGAAGCTGCCGGACCACGAGACGGCCCGTGATCTGTTGGCGGCCGCGGCGCGCATCGAGCTCGCGCGCGACCGCGCCGAACGGGCCTCCAACCTGTTCGGTGCGTTGGCGAGCCAGCCCGGTGCTTCGCCCGAGGAGCAACGGCTCGGGGCGCGCATCCTGTTGCGCTTGCACGAGACCGGCGGCGGCGGCGACGTGTCGGGTGCGGCCGGTCTGCTGCAGCAGGTCATGGCATTCTCGGAGGCCGCCTACGTGGACGGGCACGATCCGGCCGACCTCTTGCGCGCGTGGCAGGCGGCGACGCGGTTGTGGCGCGCGGACGCGGCGAGCGGCTTCGGCAAACGCATCCTCGAAGAGCACGCGGACTCTCCTGCGGCCAGGCTCGTGCAGCTCCAAGGCACGTTCGTCGAGCGGAGCTCCGAACCGGGCATGGCGCGCGAGGTCGAAGCCGTCGCAGACGCGTTCCCGGTGGCCCCCGTCGAAGTCGACGCGATGCGAGTGCTCGTCGCGCTCGGTGGCAGCGACGTCGAGCGTGCCGTGACCGGCGCCAAGGCGCTGCTGACGCATGCGCCCGGCGTCTGGGCCAGCCACTACGTTGCCGCAGTCGTCTACTACGCGTGTTCCCTGAGCCAGGCCGAGGGCAGCGCCGAACGACAGCAGTGGGTGGACCTGCGCAATGCGCAGCTCGACTGGCTGCTCGAGCGCGCTCCCGAGGATCAGCGCGAACGGTGGGTGAAGATGCGCGCCGAGAAGTGAGCTTGCCCGCTGCGGCACCTCACTGCGTCAGTTCAGATACGCGAGCCCGACCGCGAGCGCAGCGAAGCACGGCGCAACCAGCACCCTCGGCAGCCCGAGATTCTGCGCGATGTGCGTGAGGTGGCGCCGATCCCCGACCCAGGGTGGGACGCCGATCGCGACCCTCGCGAGGAGAACCTGCACGAAATCGAGCAGCTGCACGGCAACGGCCCACAGGCAGCCGTAGTCGACGCGCGCGCCGCGGGCGGCGGCGATGCCCGTGGCGAAGCCCAACGCGTAGGCTCCGGCGTCGCCGAGGAAGAGGCTCGGGCGCGGCCAGTTCCACGGCAGGAAGCCGATCGCCGCGAAGCCCGCGGCCGCGAGCCAGCCTTCGCCGCCGCTCAAGACGAGCAGGCTCGAGGCAGCGACACTTGCCGCGGCTCCGTCGGTGTTGTCGAGGAAGTTCGTGGCGTTGGTCAACGCCCACAGGAACGCACCGAGCACGACCCACGTCAACGGTTCGGGCGAGGGCCAACCGACGGCAATCGCGCCGCTCGCCGCAGCGAACGCGAGTGCGACCGTCTTCCAGCGCCAGTCGAGGCCTTGGCCCTTCTCCTTGCGCCAGTCGTCGACGAACCCCACGGCAGCCGCCAGCGCGAAGCCGCCGAGGGCCCACCAGTCCTTCGCGTCGATCAACCATGGGATCACGGCGGCAGCGACCACGATTCCCGCCAGCGGGATCGGCCGCACGTGACCCTTGCGACCTGGCCCTGGCAGGTCGTCGGGCAGCCATCCGAAACAACGGCGGTTGGTCAACGCCGCGAGCGCGAGAGCTGCGCAAGCGATGGCTGCGGCTGCACCGGCTGGAATCATCCGTAGAGCGCGTGGGCCTCGATGTAGCTGCGCACGGCAGCAGGGATCTCGGCCAGGTTCCGTTCGCCGCGCCGCCAGCGGCGTCGCAGGTCGCTCGCGGCCACTGCGTCGGCCGGTCCGGGGAGCACGTGCGCGAGCAGGCCTTCGCGTTCGGCCGGGGTCAGATCGAGTCCGCGCAGCGTGGTCGCCGAGATCGAGTGGCCAGCGCGAGGGTAGGTGACGACCGTGCAGAGCGCGAGCAGCCGGTGGTGATCGCGCCAGGTCGGCAGGAGTCTGAGGTTGTCGCTGCCGATCAGGAAGAACAGGGCACGTCCCGGTGCTTCCGTGGCCAGCTCCTGCAGGGTGTCGACGGTGAACGAGGGGCCGCTGCGCCGCACCTCGCGGTCGTCGACCACGATGCCGGGCCGATCGGCGAAGGCGAGCCGGCACATCGCCAGGCGGTCCGCGGCGGGAGCGAGATCCCCGTCCTTGTGCGGGGGTGTGCCGGCCGGGACGATGCGTAGCTCAGAAATCGGCAGGTGGTCGAGGGCAGCCGTGGCGAGGCGTTGGTGGGTGCAATGTGGGGGATTGAAGGAGCCCCCGAGCACGGCAATGCCCTGGCGTTCGCCTGGAGTGGGCGGGGTCTTGCTCGACATTGGCGCCGGGAGCCTAGCGGGGTCTCGGGTCGCGGCAGCGGGAAGTTGCGCGAAATCCCGGTTGCACGCCGTTTTCCGGGCTGCTAGCGTCTGCGACCCGCGTGCTTCTCCCGGCGCGCCTCTCCCGAGACCCCCTCTCTTCGCACGAACATGCGCAAGCTCGCACTCGCCCTCGTTCTGTTGCCTCTCGCCGCCTGCTCCACGTTTGGTTGGGAAAACAGCGGCAGCACGGTCACTTCCGAACAACAGCAGCGAGGCATCAAGGATGTCACCACGCTGGCCAACAAGTACGAGACCGAGACCTGGTTCCGCAGCGTTCGTCGCCGCAGCGACGGCCGCAACAACGCGTTCGGCCGCGACCTGATGAACATCTCGGACTTCATCGATCGCCACTTCTGGAACTACAACGTCAACGACCCCTACATCAACTACCCGTCGAACACGACGAAGTTGGAGCACCTCGGTCGCTTTGGTCTCGTGACGCTGAGCAGCATCCCGCCGATCGACGAGTTCACGACGCGGTAGCCGAGCTCTCCGTCGCCGCGGGGCGCGACCCCCTATTGCCGCGCGACGGCGAGACCCGCGCGGATCGGCACCCAACCGACGTCACAGTCGAGTTCTTCGAGCCAACGCGCCGCCACGTCGGCGCAGGTGTTGGCAAACCAATAGCTCTCGTCCGCCGGCACGAACTCGAAGCCGATGTCTGCCCGTCGCACGAGCTCGCCGCGGCGCTCGTCGAACGCAGCCTGCAGCCGCCTTCGCAGCGTGGCAGCCTTGGTCGCGTCGACGACGATCGGCGACAGCGTGGCCCACGTGACGCGGGCGAGCAGTTCGCTCTGCGTGCGGGCTCCGAAGGTGCGGCGTCCGAGAGTTCCCTGCGTCGGCCACAACACGGTGGCGAACACGTGATAGCACTGATCGTTGCCGAGCGCGAACCAGCCCCAGTCGCCGTAGCCGAACTCCACGTATTCGGCGTCGCGAGCCGCGTCCGCGGGCGGCAGCACGAGACCCGTGTGCATCGACTCGGTGAGCAGGAACACGGTCGCGGGATTCGCTGGCAGCGGCGGTGGCGTCACCGTCGAAGTGCAGCCGAACGCCGGCCCGAGCATCACGAGCCAGAGGGCGCTGCGTGTGATCACGAGCCTTTCCGCCAATGGCCCAGCACACGTTGTCGCACGGCCGGCTCGGGCAGGTCGTAGCGCAGCGCCTGCGCGCGCCGCATGCCGCCGAGCCGCTGCGGCAGCTCCGCGTCGGCCTCGAGCCACAACACGAGATGGCCGCCGGGGCGCAGCAGCGGATCCGCGAGCTCGGCCAGCGCGGCGGGACGGCTCACCGCGCGCGCCACGACGAGGTCGAACGCGTGACGCAGATCACGCCGCAGAGCCGGGGCCTGCGCCGCATCGAGGTGCATCGTCTCGACGCCGTCGAGCCGGGCGGTCAGAAGACAGCTGCCCATCGCGCGCACCTTCTTGCCGGTCCGGTCGAGCAGCACGACCGAGGCGCCCGGGTGCAGCGCCGCGACAGAGACGCCGGGAAAGCCGTTGCCCGATCCGAGGTCGAGCACGTGTCGAGGTTGCAACGCGCAGAGCGCGAAGGCCAGCCCGTCGAGCACGTGCAACACGACGGCCTGCTCGCGGTCGCGCACCGCGGTCAGGTTGATCTGCTCGTTGAGCGTGAGCATCGCATCGAGGTAAGCGAGCAGCCGCTCGGCACGGTCGGGTGCGAGCGTCGCTCCGAGTGCCTTGGCGCGCGCAACGAGGCTGCTCGGGTCGGTCGCTTCGTTCACGCGCGGATCTTCGCGTCGACGGCCGCAGAAGCAACTGCGATCACGGACGGCGAAACTGCGGCGGAGCTTCGAACGCTCGCTGCAGGTCCTCGACCGAAGCGTGCCCGGACAGCCACACGGTTTCGGGCAGACGGCGAAGCCAGGTGGTCTGCCGCCGCACCAGCTGATGCGTGCTGCGCCGGATGCGATTGCGCAGCTCTTCGCGGTCCTTGAAGCGACCGCGCAGGAAGTCGCGGCATTCGGCATAGCCGATCGCTGCGCCCGAAGTGCGCGAGAACCCGCCGCTGCGTTCGATCGCTTCGGTCTCCTCGAGCAGGCCCCGGTCGAGCATCGTTTCCGTGCGCGCCCGGATGCGCCCGTGCAGGTCGGCGCGGTCGCGCTGCACGGCGACGACGCGGCATGGCCTCGACCAGTCGCTGCGCGCGAAGTGATCCTGCTGGCTGCTGATCGTCGAGCCCGTCAGCTCGAGCACCTCGAGCGCGCGTACGAGCCGGCGCAGGTCGGCGCGGTGGATGCGAGCCGCGGCGACTGGGTCGTGCTGCTGCAGCTCCGCGTGCAGGCAGCCCGGTTCGGCGGCCTCGCGCGCTTGCAGTCGTGCGCGCAGCTCGCGATCCGCGGCGGGGCCGCGCATCATTCCCTTGAAGAACGCCATGAGGTAGAGCGGCGTGCCGCCGACGAACAGCGCACGCCGGCCCTGGCCCTGCACGAGGTCGAGTGCTTGCGCGGCGGCCTCGCACCAGCGCGCAGTGTCGAAGGTACAGCACGGCTCGACGAGGTCGATCAGGTGGTGCTGCACGCGCTCGCGTTCGGCGGCCGAGGGCTTCGCGGTGCCGATGTCCATGCCGCGGTAGACGGCCATCGAGTCCATCGACAACACGACGAGGCCGAGCCGTTCCGCGAGTGTTTGCGCCAGCGCTGACTTGCCGGAAGCCGTCGGGCCGGTGACGACCCAGAGCGGAGGGGTATCGGGTTGTTGCGTCACGGTCGGAAGCTACGCGAAGTTACCGCCTCGCCTTTGCACGTCGCCACCCGTCCCCTTACCTTCCTCCGCCCCCTCCACCGCATGATCGCGTTCATCTCGGACATCCACAGCAACGTAGAGGCGCTGACCGTCTGCCTGCAGGAGGTCGATCGTCTGAAGTGCAAGCGCGTCGTGTGCCTGGGCGACATCATCGGTTACGGCCCGCAGCCGCGCGAGGCTCTGCGCACCGTGATGACTCGCGCCGAGTTCTCGCTGCTCGGCAACCACGAGCACGGGGCCATGTTCTACGCGTCGGATTTCAACCCGCGTGCGCGCGCAGCGATCGACTGGACGCGCGACCAGCTGAGTCGTCGCGATTGCCCGCGCGAGGAGAACATGAAGTTCTGGAACTACCTCGACGGCATGAAGAAGGAGCACCGCGAGGGCCACATGCTGTTCGTACACGGTTCGCCGCGCGATCCGGTGCGCGAGTATCTCGTGCCGCGCGACGCCCTGGACAAGCAGAAGATGAGCGAGTGCTTCGACAAGATGGGGGATGCGAAGCTCTGCTTCGTCGGACACAGCCACGTGCCCGGCGTCTACCTGAGGTCGGGTGGGTTCCTGATGCCCGCGGAGATCGGCATGCAATGGAGCGTCACCGAGCCGGCCATGATCAACATCGGCTCGGTAGGGCAGCCACGCGATGGCGACCCGCGCCTCTCGTTCGCGACCTACGACGGCGACGGCGCGGGTGGGGTCGTGCGCTTCCACCGCCTCGCCTACGACGTCGAGGGGGCGATGGCGAAGATCCGGGCGATCCCCGAGTTGCCCGACTACCTCGCGGAGAGGTTGGCGCAAGGGCGCTGATCGCGGCGAATGAGCAGGCGACGCGGCTTCCGCGGCGCGCACCAGTCCGAGAAACCTGATGCTGAAGTTGCTACGTCTCCTGTTCCTGCTGCTGCCGGCCTCGGTAGCCATCGCGCAGTCCACTGGCGAAGTTGCCTTCGACCGGCAGTTCGGCGAACCAGGTTCGCCGGGCAGCTTCCACGCGTACTTCTCGCGTCTCGGCGGCGGTCTCAGGGGGCTGCAGCTCACGGACCACTACAAGTCCGTCGCGGCGGCGCGCAACTCGCCGCACACGGACGGCGACTACATGCTGCTCGCGTTCGCGCCCAACGGAGACGACCATGGCTTGCGCCTGGTCGGCACGCCGGCCGAGACGCACTTCGAGAGGGATCTCGCGACGGCCGAGTGGACCTACGAGAAGCGCGACGACGGCGTGGCCTTCTCGATCGACTCGGGCAAGGGCCTCAGGCTCGAGAAGAACCTGAGGCACGATCCGACCCAACGCGGATTCGTGCTCGAGCTCGTGCTGCGCAACACGGGTGCCGAGCCCGTCGGCCAGGTCGTCTTCACGCTGCTGGGCCCCGCACTCGTCAACCCGCCCGAGGTGTCGCTGCTCGGTTCGTCCTCGGTGGCGATCGCGGACACCGGCGATGGCGCGCCCAAACACGTCGGCCCCTTGGCAGGCAAGGTGCAGCCGTTGGACGTCGACCTGAAGAACCTCTCGTTCGCCGGCAACACGAATCGTTTCTTCGGGGCCTTCCTCTATCCGCTCGACGACCTGAGCCGTGCTGCGCTCGTGCATGTGTCGGCCGACACGGTGCCGGCGCGCGAGGATCCCGACAGCAATACTCCGCCGAACAGCGTGGCGCGCGCCCGCTACACGATGTCGCTGGCGATCCCCGCGCGCGATGCGGAGACGAGAGTCTCGTTCGGGCTGTATCTGGGTCCGAAGTCCTATCACGTGTTCGAGACGTTGAAGAACCCGGAGCGGTTTGCGCCGATCCTCAACGTCGACCTGACCACGCCGTGTTGCCTCGTCGAGGTGCCGGGCGGTCGCTTCATGGCCAAGCTCCTGCTCAAGCTGCTGGGCTGGTTCCACGACGTGATCGGGAACTGGGGCTTCGCGATCATCATGCTGACGATCCTCGTGCGCGGTCTGTTGGCGCCCGTGAACTACCACATGCAGAAGTCGATGCGCGCGTATGGCGCGCGCATGGCGGTGTTGAAGCCGAAGCTCGAAGCGCTGAAAGCCAAATACGGCGACGACCAGAAGGCCTACCAGCAGGCGATGGTCGCGTTCCAGCGCGAGCACAAGATGATTCCGCCGATCGGCGGCTGCCTGCCGCTCTTCGCGACGATGCCGATCTACATCGGCCTCTTCACGGCCCTGCGCACCGCGTACGACTTGCGGCAGCAACCATTCCTCCTCTGGATCCAGGACCTGAGTCGCCCGGACAGACTGTTCGAGCTGTCGTTCTGGCCACACGCGTTCAACCTGCTGCCGCTGCTCTGGATCTCGATGTTCATCTGGCTGCAGCTCCGCATGCCGTTGCCGACCGACCCGCAGGCGCGTCAGATGCAGAAGATGATGCGCTACATGCCGATCCTGTTCGGCCTGATGCTCTACGGCTATGCGTCGGCGCTGCTGGTCTACATGGTCACGTCGATGTTGTGGTCGATGCTCGAGTCCGCGATCACGAAGCGTCTGCTCGGTCCGATCGACCCGAACGTCGCGGCGATGGCGCCGACGCCCATGTAGCCCGGGTGATCAGGCCGGCAGCGCGAAGTCGAACTGCAGCGAACCGTCGTGCTGGCGCCGCACGGTCGCCTGGCCGCGGTGGCCGAGCACGACCGTCTGGGCCAGGAACAGGCCGAGACCGTAGCCGTGGCCGCGCAACGCGCGCATCGGATAGTAGGGCTCGAACGTGTGGGGCAGCTGCCACAGCGCGAGGCTCTGCCCCGCGGCGTCGAGCCGCAGGCGATGGCCGCCGGGCAGCGCTTCGAGCACCAGCTGGCTCTCGGCACCGAGCCTGGCCAGGTCGTCGGCGAACTGCACCACGGCGGTGATCGCGGCCTGCAACTGTTCGGGATCACCCTGCACGAGGTGCGTGTCCGGCGCGGGTGCGATGGTCGCGAGCGGAGGTTCCTTGTTCTCACGCGCCGCGACGGCTGCACTGACGAGGGCCCCGAGGTCGATCGTTTCGCGCCGGCGCGGTCCGTTCGCCGCCTGCGACAGCTGGCGCAGGCGATCCACGGACGACGCGATGGCCTGCAGGCCGTGTTGAGCCGCGGCGATCTGGTCGCGCCGGTCGCGGTCGCTGGCCGTGTCGAACGTGGCACGCAGGAGTTGGAGGTGACCGGACACGAACATCAGCGGGTTGTTGATCTCGTCGGCGATGCCGCGAGCGAGATCGACGAACACCGCGGCCCGCGGCCGGTCGCTGTTCTGGCGCGCTTGTTCGATCGCGGCTGCAAGCTCGCCGGGGCTGCTCGGGTAGATGGCGAGGTGTGCGTGCAAGCGCGCGGCGAGCGGTGTGTTCGCGATCTCGTCTTCGGCGCGGCAGACCAGCACGACCGCCAACGCGGGCCAGAGATTGCGCAGCAGACGCAGGGCTCCAACCTCCTCACCGGCGCCTGGCTCGAACGCGATCACCAACACGTCGGGTTGGAACCGGCTCAGCGCCTCGCTGTCCGCACACAGCGATGCAGCGACGCGGACTTCGGGGTGCAGCGGCAGCCCGCGCAGATCGCCCGGAAGTCGGTCGTCCACGGGTCCGACCACGGCGATGCGTACAGCCCGTTCCATGATTGCGAAGGCCTGGTCTTCTCCGGAGCAGAGCCGCGTAGGGGAGAGGGGGATGCGACGCTACCCGACCGTGGATCCGGTGTCACCATACGTTGGGAAGCAGCCGCTTGCAGCGCCGCGTGCGCTCCAGACGGGGGACACGCACGGTCGATACCACCGAGGTGACGGGTGACGACAACAAGGAACCACCGGCAGAGGCGACGCCGCGTCTGGTCCAACTCGCGCCTCTGGAGGGCCAGGCGCAGCCGCCAGAGATGCCACCAGAGGTGCGCCTGCGACGCGAGTTCAAGGGCCTGACGGTCGCCGACCTCGAGCGCGACGACGTCGTCGCGCGCTTGCCGGGCCAGGTGCGTTCGGCGCTGCGGCACCTGCAACGCGGTGATCTGGCCGCCGCAGAACAGGCATTGCCCGGTGAGTTCGCTCGGGTGCTGGCAGGGCCCGGCCACCGAGCCGCTGCCCCGCGCCGCGTCGCGGTCGCAGTCGTGGTTCTCGCGGTGATCGCTGCCGCCGCGGGCGCTTACTGGCTCATCGCATGACTGTCGGGGTGGCGGCGATCCGGGCGACATGGGCCCGGCGCTGCCAGGTGATGCGAATGGCGGAGAACGCTCGCACCGCGCGCGCTCGCAGCGCACTATGCGGGCAGTCATCGTGAGCGAGGTCACTGCAAATCCGCCGACTCCGGCGCCGGCGCCGGATCGCGGTCCGACGCCGGGCGCGGGAAGCGAACCGCCGGGGCTCAGCGTGGTCGTTCCGATCTACAACGAACGCGAGAACGTCGTGCCGTTGCACGAGGCTCTGACGCACGCGCTGCAGGCGCTGGGTCGTTCCTACGAGATCGTGCTCGTCGACGACGGCAGCGACGACGGCACGCGGAACGTGCTCGCCGAATTGGTGGCATCGGACCCGCACCTGCGGCTCGTCCTGTTCCGGCGCAACTACGGTCAGACCGCGGCCATGGCGGCTGGCTTCCGCGCCTGCCGCGGTCGCACGATCGTGTCGATGGACGGCGACCTGCAGAACGACCCGGCCGACATCGGCCGGCTCGTCGCCAAGCTCGAGGAGGGTTACGACGTCGTCTGCGGCTGGCGACGCGACCGGCGCGACCGCATGTCGACGCGCCTCTTGCCGAGCCGCGTCGCGAACTTCCTGATCTCGCGTGTCACCGGCGCGCGCATCCACGACACGGGCTGTTCGCTGAAGGCCTATCGGGGCTGGGTCGTGCGCAGCCTGCACCTCTATTCGGACATGCATCGGTTCCTCGCGGCGCTCGGCGCCGGCCTCGGCGCGCGAATCACGGAACTGCCGGTGCGCCACCACGCGCGTCGCGCGGGCATCTCGAAATACGGCCTCGTACGCGTCTTCCGCGTGCTCGCCGACCTGGTCGGCATCAAGATGCTGATCCAGTTCGCGGCGCATCCGCTGCGCTGGTTCTTCCTGCTGGCGTCGCCGCTCTTGCTGCTGACGCCGTTCATGTTCGTGCTCGGCTTCGTCAAGGTGACGCACGAGGGGTGGGAGCTGTTCGGGGATTGCGACCTGGCCGCGGTCGCGGCAGGCGCCGTCACGCTGCTCGTCGCGGCCAACGTGTTCCTGCTCGGCTTCCTCGCGGAGTTGCAGGTCAAGGTGTCGAAGTTCTTCCGCCAGCGCATCTCGGTGACCGTTCGCGAGGCCAGTCGATGAACGGGCCGCTGATCTCGGTGGTGGTCGCGATCTCTGGTCCGGAGGCGCATCCACGTCCGGTGGTCGAGGGCCTCGGCAAGGCGCTGATCGACGCGGGTTACGGCTGTGAGTTCGTGTTCGTGCTCGACGGCCCGTCGGCGCGGTACGAGCACGAACTGCGCGACCTCGCGACCGCGTGGCCGCTGCGCATCGTGCAGCTCGAGGGGGGCGGGCTCGGCGAGTCGATTGCGTTGTCGGCCGGGGTCGCGAAGGCGAAGGGGGAGCACATCGTCAACGTGCCCGCCTATCTGCAGATCGAACCGACCGAGATCATCAAGGTCGTCGCGGCCCTCGAAGCCGGTGCGGATTGCGTCGCGACGTGGCGGCACGGCCGCATCGACCCATGGCTGAACCAGCTGCAGTCGCGGCTGTTCAACTGGCTCCTGCGCCTCGTCATGAACGCGCCGTTCCACGACCTGAACTCGGGTACGCGCGGTTTCCGCCGCCAGGTGCTCGAGGAGGTCGCGGTCTATGGCGAGCTCTACCGGTTCCTGCCCGTGCTCGCGCGCCGCCAGGGCTTTCGCGTCGCCGAAGTGCGCGTGCGTCACCGCGAGGAGAAGGGGCGCGCGGGCTTCTACGGCGTCGGCGTGTATCTGCGCCGCGTGCTCGACATCCTCGCGATCACGTTCCTGACGCGTTTCACGCAGCGACCGTTGCGGTTCTTCGGCTACCTCGGGTTCGCGGCGACACTCGTCGGCACCGCGATGACGGCCTGGCCGCTCTTCTACAAGATCTTCGAGAACAAGAAACTCAGCGACGACCCGGTCTTCGTGATCGGCGCGATCCTCTTGGCCTTCGGCGTGCAGCTGATCGGCTTCGGTCTGATCGGCGAGATCATCATCTTCACGCAGTCGCCGAACCTGCGCGACTACAAGGTCGAGGGCGTCGTCGAGGGTCGCGTGGCGTCCGCAGAGGCTGCGGGTGCTTCCGTTCCCGCTGCTGCTCCGGCGCCACCCGCCGAGGCCGAACCGCCGCCGGCGCCCGCGGTGCCGGCTGCAGCCGCAGCGCCGCCGCGGTCGCTGCGGGTCCGCGAACTGCAGCCCGGCGAGGATGCGCGGTGGGACGCTTACGTGAGCCAGCATGCGCTCGGCACGTTCTTCCATCGTTCGGGTTGGTCGCGTGTGGTCGACGAGACGTTCCGTCATCAGGCACACCACCTCGTCGTCGAACGCGACCGGCGGTGGCTCGGCGTCCTGCCGCTGTTCCTGACCCGGAGTCCATTCCTCGGCCGCAACCTCGTCAGCGCGCCCTACGCAGTCTACGGCGGTGTGCTCGCCGACGACGCAACGGCGCAGGCGGCGCTGCTCGAGCGCGCGACGGTGCTCGGCCACGAGCTGCGTGTCGGCTACGTCGAGCTGCGTCACCTCGAAGTACGCCCGGGCGACCGGCCCACGAAGCCGCTCTACGTGACCTTCCGCTGCCAGCTACCGCAGGATCCATCGGAAGTCATGGAGCGCATTCCCAAGAAGGCCCGCGCCGAGGTGCGTTGTGCGCGCGACCCCGAGGCGCCTGCCACCGACAAGAAGCGGCAGTCGTTCGGCATCAAGGTGACCCCGGACGGCTCGGTCGACGAGCTGTTCGAGTTGTTCGCCGACAACAAGCGCCGGCTCGGTTCGCCGACGCTGCCCAAACGTTGGTTCCGCGGCCTCCTCGACGAGTTCGGCCGCGCCGTCGTGATCCACCGCGCGGTCGAACCACGTGGCCGCACGCTCGCCGCGGTCATGAGCTTCTGCTTCAAGGACACGGTCCACGCCTACTACTCCGGTTCCCTCTCGGGCATCAACGACACCGGCGTCAACAACCTGATCTACTGCGCGATCATGGAATGGGCCGTTGGCCAGGGCTACACGCGCTTCGACTTCGGCCGCAGCCGCGCGGACTCGGGACCAGCGAAGTTCAAGAAGAACATGGGCTTCACGCCCGAGCCGCTGCATTACGAGTATCTGCTGGTAGGCAGCGGAGCGAAGATCCCCGAGTTCCACCCGAGCAATCCGAAACTGAATCTGCCGCGCGCGGTCTGGTCGCGGATGCCGATGTTCCTCGCCAACCAGCTCGGCGCGCGGCTGTCGCGTTACATTCCCTGAGCAAGGCAAACCCAGAGCAGACGACAGCGATGACCTCTCCCGATACGCCTCAGCACGCGCCGCCGCGCTGGTCGCTCGCCTTCGTCGGCTTCTACTTGAGCTGCGCCGGCGTTGCGCTCGGGGCCACGTTCGCGGGCGGAGGCTACATGTTCTTCGGTTCGAAGGGCTGGCTCGTGTTCGGCATCGTCATGGTGGTCGTGAGCGCCGTGACGTGTTTCCTGACGCTCTCCGCCGAGCGCAAGGCCGCGGCAGAACGGGCGAAGCCGGGTTCGCGCGAGTAGTCGCCGCGGTTTGGCGGGACACCACGCGCGATTCCGCTCTCAGGTAATTGTCCGCCAAGAGTGCGATGCGACGGGAGAGTGGCGATCGGGCGTGCTTGCCGAAGTCTCGGTATGCTGCCATGGCATTCGTCCCCACGAGTGCCTCTGTCATGCGCGACTTTGCCGGTCGCGCGGAGCTTCTCCCCGAACCAGCCATCACTCATGAATCGCTTTCTCCTCCCTCTCTGCGCGATCTCTGCGCTCGCGGCAGCAGCCACGGCGCAGTGCTACGAGACCAACTACGGCGTTCTCTGCCCGAACCCGTCGGGCCCTGCCGGCTACGGCGACGACCTGCTGTTCACGTTGCAGCCGATGAACTTCGCATTCCCCATGGCGGGGGTCGCGGCGAGCTACACGCACGCGCACATCTGCTCGAACGGCGTGATCTACCTCACGAACGGCGCTGCCTCGCTTGGTACGACCTACGCCTACAACACGCCGGCGATCTTCTTCGGCGCGGCTGGCCAGGCGCCGCGCATCGCGCCGCTGTGGATCGACCTCGACAACGAGCCGCAATACAACGGCGGCGTCTACTTCAACAATACGATCCCCGGCAAGTTCGTCGTGACGTGGCTGAACACCGTGGAGTGGCAGTCGCAGGCGACGACGCCGACGTTCACGGTCCAGGCGCAGCTGTTCGCGAACGGCGACGTGACCTTCTACTACAGCCCGAGCACGTTCGGCGCGACCTACGCCTTCGGGTCGCAGTCCGGCTCGTACTGCGGCCTCTCCGAGGGCAACGGAGTGACCGTCCCGGCCTCGGTCGACTTGTCGGCGGGCAACCTCAACCTGACGAACTTCGCGATGTACGAGTCCTTCCCGATCAACGTGTTCGACCTCAACGGCACGTCGGTGCAATTCACCTACGCGGGAACCGGCTACGTCCAGACGAACGGTGCGTGCACCGCGGCCCTCCACGAGACCTACGGCCACGGCTGCTATGACATCAGCGACTCGTTCTATCAGTACCTTCCGGATGCTTCGACGGCGCCCGCGACACTCAACGGCCAGTCGATAGTCATGTTTCCCGTGGGCAGCCAGTACACGGTCACCTGGGGTGGTGCCACCTATGCTTCGCCGGCCGGAGCATCCGTGATCACGCTCAGCGACGATGGCGAAGCTTCGCACGGGCTGAGCATTCCATTCCCGACTTCGTCGGGTCCGGTCGGCAGTCTGTGGGTGGGAGCCAACGGCATCGTGTCGGTGGCCACCAACCCGACTGCGGCGAACTACGTGCCCGATGCCAACACCTTCCTGAACTCGCCAGTCACGGCCTGGTACTCATGGCATGACTACAATCCCGGGGAAGTTGGCAGCGGCCAGGTCAAGTACCACGAGGCGGTCGTCGGATCGGACACGATTGCCTACATCACGTGGGACGGGGTCGAAAGCTACTCGACGCCAACGGCGCTCAACCCGAGCACGCTGCAGTTCCAGTTCAACCTGACGACCGGATCCGTCTCGATCGTCTGGGTGACCATCGACAGCCTCACGACCAGCGCCTACGGGAGCGGTCACCTCATCGGCTGGTCGCCAGCTGGCTCCTCGTCCAACGCGGGCAGCATCAACCTCGCGACCGCACTGCCGATCGTCACGGCGGGCAACTACCCCGCGATGGCACTGGCGGCCTCGCCGTCACCGGTCTCGACACCGAGCTCGGGCACGCTGCTGACCTTCACGACGACGAACATGTTCCAGTATGCCCCGAGCTCGGGCGTCTACATCGGCATGCACATCCTGAGCCTCGGCCAGATCCCGACCGGACTCGACCTCGGGATCATCGGCGCCCCGGGCTGCAAGGCCTACGTCAGCTCACTCGATCTGACCCAGGCGATGGTCGGCTTCACGTCGACCAACAGCGTGACCTTCCCGCTGCCCGCGGGAGTGCCGCCGGGCTTCCAGCTCTACTCGCAGTCCGTGGGACTCGTGACGCCGTTCAGCCTGCCCAACGGCCAGAACGCGTTCGGCCTCACGGTCAGCAACGGCGTGCGCAGCTACATCTGGACGTATTGAGCCTGCTCGCCCAAGGGGCGACCGGGCTCACATGGCGCGAGGTGACCCGAGCAGCCACGCCACGGCAGCCGCGAGATCGGCTGCTTGGTGGTCCGGCGTGAGCCCGGCCTGCTGCAGCATCGCGAGCTCTGGCGCCACGGGCTTTCCGCTGTGCACATAGACGGTGCGCAGTGGCAGGCCTTTGGCCATCAGCAAGTCGCGTGCGCTGTCGCCGATCAAGACGCTACCACTGAGCTCTACGCCGAGCAGCTCGCGCGCCTGATGCAGCAGGCCGGCGGCCGGCTTGCGACAGGCGCAAGCGCCGCCGTATTCGCCGCCCGTGTCCGGGTGATGGGGGCAATGCAGGTAGGCGTCGGGCAGTCCGCGCAGGCGTTCGTGCAGCACCGCGTGCACACGCGCCAGGTCGCTCTCGCTGTAGAGGCCGCGTGCGATGCCGCTCTGGTTCGTCAGGACCACGATGCGGTAGCCGGCGTCGGAGAGCCGTTGCAGCGCGGGCACGACGCCGGCCAGCACTTCGAGCTGATCGGGCCGTGACACGAATCCGACTTCGCGGTTCAGCGTGCCGTCGCGATCGAGGAAGACCGTCCGTCTCACCAGGAACCGCCGACCGATCCGGACTCTGCTGCCCGTTCGGCCAGCAGCTCGAAGCCGAGCTTCGGCGAGTCGACGCGGGGTAACCGGACATACAGTTCCCCGGGCACGATCGCGCCGCGCACGCCGAACGGGAACACGAAGTCACCCGCGGACCAGAAGAGCGGCAGCGGCGGCATCACGAGATCGTAGGCGCCGTCGATCCACAGCGACGTGTAGCCCTCCGTGTATTGGTAGAGGCGCCGGTTCACCGTGCGGTAGCCCCTCTTGCTGAGCGACACGATGTGGTCGCTCCCGAAATTGCCGGCGATTTCGAGCTGCGCCGGTGTCGTGCGGCCCGTGTCGCGGCCGTCGATCGCGATGTGCGCACCGAGTGGATCGCTCGTGATCAGCACCGCCTGCTGGCTGGTGAACCAGGTGCAGGCACTGGCGGCCAGCAAGGGCAGCAGCAAGAGCGACCGGCAACGCATGGTGCACATGGTATCGGCGCGCGGCGCCGGTTTCGCGAAGGCCCACCCGATGTGGGCGTTTTTCGGGCCCTCGGCCAGGGCCCTTCGCGCTCGCGAGGATCCCGAACCAGAGGCTTCTCCCTGGCCGTGGTTCCGGTAGCATCGTGCCATCGATACAGCGCCGTTCCGGCGGTCAACCGGCGGTGCGAGAGGCGTTGTTGGAACCCGGTCAGAGGCTTCCCAGGAGGCTCATGTTCACTCTTCATGCTGCGTTCGGCCCCGTGCTGCCGGGGTACCGAGGTTCGTTCTTCCTGCCCGCAGCAGCGGCGGTCTGCTTGTCGGCTGCGCTGGCGTTTGCTGGAAACGCGAATGCCCAGGAATCCGCGCCCGCGGCGAAGCCGCAGGACGCGAAGCCGCAGGCCGCGAGTACGCAAGACAAGGCGCCGGCTGCGGCGGTGGCGCCGAAGCTCGGGCGCGTGGTGGCAGATTCTGTCGCACTGCGCTGCTGGCCGGGCAGTGTCGCTGCTCCGCCGGTCTACGAGGACGTGGTGCAGAAGGACCAGGTCGTAGCGCTCGGCCGCAGCGAGAACGGCTTCCGCGCCGTGATCGTGCCGCTCGGTCCGATTGGCTACGTGAGCCGCAAGTACGCGGTCGCTTCGCCCGAGGGCAAGGTGACGACGAAAGGCGCGAAGGTGGCCTTCCGCTATCGTCCGCGCACGACCGAAGCACCGGTCACGCAGCTCGGCGACGGCACGGAGCTGCTCGTCGTCGGAGAACAGGAAGACTGGTATCGCGTGCGTGTGCCCGGCGTCGAGGCGTGGGTCGCGGAAGCGGAGGTCCAGGTCGGCACCGACGGCGATGCCGAGCTCGCTGCAGGCTACGCCGCGTGGAAGACGCGCCAGGAAGCGGAAGTGAAGCAGCGGCTCGACCAGATCGCGACGGCGCAGAAGCTCGAGGCGCAGAACAAGATCGATCTCGCCGCCGTGCAGGTCGTGCAGGACGCTTTCACGGCCGAGCTCGCCAAGCCCACGGTCGAGCAGAAGTTCGATCCACTCACCGAAGCACTCGTGAAGCTCGAGGCAACGCTTGCTCCGGAGTCGGCCGGCAAGGCCGCCGTCGAGTCGCTCAAGAAGCGCATCACGACGCAACGCTGGATCGCCGATGCCACGATCGTGCGCGACAGCAAGCCGGTGCCCGTCGTCGACGCGACGCCGCCGCCCAAGAAGGACCCGAACGAGAAGTTCCAGTCGATCGGCTGGTTGCGCTACGAACGGCGCCTCGCGGGTCCCGGCATCTACTACCTCGAGAAGGGCGGCCAACGGCAGTATCTCGTCTCGTGCAACACGGGGCGCTACGACCTCGCGTTGTTCGTCGATCGCGAGATCGGCGTGCAGGGGCCGCGCCGGCGGCCCGTGACCGAGACGCTGACGGTGCTGGACATCGAGCGTCTCGAAGTGCTGGGCACGACTCGGATGTAGCGGCGACAGTCTCCCTTGACCGAAGGGCCGGTGCCGTGGGCGGATCCCGGCCAGTGCGACATGCTGCGTAGACGTGGTTCGGCGACTGCCGAAGAAGGGCTGCTGCGTCGGCGGGTCCGGCGCGGACCTCCGTTCACCGTCCGGCTCCGTCGCACGCACTCTTGGACCTTCGTCGATCGTTTCTCGGACCTGCCACCGAGTGCCTCGGCCGGCTCCTTGCCATCGTCGCGGGCGGGTTGGTGCTCGCGGGCCTCCCCGCGCAGGCGCCACCCTCGCAGGCGCCATTGCCCGGTGGCGAAGCGCAACCGGCAGTCACCTGGCAACGACACGGAGCGTTGTTGCTCGAGGCCGAGGACCCGCTCGGCGCGTGGGACGCGTTCCGCCGCGCGTTGGCCGACGGCAGCATCGTGGTCGAGTGCCAGATCGGGCTCGGTCGCGTGCATCTCATGCTCGGCCACAGCTGCCTCGCGCTGGCCTACGCGGAGGCTGCGATCACGGGCGATCCTGCGAACCAGCGGGCCATGGCGTTGTGCGTGCGGGCGCTGATCCGCGCGCGCGCGTTCGACGAAGCCGTGGTGCGGGCCGGGACCTTCGTGGATCGTGCGGAAGGCACCGACCCGGAGCTGCTCGCATCGCGCGCGTCCGCGCTGTTCCGCGTGCAGCGCATCGACGATGCGGCCGAGGTCTACCGGAGGGTGATCGCCCGTGAACCGATGCACGCGGAAGGTCATCTGCGGCTCGGCTCGGGTCTGCTCGGCCCCTGCGAGGTCACCGCTTCGAACGAGCTCAAGGAAGCCGTGGCAGCTGCCGCGGCGTGTGATCGCGAGCGCGCGATCCGCATCCTGTTCGCGATCCTCGCCGCCGAGCCCTCGCATCCGATCGCGCATCGGCTGCTCGGCGAGGTGCTGTTCGCGCAGCGGTTCGCCGCGAGCATGGCCGCCAGTGATGCGGCCTTCCGCCGGCTCGCCGCCGTGCTGCCGGTACCCGACGTGAAGGGTGTGCCGATCCGTGACTTCGTGCGCGGCTACGACGAGCTGTCGCCCTCGCGCCGCCTCGCGGTCGATCGCACTGCGGCGTTGTTCTCGCGACACATCCCGCGCCTCGTGGCAGTCGGCGGGCGGCACGACCTGCTCGGTGAGCTCGAACGCACGACCGATGCGGGGCCGCGTCACAACCTGCGCGGCAAGCGTACGTTCGATGGCCGCGTCTGGGACGACGTGCGCGGCGTGGGCGGCATCCAGGCGGCGACCGGGATCGAGGCGCTCGACGACGCGGCGCAGTTCGGCTTCGACACGCTCGCGCACGAGATCGCGCACCAGACGCACTTCTTCAGTCTCGTGCCGCTGCAGCGCGCACGCATCCGCGCGCTCTACCAGCGTGCGCTCGCCGAGGGACGCTGTCTCGACTACTACGCGGCGAGCAACGAAGCCGAATACTTCGGCCAGGGTGTGGAGGCCTTCGCGAGCCTCGCCAAGCGACCGGGCGGCGAGACGACGCATGGTCACACGCGTTTCGAGTTGTATGCCTTGGACCGCGAACTGCACGACTTCGTCGCGACGGTGGTCGACTACGATCCGCTGAAGCTGCCGGGCACTCGCGAGCAAGTGCTCGAGGCGGCGGTGGCGGTCGCGCTGCGCTGCGGCCGGTGCGAGGACGCGCTCGTGGCCGCGACGATGATGAGCCCCGGACCCGAGCGCGAACGGCTGCTGGCCGAGGCCGAGCGCGCGGCGGCCGCCGCACGCTGCTACTAGGAACGACTGGGGACAGCGGTACGAGCTGCGGGTGCGCGGCAAAAAAACCGCCGCCGCCATGCCCCCCCTTCGTGCACTTGCCAACGGTTCGTTTCCCCTTCTTCCCCTACGCACAAGCAAGGCAGAACCATGCACACAAGCCGTTGTCTTCTCCTTCCGGTCGCCATCGCCCTCGGCGTCGCGGCCCTGGCCCAGTCCTCGCTCGTAGTCCCTGCGGCCTACGCGACGAGCGATGCGGTCAGCTACCTGTGGATCCCCGGCGCCAGCCGGGACGTCCGCCAACAGACGCTCATCGGCGCGAGCCATCTCACGTCGCTCGTCGGCCGCGCCCTCACTGCCCTGGAGCTGCGGCGCACCGCCGCCAACGAGATCTACCAAGGGGGCGTCGCCCAACTGACCGTGTCGCTGTCGACGCCGCCCAACACGCCGCTGTCGTGTTCGCAGGCGTTTGCCGCGAACATCGGCTGCAACTCTCTCCAGGTCTTTTCGGGAACGGTGACCCTTCCCACTTCGCCGCCAGAGACAGGGCCCGCAGTCGGCTGGACACCTGCCAACATCGTGCGCATCGTGTTCCAGACTCCGTTCACCTACCTCGGCGGAACGCTCTGCGTCGACGTCATCGGTCATGCCGTTGCGGGCCAGAACGCCGACTGGTGGATGGCGGACGCCGAGTTCGAGGACATCTCCGGCGCGACCTTGGAGATCGGTCAGGGCTGCGGCGCCTACGGGGGCGCGCAGCACCGGTGGAGCCACGTCGCGCAACGCTCGCTGCTGCCCGGTGCGTACGCGCGCTTCTGGGCCGACGGGCCGCAATACAGCGTCGGACTCGCACTGTTCGGCGCGAGCGGCTGCGCCATTCCGCTGCCGCTGCTCGGCCTGCCGGCGCCCGGCTGCAATCTCTACCTGAGCACGTTGGACGCCGTGATGCTCGCTGTCTTCGAACCGGAGCCGGCCCCGGTCCCTGCCTCGAGCGGTGGCATCGCCGAAGTGCGGATCCAGATCCCGAGCAGTCCGGCTGTTCTGGGCTTCACGCTCACGACGCAGTGGCTCGAGTGGAGCCAGCTCGCGGTGAGCAACGCGATCCAATGGACCATCGCCTCGGCGATCCCGGCGCTCGACATGGCGGTCGTCGAAGGTCACGCGACAGAGCTCACCGGCGAGGTTGCCGCGCACATGGCGCACGTGATGCGCTTCGAATTCCAATGAGCGCTCCTGCGTTCGTCTCGACGTTGACCCCGGCTTTCGTCGTCTGGCTCGCACTGCTGCTCCTGTACGGGCCGGTGATCGCCCAGTCAGGCGGTCTCCGCGCACCAGCGGTGGTGACCCAGGGTGGCACGTTCGAGGTCGAAGTGGGCACCGGCGATCCAAGCGTCGAGGTCAGTACCCCAGGTCCGGGCTCCACGACGTCGTACCCGGTGCCTCCGGGCAAGAAGGTCACGATCCCGGTTCCGCCGGTGCCCGGCGGCACGATCCTCATCGTCAAGGTCGGCCGTCGCAACCGCGCGACGATCGTCCTCGTCGAAGTCATCGCCCCCTGAGAACCGGCGCAGTGACTCGCCCCGCCGATGGCCCCAACGCGCCTCGGGTTGCAGGTCGCGACCGTCGCGGCACGCGACGATTCGGGACACTGGCGGCGCAACGGAACGTTGCCCCGCCCGGCACGGCTCCTATTGTCCCCGTGATGGCCGCGTACCGCGCACCCCGAGGCAAGACGATCACCTGTGCGAACTGGCAGATCGAGGCTGCCTACCGCATGGTCCAGAACAACCTGGACGCGGAAGTGGCCGAAGATCCCGAGCGCCTGATCGTCTACGGCGGTCTCGGCAAGGCCGCGCGCAATCCCGAAGCGCTGCAGCGGATCCTCGCGACGCTGCGCCGGCTGCAACCCGAGCAGACGATGCTCGTGCAGTCGGGCAAGTGTGTCGGCGTGTTCACGACGCACAGCGATGCGCCGCGCGTGCTGCTCGCGAACGGCAACCTCGTCGGCGACTGGGCGAACTGGGACGAGTTCCGCCGGCTCGACGCGCTGGGCCTCGTCATGTATGGCCAGATGACGGCGGGCTCGTGGATCTACATCGGCACGCAGGGCATCGTGCAGGGCACCTACGAGACGTTCGTCGCGGCCGGCAAGCGGCACTTCGGCGGCGACCTGAAGGGCCGGCTCGTGCTCACGGCGGGGCTCGGCGGCATGGGCGGCGCGCAGCCGCTGGCCGTTGCGATGGCGGGCGGCGTCTGCCTCGCGGCCGACGTCGATCGCTCGCGCATCGAGAAGCGGCTGAAGACGCGGTATCTCGACGAGCTCGTCGAGGATCCGCGAGCCGCGTTGAAGGCAGCGCTCGAGAAGAAGCAGCGCGGCGTCGCGTGGTCGATCGGAGTTCCGTGCAACGCGACGGAGCTGCTCGCCGTCGTGCGCGACAGCGGCCAGGTCCCCGACGTGGTGACCGACCAGACTTCGGCGCACGACATGCTGGCCGGCTACGTGCCCGACGGCATGACGCTGGCGGCCGCGAAGCAGCTGCGCGAACGCGATCCGAAGGCCTACCTGGTGCAATCGCGCCGCACCGTCGCGAGGCACGTGGCGCTCATGCTCGATCTGCAGGAGCGTGGTGCAGTGACCTTCGACTACGGCAACAACATCCGCACCGAAGCACGCGAGGCCGGCGTCGCCGAGGCCTTCCGCATCAAGGGCTTCATCCCCGAATACATCCGGCCGCTGTTCTGCGAAGGGCGCGGCCCGTTCCGCTGGGTCGCGCTGAGCGGCAACCCGCAGGACATCGCGCGCACCGACCGTCTCGCGCTGCAACTGTTCGGCGACAATCCGTCGCTGCGCACGTGGATCGAGAAGGCGCAGAAGCAGATCGCGTTCCAGGGTCTGCCGGCGCGCATCCTGTGGCTCGGTTACGGCGAGCGTGCGCGCTTCGGCCTCGCCGTGAACGAGCTCGTCGCGAACGGCGAGCTCGAGGCGCCGATCGTGTTCGGCCGCGACCACCTCGATTGCGGCTCCGTGGCTTCGCCGTATCGCGAGACCGAAGCGATGCGCGACGGCAGCGACGCGATCGCCGACTGGCCGTTGCTGAACGCGATGCTCAACGTCGCCGCCGGGGCGAGCTGGGTGTCGATCCACCACGGCGGCGGCGTAGGCATGGGCAAGTCGATCCACGCGGGCCAGGTCACGGTCGCCGACGGCACCGTTGCGGCGGCCGCGCGCATCCAGCGCGTCTTCACGTGCGATCCGGGCATCGGCGTGGCGCGGCACGCCGACGCCGGTTACGAGGCGGCGCGGACGTTCGCGCGCAAGGCGGACGTCGACCTCGGCGGGTAGTCATGTCGTGCGACCTCGAATGCGACGTCGTCGTGGTGGGGGGCGGCCCTGCGGGTGCCGCTGCCGCGGCGCGTCTCGGACAGAAGGGTCGCTCCGTGCTCGTGCTCGAGGGCGAACGCTTCCCGCGGTTCCACATCGGCGAGTCGCTGCTGCCGCTCGGCGACAGGGTCTTCGGGCAGCTCGGCTGTCGCGACCGGCTCGCGAAGGCGGGCTTCGTGCAGAAGTACGGCGCGCGTCTCATGTCGCCGTGCGGCACGCACACGGTGCTGTTCGATTTCGCCTCGCAGCGCTCCATCGATCCGCCGTGGACGTTCCAGGTGCATCGCGCCGAGTTCGATGCGATCCTGCTCGATCACGCCAGAGCAAGCGGTGCGAAGATCGTGTTCGGCCGCGCGCGCGACTACCGCTGCTCTGCCGGCGGCGTCTCGATCGACTTCACCGACGAAGCGGGCGTTGGCGAGACCGTTCGCTGCAAGGCCGTGATCGATGCGAGCGGCCGCACCGGGCTCGTGGCCAGGCGCGAAGGTGTGCGCATCGTCGATCAGGAGCTCAGGAAGGCCGCGGTCTACGCGCACTTCCGCAACGTGCCGACCGAGCCGGGTCAGCGCGCCGGGGACACGCTGCTCGTGTCGCTGCCGAAGCTCGGCTGGATGTGGTTCATCCCGCTCAAGAACGGGATCATGAGCGTCGGCGCCGTGCTGGATCTCACCGACTACCAGGCTCGCACGAAAGGCGACCCGGCCGCGATCTTCGCCGAGAGCGTGGCGGCAGCGCCGGCCGCCGCTCGGTTGCTCGCGTCGGCCGAACGGATCGGCGAGTTCTCGGTCGAGAGCGGCTTCAGCTACCGCGCGCGCACCTACAGCGGCGATCGATGGCTTCTCGCCGGTGATGCGGGTTCGTTCCTCGATCCCGTGTTCTCGACCGGCGTGTTGATGGCTTTGCGCGGCGGGATCGAAGCGGCCGACGCGGCCGTTGCGGCCTTCGTGCAGCCCAGAGGCAACCGCGAAGCCGTGCTGCGGCGCTTCGACGCGCGCCTGCACCGCCGCTACTGGTTCGTGCGACGCTTCGTGATGGGCTTCTACGATCCGCACACGCGCGACATCTTCTTCGCGCCGCGGCCGTTGTTCGGCATGACGCGGGCCGTCACGAAGGTGCTCGCGGGCGGCTTCGATCCGGGACTGCTCGACCGCTTGCGGCTGCAGCTGTTCTTCCTCGTCGGCCGGCTGCAGAGCCGCTACGACCTCGTGCCACGGCGCTGCGGCGCGCGGGTCCGGTCTCGCGATGGCGCCCCGCGCATGAAGCGGGTCGCCGGTTCGATCGCGCTCGCCTTCGGGCTCGTCGCGAGCTCGCCGGCCCAGACCGTGCCGGCCGTCGATGCCGCCGTGATCGCGCGCGCCGACAAGCTGCTCGAATCACACGCCGAGCAGAGCAAGAAGGTCCGGGTCCTGGTTGCGAGCTACGTGCAACGCCGCACGACCGAGCTCAGCAAGGACCCGCTGGTCAGTCGCGGGGAATTCCTGTTCGTGCGCGAACCCGCCTGCGTGGTGTTCCGCGCCACGACGCCGCGCGTGTCCGTCGTGCGGCTGCAGGGGAGGACCTACGAGGTCTACCGGCCGCTGAGAAAACAGCTCGAGCGCTTCCACCTCGAAGGGCCCGAGCTGGCCGAGGCGCTGTTCGCGGCCATCGGCGGCGATCTCGAAGTGCTGCGCCGCAACTTCGCGATCCAGGAGTGCGTCGAGGATCCCGGCGCTGGCCGCACGTCGATCCGGCTCGCGCCGCGCACCGCGCTCGTGCAGGAGCGGCTGCGGCAACTGATCATCACCGTGCGCAGCAAGGACGGGATCCTGTGTGCCGTGGCCTACCGCGACGGCGCGGGTGACCTCGTCGAGATCGAGCTGCAGGAACCGCGGCCGAACCCGCCCGACCCCCCGTCGGCCGCGTTCGAGATACCGAAGGACACGACCATCGTCGAGCACGCGCCGCCGCCGAAGAAGGTTTGACCCCCGCGCGGAGCGACGGGCCGTGTCACGGTTCTTGCGCAAACTTCGAAACCCGGAGTTGGCGGAAGTCGCGCCGTTCGTCTAGCATCCGGGCTCGCCGGGCGGTCATCCCGGCGAACTTGGTGGTCATCCTTGCACTCGAGCGGGCGCGGAAACGCCGCCCGGCACCGTGCGCGGTTGGCCTGAGGCGACAGATGTATGCATGCCGGCGCTGGTCAGGCGCCGTGCACGGAGGGCTTCATGAAGCAGAACGAGCGTTTTCTGGTCTACGCGGTTACGGGATTCCTTGCGCTCATCCTCGCGGTGGCCGTCTTGTTCGGGCGCGAACCAGTGCGGGATCCCGGTGATCTCGCCAATGGTGGTCCCGGCGGCGCCGGCGAGGTGACTGGGGATGCGCCGAAGCAGGGCAAGCTGTCGGGCCTGCAGGACATCCTCGGCACGGGCCAGGATGGCAAGGAAGTTGCCAAATCGAACCCGTCCACCGGTGCACCCTCGCCGGAACAGGTGGTGCCTGGGCACGCGCTCAACACGGGCGGTGGGTTGCTGCTCGCGCCCGACATCGTTGCCCAGCAGCTCGGCAGCAGCCGGCGCGATCGCATGGTTCGCTTCGTGCGCGCCAAGAGCGGCGACTCGCTCGACATGCTCGTGCGGCGCTGGTGCGGCGCGCGCGATCCGTATCTCGCCGAGGCCAAGTGCCTCAACGAAGACCTGGTCACGTTGCGCGTGGGCCAGGAAGTGGCCGTGCCGTGGGTCGACGACGAGGTGCTGCTCACGGCGATCGAGGCCCAGAAGCCGAAGGTGGTGTCCGACACGCGCCTCGCGGCAGCGAACCCCGTGGAAGCGTCGGTCGCGCCGGGCAGCGTACATCCGGCGTTCGCGGAGCCCGGTGCCAATGCGGGCAACGCTGGCAAGGAAAACGCCATTTCCACGAGCGCTGCCTCGGAGTATCTGGTCAAGCAAGGCGACGCGCTGTGGCGGATCGCGGAGCGCGCCTACGGAAAGAAGAACGCGGCCCGCATGGTCGGCGAGATCAAGAAGGCGAATCCGGGCATCGACGAGCGCCTCGTGCCCGGCCAGAAGCTCGCAATGCCAGCGGCGCCGGCGGACCGGTGAGGTGCGAGCCGGTTCGCCCGCGAGGCAACCAGGCTCACGTGATACTCGACGTCGCAACGCGGGGGCCGGACTCCAGCGAAACGCGCAACCAGCCCCGCTGCGCCGTCTGCTTGGGAGGCGAGGCCAGGCCTCGTCTCACTTGAGCCCGTAGCGCTCCAGCTTCTTGTAGAGGTTGCTGCGCTGCAGCTCGATCCGCTCGGCGGTGCGTTTGATGTTGCCGCCGAACTCGAGCAGCTTCCGGCGCAAGAACTCCTTTTCGGTGGCGGCGCGGAAGTCGTCGAGCTTCTCGAAGCGGAACCAGTCGGTGCCTCCGTGCGGGCTGCTCGAGGGGCTCGGCGTCAGGACGGCCTGCAGATCCGACGCCTCGAGATCGCTCGACTCGCCGAGCACCGCCGCGCTCTCGATCACGTTCTTCAACTGGCGCACGTTGCCGGGCCAGGGTTGGGCCGCGAGCCAGGTGATCGCGCTCGCGCCGAGCCGGTGGGGCGGCAGGCCATTGCGCGCGGTGGCCTGGTCCAGGAAGTGGCGCGCGAGCGTCTCGATGTCGTCCTGGCGCTCGCGCAGCGGGACCAGGTGGATGCGCACCACGTGCAACCGATAGAAGAGGTCCTCGCGGAACGTCTTCTCCGCGACCATGTGGCCGAGATCCTGGTTCGTCGCGGCGACGACTCGCACGTCGACGGTCCGCACTTGCTGACCGCCCAGGCGCTGCACGGTGCGTTCTTGCAGCGTGCGCAGCAGCTTCGCCTGCATCGCGAGCGGCATGTCGCCGACCTCGTCGAGGAACAGCGTGCCGCCGTCGGCCTGTTCGAACGCGCCGATCCGCGCCGCGATCGCGCCGGTGAAAGCGCCCTTCTCGTGGCCGAACAACTCGCTCTCGACGAGGTCTTCGGGAATCGCTGCACAATTGAGCGCGACGAAGCTGGCGTTCGTGCGCCGGGCACGGTGCAGCTGGCGCGCGACGAGCTCCTTGCCGGTTCCGTTCTCGCCCGTGACGAGGACCGGAACGTCCGTGGGGGCCACCTTGTCGATGACCGCGCGCACGTGTTGCATGGCCGCACTGTCGCCGAGCAACTTGTGGTCGGCCGCGATGGCGGCGCGCAGCGCCGAGTTCTCGTGCTGGAGCTTGGCGGCGCGCAGCGCGTTGCGGATCGAAAGCAGCACGCGGTCGTTCGCGAACGGCTTCTGCAGGAAATCGTACGCGCCGCGCCGCACGGCCAGCACGGCCGTGTCGAGGTCGCCGTGGCCACTGATCATGACGACCGGCAGCAGGGGCCGCGCCTCCTTGATCTTGCTCAGCACCTCGAGCCCATCGAGGCCCGGCAGCTTCACGTCGAGCAGCACGAGATCCACCGCGGCGTCGAGGGCCGCGGCGAGGCCGGTCGGACCGTCCGCCGCCTGGGCTGTCTGCCAGCCGTCGTAACCCAGGGCGAAGGCCAGCTCTTCGCGCACGGCGCGGTGGTCGTCGACGATCAGGATCGTGGTGGGCGAAGTCGGCATTGCGGTTTGATATAGCTGCCTTGCTGCCAATGAGTCGAGGCGCCCGGCCCCCGGGCCAGAAAAAGCCGGCTCCGAGGGGCCGGTGCCAAGGGCAGCCCCAATCCGGCCGGCAATGCCGAGTGCCGGCGAGATCCGCGGCAGGGCTTCCGCAGGCTATCCTTCCTCGCGATTGGCACTGTGCTGCGTCCACTTGACGGTCGCCCGTCGGAACATACCATTCGACAGCCCTTTCCAGCCCAACAGCTGGGGGGGAGTTCCGGCGCCGACTCGTCCATACGCCCGCGGTGTCGAACCCCCTGTCTGGTGCCCTCTTCCAAAGACCCCTCCAGCTTCGATTCGCAAGGAGTCCCGTTTCATGGTGCGCTCGTTTTCTCATTCTCTCCTGGCGGCAGCCGTCGCCATTGTCGTCGGTGGATCGGCCCTGGCGCAGAACACGCCGCTGCAGGAGGCCGTCATCCTGCTGCGCCTCAACAAGCAGGACGAAGCGGTGCAGAAGCTCCGCGAGATCCTGACTTCGGATCCTTCGAACACCGACGCGTTGAAGCTCTACGAGTCGGTCACGCAGGACGAGTGGTATCTGCTGATGACCACGAAGGGCGAGGTCCAGCAGATCGCGCAGTCGATCCTCGACCGCGCCAAGGTCGAGACGAAGCAGCGCTCGCGCGACGAAGCGGCCATCAACGCGCTCGTCGCCACGGCGACCGCGAAGGACAGCGATCATCCGACGCGCCAGACCGCGATCAACAAGCTGATCGCCAACCACGGCGAGTTCGCGGTGCCGGCCCTGGTCAACAAGCTCGGGGACGATGACTCCGAAGGCCAGATCCAGGCGATCTACACGCTGCAACAGCTGGGTGCGTGCGCGGTGCTGCCGCTCATCGAAGCGCTCAAGAGCAGCGTGAACATCGTGGTGCAGAACGCCGCCGCTGCGCTGCATCACATCGGCGACAGCCGCGCGATTCCGGCCATGGTCGGTCTCGCCAACGACGCGCGCCCGAACATCGCCGCGATCGCACACAAGTTCCTGGCCAAGAAGAGTGCGGGCGGCAACACGGTCGACCTGCTGGTCGCGCAGGCCCACGACTACCTGGAGGGCCGCGTACCCTTCGGCGCCGCGAGCGAAGTCGTGTGGACGCTCAAGAACGACAAGCTCGTCTTCACGGACGTTCAGCCGCTGCTCTACCCGAGCGAACTGGCCAAGGCGTGCGCGGCCGACGCGGTGCGCATCAACCCGGCGAGCCTGTCCGCCCGCACCATGTTGGTCGAGGCCAACGTCGCGCAGGCCTACCTGATCGAGACCTCGATTGCCCAGGGCGACGCCGCGTTCAAGGCGCTCGAGCCGGTGGCCGAGGAGCTCAAGATCACCGCGCTTGCGACCGGTGTCGACGCGCTGCGATCAGCGCTCGACGCGGGCGTCAAGGACGGCATGGCGCCGGTTGCGATCGGTTCGATCCACGCGCTCGCCAAGGCCGAGATCATCAGCACGATCGACCAGAGCTCGTTGATCGCCGCGCTGAACAGCAGCGACAAGCGAATCAAGTATGCGGCGGCCCACGCGCTCGTGAGCGCTTCGGGCGGCGCGCGCGTGCCTCAGGCCGACCGGGTCGTCGCGGTGCTGGCCGATGCGGTCGCCGAAGAGTCGGTGCACACGATCCAGGTGATCGCGCCTGCGGCCGACACGGCTGCGGCCGTCGAGAGCGCCAGCAAGACGCGCGGCACCGCGATCGACGCGAGTGACAGCGCCGTCAGCGGCATGCACAGCCTGCTCGTGAATCCGAACATCGACGTCGTGGTCATCAACGAGATCCTGCCCGACCAGCTTCCCGAGTCGGTCATCGGCAACATCAAGAAGGACCCGCGCATGGCGAACACGCGCGTGGTCGTCATCGCGAAGGACGAGGAACAGGCCAAGCCGCACTTCGCGCAATTCGGCGAGGGCGTGAGCTACGTCAAGGCTCCGCTGACCGGCGAGAACCTGATCGCGGCAGTCAACAAGGCCCTCGAGGGCTCGACCAACCCCGGCAACGTGCGAGCCGAGGCCTACGCGGCGAATGCCAGCAACTCGCTGCTCGCGTTCGCGGCCCAGAAGGGTGACATCGGTGCCGCGCTCACGAACCTGGGCCTGCAGTTGAACCGCGGTGACGCGGTATCCGTGCCGGCGGCCAAGGCGCTCGGACTCGCTGGCGGCGAGGCCCAACTCGCATCGCTCACCCAAGCACTCGGAGGCTCGGGCAGTCTCGACCTCAAGAAGGCCGCGGCCGAAGCGATCGGCAACGTGCTCGGGCGCCTCGATCACTGCCCGGCAGACGTTGGCGCAGCGCTCGCATCCGTGCTGAACAGCAGCGGTGACGTCGGCCTGCGCGCGGCGGCAGCGGTTGCGTTCGGCAAGGCGAAGATCGACAACGCGAAGAAGGCCGAGATGCTCAAGCAGCTCAACCGGATCGCAGCTGGCCCGAGCGGCGGCTGATCCCGTTCCCAGCTCATCGCTGCCGGCCGCAACCTTCGGGCTGCGGCCGGTGTCGTTTTCGGGGGGCGCCGCCGTGGTGGACGCGCCGGCAGATCACGCTGGATCCCGTTCGGGTGACTCGCTACCTTCCCTCGCCCGGTCCGCCGATGTAGCTCAGTTGGTAGAGCAATGCTTTCGTAAAGCATAGGTCGAGGGTTCAAGTCCCCCCATCGGCTCCAATTCGGCGGCCCTGCGGCTGCAGATTGGGCTGCTCCAGATCGGGCTGCTGCAGATCGGGCTGCTGCAGATTCACGGTCAGATTCGGCGGCCCGATTCGGGGCGCGCGCCCGACACACGCCGGCAAGCACGCCGTCGAAGAACGGCTCCGGGGTCGCTAGCATGGTCGCCTGGTGGTTACCCAGGGAGTTCACGAAATGGTCAGGTTTCTCCGACTCGGTGCGGCGCTCGTTTGTTTCCTGGCGGTGGCGTGCAACACGCCGGCGCCGCAGCCCTGGTTGAAGTTCGCGCCGTCGGGACCGACGAAGGAATGGACGACCGATTCGTCCGGCAAGCTCGTCGGCCGCTTCCACGGCGCCGATGTCGCGCTGGATCTCGACGACCCCAGGACGCGCGTCCAGGTGACCGTCGGCAACAACACGGCCGCACCTGTCGAGTTCCGGATCGGGCCCGAGGCTGGTTCGCCCGGAGCCATCGGCCAGGTGCTGCTGCGCCCGCTCGACGGACCGCCGGGGGTCACGGGCCCTCCGATGCTGCCCTACGTCGGTCTGCAGCCGCAGGTCGTCGAGGCGGGTTGGCGCGGCACCTTCTACCTCGATGAGCCGCTCGGCCGCGCCGTGACGCTCGGCCAGACGTTCGTGCTCACGGTCGAAGCACGCGATGCGTCGGGGACCGTGCAACGCCGCACCTTGCCGCTCGCCGCGATGAACGCCGGGACGATACCGTTCGACAAACGGTGATGCCGGCACCGTGATGCTGATCCGGTGATGCTCATACTGGGCGCGATCGATGCTGCCAGTTCGTGGCAGACGATTGTCGTCGCGGTTTGGCTCCTGGGTGAGTTGCTGGCGGTCGTCTTCGTCTACCGCGTGCTCGTTCGCGGAGGATCGCCGGCGAGCACGCTGCTGTGGATGCTAGCGATCCTCGCAGCGCCTTGGCTCGGCCTGTTGCTCTACTACCTGTTGCCGCGCCGGCTGCAACTGCGCCGGCTGCGTCGCCTGCGCGTGCGCGGCGAACGCCTGCGCGAGGTGCGGCCGAGCAGCGCGAGTCGCGGGTTGCCGCCGAGTGTCGAGCGGCACTGGGACGCCGGCTTGCACGCGTTGCTGGCCGGCGACGATGGCACGGGCCTCGTCGGCGGCAACCAGCTGCGCTGGCTGTCGTCGGGCAAGGAGTTCTTCGATGCCGCTGTCGCCGCCATCGACCTTGCCGTGCACCACGTGCACTGCGTCGTCTACATCTTCCGCCCCGACGAGACGGGGCGGCGCTTTCTCGATGCGCTGACCAATGCGTGCAAGCGCGGTGTCGTGGTGCGCCTCTTGTTCGACTCGATCGGCAGCTTCGGCCTCTCGGCATCGCACCTGGCGCCGCTGCGGGCCGCCGGCGGCCGCGCCGAGGCGTTCCTGCCGCTGTTGTGGAAGCGGCGACCGTTCACGATGAACCTTCGCAACCACCGCAAGCTGCTCGTGGTCGACGGCAGACTCGGCTTCGTCGGCGGGCGCAACGTCGGCGACGAGTACTTCAAGGACCGCGTCGGGCGCAGCCGCATCTGGCTCGATGCGATGCTCGAGCTGCGCGGCCCCGTCGTCGACCGGTTGCAGGACGTATTCGTCGAAGACTGGTGCACCGCGACGGACGAGGTGATCGCGGACATCGTCGTCGCCCCGACGGCGGCGTTCGCGGATGGCCTGCAGGTCGGCGTCGTGTGCAGCGGCCCGGATCGCGACGAGTCCGACCTCTGGTTCTCGATCGTGCAGGCGATCAACGAAGCGCAGACCACGGTCGAGCTCAGTTCCCCGTATCTCGTGCCGCCGCCGATCCTGATGTTCGTGCTGCAGCTCGCCGCGGCGCGCGGGGTGCGCGTGCGCGTCTACACGAACGGACCCAAGACCGAGGCCGCGATCCTCTACCACGCGCAGCGCAGCCACTACAGAACCCTGCTCGCGGCCGGCATCGAGCTGTACGAGACGGTCACCGAGTACAACCACGCGAAGATGCTCGTCGTGGACGAGAAGACCGTGCTGGTCGGCAGCGCCAACATGGACCTGCGCAGCGCGCACCTGAACTTCGAGATCGCCGCGGTGGCGGTCGACGCGGGCACGTTGGCGAGGGAGTTGGTGCAGACGATGGAACGCCGTCGCAAGGGCTTTCGGCGCATCACGGAAGTCGATCTGCCGAACCAGCCGTGGTGGCGCGCGATCGACGGCCTCTGCGGCCTCTTCTCGCCCTTGCTCTGAGGGGCTAGCCCTTCTGGACGTTCCAGATCTCGGCGCCGAGAAAGTCCCACGGCAGGCGGCCTTCGTCGCACTCCGCTGGCGTCGGTGAGAAGTGCACGTCGACCATGTAGATGATGCGACCGGTGCGCGGACTGATGTTGCTGGTGCCGTGTGCGACGCCCGGAGGGATGCGCACGAGGCGGTCTTTGCCGTCGCCGAGCACGAAGCGCATGGTCTTGCCTTCGGTCGGGGAACCGGCGCGGCAGTCGTGCAGCACGATCAGCAGCTTGTCGCACGGCGGCACATACCAGACGTCGGTCTGGCGATGATGCAGGTGGAAGGCCTTCACGACTCCGGGCTCGAGCTCGGAGTAGTTGATCTGCTTGCACTCGAAGCCCGGCAGCTGGCCGTGCATGCCGGCGGTGAGTCGGCCGAGCTCGGTGATCGCGCCGCCGTCGTCGTTGAAGCGTTTCAGCTCGACGATCTGCACACCGTCGATCGGCGTCGGCTTCGTGTAGTCCTGGTAGCCGAAGGCTGCCTTGGCCTTCTCGTTGATGCGCGTCTTGGGGTCGGGATGATGCGGAGCGGTCACCGGCGGTCCTGCGTGACGAGACGGCGCGTCAGCGGGTTGGCAGTCGCCATGGCTTTTCTGCAGACGGCGGTTCCTGCTCGAGCGTCACAGCGAACTGGAATTGCGCGACGCGCTTCGGGTTCTGCTTCGTGATCGGAACGCCGAACGTGAACTTCGCAACGGTGTTCTTGTCCTTGGCCTCGAGCACGAGAGCGCTGGGCACTGGACCGCTCGCGCTCGGGTCCTGGGAGGGCGCGGGGACGCAGGCGACGACCTTGCCTTCGCTGCCGCTGTACAACAGGAAGTAGTTGCGGTCGGTCGGGACCTGCACTTCGTCGAGGCGCACGAAGGCGAGATCCTTCTCCTTGCCGGGCTCGATGGCTTCGAGGTCCTTCTCGGTCAGGCCATTCCTGGCAATGACCTCACGCCAGCCACTCTTGTGGGCCTTGTCCTTGCCTTTGTCCTTGCCCTTGTCTTTGTCCTTGTCGTCAGGACTCGCCCCTTCGTCGCCGCCGCGGTCTTTCTGCTTCTTGAGTGTGGCGAGCTCCTTGCAACCCTGCTTGATCGCTTCCGTGAGCTCGCGCGTCATGCCGTCCTTGCGGTAGAGCACGGTGTAGAGGCCGGCCGGCGCCTTCGGAGCAAGCTGGCTGGCAGTCGTCACCAGCGTGCCGATCACGAGCGGCGTTTCCTGGCTCTTCTCGAGCAGCTTGGTCAGGTCCATCGCCTTGTCTCTGGCCAACCAGTTGACGGGTGCGAACGAAACAGCGCGGTAACTCGTGGGGAAGCCGTCGGCGCCGAGCTCGTAACGCTCCGCGCCGATCTGGGCCGTGAGGTCGGTCTGCTGCTCCTCGACGAAGTAGTTGCGGCTGTAGATGCCGCGCAGACGCGAGAAGAGCACGTCGTAGCCGGGCTTCAGGCTCTTCGCGAGACGGAAGCCGAGGCCATCGAGCACGTCGATGGACAGTACGGGAGCTCGCGCGTCGACGAGCAGCTGGATGGGTTCCGACCACGAGAGGTAGGAGCCGCCCTTGCCGATGGCCTTGTCGGCTTTCCATTCGGGTTGCTTGGCGACCATGCACCCGGTCTTGTCCTTCTGGAACTTCTTCCACTCGGCATCGAAGGCCGTGGCCCCGTTCTGCGGTCCGTAGCCGAGATCGGCCACGAACTGCCAGACCTGACCGAACATGTCGAAGTGGCCATACGGGCCCGCGGCCGCGGCTACGGTGCCCACGGGCTTCAGCACCTTGTCGCTCGAGGAGTAGAGCTTGAGAGTCTTCAGCATCTCCTCGGTGAAGACGTCGGTGGCGGGATTGGCGGGATTGCCCCAGGGCCACACCTGCGTGCCGTCGCCGCGCGCGGCGCGCGTCCACTCCGCCTCGTTGGGCAGGCGCATGCCCCAGAACGCGGCGAACTCGTTCGCTTCGCGGTAGGCGACGTGCACGACGGGAAGGTTCGCGAACGAACGCCCCTTTTGGTCTTCCAGCTTGTATGGGAGGTCGTTGCCGTAGCGCTCCCAGTAGAGCACCGGGCCCAAGGGATCGTTGGGGAACTGCTGTTTGATGTCGGCGAGTTTGCTGTTGTAGTCGTCCTCGCAGCCATAGCGCCACCAGCCGAACGGCGGTCGCGCCGGCAGCTTCTGCGCCCGCCGCATGGTGATGTAGGGCTCGTATTGGGCGCACGTGACCGGCCACTTCGCGAGCAGGTATGGCTCGACGGCGACGTTCTGTCGTCCGAGTATCGACGCCGAGAGCTGCAGTGCCCTGATCAGCTTCTCGGGCGCCGCCTTCGCAGCGGACTCCGGGCGGGTCGGGCTGATGACCTGGCAGGCAGCAGCGATGAGCTGCTCGACGGTCAATCCCATCGGGACGTTGCCGCCCGGGACAAAGAGCAGAAACGGCGGCAGCCCATCCATCGCCGGTGCCGGGGACTTCGCGATCGGACCGGTCGCCGATGCGCCTCCGGCGACGACGGTGTCGGCCGGTTTCTGTGTTTGAGCGGTCGCCGTGACGAGCAAACTGCCTAGGGAGAGCGCCGCCAGCGAACGCGGTCGCAGCGAGTTCAGTTGCATCTTGCTTGGTATGAGGCCGGGGAACTCACGGCGTGCGCATGGGGGAGGCGGACGCCATTGGGGACGATTCGGAGGGGGGCCGGCATCCTAGCTCGATGCCGCGGGGTTGCGAAGTGGATTGTCGGTGCGCGAGGCGACGTGGCAACCCCCTCCGCGGATCCGCCGCTGCCTCCAGCGCGACGGCCATGCCGCGGGGCCTTGCCATGCGGCATGCCCGCAACCCGGCACTTGACTGCGGCCGTCAGCCTTTGTTCGCAAGTGCAGGGTTGCCCGGGGCAGCAGCGGGGCTTTCGGTAGATCACCTGAGCCTCGCTGGGGCGATCAGCTCGCTGCTTCGCGGTAGAGAGGTCTCCACACGGCGTGCGGCGCACACCGATCGGAGACGCGAGCAGGTTCAGAACAGCATGCCGGGGTTCGCCGCGAAGAACCTGTAGCCCATGCGATCGAGCCCGTCGGCAACCATGTTGGCGAGCGTCGGGTCGAACTGGCGGCCAGCCTGATCGCGGAACAACGCGACGATCTTCGGAATCGGCCAGGCGGGCTTGTAGCTGCGCGGCTCGGCCAGTGCGTCGTAGACCTCGGCCAGCACGAGGATGCGGCCCGGCAGTTGGACTTCTTCGCCGCGCAGGCCGTTGGGGTAGCCCTTGCCATCCCAGCGCTCGTGGTGCTGGTAGACCCAGTTGCGCATGTCCGCGTGGTCGGCCAGATCCGACAGCACCTCGTAGCCCATGGCTGGATGGCGCTTCACGACCTCCATCTCGTCCGCCGTCAGCGGACCCGGCTTGGTGAGAATGTGGTCGGGGACCCCGATCTTGCCGATGTCGTGCAGCAACGCGGCCAGCCGCAATGAGGCGCGATCCTCGGCGCCGACGCCGCAACGGCAGGCCAACGCATCCGTGTAGCCGACGACCCGGGCAGCATGGCCGCTCGTGGTCGGGTCCTTCATCTCGATCGTGCGCGGCAGGACGGACGTGAGCACCTGGTTGGCCGACGCGAGCTCCTGGTTGCGCCGCGCCAGCTCGGTCTCCGTGATCACGCGCCGGCAGGTCGCCAGCAGGTTGTTCGGGTCGAACGGCTTGACCACGATGTCGGCCACGTGCTTGCGCAGGGCCTCCTGGGCTCCGTCGAACGTCGGCCGCCCCGTGAACACGATGACCGGCGTGCACGGCCGTCGCTCGCGGGCGACCTCGGCAATCTGCGAACCGAGGTCCGTGGTGCCCAGGTAGAGGTCCGTGAGGACGAGCTGGAACTGCTGCTGGCGCATCAGCGCAACGGCCTGGCGCAGGCTCGTCGCGACCGAAACCGCGTAGTCCGCCGCTTCCAGGACCTGCCGCAGCCCGTGCAGCCCGTCGGGCTCGTCGTCGACGAGCAGGATGCGTTGGCGGTTGGGCCACTGCGTCGGTGGCGAGACCTCCATGCCAGCGCGACTTGACACGCGATCGGAGGTCGGTGCTTCGCCGGCAGGATTGGGTCGCCCTCCGTCGGCATGCGGGAGTCTCATGGTGCGTTTCCTAACCGAAAGAAGCCTGAGTTCGCGGCGGGGCGTATCCACAGTAAGTGTCCACAAGTCAAGCGAGGACTCAACAGGCTTGGCCCTAATTCAGGAAAGGGTTTCACCGCATCGTGGTGAGAGTCTTCAACGGATGCTACGGCTCTCGCGCAGCGGCCTGGTCGACTCGCCACGGCTCGTCCTCGCCTCGACGGTTGCGCCGCGCGCAGGCGCCCCCAGAATCCCCAATGGCTCGTGGCCGGCATGACGGAAACCTTCTCACGCATCGTTGGCGCCGCGGACGCGGGGATCCGCTTGGACCAGTTCCTCGCCAACCAGCCCGAAGTCGCCGGCCGCGCGAATGCGCGCCGGCTAGTCGATGCCGGACAGGTGACCGTCGCCGGCGCGCGCGTGCGTCCGGGCATGTTCCTGCAGGCGCATCAGGTCGTGGAGTTCGTCGTCGACGTCGTGGTGCGGGATCCGCTCGCTCCCGATCTGCCGCTGCCCGAGGTCCCGGTGCTCTACGAGGACGAGAGCCTCTGCGCGATCGACAAGCCCGTCGGGTTGGCGGCGCACCCATCGGAAGACAAGTCGGTGATCGCGCACACGGTCGCGAGCTGGGCGCTGGCGCGATTCGGGGAGCTGCCTGCGTCGGACGAAGCGCCGGGCCGCCCCGGCATCGTGCATCGCCTCGACCGCGACACCTCGGGCGTGATGGTCGTCGCCAAGACGCAGGTGGCCTTCGAGTTCCTGCGCGCGCAGTTCAAGGCCCGCACGGTCCAGAAGGAATACCGTTGCCTCGTGTTCGGCGAGCCGCGCTTCCAGAGCGACTGGATCGAACGCCCGATCGCCACCGATCCGCGTCATGCCGATCGCATGACGGTCGTCGAGGAAGGTGGGCGTGAGTCGTCGACCTTCTACGAAGTCGTGGAACGGTTCCAGGGCTTCGCGCACGTGCGCTGCCGGCCGAAGACCGGCCGCACGCATCAGATCCGCGTGCACATGACGGCGATCGGGCATTCGCTGGTCGGCGACCGCGTCTACCGCTCGCGGTTGCGGCAGCACGATGTGCTGCCGGACGGCGCGCCGGACCCGCAGCGGCAGTGTCTGCACGCGCACCGCCTCGTCCTGCCGCATCCCGCGACGCACGAGACGATCGAGTTCGAGGCCCCGCTGCCGGCCGACATGCGCGACCTGCTCGTCTGGCTGCGCAGCAACCGTGCGGCAGCGCGCTGAGGCGCGCGGAACTCTCACGAGACTGGCGCGGGACCATCGCCCTGCTACCGTGCCGGCTCACGTCGCTTCGCGCGAGTTCGCCATGCTGAGCCGTTGGAACGATGAAGAAGCCCGGGACTACTGCCGCCGCTACGCGGCCCATGGCGAGTTGTTGGCGCTGCGCGTCTATACGTCGCGGCTGATCGGCCGCGAAGACACGCTCGTGCTGCACGGCGGCGGCAACACGTCCGTGAAGACGAAGTGCAAGGACGTGCTCGGCAACCTCGTGCCCGTCTTGTGTGTGAAGGGCAGCGGCAGCGATCTCGCCGAGGTCGAGCCGGCCGGGCTGCCCGCGGTGCGGCTGCAACCGCTGCAGGACCTGCGGACCCTCGAGCTGCTCTCCGACGCCGACATGCAGAACGCCGTGCGCGGCGCATTGCTGGACAGCCGCGCGCCGAACCCGTCCGTCGAGACGCTGCTCCATGCGTTCTTGCCGCACACGTTCGTCGACCACACGCATGCCGACGCGGTGCTCGCGCTGACCGACCAGCCCGATCCGGAAGCGCACGTGCGCGAGGTCTTTCGCGACGACGTCGTGTTGCTGCCCTGGATCATGCCGGGCTTCCCGCTCGCCAAGGCCGTGTTGGCCGCCTTCGAACGAGCCCCGCGTTGCCGCGGCATCGTGCTGGCCAAGCACGGGCTCTTCACGTTCGGCGACGCCGCGCGCGAGAGCTACGAACGCACGATCGAGCTGGTCGACCGCGCGGAGCACTACATCTCGCGCCGCATCGGCGGCCGTCCCGCCATGTTGTGCGGCGAGCCGGCCCCGTTGCCGGCTGCAGAGCGGCGCGTGTTCCTGCAACGGGCCTTGCCGGTGCTGCGCGGCGCCGTGGCCGTCGCGATCGAGACGCCCGTGGGCCCAGCGTGGCAGCGTGTGGTTGCCGAAGCGCGCACGGCAGACGACCTCGCCGCTTTTGCGTCGCATGGCCAGGCCCGTGCCCTCTGTGCCACGAACCCGATCACGCCCGACCACGTGATCCGCACCAAGGGCCGTTACCTCTTCCTGTCGCGCGAGGCCGCGCTCGATCCGGGTCTGTGCCGGTGCGAGGTCGCCAACTACGTCGCTGGTTACCGCCATTACTACGAGACCTGCGCGCAACACCTGGCGCCGGGATCCATGTTGCGCCCCACGCCGAACGTCGTCGTCGTCGAGGGCGTGGGACTCGTGGCGCTGCACGGCTCGCGCAAGGCCGCGGGGATCGCCGCCGACATCGCCGAGCACACGTTGCGCGTGAAGGCCCAGGCACATGCGCTCGGCAAGTTCGAGCCGCTCTCGGACGCAGCGCTCGCGCAGATGGAGTACTGGCCGCTCGAGCTCGAGAAGCTCGGCAGCGTGAAGGAACCGCTGTTGCACGGCCAGATCGCGCTCGTCACCGGGGCCGCGGGCGCGATCGGTTGCGGCATCGTCGAGGCGCTGCTCGAGCACGGCGCCTGTGTGCTCGCGAGCGACATCGACGGCGAGCGCCTCGACGTTGCGATGCGGCGCTTCGCGAGGCACCGCTCGCAATTCGCAACGTCCGTCGCTGACCTCCGCGATCCACGCGCTGTCGCAACGCTCTTCGCCGAGTGCGTGACGACTTTCGGCGGCGTCGACTGCGTCGTGCCGAACGCCGGCATCGCCGACGTCGGTCGCGTCGAGGACATGCATCCCGCCCGCTTCGCGCGCGTCCTCGAGGTCAATGCGACCGGCACGATGCTCGTATTGCAGGAAGCCGCGCAGGTCATGCGCGCACAGGGCACGGGTGGCAGCATCGTCGTGCAAGCCAGCAAGAACGTGTTTGCGCCCGGTGAGGGCTTCGGCGCCTACTCGGCCAGCAAGGCGGCCGTGCTGCAGCTCGCGCGCGTCGCGGCGCTCGAGTTCGCCGAGTTCGGCGTGCGCTGTAATGCGATCAACGCCGATGCGGTGTTCGGCGACGACGACGTGCCGAGCCAGCTCTGGCAGCAAGTGGGGGCCGAGCGCATGCGGGCGCGTGGACTCGACGCGGCGGGGCTGCGTGAGCACTACCGGCAGCGCTCGTTGTTGAAGACCGAGGTGTTGCCGCGCCACGTCGGCGAGGCGGTCGTGTTCTTCGCGTCGATGCGCACGCCGACCACGGGCGCCGTGTTGCCCGTCGACGGGGGGCTGCCCGAGGCGTTCCCGCGATGAGCGGTCCGGCTCGAGAACCCGCGATCGAGCTGCGTTCGCTGCGCAAGACATACAAGAAGGGCAAGAAGACGACCGTCGCCGTGGACGGTCTCGACCTCGTCGTGCCTCGCGGCGAGGTGTTCGGTCTGCTCGGCCCCAACGGAGCGGGCAAGACGACGACGGTCGAAGTCTGCGAGGGCCTCACGGTGCCCGACTCGGGCTCGGTCAGCGTGCTCGGCCGGCAGTGGCGAACCGGAAAGGACCAGGAGATCCGCGAACGCATCGGCGTCTGCCTGCAGGAGACGAAGTTCCACGAGAAGGCGACCGTGCGCGAGACGCTGCAGCTGTTCGCCACGTTCTATGGCAACGGGCGCCCGGTCGACGAGGTGCTGGCGCTCGTGTCGCTGCACGAGAAGGCCGACGCGCGCGAGTCCACGCTCTCGGGCGGGCAGCGCCAGCGTCTGTCCGTCGCGACGGCGTTGCTCGGCAAGCCCGAGCTGTTGTTCCTCGACGAACCGACGACGGGTCTCGATCCGCAGTCGCGGCGGCAGCTCTGGGAGGTCGTGCGCAGCTTCCGCGCCGGCGGCGGCACGATCGTGCTGACGACGCACTACATGGACGAGGCGCACCAGCTCTGCGACCACGTCGCGATCATCGATCACGGCAAGGTGATCGCGCAGGGCACGCCGGCCGAGCTGATCCGATCCCTCGGCGCCGAGCACTTCCTCGAAGTCGACGTCGACGACTTCGGCGACAAGGTCCAGGCTGCGGAACTGAGCGCACTGCCCGGTGCGCGCGCCTGCGAGATGACCGCGGCGCGCGCCGTGTTGACCGTCGATTCCGTGCACGTGGTCCTGCCCGCGCTGCAGCACCTGCTCTCGGCGCGGCAGGTCGCGATCGTGGGGCTCGCGACGCGCGACGCAACGCTCGAGGACGTGTTCGTGCATCTGACGGGACGCCATCTGCGCGAGGACGACAAACCATGAGGCACGGACCATGAGGTTGCGCATCGTCCTGGCCGTCGCGCGCACGACGTTCCGCGAGTTCTGGCGCAGTCCCGAAGCCGTGTTCTGGACCTATGGCTTCCCGCTGATCATGGCGGTCGTGCTCGGCTTCGCGTTCCGGCCCGGCACGCTGCCGCCCGTTCCCGTCGTCGTCGTCGAGGGCGAACAGGCCGAGAGCATCGCGGCCTCCTTGCGGAAGAACCCGCGCCTCAAGGTCGAGATCCTGCCGGAGGAGCTCGGCGACCGCGCGCTGGCCCGCGGTCACACGGCGCTGCTGCTGCGTGTGCAGCACGGCGAACCGGTCTTGCGCGCCGACCCGACGCGGCCCGAAGCCGAGGTTGCGCGTCTGCTCGTCGAGCGCGTGCTGCGCGACGCGCACGATGGTCCGGGCCAGGTGATCGCGAGCGAGGTCGAAGATCGCCCTGGCGCGCGCTACATCGACTTCCTGATTCCGGGTCTGCTCGGCCTGAACCTGCTCGGCGCGGGCATGTGGGGCGTCGGCTTCAACCTCGTGCAGATGCGCACGCAGCACCTGCTGCGCAGGCTGTTCGTGACTCCGATGCGGCGCAGTGAGTTCCTGATCGGCTACCTGCTGGGCCGGTTCGTGCTCGTCGTGCCCGAGTCCGCCGCGATCATCCTGTTCGGCTACGTGTTGTGGGGCGTGCCGCTGCGCGGCAGCGTGCCTGCGTTGACGGCGCTCGTCGTCGTGGGCGGCCTCGCCTTCAGCGGGCTCGGCTGTCTGCTCGCCACGCGGCCGCGCACGATCGAGGGCATCGCGGGCCTCATGAATGCGTTCCAGTTGCCGATGTGGCTGCTCGGCGGCACGTTCTTCAGCAACGAGAAGCTCGAGGGCATCGTGCGCTGGGCGGCCGAAGCGATGCCGCTGACGCACCTCAATCGCGGGCTGCGCGATCTGATGCTCGAACCGGGGACTTGGGCGGACGTGACGTGGCCGCTGTTCGGTCTGTCGGGCTTCGCGTGTGCGTGCTTCCTGCTGGCGCTGCGGCTGTTCCGCTGGACGTGAGCGGGGGGAACAATCCTCCCGCGCTACGGAATCTGGCCCGCAAGCCATGGTTCTGACGGGTCTTTGACACCCGGCGCAGAGTCAATAGAGTACGCCCCCGTGGCGGGACTGTGAC
>Ga0111538_10000058_pt1 | contig 118148 bp, 98 predicted proteins | sample SoiMethybrSBSTD1_FD_79669 | JGI IMG/M metagenome (GOLD analysis project Ga0111538, IMG submission 79669) | Bulk soil microbial communities from a Populus tree surrounding site in Tennessee, USA - Soil MetaG P. TD hybrid SBSTD1 (version 2)... | ecosystem: Environmental > Terrestrial > Soil >... | reverse complement strand
TCGCGCTTCCACCTTCGCTGAAGCTACGGCGGACAAGACGGCGAGACAGGCTCGGCCGAGACGGTGATGTGTTAAGATTCTTCAACTCTTTAACCGCGGTCCTGAGAGGCCGCGAAGAGGTGAACACGTGGACTGCCTTCCGATTGAGCGGCTGCCTGGCCGCGGATTGACGCTCCCTGCGACAACCCTGGTAATTTCTTCCGGCGGAGCCCTCGATGTCTGAGGTCATGGACGGCGATCGCATGTCGCGCGCCATTACGCGGATTGCGCACGAGATCCTCGAGCGGAACCGCGGCGCCGGCGAGCTGGCGCTGGTCGGTATCCGCACCCGGGGCGTGCCCATCGCCAGGCGTCTGGCCAGGGCGCTGAAGGAAATCAATGGCGAGGACGTGCCGACCGGAGCGTTGGACATCACGCTCTACCGCGACGACCTGATGCGCAACCCGGTGGGGCCGCAACCGGTCATCCGCCGCACCGAGATCCCCTTCTCCATCGACGACAGAAAGATCCTGCTGGTCGACGACGTGCTCTACACCGGCCGGACGATACGCGCAGCGCTCGATGCGTTGATTGATTTCGGGCGGCCGCGCGCGATCCAGCTGGTGGTGCTGGTCGACCGCGGTCATCGCGAGCTGCCGATCAAGGCCGACTACGTCGGGAAGAACCTGCCGACCTCACTCAAGGAAAGCGTGCAGGTTCGGCTGCAGGAGATCGACGGTACGGACGAAGTCGTGCTCGAGTCCACCGAGTTGCACGGGCCGGAGGTGAAGTCATGAACGTTGACGCGCCGGTTTTACCCACCAGTTCGAAGAGCGACGGCGCCACTCAGCTGAGGAGCCGGCACCTGCTCGGCATCGCCGGCCTCGGCGCCGGCGAGATCGCGCTGATCCTCGATACGGCCGAAGCCATGAAGGAAGTGGGAACGCGCCCGATCAAGAAGGTCCCGGCGCTCCGCGGCCGCACGGTCGTCAACCTGTTCTTCGAGCCGAGCACGCGGACGCGCACCTCCTTCGAAATCGCGGAGAAACGCCTGAGCGCCGACACGCTCTCGATCGCGACCGCGACGTCCAGCGTCACCAAGGGAGAGACGCTGATCGACACGGTGCGCAATCTCGAGGCGATGTCGCCCGACATGATCGTCATGCGCCACGCTTCGTCCGGGGCACCGCACCTCCTGTCGCGAGTCGGCAGGGCCGCAGTGATCAACGCCGGCGACGGCATGCACGAGCATCCGACGCAGGCGCTGCTCGATGCCTTCACGATTCGCGAGCACAAGGGCCGGCTCGCCGGCCTGAAGGTGGCGATCGTCGGCGATCTGCTCCACAGCCGGGTGCTGCGTTCGAACGTGCTGCTGCTGAACACGATGGGGGCCGACGTGTGTCTCTGCGGTCCATCGACGCTGATGCCGGCAGGCATCGAGCGCTTCGACGTCAGGAGCACATCGGCGATCGATGAGGCCGTCGAAGGCGCCGATGTCGTGATGATGCTGCGCATCCAGCAGGAGCGCATGACCGGGCACTTCATTCCGTCGCTGCGCGAGTACTTCGCGTTGTTCGGCCTGACGCCCGAGCGCCTGCGCCGGGCCAAGGACGACGTCATAGTGATGCACCCCGGACCGATGAACCGCGGCGTCGAAATCGATTCGGAGGTCGCCGACGGCCCGTATTCCGTCATCCTCGAGCAGGTCTCGAACGGCGTGGCGGTGCGGATGGCAGTGTTGTATTTGCTGGCGGGGCACGACTCCGCGGAGCCACTGAAGGCATGAAGCTGTTGTTGAAGGGAGGCCGGGTCATCGATCCCGGCATCGGGAAGGACGGAGAGTTCGACGTCCTGGTAGAGGACGGGCGGATCGTGAAGATCAACAGGAGCATCGCGCCAGACGGGGCGGAGGTGCTCGAGCTCGGCAAGGGCTGGATCGTTGCTCCCGGCCTGATCGACATCCACGTGCACCTGCGCGAGCCGGGCCAGGAGCACAAGGAAACCATCGCCAGCGGCGCCGCCGCGGCGGTGGCCGGCGGGTTCAGCGGGATTGCCTGCATGCCGAACACCGATCCGGTGAACGACCATGCCGGCATCACCCAGTTCATCATCAAGAAGGCAACCGACGCGAATCTCGCCCGCGTCTATCCGATCGGTGCGGTGTCGATTGGCTCGCGCGGTGAACAGTTGGCAGAGCTCGGCGAGCAGAAGTCGGCGGGGTGCGTGGCGTTTTCCGACGACGGGCGCCCGGTCGCGACCGCGCTGTTGATGCGGCGCGCGCTGGAATACGCGGGCATGCTTGGCGTTCCAATCGTCGACCATTGCGAGGATCCGTCGCTCAAGGGCGACGGCGTCGCCCACGAAGGCTTTCACGCTTCGGCGCTGGGCCTGCGCGGAATCCCCGGGTTGGCCGAGTCGTTGATGGTCGAACGTGACGTGTCGCTGGCGGAGCTGACCGGCGCGCACGTGCACATCTGCCACATGAGCGCGCGGCAATCGCTGCGGGCGGTGCGCGCCGGCAAGGAGCGCGGCGTTCGTGTGACCTGCGAGGTGGCGCCACACCACTTCACGCTCACAGACGAGGCGCTCGACGGACCGATCAAGTACGACACGAATCTCAAAATGAACCCGCCGCTCCGTGAACCGGCAGACCGCGACGCGATGCTCGAAGGGATTGCGGACGGCACGGTAGACGCGATTGCCACCGATCACGCCCCGCACCATGCGGACGAAAAGATGGTCGAGTTCGACCGTGCGCCATTCGGCATCACGGGACTGGAGACCGCGGTGCCACTCGTGTTCGACCGTCTCGTCCACGCCGGACGAATCAGCGTGAAACGGGCGATCGAGCTGCTCTCGACCAACCCTGCACGGGTGCTCAACCTGCCTGGCGGGTCTCTCGCCGAAGGTGCCCCCGCCGACATCGTCGTGATCGATCCCGACCGGAGAGTCACCATCGACGCGAGCAGGCACGTGTCGAAGTCGAAGAACACCCCGTTCAACGGCTGGGAGCTGCGCGGGGCCGTGGCATACACACTCGTCGGTGGACGCATCGTCCATCGGTCGGCATGAAGAGCGGCCGGTTTGGGCTGAAACCGGACCCACCAGACTGTGGCGGATTTTGGGGCGTAAACAAATTGTCTAGAGGAACAGCAGTGGCGATTCGTCAGGAAGAACGCAAGCGTCAGGCGCTCCGGCAGCTGCAGGAGGTCGGCGTGCTGATGCAGGCCGGTCATTACGATTACGGCAACGGCTATCACGGCCGCGCCTACCTGAACCCGCATCAGCTCTTCCTGCACCCATCGACGATCTGGCGCCTGGCGCAGGACCTGCTCGACGTGCTGCCCGGGGAGCTGCTGGAGCGCACCGAGGTCGTCGCCGGACCGGCGACGGGGGGCGCGCTCCTGGCCCACACACTGGCCGGACTGCTCGACGGCCGCCGCTCGCTCTCGCACCCGCCCTCCAGTTTCGCACCCTTCACTTACGTCGATGGCGAGTTGGGCCTGCGCAGCTTCTACGCCAGCCACCTCGACGGCCGTCGGGTGCTGCTCGCTGACGACGTGCGGAACACTGGCGCGACGTTCGAGCGTTGCGCGTCGCTCGTCCGGCGCGCGGGAGGCACGGTCATCGGCACGGTGGAGATTTGCGATCGCCTCGAAGCCGTGACCCGGTTGGATGTTCCCAACTACGCGCTCACCGAGTATCAGGCGCCTGAGAACTACCCGGTCAACGGGTGCCCGATGTGCAAGGCCGGCGAGCCGATTACGACCTTCTAGCGGTGCCCGCTCCGAGCAAGCCACGGCTGGCGTCTGCACTCGATCGTCTGTACGCCGACTACAACAGGGAAGATTCGGCGGCCGATCCGGTAAACCTGGTGCGCCCCTTCGCACGTCGTGAAGACCGGGAGATCGCAGGGTTCTGTGCCGCTGCACTGGCGTTCGGCCGGGTCGCGAGCGTGCTCGCCTCGATTTCGACGCTGTTTCGTATCCTCGGGGACCGTCCGGCGGACTACGTCCGCTCGTTTGATCCTTCCGCTCCGCACCCGGAGCTCTACGCGATGGTCCACCGCTGGACGCGCGGGCGGGATCTGGCCGCGCTCCTCTGGATCCTGCGGCAGATGCAGGAACAATCCGGGTCGGTCGAGGGGTTCTTCGCCGAAGGCTTGAGCGAGGACGACGTAGACGTTGGCGCTGCGCTGGAGGGCTTCTCCCGCCGTGCCCTGGCGCTCGACGTCCGCCGCGTCTACGGCAGCGTCCCGAAACGCGCCGGCGTCTGCTACTTCTTTCCGCGGCCCTCGGCGGGCAGCGCCTGCAAGCGGCTGAACCTGTACGTGCGCTGGATGGTGCGCAACGACGCCGTGGACCTGGGCGTCTGGCGGACGGTTCGTCCCGGCCAGCTGATTGTTCCACTCGACACTCACGTCATCCGCCTCGCCCGATGCCTGCGCCTCACGCGGTATGCCAGCCCGGGCTGGAAAATGGCGGCCGACATCACCAGCCGTTTGCGGGAGATGGATCCGATCGATCCGGTGAAGTTCGACTTCTCGATCTGTCACGTCGGAATGATGAATGCCTGCGGGTTCGGCCGCCGGCAGGGAGACAGTCAATGTCCGCTCAAGGGTCACTGCCATCCTCGTCGGCGCGCCGTGTCCTGACGTTCGTGCCTGTGGCGGGTTTGATACTAACCAGTACTCTGCTGCTCTCGTGTCGGAGCGGGCCTGATGGTTATCTCATGCACTCGCGGACGGCGCCCACCGCCAACCGGACCGCGGCGGTCAAGTTGACACGGTGCGAGGCCGGCTGGTGCGAGGCGTTGTGGGCCGGCGCTACACCGGACACCATGAAGCTGGTGACGACCTTGCCCCAGTCTGCCGAGCGCTGCACCGAGATTGTCTGGACGCGCGATGCTGCCCGCGTCGGGTTCGTCATCAACGGCCAGCAGCTTCGTCTCTACGACACGGCCACGAACGCACCGGCGGGTCTCGTCGACCTCGTTCCGCGAGATGCCGAGCCGAGCACGCGAATCGCCCGCGGGCTGACGTTCTCGGACAACGGCGCCGCGCTGACGTTCGATGACTGCCCGCGCGACCGATCGGGATGCCGACCGGGCATCGTTGCGATTCGCTAATCAGGCTGGAAGTCGCCCGCCTTCACGCTTCGCGCTCCGGCGAGGCAGGCTCTCTCCCTGGGTGGCTTCCGGCTTTAGCCGGAAGGCTGCGTGAGGCGTTCGTACACCTCCAGCGTCTTCTTGACCATGATGTCCGCGCTGAATCGCTCGTGAACCCGTGCAAGACCGGCCGCGCCCATTCGTTCACGCAGTGCCCGGTCCAACAGCAGCCGGGTGATCGCGTCGGCCAAGGCTCGCGGGTCACGCGGCGCCACCAGCAGCCCCGTCTCGCCGTCGGCCACCACCTCCGGGATCCCGCCCGCCGTGGTCCCCACGACCGGCTTCCCGCAGGCCATCGCGTCGAGAATCGACGTGCCGAGGCCCTCGGTGACCGAGCTCATGACGAAGATGTCGAAGGCTTTGTGCAGTGACAGGATGTCGGAGCGGAAGCCGGCCAGGATGACGTGTTTCTCCAGATGATGCTGCCGGATCTGGTGCTCCAGTTGCGGCCGCAGCTCGCCTTCGCCGGCGATGATGAACCGGGCGTCGGGCTGTTTCGGCAGCACGAGCCCTGCTGCGTCGACGAGATGCCGCTGGCCTTTGTGCGGCACCAGCGCCGCGACGTTGCCGACGAGCGGCGCGTCGTGCGGCAGCCAGAGCTCCTTGTGGAGCTCGGCCCGCGGCGCTGCGGCGACACGGCCCAGATCGATGCCCTCGTGCACCGTCACCGTACGATTGCGGGGGATGCCGTCGCTCACGACGATCTGGCGGATCGCGTCCGAGGCGCAGATGAAGCACTCCACCTGCCGATACTTCCATCGCGAGAGCGCCGACTGGCGCATGTGAAAGTCCACGCGCCGTGACGCCACGAGTCGAGGTGTTCGCGGCTGCGTGCTCATCGAGAGTGCGATCGACGCCATCGCAACGCCATGCGGATCGTGCGCATGGACGATGTCCGGCTTCAACTGTTTGACCACGCGCGACAGGCGCCACGCGGCCGCGAGATCCAGCTCGGCACGGGGCGCCAGCGGGATCAGATCGAGCCCCTCTTCCGCGCGCCTGCGAAGCTCGCCGGTCGGGTGTGCCACCAGTACGGCGCGGTGACCGAGGGCCCGAAGCCCCAGCACGGTCACCAGCACCTGGTTCTGTCCGCCGCGCCAGCTCCGCGCGGTGTCGACATGCAGAGAGAACATGCTCGGGACTCGGGGCTCGGGGCTCGGAGGTTCGGCAGGTTAGCGGGACCGAGGCTGGGCCTTGGCAGCCGCTGCTTGCGCTGGCGCCTCCGGTGCGCCCGCCAGCCGCTGCATCTCGAACAGTTTCACGTATTTCAGGAACACATAGTACGAGTTGAGCTTCGACACCAACAGGCCCGCTGCCCCATCGCGGAAACCGCCGCGGAGGATGTAGTTCCTGAGGAACGCCAGCCGCGGGTACACGAGCGCCTGCCACGCCGACGAGCGGCGCCCTTCCGCCGCCCATTGTTCGGCAACGAGCGTGGTGTAGCGGTCGATTTTCGCGAGGTGCTCCGAGACATTGCGGTAGGGATAGTGCAGCAGCTCGCCGCGAAGCTTCTCGACCCGCCCTCGGCACTCGATGGATTCGTGGACGGTATGTTCGCTCCAGCGCGCGGTGCGACGATCGTAGAGCCGGACGTGATAATCCGGGTACCAGTCCGTGCTGCGAATCCACTGCCCCAGGTACTTCGACACCCGCGAAATCCTGTAGCCGCTGGCCACCGGCCCGTCCCGCAGCACTCCCTGGATCTCGGCGGCGAGCGCCGGGGTCACGCGCTCGTCGGCATCGAGTGAGAGAATCCAGTCATTCGAGGCGAGATCCTGCGCGTGGTTCTTCTGCGTGCCGTAGCCCGCCCAGTCGCGAGCCTCGATCCGGGTCACGTACGGCCGGGCGCGCGCGACGGTGTCGTCGGTGCTGTGGGAGTCGACGAGGATGATCTCGTCGGCCCACGACACCGACTGCAGCGCCTCGACGATGTGAGGACCTTCGTTGTAGGTGATGACCGTGACGGTCAATTTCGTCACGGCACAAGTATCGCTTATCGGGAGTCCGGGATCCGGGATCCGGGGTCCGGAATCCCGGATCCCCGACTTAGCGCCCGCCGCCGCCCGAAGGCGCGATCTGAATGCTTTCGAAGTTGATGACCGAGCGGTTGTAGTCGATCATTGCGTTGACTTCCTGCTGCCGCTGGCGCGAGAGGTCCCGCTGGGCCTGGAACAGCTGGAAGGTGGTCGAGAGGCCGACGGTCATCCGCTTGTTCTCGGCCTCGAGCCGACGCTCCGCGCGGTCGCGGGCCTTCTTGGTGGCCTCGACGCGTTTCAAGTTGGTTTCGACCTGGCGTGCGGCATCGCGGACGGCCGTCGCCACCTGGAGCTCGAGATCGCGCAGGTTCACCGCGCCTTGCTGGCGCTGGAGCCGGTTCGAAGCCAGCGACGCGTCTGCCTGGCTGGTCCCGAGCGGATAGCTGAACGCCAGTGCCACGCTCCACGTCCGGAAGTCCTGCCCGAGGACGTCGGTGAGCGCGTCCTTGAACGATCGGATCGACGTGTTCAACACCGGCGGGGGGAAGCCCTGGCCGAACTCCAACTGCGTGCCGGCCACGCCGATCACGTTGTAGTTGGCGGTCAGATCGAGGCCGGGCATCTTCTGGTTCTGCGCGAACTTGATCCCGACGTCGATGTTGTCGAGCTGTTTCTTGAGCCGGGCGATGTCGGTGCGCTGGGCCAGCGCGTTGGCGATGGCCGCGTCCACGTCGATTGCGATCGCGGTCATCGACGGGGCGTCGGTCGGCTCGATGCGCATCGTCCAGAAGTCTGGCTGCGAGGGGTTGAGGATCAGATACCGCAGCCGATCCTCGACGCTCTTGATCCGCGCTTCCGCGTTGATGACCGCCTCCTCGTTGCTCGCGACCTCGGCTTCCGCTTCGATGATGTCGATCGGCGCGAGCGTGCCGACTTCCACCTTGGTCCGATTGCTCTTGAGCTGATCCTGGGCGAGCTCGAGCGACTGGACCGCGACCTTGTGTCCCTCAATCGCGCCAATCAGATCGAAGTAGGCGTTGCGCACGGCCTGCGAGGTCACCGTGACCTGCTCGCGTAGACCGAGGTCGGCGATGACCTGGTTGTTCTGCGTCGTCTCGATCTGCTGGCGGAAGCTGTCGGTCTTGAAGTTCCGGAGCAGCGGCTGCACGACGCGCGCGGACAGGTTGCTCGACAGCTGCGGGTTGTAGCGGCTGTCGGTCGCGCTGGTCGTGACCTTGCCGCCGCTCAGGGAGAGGCTGTAGTTACCGCCTCCCCATGGGATGTTCTGGGCCAGCCCGCCATCCTGGGTGAGGCTCTCGGTCGTCAACAATGACCCGCTGCCGGTGATGAACGTGCTCGGCGGCTGGGTGCTGTTGCGATTGAAGAAGTTCGAGAACAGCACCGGCGCGTAGGCTGCCCGGGCCCCGGCGACCGCGAAAGTGTTGATTTGCGGCGACAGCCGCTCGGCCTGGATCCCGAGGTTGTTTTCGAGCGCCATCCGCACGGCCTCGTCGGCACTGAGACGAGTCACCGGCCCGGTCTGGGCAGCGGTCGTCGCGCTAACGGGGGGAACGGCGGGAATGCCCGTCTGCGGGGGGGCGGGCGTTTGTCCGGAAGCGGACACCACTCGGCCGGAACCGAACAAAAGCAGCGCGAGCACCGCTGACAGCAAACAGGCAGAACGAGCCCAAAACTTGAACTTCAAAGGCATTACGCATATCTCCAACGGCAGGTGTGGATCGAAACCAGTCCAGAGGTAGCAAAAAGCGGTTCGTGGTAATTTCCGGTCCGGGATCCGGGGTCCGAAACCCCTTGGACCCGCGGAGTAGCGGATCCCCGGACCCCGGACCCCCGGACCCCGAAACTCCTGAACCAAGGATTAGACGTTCATGCGCAGCTTTGGTGCTGGTCTCCTGACAATTTTCATGTTTGGCGCGTTTGTCGCCCCCACCGGGGCTCAACGGCCGTCTCCGGCGCCGGCGCCCACGCGCCTGCAGCTGACGGTCGACAGCCTCATGCGCGGGCCGGAGCTGGTCGGATGGCCGCCGACGCAGCTGCGCTGGTCTCCGGATTCACGGCACCTCTATTTCTCCTGGAGGAGGCCGGGAGACAAGGCCGAAGCGCTCTACGTCGTCGCGCGGGACGGCGGCGCGCCGCGCAAGCTGTCGGATGAGGAAGCGGGCAATGCCCCTCCCGCCAACGGACGCTGGGATGCCGCGAAACGCCGGTTGCTCGCGACCGATGGCGGCGACGTGATCATCTACGACGGCTCGACCAGCGCCCGCACGTTCGTGACCCGGACCACCGGCGCCGAGTCGAGCGCACGCTGGGCAAGGAACGATACGCATGTCACTTACGTGCGCGACGGCAACCTCTTCATCGTACCCGTGCAGGGAGGATCGTCTTCGGTGGTCACGCAGCTCATCGATGTGGCGGCAAAGAAGAAGGATCCGCCGCTCACCGACAGTCAGCGCTTCATCCGTGAGGAAGAGGAAAAGCTGATCGGCTATCTGCGGCAGCAGAAGGAAGAGAAGCAGCGGGCCGAGGACAAGGCAAAGCTGCTGAAGCTGCCAGCCTTCGAGCTCCAGGATCGGCAGAGCGCCGCCGACCTGATGCTGTCGCCCGCCGGCGCTCACGTCTTCATCCTCGTGAACGAAAGGCCCGCCGGCGCGAAAAACACGATCGTCCCGAACTACGTGAGCGAAACCGGCTACACCGAAGACATTCCCGGGAGAACGAACGTCGGCGATACGCAGGATCGCCGGTTGCTCGCGATTCTCAACCTGAAGACCGGGAAGAGCGTCTGGGCGGACGGCAGCTTCGCACCGCCGGTGACCGAGATCACGAATGGCAGCTCGCCGAAGCCCGAGACCAGCGGCAACCGCGAGACCCAGCCTCCAGGGAAGCGCGCGGACCGCGAGATCCGATGGTCGATGCCGGTGGTGTCGAGCGAAAGCCGCTCTGTCGTTGCCGCGGCCCGCTCGGCCGACAACAAGGATCGCTGGCTGGTGACGCTGGATCCCGACACCGGTCAAACGAAGGTGATCGACGCACTTCAGGACGAGGCCTGGGTGCGCGAGGCAGGAGGTGGCAACACGCTCGAGTTCCTGCCCGACCAGCACCGCATCGCGTTCCTCTCGGAACGCGACGGGTGGATGCATCTGTACACGCTCGACGTGTCTGCCGCGGGTGCCAGGCCCCGGCAGCTGACGTCGGGCAAGTGGGAGGTGAGCTCCGCCGAGATCTCGCGCGATGGTTCGCGCTTCTACGTGACCACGAACGAAGTCCACCCGGGCGAACGGCAGGTCTACACGATCGCCGCGGACGGCGGCAGCCGCACCAGGCTGACGGGCATGGCCGGATCGAACGATGCGACGCTCTCTCCGGACGAATCCACCGTCGCGCTCGTGCGTTCCTACAGCAACAAACCGCCCGAGGTCTATCTGATGCCTAACCAGCCGGGGGCGGAGGCCCGGCAGGTGACGACGACGCCCACGGAGGAATGGCGCGCGTTCAACTGGATCGATCCGAAAGTGATCACCTATAAGGCCCGCGACGGCGTCGACGTCTACGCGCGCCTGTTCACACCCGAGATGATCGGTGCGCGGCGCGACCCGTCACGCCCCGGCGTGGTGTTCGTGCACGGCGCGGGCTACCTCCAGAACGCGCACCGCTACTGGTCCACGTATTTCCGCGAATACATGTTCCACAACCTGCTGGCGTCGCGTGGTTACGTGGTCCTCGACGTCGACTACCGCGCGAGCGCCGGCTACGGCCGCGACTGGCGCACCGCGATCTACCGGCACATGGGCGGCAAGGACCTGGAGGACGTCGTCGACGGAGCGAAGTATCTCTCCGCGAAGGAGCAAGTCGACGCGCGCCGCATCGGCGTCTACGGCGGAAGCTACGGCGGGTTCATCACGCTGATGGCGATGTTCACGACGCCCGACGTGTTCGCCGCCGGCGCCGCGCTCCGCCCGGTGACCGACTGGGCCCACTACAATCACGGCTACACCTCGAACATCCTGAACGTCCCGCAGCGCGACGCCGAGGCCTATCGGAAAAGCTCGCCGATCTATTTCGCCGACGGGCTCAAGGGCGCGCTCCTGATCTGTCATGGCATGGTCGACACCAACGTCCACTTCCAGGATTCAGTCCGGCTCGCGCAACGCCTGATCGAGCTGAGGAAGGACAACTGGGAGCTGGCCGTCTACCCGGTCGAGAATCATTCGTTCACGGAAGAGACCAGCTGGGCGGATGAGTACCGGAGGATTCTCAAGCTGTTCGAAGACAAGTTGCGAAGTCGGTGATTCCCGGGGCTGGGGACTGGGGGCTCGGGACTGGGGAACACCGGTGGCAACCGAGACAAATCAAGCGGCCAGTTCCTCGGATTACCACGAGCGCTGCCCAGTCCCCAGCCTCCAATCCCCAGCCCCGACGCTATACTGACCCACGCATGCCGCTCGACGTGCTCGACCTCTTTCGCCGTTCCGGTGCGCTGCTCGAAGGGCACTTCAAGCTGACGTCGGGACTCCACAGTGAGCGCTATCTGCAGAGTGCGCTCGTGCTGCAGTATCCCGAGCTGGCCGAGGCGCTCGGGCGTGAGCTTGGCGCGCGGACGGCGCACCTGCAGCCCACCGCGGTGCTCTCGCCGGCGCTCGGGGGAATCGTGATCGGGCAGGAAGTTGCCCGGGCGCTCGGCGTGCGGGCGCTGTTCGTGGAGCGGCAGGAAGGGGCGCTGACGCTGCGGCGCGGATTCACGCTCTCGGATTCCGATCGCGTGCTGGTCGTCGAGGACGTGCTGACGACCGGCGGGTCGACCCGCGAGACGGCCGCAGTCGCACAGGCTCATGGCGCGCAGGTCGTGGGTGCGGCCGTGATCGTGGATCGTGGCGCGGATCCGGCTCGTCTCAATCTGCCGCTGCAGGCGCTCGTGAAGCTCGAGGTGCCGACCTACGCGCCGGACGTCTGTCCGCTCTGCGCGAAGAACGTGCCGGTCGTCAAACCCGGCTCACGTGTGTGAGCACGCGCACGCTCAAGTTCACGATTCAGTACGACGGAACGGACTACGTCGGCTGGCAGCGCCAGGCTAACGGGATCTCGATCCAGGGCGTCCTCGAGGACGCGCTCGCGCCCATAGAGGGGACGCCGACTACCATCCACGGCGCAGGCCGTACCGATGCGGGCGTGCACGCTCTCGGTCAGGTCGCCAGCGCAACCGTCGTCAATACTCTCGATGAGCGCACCCTCGCGCGCGCCTTGAACGCCGTGCTCCCGGCCGATGTCCGGGTGCTGGCGGTTGAAGAAGCGGCTCCCGACTTCCACGCGCGTTTTGGCGCCCGCGCCAAGACCTACGAGTACCGGATCGTGAACGCGCCGATCACCTCGGTGTTCCTTCGCCGCTATGTCTGGCACGTTCCCCAGCCGCTCGATTTCGAAGCGATCAAAACCGCGGCAGGTCCGCTGGTCGGCACCCATGATTTCGCCGGATTCCAGGGGACCGGAACGTACCAGACCAGCACCGTGCGGACGATTCAGGCGCTCGACGTCGAGGACGGCGGCGGATTCGACCTGCCGTTCGTGATCCGCATCACCGGGGACGGGTTCCTTCGCCACATGGTCCGGAACATCGTCGGCACGCTCGTCGAAGTCGGGGCGGGCCGCTGGGACCCGTGGCGCCTGCTTGCCGTCCTCGAGTCACTCGATCGCACGCAGGCCGGCCGCACGGCGCCGGCTCAGGGGCTGTTTCTCACAAACGTGCTGTATTGATCCGCAGTCCGCCGTCTGCAGCCCGATCGACCCGGACTGCGGGCCGCGGACCACGGGCCGCGATCTCTTTGGTATCATTTGCGTTTCCGTCCCCCTATGTCCCTTGAAGACATCCTCTCTGTCGTTCCCGAAGGATCCGCAGAGGAGGGCCTTGCCAGGCAGATCGATTTCAGCCGGCTGCCAAGCCACATCGCGGTGATCATGGACGGGAATGGCCGCTGGGCTGCGCAGCGGCACCTGCCGCGGGTGGAGGGGCATCGCGCCGGGATCGAGTCGGTCCGCGAGGTCGTCGAGGGCTCCGCCCGGCTCGGCATCCGGGTGTTGACGCTGTACGCGTTTTCCGTCGAGAACTGGAAACGGCCTGTGTCCGAGGTCTCGACGTTGATGACACTCCTCAAGCGTTATCTCCGTCTCGAGCTCAACACGCTGCTCCGCAACAACATCCGGTTCCGGGTGATCGGCCGCGCCGAGGACCTCGCGCCCGATGTCCGGTCGGAGCTGGCGATGGGCGAGGAGAAGACCGCGGCGAATACCGGGATGCTCTTCAACATCGCGCTGAACTACGGCGGGCGTGCCGAGATCGTGGAAGCGGCGAAGCGGCTGCTGGCGGCAGGCGTTCCCGCCGACGAGCTCGACGAGGAGCGTTTTGCGGGATTCCTCTACACAGCGGGACAGCCCGATCCCGATCTGCTGATTCGCACGAGCGGCGAGATGCGGGTCAGCAACTTCCTGCTGTGGCAGATCGCGTATTCCGAGATCTGGGTCACCGACACGCTCTGGCCCGACTTCCGAAAGCGCCACCTGCTCGAGGCCATCCTCGCCTATCAGAAACGCGATCGCCGGTACGGCGGCATCAACCAGCCGGCGGTCGCCGGCCGATGAGTGCTCACCCACCGAGCCCGCCTCGCCGAAGCGCGAAGCGCGAAGGCGGGGGTAAATAGTCGTTGACCCGCGTACTCAGCGCACTGCTGCTGATCCCGCTGGTTCTGGGGGTGGTCTGGTTCCTGCCGCCGGTTGGTACGCTCGTGCTGGCGGTGGTGGCAAGCGTGTTCGCGGTGTTTGAGTACATGCGACTCGCGGCCGGGCTCGGCATCCGCCTGCCGCGGGCGTTGACGGCGCTGACCGTAGTGGCGGGCTGCGTGGCGGTCGGCCAGGCGTCGATCCCGGCCGAAGTCGTGGTGCTGGGAGCCGTCGTGTTGATCGGCTCCACGGTGATGCTGTCGGGCGTCCCGGGCCCTGACGCGCTGCCGCGCGCGGCGGCCGCAATGTTCGCGCCGGCCTATATCGGGTTCCCGCTCGGCGCGATCGCCGCGATCAGAACCATGGGCGGCAGGGAAGCAGTGCTCCTGCTGATGGCAACGATCGTGATCAGCGATTCGGCGCAGTACTACACGGGGCGCACGTTCGGGCGATCGCCGCTGGCGCCGTCGATCAGTCCCAAGAAGACGCGCGAAGGGGCGATCGGGGGGGTCGTGTTCGGCACCCTCGCCATGGTGATTGGCGCGCGGTACGTATTTCCCGCGACCTCGTGGCTGCTCGTGGCTCTCGCGGGGCTCGCCGTCGTTCTCTGCGGCATCGCCGGCGACTTGTTCGAATCGCTCCTGAAACGCAGCGCCGGCGTGAAGGATTCGTCGGCGCTGATTCCCGGTCACGGCGGCATTCTCGATCGCATCGACAGCTGGCTGTTTGCCGGCCCGGCGTATTACGTATTCGTCCGATATCTCCAGGCTTGATGAATCGGCTCGCCGTCATTGGCTCGACCGGCTCGATCGGCCGCAGCACGCTCGCGGTCGCCGCTGCCCATCCGGATCGCGTCCGCGTCGTGGCGCTCGGGGCTGGTGAGAACGCGGGACGCTTCGCCGATCAGATTGAACGGTTCAACCCGGCTCTGGCGACGATGGCGACCGACGCCGCGCTGCAGGCATTGCATGCGGATCTCCAGGCGCGTGGTGTTTCGCGTCTGCCCGCGCTGAAGGCCGGCGCGGAGGGGCTGCTCGCCATTGCCACGCACGCGGACGCCGACACCGTGCTCTTCGCGTCGTCGGGCACGGCGAGCCTGGATGCGGTACTGGCGGCCATCCGGGCGGGCAAGCGCATCGCCCTCGCGAACAAGGAAATCCTGGTGATGGCCGGGGCGCTCGTGATGGAGGCGGCGCGACGCCACGGCGTCAGCGTGCTGCCCGTCGACAGCGAGCACAACGCCATCCACCAGTGCCTGCACGGACGGCCGCTCGATCAGATCCGGCGCCTGATTCTGACCGCCTCCGGCGGCCCGTTCCGCGGGCTGTCGCGATCGGCGCTCGACAGGGTGACGAGAGACGATGCGCTTCGGCATCCGACCTGGAACATGGGTCCGAAGATCACGATCGATTCAGCCACGCTGATGAACAAGGGGCTCGAGGTGATCGAGGCCCGCTGGCTGTTCGACGTGGCGCCGGCGAGGATTTCCGTGGTCGTCCATCCGCAGTCCATCGTTCACTCGATGGTCGAATTCGTGGACGGGTCGATCGTCGCGCAGATGGGCGTTACAGATATGCGATTGCCCATACAGTACGCGTTGTCGTATCCGGACCGGTGGGAGGCTGCCGTGCCGCCGCTGGACTTGACCCGGTGCGGGCCGCTCACCTTCGAGCCGGCGGACACGGCCGGCTTTCCGTGCCTGGATTTGGCCTTTCGCGCGCTCACGGGGGACGCGGCCCTCCCCATCGTCCTGAACGCCGCCAACGAAATCGCGGTTGCAGGGTTTCTGGACGGCCGCCTGCCTTTTACGGCGATTCCCGAGGTGATTTCAGCCTCGATGGACGAGTACGAGGCACGATTCCGGCGGGATGTCCGGACCGTCGAGGACGTCCGAACGGTTGATGACGAGACGCGCAGGTTCGCTTCCCGCCACGCCCAGGGTTTAAAATCTAAGGTCTTGTAATTGCAGGGGTTTTTTGCGTGAACATCATTCACACCATTCTCGACCTCCGCTGGTTCATCCTCGTTCTCGGAATCCTGATCTTCGTCCACGAGCTCGGGCATTTCCTCATGGCCCGGCGGATCGGCGTGCGGGTGCTGGTGTTCTCGCTCGGTTTCGGGCCGAAGCTGCTGAAGTTCAGACGAGGCGACACCGAGTACTGCGTCAGCGCGATTCCGCTCGGCGGCTACGTGAAGATGGCGGGTGAAAACCCCGAGGACTCGCGAACCGGCGCCTCCGACGAGTTCCTGTCGAAGAGCAAGTGGCAGCGTTTCCAGGTTCTCGTGATGGGGCCGGTGATGAACATCGCCCTCGCGCTCGTCGTGATGGCGGGGGTCCTCTACTACAACGGCGCCGACGTGCCGGCGTTCGCGCAGGAAGCGGTCGTTGTCGGCTTCATCGAGCCCGACTCGGCGGCGGCGAAAGCGGGAATTCAGCTCGGCGATCACATCACCGAAGTCGCGGGCGCGCGGGTCGACAACTGGGAAGAGTTCGGCCTGGAAACGGTGACCAGGGCCAACCGGCCGACGAAGCTGACGATTATCCGGGGCTCGAAGACGATCGAGCAGGAGATCGTGCCTGGCGCCCGCGGCAAGTACGAAGAAGGCGTGACCGGTCTGAAGCCGATCGTGCGTCCGCAGATCATCGGTGTGCAGCCGGGAGAACCCGCCCAGCAGTCCGGCCTGCGTCCCGGCGACGTGATCCTGGCGGTGAACGGACAGAAGCCCGCGGTCAGCTGGATCGGGCCCGAGAACATGACCCCGACGACGAACGTCACCGAGGTCATCCGCGCCAACGAAGGAAAGCCGCTGACGTTCCAGGTCAGTCGCGACGGTCAGGAGCATTCGATCGTCGTCACTCCGCGCAAGACCAGCGACATCGTCCGCATCGGCGCACAGATCAACCCGCTGGAAGTCCGTGTGATTCAGCCAAGCCTCCCGGGAGCGTTCAAGCTGAGCGCCGAGCGCAACTGGCAGGCGACCAAGGTGATCATGCGGACGCTGGGCGGGCTGTTCACCCGCGAGACGCCGGTGAAGCAGCTGATGGGTCCGGTCGCGATCGCGGGCCTGTCCGGTGAAGCCGCGCAGGCCGGCTGGCTTCAGTTGTTCAGCCTGGTCTCGATGATCAGCCTGAACCTGGGCCTCCTCAACCTGATGCCCGTGCCGGTCCTCGACGGCGGCCACATCATGATCCTCGCGCTCGAAGGCCTCTCACGCCGCGACTTCAGCATGAAGGTGAAGGAGAAGATGCTCCTCGCCGGGTTCGTGCTGCTGCTGATGCTGATGGTCACGGTCATCTACAACGACCTGACGCGGCTGCAGTGGGTGCAGAGACTGCTGCCCTGGCGGTAGCTATCAGCTGACATCTGAGAACTATCCGCGGTCCGCGGACTGCGAGCTGTGCGCTACACTTCCGCATGCGTCGCGCAGCCTGCTCTCTGTTTCTCGCGATTGCTCTGCTCTCTCCGCTGCTTGCGCAGCAGATTCTCGACCAGCCGGACTCTCCCGGTACCTTTTCGATTCTCGGCTACGACCCCGCAACCGGTGAGGTGGGCGGGGCCGTCCAGTCGCGCGTGTTCTCCGTCGGCAACGGCGTTCTCTGGGCGGAAGCCGACATCGGCGTTGCCGCCACGCAGGCGATCGTCGACGTCAGTTACGGGCCGAAGGCGCTGGCGCTGCTCAAGGCTGGTCTCAAGCCCGAGGCGATCATCAAGGCAATTCTCGACAGCGACCCCGATCCGGGCCTGAACGGGCGGCCGTGGCCGAAGGCGGGCCGGCAGTTCGCGGTCATGGATGCCGCAGGCAACTACGCGTCCTACACGGGCACGGGTGCGACGACGTGGGCCGGGCACAAGGGCGGGAAGTTCTGCACCGCGCAGGGCAACATCCTCGCGGGTGAGGCGGTCGTAGCGGGGATGGTCGACGCGTTCGAGAAAACGTCCGGCCATCTCTCGTTGCGGCTGATGGCGGCCCTCGACGCCGGTCAGGAGGCCGGCGGCGACACCCGCGGGAAGCAGTCAGCCGCGATGCTGATCGCGAAGAAAGACGGCGGCGTGTGGCTGCACAATGACGTCGTGCTTCGTCTGCAGGTCGACGACAATCCTGAACCGCTCAAAGAGCTGCGCCGACTGGTCGAGATGAACGCGAGGCGGTTTCGGCAGAAATAGTTCCCAGTTTCCAGTTCCCGGTTTCCAGTAGAGAGTGTCTGGCAGGCAGGACGCTGACTGGGAACTGACAACTGACGACTGGAAACTGGCAACTGGAAACTGGCAACCGTAACACGCCGTGCATCCCCGCCTGTCCGAAGTCCGCGCCGAGCTCCGCCCGATGTTCGGGCTGGCACTGCCGGTCGTGATCGCCGAGCTCGGCTGGATGACCATGGGCATTGTCGATACGCTCATGGTCGGTCCTCTCGGACCGGCGGCGATCGGAGCGGTCGGTCTCGGGAGCGCGCTGTTCATTGCGATTGGGATCTTCGCAATGGGGATGCTGCTCGGGCTCGACACGCTCGTGTCGCAGTCGTTCGGCGCGGGCCAGCTCGATGAGTGTCATCGCTGGCTGGTCCACGGCGTGTTCCTCAGCGTTCTCCTCACCATTCCCACGGTTCTTCTCCTGTTCTGGGTCAGCGCGCGCCTCGATCAGTGGGGAATGAATCCCGACGTGCTCCGCCTCCTGCGTCCCTACCTGGACGCGATCGCCTGGAGCACCCTCCCGTTGCTGGTGTATTTCGCGTTCCGGCGCTACCTCCAGGGACTCGGCGTGGTGCGGCCGATCATGGTCACGCTGATCGTTGCGAACCTGATCAACTTCGCCGGGAACTGGCTCCTGATTGAGGGCCATCTCGGTGCGCCCGCACTGGGCGTGGCGGGATCGGCATGGGCCACGGTGCTCGCGCGGGTCGTCATGGCGGCATCGCTCTTCGTCGTGATTCTCCGCCGCGAAAGGCCTCAGCAGCCGGGACTGATGAACGCGGCGATGTCGATCGAGATGACCCGGTTGCGGCGCCTGGTGGCGCTCGGAGCGCCCGCGGCGGGGCAGCTGACGCTGGAGGTCGGGGTGTTCGCGATGGCCTCGGCGCTGGCCGGACGGATGCAGCCGGCCTCCCTGGCGGCGCACCAGATCGCGCTCAACATCGCGGGCTTCACTTACATGGTTCCGCTCGGTGTGGCGTCCGCCGGCGCGGTCCGGGTCGGACAGGCAATAGGCCGACTCGATGCGGCCGCGGCGGCACGCGCCGGCTGGACCGCGCTGCTTTTCGGCGTGGGCTTCATGAGCATCGCCGCACTGGCATTCATCACGATCCCACGCCCGCTGATCGGGGCCTTCACGATCGACGCCGGCGTGCTCGAGATTGGTGTGGCGCTTCTCGCCGTTGCTGCCGTGTTTCAGCTGTTCGACGGTCTGCAGGCTGTGGCCACCGGAGTACTGCGAGGGCTCGGAGAGACCCGCATGCCGATGCTGTGGAATCTGGCCGGCCACTGGTTCATCGGCCTGCCGCTCGCCTACGTGCTCGCATTCAATCTCGACTTCGGCGTCATCGGTCTGTGGTGGGGCCTCTCGTCCGGGCTGATCATTTGCGGCGTCGCGCTGCTCGTCGTGTGGTGGCGCAGGATCCATACCGTACATTTCAGTGTCGGGGCTCGGGGTTCGGGACTCGGGGCTCGGCAGAGTCAGTGATACTCAGAGGCAACCTGCGGCTTGGTTTGGCTCCGTTGACCGTCTTGACTCCGGCTTTGCCGAGCCCAGAGCCCCGAGTCCCGACTCTGAAACGACTACGGCGCGCCCACCGAAGATTTGCGTGCGTACCGAGTCGCCACGTAGTTGTCGACCAGCTCGCGGAACGCCGTCGCGAGCTCCTCGTACGTGCCGCGCAGCGTGGTGTGGTGCTCGCCGTCGATGAAAACGGGGCAGTTCGGCGCCTCGCCGGTGCCCGGCAGGCTGATGCCGATGTTCGCGGCCTTCGACTCGCCCGGGCCGTTCACCACGCAGCCCATGACCGCAAGGGTCATCGTCTCGACCCCTTCATACGCTGTCTTCCACTCCGGCATCCGCTCGCGGATGTACTCCTGCGTGCGTTCCGCCAGTTCCTGGAACGTGCTGCTGGTCGTGCGGCCGCATCCCGGACACGCGGTCACGCTTGGCGAGAACGCACGGAGGCCGAGCGCCTGGAGCAGCTCGCACGCGGCGTAGACTTCTTCGCGACGATCGCCGCCGGGGCGCGGGGTCAGCGAGACGCGGATGGTGTCGCCGATGCCCTCGCTGAGCAGCGTCCCCATCGACGCCGCCGACCAGACCAAACCCTTCATGCCCATCCCGGCCTCGGTCAGGCCGAGATGAAGCGGCTGGTCGGTGCGCCGCGCGAGCTCGCGATAGACGGCGATGAGGTCCCTGGGCCGTGAGGTCTTGCACGAAATGATGATCTGATCGCGGCGAAGGCCCGACTCGAGCGCGAGCTCGGTCGATTGCACGGCTGACAGCACCATGCACTCGTTGATGATCTCTTCGGAGGTCCTGGCCAGATTTCGATCGGTGTTCTCCTGCATCTTCGCAACCACGAGCTCCTGATTCAGGGAGCCCCCGTTCACGCCGATGCGCACCGGCTTTCCGTTGTCGCGCGCAACCCCGCAGATGGTCGAAAACTGCTCGTCCCGCCGCTTGCCAGTCCCCACGTTGCCTGGATTGATGCGGTACTTGTCCAGCGCCCTGGCGCAGTCAGGGTAGCGGGTCAGCAGCAGGTGGCCGTTGTAGTGGAAGTCGCCGATCAGCGGCGCCGTGACGCCCGCGTCGAGCATGCGCTGCTTGATCTCGGGCACCGCTTCCGCCGCCGCCGGCACGTTCACCGTGACCCGGACCATGTCGGACCCCGCCTCGGCGAGCTCCACGCACTGCTGTGCCGTCGCCCGCGCATCAGCCGTATCCGTCATCGTCATCGACTGCACGACGATCGGCGCCCCGCCTCCGACCTGGACCGAACCCACGCGGACGCCAACAGTCTTATGAACGCGCAGAAGAGGCATGGATGACTGATCTTATCAGCCGGGGGGTTCGGGGGTTCGGCGGCTCGGCGGTTCGGAGACGTCGGTGGTAGTTTGAGGCAACCGAAGCTGTCCAAGCGGCTATTGCTTCTGATAACACCCACTTGGCGACCCCCCGAGCCGCCGAGCCCCGAACCCCCGGCCTTGGTCACGAGATTGCACCACAGACCACTGACCGGCTCTGAACGTCCTTCAATGGGGACAATGCCGGGACGACGGCGTCCGATATTAGTGTGTGGATTTCCACGCTCGTCAGGGATCGAGCGTCGTGTACAGATGGAGTTGATGATGACAGTACAGGGATGGCTACGAACGGTAATCGCGGCAGGTCTGCTGTCGGTCGCCGGCGTGGCGGCGGCACAGCAGAGCGTCACCTCGAACGACATTCAGCGCCTGCAGGATCAGGTGTACCAGGCGAGCACTGACGTCGGGCGGCTGCGCTCCACGGATTCGACCCTGGCGAGCCGGCTCGAATCCGATCTCGACGACCTGCGTGACGAAGTCGTGTACCTCAAGGTGAAGATGCGGAAGGAAGGCAGCGTGAGCCGCAGCGAGTACTCCGATCTGCGTGACCGGCTGCAGGACCTCCGCTCACAGGCGCGCGGGAACGCGCCGTCGGGCAACTCCCAGTGGGATCCTCCCGCCGATCGGCCGATTACGAGCGGGTCGAGCAGCAGCTCGGGTCGCACCGGCAGCTATGAGGAGGGCCGCTCGACTTCGACCACGTCGTCTTCGTCGTCGGGTCGAAGCGCGATTCCCGTGGGGCAGGAGATTGACGTGAGGCTCGAGAAAGAGCTGACGTCCGATACCGCGCAGGTGGAGGATCGGTTCCAGGCGACGACCGCGGTGGACCTGTATCGCGGCAACGACGTGCTGATTCCGGCTGGTTCCGTGATGCGCGGGATCGTGAGCTCCGTGAACCGCGCCTCGCGCACCGACAGGAAGGGCAGCATGACCGTTGCCTTCGATCAGGTCACGGTCAACGGGAGGACGTACCCGATGCGCGGGACCGTGACGCAGGCCCTCGAAAGTGAAGGGATCAAGGGAGAGATCGGAAGGATCGGTGCGGGCTCAGCGGTAGGCGCCATCATCGGCGGCATCATCGGCGGAACCAAGGGCGCTCTGCTGGGTGTGCTGATCGGCGGTGGCGGCACGATCGCCGCGACGGAAGGCAAGGATGTGCATCTGCCAGCCGGAACGGTGCTGCGCGTTCGTATGGACACGCCGCCGAACGTTCCGGTCAGGGCCTCGACGAAGTAGCAGAACGGAGCCGGTGACGAGTCACTCGTCATCGGCTCAAACGCCTCAGCCTGCCCGTAGCGCTAAGCGCGAAGGCGGGCGAACGTGTCCTTCGCGGCCTTGATCGTCCGATCGATATCCCGCTCCGTGTGGGCCCCTGAAATGAACCACGCCTCGAATTGCGACGGCGGCGGATAGATCCCCCGATCGAGCATCCCCCGAAAGAACCTGGCATAGGCAGCCGTATCCGCGGACGCGGCGGACTCGTAGTCGCGAACCGGCTGCGCGGTGAAGAACGGCGTCACCACGGAGCCGAACCCGTTCACCTGCATCGGCACGCCAGCCTGACGCGCGGCGTCGGCGAGGCCGGCCGCGAGGCGGGCTCCAAGGTTCCCGAGATGGCGGTAGAGGCGGGCGGACAGTTCGCTCAGACACCAGAGACCGGCCGTCATCGCGAGCGGATTGCCGGACAGCGTTCCTGCCTGGTAGACGGGGCCTGACGGCGCCATCAGATCCATGACGTCGGCGCGACCGCCATACGCGCCCACCGGCAGGCCGCCACCGATGATCTTGCCGAGGCACGTGAGGTCAGGCTTCACGCCGAACAGCTGCTGTGCGCCCCCCGCCGCAGCCCGAAAGCCCGAGATCACTTCGTCGAAAACCAGCAGGCTCTGCCCGCGCGAACAGATTGTTCGCAGCCCCTCCAGGAAGCCGTCACGCGGCGGCACGACTCCCATGTTTCCGGCGATGGGTTCGACGATGATCGCCGCGATCTGGTCGCGGTGCTGTTCGAAGAGTCGCTCGACCGAACCGAGATCGTTGTAGCGCGCGAGCAGCGTGTCGCACGCGGCGCTCGCGGGCACGCCCGGGCTCGTGGGCACCCCGAGCGTCATCGCACCGGACCCGGCCTTCACCAGGAACGCATCGGCATGGCCGTGATAGCAGCCTTCGAACTTGACGATCTTGTCGCGCTTCGTGAACGCGCGCGCGACCCGCGCCGCGCTCATGGTCGCCTCGGTCCCGGAGCTGACGAACCGGAGGCGTTCGATCGACGGCATCAGCATCGAGACGTGCCGCGCGAGCCGCGTCTCCAGCTGTGTCGGCGCGCCGAAGCTGGTGCCTTTCGCGGCCGCCGACGCCAGCGCCCTGATGAGGCCTTTCGGGGCATGCCCGTGAATCAACGGCCCCCAGGACATCACGTAATCGATGTAGGTGTGGCCGTCGGCGTCCTCGATGTGGGCTCCGCGGCCCCGTTCGATGAACAACGGCGTCGCGCCCACCGACTTGAAGGCGCGAACCGGGCTGTCGACGCCACCCGGGAGGATCCGGGAGGCCGCGGCGAAGAGCTTTTCCGAGGACCGATAGCGGGACCGTTTCGTCCTGAGCATCCTCAGGACGTTAGCACAGGCTGAAGAGCGTCAAATCCCAAGCTCCAAGCTCCAACTTCCAACGCACTCCCATTGGTTGATTGGTTTGGGATTTTGCTTGGGATTCGGAGGTTGGGAGTGCGTTGGGATTTGGGATTTGGAGCTTGGGATTTGATGGGGATGGCTCCCGAGCGCTCAAAACGTCAACGACATCCCGATATCGATCTTCCGCATCCCCTGCACGTTGGTCGGCTCGCGGAAGAACGGCGATGTCATCGTCCCGCTGTAGCCGCTGTAGTTCGCGTGATTGGTGATGTTCTGCGCCTGCAGGAACAGCTGCAGCCGGTAGCGGTTCGCGGGCTGGTTGACAGTCTGAACCGTCGGTGCGCCGCCGGCACCGCCACCAATGACGGCGATTCCAGGCGGCAGGTTCGAGATGTTCCGGCCGAACGAGAACACGTAACCGAAGAACGGGTTGAAGCTCCACTGCGTTTCGCCGCGTTCCGTATTACGGCCGACGCCTGACGGCCGGTCGTTGAACACGAAGTCGCCGTTGTCGTCGCGGCCGGTGCGGATCGTGTACGGCGTTGCGGTGTTCGCGTTGACGCTCAGCCCGATCAACAGGTTCTTCACGATCTGATTGTTGAGTGACGCGTTGAACCGGTGACGCACGTCGGTGGCGGCTGGTCCCCATTCCGCCGCGAGCGGCCCGCCCGCCGGAATGCTGAAGGGACCATCGGCGTTGTTGTCGAAGTAGCCCAGTGTGTAGTTCACGAACAGCGTCGTCCGCTTCCAGTTGATCCGTGGCGCGCTGGGAGGCAAGGGAAGGAGCGCCCCCGGGCTCACGGTCAGGGCGGTCTGCAGCTGATGCTGACGCGACTTCGCATCGGAAACGACCTCGATCACGTTGCCAAAGGCCGGATCGGGGCGGACGCCCTCCACCGGCGCGTTGAGGTTGTTGCCTCGATACTGATCGATGCCGCGCAGGTAGGCATACACCGCGCTGATCTGGGTCTTGTACTTCGGCAGGCGCTGATCGATTCCGGCGCTCAGCCGGGTCGTGCGCGGCAGCTCCAGGCCGTCGCTGAGCACGTACCTACTCACTGGCAGCGTGACGCCGATGTCCTCGAGCGGGGGAAGGTTCGGATACGGCGGTTCGGCGATGTCGAGCTCCCGCTGACGGAAGCCGTCCACGCGCAGCGTCTGCTCGTAGGTGTTTCCCTGCAGCCAGTCGTAGAAGATGCCCCAGCTCGAACGCAACACCGTCGTCCCCGACTTGGACGGTGCCCAGGTGAAGCCGACGCGCGGCATCAGGCTGCCATAGTCCGCCACGTGGGTCTGCGCCTCGTAGCGTCCGCCGGCGCTGACCGTGAAATTGCGCCGGATCTTGATGTCGTCCTGCACGTAGACCGCCGCCTGCACTGTCTCATAGCGAATCCTCGGGTCGCCGACACGGCGGGTGTAGCTGCGCGGCCGGCCCGCGTAGTACGCATCCAGGCTCTCGAACGTGTAGGTGCCGAGATAGTTCGTGGTGTCGTCCGCCCGGACGTTGCCGGCATCCAGGAGGAGGCCGGTCCGCAGGGAATGCCTACCGCGTACGTAGTCGAGGTCCGTGCCCAGGTTGAAGCCGAACAATCGCTGCCCTCCGGCGACCTGGGCGCCACCTTCGGTGAACGCATCGTTTACACGCACCGTGGGCAGTTCGAACGCGGAGCGCGACTCGGAATCCGACCACCGGACCATGATCCGCGATCGCGTAAAGGCGCGCCGGCCGAGCGGCCCGATGTGCTGCGCCCGGAAATTGTGAAATCGGGTCTCCGTCGCGTACGCCCGCTCTTCGACGTCGTAGTCGCCGACCCCCAGGTTCTCGGTGTCGGACAGGTTGGTGCTGTAGCCGAAGCGCAGCGTGTGGTCGAGCGTCAGCGCGTAGTCGAGCTGCGCATTCACGTTCAAGTTGTCCTGCGGCCTCCGCAGCGGCAGCGGCTCCGACCGGGTGCCGTTGGCGTCGACGATGTAGATGTTCGGCGTTTCGTACGACGTGGCGCCGAACGCGAAGATGCTGAACGAGCTCTTTTCCGGAATCAGCGTGCCGTTCAGGCCGAAGTAGAAATTGCGCTGCAGCTCGGGGCCCTTGGTCGGCGTGAACGGACTGCGGCCGCTCAACGACCCATCGCGGAATCGGGCCCCGGCGTTGTAGCGAATCGGGCCGAGCCCCGGCTGCGTGATGATTTCGATGGACGTACCGCCCGCGGCGTGGTTCTCTGCCGCGAACTGATCGCGCGAGATGCGAATCGAGCGGATCTGCGCCTTTGGCGGCAGCGTGCTGCCTTCGAAGCTGTCGACCTTGAACACGGCGCCAGGGCCGGCCATCTCCTCGAGCTGCGCCCGTAAGATCACCGGGTCGTCGGACAGCGCTTCGATCTGATCGCGCGTCAGCTGTGTCCCAAATGACGTGCCGCGCGGGTCGACCGCCGCCTCCTGGCGGTCGCGCGCGACGGTGACACTGTCCTTCAGCCCCGCCACCGTCAGCAGCGCGACCTGCTTGTTGTTGCCAGGCCGCACGGCGACGTTGGCCAGCAGGCGCGGGTCGAACCCGGGGAACTGCGCCTCGATCGTGTAGCGCCCGGGGACCAGGTTCGGCAGCGTCGCAATACCCTCGTTGGAGGTCGTCACCACTGCCGGCCCAGCGGCCTTCGTCACGTCGTCGGTCCCGGTGACGGTAACCGTTGCACCTCCAATCACCGCTCCTGTCTGATCGACAACGGTGACGGCGAGGGTTGCCGTGCGCGTCTGGGACCAGGCCGGCCGCACGGCTGACAGAATTGCAAGCGCTACGACGAACGCTGCGCGCAGAGTGGGACGCGACCGGACGGTCGCGACGCCGTATTGAAACATCGTTGAAAGCTCCGGGCAAAGATGGACGGTCGCGGCGGACTGCACTTGCACAATCGGATCCGCCGGTTGTCCGCACATTTGACGAACGATGTTCAGTTTTTGTTTACGTTGTGCGAGTGCAAACGCGTGTAGCAGCGTGCTTAGTCGTGCTTCTGGGGCGAACGGGTACGCCGAGCCGTTCGCTTGTGGGACGATTGCGTTCGCGCACGAACACACCTCACGGGGAATGACTTTGTCAGATCGGTTCGGGGTTCGGGGGTTCCAGGTTCCGGGTTCGGTTCCGGGTTCCGGGTGCGGTTCAAGGGTTCAAGGTTCGGGGTCCAGTTGAAAGTTCTGCGGTGGGGATTGATCTCCGGTTGGGGAGTTGACGTGCCCACCCCGAACAATCAACCCGAAACCCGTGAACCAGGAACGAACTCTGAACCCGGAACCGAACCCGGAACCTGGAACCCCTGAACCCGGAACCGATCTGACAAAGTCGATCTAGTGTTTTGCTGGATTCCGATCGGCGTCCGTCATCGTCAGGGCGGTCAGCGCGGCAAGGTAGCAAGCAGTGCCCGTCCAGAATGCCGCCGAGATCCCCGCGCCAATCGCGATCACCACGGCCAGCACCGACGCGCAGACCGACGCAGCGCCGTTGACGCCCCAGAACCACGGGGCCAGCAGCGGCGCCCGGCGCAGTGCGAGCCGCATTCCGAGCGGAAAGGCCATCCCCATCAAGAAGCCGAGCGGAAAGAGAAGCGCGATCGACAATGCAATCCTGATCGGTGTGGAGGACGCTTCGAAACGGTGGGTCACCAGCGGTGTCAGGAGCCCGAACCCGGCCAGCACTGCGATCGTCAGCATCAGCCGCCGGCGGGCGGCGCCCTCCGGTCCGGTCAGCCGCGCCGTGGACAGGCTGCCGAGGCCGCTCGAGACCAGCAGCGAGAAGAGCACCACCGAAAGGCTGTAGGACGGATGGCCAAGGAAGATCGTGAGTCGCTGCAATTGCGAGATCTCGATCAGCATGAATCCAAGGCCGATCGCCGCGAAGTAGGCCAGGTATGGTGCGGCACCTTCGAGGCCGGTGCCGCGACCGGTGCGCATCAGCGGCACGACGATGCAGGCGGTCGTCATCAGGACCACGGTCGTGAGCAGCACGCCCAGCACCCCGACCGCTTTCATGTTGAACGACACGATGCCCTGATCCTGCCAGCGGTGGACGTCGAACACGTCGCGCAGCCGGAGCATGTGAAAGAAGAAAGGGCTGTCGTCGGTCGGCGCGCTGATGTCGAGAGGGTAGGAGGCGAGCAGCGCTGGCAGACGATCCCCGCTGGCGATCGCCGCGAAAGTGTCGTCGACGGACGTCCGCGGGCTCTGGACGATGTCGAACTTCAATCGCGCCGCAACGGCCTCGAGCGTGTCGAGATCAGCGGACGTGAGCGGATCCCGCGAGACGAGGATAGTACCGATGCCGTCCGGGGCCCCCGCCGTCGCGGGTGGAGACGCACGCACGATGGCGAAGTGATCCCGCGGCCGGGCGATCCCGAGTCGTTGTAACGCCGCCACCGCCAGCACGGCGCTCCGATAGACCTCGCCGGGCCGATCGGCGTAGTACCAGCGCGAGACCGACAGCACGCCCCGTGGCGACAGGCGCTCGAGGAACCGTGTCCAGGCCTCGAGGGTGTAGAGCGAGTTCTCGGTGAGCACGAAGGCGCCGCTGGCCGTCGCCGCCCACGTGTCGATCAGCGAGATCTGAATGATGTCGACGCGCGCCTGCATCCGTGCCAGGTAACTGCGGGCTTCATCGTTGACGAACCGGACGCGTGGATTGCGATCGAGATGCCCGGTGAAGTCGCCGAACCGGCCGTTCACCAGCTCCAGGATGCTGGGATTGATTTCGACGCCGGTGACCTGGCGCTGATTGAAGACCAGCGCGGACAGGATATCGCGTCCGCCGCCGGCGCCGACGACCACGACATCGGACGATGGACGCAGGTAGTGGACAACGTTGGTCACGTCGTATTTCAGGTGCTCGACGGTCGCCGTGTTGCCGTCGAACGCGGTCAGCTCCGTTCCGGCGTACGAGTCGATGTCGAGGTGCAGCTCGCGCGCGGTCAGCGCCGGCGGCAGAGTAGCGCTGAAGCCCCAGCCGGACGGCTTGATCTCACGCGCCGGATCGCCGATGACGCGAATGCGCGAAAACGGGTTCCACCGTTCGACGATAGGGCGGGGCTCGTATCGGCCTTTGACCCAGACCAGCCGCAGCCAGGCCGAGTCGTGCCGGACGGCGTAGGTGTGGACGACGGCGAAGGCAGCGAGGGTGAGGGTTACGAGAAGGCAGAGGCGGCGAAGGAGTCTTCCTTCCGGCTGAAGCCGGAAGCCACCCGAGGATATCGTGACTGGGTGGCTTCCGGCTCTAGCCGGAAGGAATAACAGCCCCCCCAATCCCGCCACGGCCGCCGTTGCCACGATCCCCGTCGGAGCATCCGTCACCCGTAGCAGCGGCCCGAGCAGCGCACACCCCACTGCCGCGCCCGCCAGGTCGGCCGCGTAGAGTGAGCTGACCTGCTGCGGAAACCGCGTGAGCGCCAGCGCCACCACGATGCCGCTGAAGGTGAAGGGGACCGACAGGACCGCATAGGTCACGACCACGGTGGCCACACCCGTGAGCGAGAGTTCCGGCCGGAATGGAAGCCACAAGTGCGCGAGGAAGCTCGCGACGATCGTGATCGCGAAGCCGAGCGACGCCTGCGCCAGCCGCTCCTGCAGGCGATCCGGCGTGAACACCGCGGGCCGTCCGTAGATCAGCAGCGCGCCCACCGCCATCCCGAACATCGTCACGGAGATCGCGACGAACGCGAAGTGGTAGTACATCGTGACGCTGAAGATCCGGGTCAGCAGGAGCTGATAGGTGAGCGTCGCGAGTGTGATCAGGAACAGGCCGGTGAAGGTGCCGCGACCGGCTGACGACTCAGACGTCAACGCGCCCTTTCCCCTCCACCACGGTGACGTATCGATCGATCGGCACGTCGGTGAGGCGCTCGACCCGGCCGCTCGGCTGCGGCCATTTGATCTCGACCCAGTTGACCTTCGTCGCGGTCCCGAGGCCGAGCACTTCACGCAGGTCGTGCGACGACAGATAGCTGCCGCCCGACGACTTGTAGCGGGAGCGCTGAACGTCCCCATACGACCAGGTGATGGTCGCGCCAATTGCGTCGCGATTGCAGGAGGTCCCCTGGAGCTTGAGGCCGACCCAGTGGTTGCCCTCGCCGGCGTTGTTCTTGAGCAGGACCGGCGCCTCGCCGTTATTCCCGATCAGCACGTCGAGACGGCCGTCGTTGTTGTAGTCGCCGACCGCGAGACCGCGGGCCGGATACATCTTCTGAAAGGCCGGGCCGGCCTCCGCGGTGACATTCGAGAGCTTCTTGCCGTCGTTGTGGAACAGGACGAGTGGTTCCTTGTAGCGGACCTGCTGTGAATAGCTCTCGATCATGTCGTCGGGATGGCCGTTGGCGAGGATCAGATCGACGCTGCCGTCGTTGTCGTAGTCGAAGAACTTCAGTCCCCACCCGCTGAGGAGCCGGGTGGCCTGGGCGACGCCATGAAAGTTCGCGACGTCGGAGAAGAACTCGTTGCCGTCGTTGCGGTAGAGCGAGAACATCTCCTGGTCGACGTTGGCGACGAACAGATCCTGCCGGCCGTCGGCGTTCAGGTCGGCCGCATCCACGCCCATGCCCGAACGGGGCGTTCCGTTGGCGCTGAAGCCGACTTCCGCGGCGAGCCCGATCTCGTCCCACTTGCCCTTGCCGCGGTTCGCGAAGAGGAAGTTCTGCACGGTGTCGTTGGCGACGAAGAGATCCGGCAGCCCGTCGTTGTTGATGTCGGTCGCCACCACGCCCAGGGCCTTGCCCATGGCGCGGGCGATAGGCGTGCCTTCGCTGACTTCCTTGAAGCTGCCGTCGCCGTTGTTGTGAAAGAGCAGGCTGGGCGTCGGCTTGAATACGCGCGGGATGCAGTAGAAGCGTTTCCCGAGCTTGTTGTCGCCGCAGAAGACGTCGCTTTTCGGCGAGAATTGCACGAAGCTGCAGAGGAACAGATCGAGCTTGCCGTCGTTGTCGTAGTCGAACCACACCGCGCTGGTGGTCCACCCCGGCGCAGCCAGGCCGGCCTTGTCGGTGACGTCGGTGAAGGTGCCGTTGCCGTTGTTGTGATACAGGCTGCAGCGTCCGTACGCGGTCACCAGGATGTCCTGGTAACCGTCGTTGTCGTAGTCGGCGATGGCGCACCCCATGCCGAATTCCTTGCCGCCGGCGACTCCCGCCTTGTCGGCCACATCGGTGAATGTGCCGTTCCGGTTGTTCTTGTAGAGAGCGTTCTTCAGCGGCGCCGCCGGGCTGTAGAAGTCGGTAGTCCCGCTGTTGACCATGAAGATGTCGAGCCAGCCGTCGTTGTCGAAGTCAAAGAACGCGACCCCCGGGCCCATGGTCTCCGGGAGATAGCGGTTCGGGGACATCGCGTTGTCGTGCTTCCACGTGATACCGCTCGCCGATGAGCCGATGTCCTCGAACAGGGGCGAAGCCGCAACCGCCGGCAGCGCCAGCGACGGCACACGAGCGAATGACGACAACCCGGCGAGACCCAGGAGCTGGACGAAATCGCGGCGGGACCGGGAAGATTTGAAAGGGAAGCCACGCATCAGGAAGAGGTGAGGCTTAGGATACTAAATGCCGGGCCGCATCACCGAGTGCAGATGTGGCTGCCGAGCACCAGATAGTCGAGCTCCGTTTTCAGGAAACAGCTCACCGCATCGTCCGGCGAACAGACGATGGGCTCACCCTTGACGTTGAAGGAGGTATTCAGGAGTACAGGCAGCCCGGTGAGCGCCCTGAACTCGTCCAGTAGGCGCCAGAATCCCGGGTTGTGCTCACGGGAGACGGTCTGAATGCGGGCCGTGCCGTCGACATGGGTCGCCGCCGGGATATCGGCCTTCCTGTCGTCCCGAACCCGGCACACGAACGTCATGTAGGGCGATGCGCCTTTGAAGTGAAAGTAGTCCTCGACGTGTTCCACCTGCACGGAAGGCGCAAAGGGACGATATGGTTCCCGGAACTTGATCTTGCGGTTGATCGCGTTCTTGACGTCCGCCCGCCGCGGATCCGCAAGGATGCTGCGGTTGCCGAGCGCTCGTGGTCCCCATTCCATCCGGCCCTGAAACCAGCCAATCACGGCTCCTTCCGACAGGAGCTTCGCCGTCTCCCCCGCGACATCTTCTGCGCGCCGTGAGCGGAGTCCGCCGCGGGCGATCGCCTGCCGCATCTCCGGCTCGGAGTATTCAGGTCCCCAGTAGGCATGCTCCATCACGAAACGGCGCGGATGTCCGAGGACCTCGTGCCAGATGTAGAACGGAATCCCAAGCGAACATCCGGCGTCACTGGCTGCGGGTTGAACCCAGACGTCGTCGAAAATCTGTTGCTCGAGGAGCCGGCCGTTTGCGACCGCGTTCAACGCCACCCCGCCCGCCATGCAGAGGCGTTGCTCACCGGTCTGCCGTCTGCACCACGTCGCGATCCCGAGCATCCTGTTCTCGAGAACGGCCTGACCGCTGGCGGCGATGTCCTTGAAAGGGTCTGCTTCGACGCGCTCCTCATCCGGGCAGGGAGGCCCAAAGGTGTCCACGAATCGCCGGGAGTAGCAGTCATGCGCGCCAACGTGGAACGCGAACCACGAGTTGTCGTTCTTCAAGCGGCCGTTCTCGAAGCGGACCATCTCTGCAAACGTCTCCGTGAATTTCGGGCGGCCGTAGGCAGCCAGCCCCATGACCTTGTATTCGTCGACGTTGGCGCGGTAGCCGAGGAACTGGGTCAACGCGGCATAGAAGATCCCGAGCGAATCCGGCAGGTAGAAGCGCCGAACCGGCATGATCCGATTCGCAGTGCCACGAGCGATCAGCGTGGTGCAGTCTTCGCCGCACAGATCGACCGTGAGAATGGCCGCGGATTCGTACGGAGACGGGAAGAATGCGCTGGCGGCGTGCGCGAGATGGTGGTCGATGAAGTAGAAGCGGCCACGAAATCCCATCCGCCACAGCCTGACGGGAACGGCGAGATGCTGAATCAAGGTCGCGACCGACCCGCGCCACCGTTTGCCGCCGCGGAAGGTCTGCAGGGACGCCGGAAAATAGCGAGCGAGCCACCAGAGCCGCCTGAGCAGTCCCTTCCACGGCTGCCAGTAAAACCCCGCGTACGACACGTCCCGCATCGAGATGCCGGCCTCGCGCAGGCAGTACGCGATCGCCTGTGCCGGAAAACGGTTGTCGTGCTTCCGACGCGTGAAGCGCTCTTCCTCTGCGGCCGCGACGAGGACGCCGTCCCTGACGATAGCCGCGGAGCTCTCGTGGATGTTGCAGGTAATCCCGAGAAGGTAGACGGCTTGCCCGTTTGTCACCGGCGATCTGTTCCCGGCTGTGCCCTCAGCCGTTGCAGCTCGCTTTCGACGAGCGCCCGCTGCGGATGATTCGGCATCAGGCGGAGGACCTCTTCGAACTCCGCGATCGCGCCTGCACGATCGCTGGCATAGGTATCGAGGATCTGGGCGCGAATCAGGTGCGCATGGGCGTAGGACGGCATCATTGCGATGGCGCGGTCGATCTTCTCGAGCGCCTTCTGCGAGCCGGCATCGGCTTCGCGGATGAGCTCATTGGCTTCCGCGATCTTGCCCTGCTCGTGCAGTGCGGGGGCTCTCGCACCCGTTCGCCTTGCGCGTTCCCATAACGCGGAACCCCAGTTCGTCAGGGCGGCGAAGTTCCCGGGCCACGCCTGCACCGCCCGTTCGTAGAGCACGATCGCCTCCTCGAACCGGCCGTGAAGCGAGTAGATCATCGCGAGACCTTCGATCGCCGGCGAGTACGAGGGATAGATGTTCAGGGCGGTCTCGAAGTGCGATTGGGCTCCAGAGTAGAGTTGTTCGGCATCGGCCGTTCGCCCGGCTTCGGCAAGGTTCTCGGCCTGCGCCATGAGGATCCGGCCGTATTCCGACTGAACCCGGGCACTGCGGGGCGCGGCCTGCATCGCGGCCGACCAGAGCGTGACTTCGTTGTTCCAGTCGCGATTCCGGGTCAGCGTCCGCACCGCGCCGAGGACGATCAGGATTGCGATCGCGCCTGCCACGAGCCGGCGGCGAGCCATTGCGCTGCCGGCCAGGCGCTCCAGGCCCACTCCTGCGGCCATGAGGGCGCCGGCGCTCGGCAGGTACATCAGGCGCTCGGCACAAATCGTCCCGATGGTGATGAGGAAGTTGCTCACGATCGAGAACGTCAGCGCGAGGAAGGCCAGGCCGAACGCGGCGATACGATTGCGGCGCCACAACAGGGCCACGGCGACGAGGCAGACCGCAACCAGCGCCACACCGCCGAGGCATCGGCCGTCGAGCGTGCTCGTCACGAGCGGAATCTGGTTGTAAGAGTAGTCGGGCGAGAGCCGCGCGGGCCAGACCAGCAGGCGCGCGTACTCGACAACCACGGCAAACGCGGTCATGACCGACTCGACGGCAGTTGCGCCCATTCGCCCTCCGAATGGGTCCTCCGTGATCGGCACCAGAGGGTTGTCGAGCGGAGCGATCGCGCTCTCCGAAATGGTGATGCTGCCGAGCACGGCGCGGCGCACGAGGAGATAGGCCACGGCGACGCCTGCCAGCGGCAGATAGTCAGTGACAATCCTAGCCTGCCTCGCCGTAGCCGGCTTTCGCGACGCCGCAAGGGCGAAGGCTGGTGAGCGCGGCCCGACGGGCTGCCCTTCGATGCCCTTTGCCGGGAACAGCGCATCCATCACCGGCAGGATCAGGATGAGCGTCATTGCGCTTTCCTTCGACAGCAGCGCACCCGCGAAGCAGACGAGCGTGCCGGCACGATAAGCGAGGCTGGTCCTGGCACCGGGCGCCAGCCGATGGAGGTGCATTGCGAGCAGGAAGAAGACGGCCGCAAGCAGCTCCGGGCGCCCTGAGATCCCGGCGACCGCCTCGGTGTGAACGGGGTGAACCGCGAACGCGATCCCGGCGGCGCCGGCAACGAACAGCGATCCTCCGATTGCCCGCACCAACGCAAAGAGCAGAAGCGACACTCCCGCGTGCAAGGCGATGTTCACGACCGTGTAGCCGCCGGGCGACAGGCCGTTTATCGCGTAGTTGACGGCGTACGAGACCAGCACCAGTGGCCGGTAGAGCGCCTGTGGGCCCGCGACGTCCCAATAGGATGTCGCGAACAGGTTGGGAACGTTGGCGAGCGATCGAATACGCAGGTTGTCGCGGATGAGGCGCGCGTCGTCGAGCACGAAGTCGTTCCCGACCGCGTTGACGTAACAGAGGACGGCCGACACTCCGACCGCGAGCGCCCAATAGAATGCCGCGTTGGAGCGCCGCACATCGAGGTTCTCCTGCGACGCCGCGCCCCGGGTCGTGTTCGCGGAACCGCGGCGATGCTTGCCGTGCCTGGATGGCCGGGAGTTCACCGTCACGGTGGACCGCCCGGGGCTGGACCGCTGACCGCACGAGCGACGTCGGTATCGGTGAGCCGGTAGATCAGGATGGAATAGCCAATCATGGCGTCTGGTCGCCGATTCCGGAGAAACGCTACCAGCCGCCCGGTTCTGAGTTGATCGAACTGCTTGAACAAGTCGTGCCAGTACTGTTCACCCGTCTGCCGCAGCAGTGCGGACCAGGTCTGCTCGTTCTCAGATGCCCGGGCGAAGGCGACCAGGTTCTTGAGCGCCGCCTGGTAGTTGCTTTCGTCCTCGGCCTTGTAGAACGAGGGGCCAATGACGTCGAGCACGGTGGCGCTGATGCAGTAGACGCCGCCGCCGAGCGGATCGGGGGGCTGCGGCGGACGACGATCGATGAACCCTGCGAGCGGGATGGCTTTGATCCTGTAGTAATCGGGCCGGGCCGTTCCGAAGTACGACAGGTAGACATTGCCGGCGCCTGGCTGCTGCAGGCCTTCTCGATCGAGCCACTGCTTCAAAGCGGGCAAATCCTGGCCCCAATCGAGCGAGCTGTCGGCCAGGTGTTTGTAGGCTTCCGATGGTCCTCCAGCCAGTTGATTGAAGTACGCGAGGTAGTCCGGCCGGATACTGATCGACTCCGCAACGTGCCACGCCAGCGCGGCCAGTGTTGCGGTCGCCATCACCCTTCGCGGTCCGCGGCCCGCGGTCCGCGATCTGGAAACCGGACTGCGGGCTGCGGACTGCGGACTGCGTGCTCCGCCGGAGTGCTGTTTGCGACCGCGTTGTGCGCCTTGCGGCTCTACGCTCTGTGCCCGCCCGAACCGAGGCTGTAGCCAGAACCCGGCGCCTCCAGCCAGGATGATCAATGCCGGATAGATCGGCAGCAGATGCCGATGACCGATATTGAGATTGCTGGTGAGCGCGAAGATCCCGTAGACGCCGATCAGCGCCAGCAATGGTGTTCCCGCGTACAGACTGGCCTTCGCTCTCTCCGTCGTGGTCTGGCCTGGCTCGAGAGTTCTCCATCGACGGACGAGCGCCGCCAGGCCGAGCAGGCCCACGATCATTGCGGGGATCGTGGTCTTCACCGCGAACGCGTAAGGGAAGTACCACCACCACCCCGTGGTACTGAACTCTCCGTTGAGGAATGCCGCGCGCTGCGACGCGAACTGCACGGTCAGCGCCGATCCGTACAGATAAGCCTCTGGCAGCAGGTGGAGTCGTTGCGCCATCGACAGCAGCCAGCCCGTCGCACCTGGCTGTTCCGCGATTTGCCCGAGAAACGCATCTTTGCCGGTCGTTGCAGCGGCGAACGCCGAATACCGGAAGCCGAAGGATGTCCAGAGTAGCGTCCACGTGGCCAGTCCGACAACGACGGCAGCGCCGAAGAGCACGGCGAGCTGGCGCGAACGACTCGCGTATTCGACGAAACGGCCACGGAACCCGACCGCGAGCGGTGGGCCATCGATCAGCCGCACTATGGTCATGAGAATCGCGACAACGACGAGGATCGGCGCGGACAGCTTGGAGAGGAACGCGCCGGCGAGAAGAACGGCTGCACCCAGGACCGTGGCTGCCGTGATCCGGTGCAGCGCGCTCCAGATGGCGGCTACCGCGGCGGAGAAGAACAACGCCGCGGCCATGTCCGACGTGACCAGCGGTCCGTGCGCCAGGAACGTCGGAGAGAACACGAACAGCAGCAGACTGACCCAGGCGCCTGACGGCGATATCAGTCGTCTGGTCCACGCGTAGATCAGCGCGCCAAGCGCTACGCCCAGCAGCGCCATCACCGCCCGGCTGCGCCGGATCAACGTGTCGGCATCGTTGCCGCTGGAGTAAAGGAACTGATCACCGATGGCGTAGACATTGGACGATATCCACGCCGGCTGATCGAGTCGCGGAAATGGCACCCCACCGAGCGCGGCCGGCAGCGCCCCGAGGCGCTGCGGCAAATTGCCGTTCTCGGGATGAAGCCGGTAGTCGTTGAAGGCCCAATAGGTATACCCGGCCGTGAGGTGGGCCATCTCGTCGAACGTCATGCTCTTCTGCGCTGCCGCAGAAACAGCCAGCACGTAATAAACGGCCAGCAGACTCGCAACGGCCGCCATTCTCCGCAGCCATTGCGCGCGCTCGTTCGACGCTCGTGTCATTCCGGCGTCCGGTCCTCGCGTGATGGATGTCCGCCGCGTTCGGACCCCTCCGGGACGCGACGGCGGACGATGAACAACGGACGCGCCTTCACTTCATCGTAGATTCGCGCGAGATACTCGCCCAGCAGGCCGATTGACACCAGCTGCACGCCGCCCATGAACAGCACGAGCGTGACCAGGGTCGTGAAACCCATCTGGGCCTCTTCGACGCCGGCCAGCCGCCGGACGACGAACCGTGCCGCCAGCGCGAATCCCAGAACGCAGATCACGCTGCCGGCGAGAACCATCAGCCGCAGCGGCTTGTAGGAGAAACTGAAGATGCCGTTCAGTGCGTAATGGAGCAGCCGTCCGAAGCTCTGTTTCGGCCGGCCTGAGGCTCGCGCCCCGCGATCGTAAGAGACCACGCGCTGTTCGAACCCGACCCAGGAACGCAGGCCCGGCAGGAAGCGGTTTCTCTCGCCCAGTTGGTTCAGCTCGTCGAGCGCCTTACGATCGAGCAGTCCGAAGACGCCGACATGCGCCGGAATCGGAAAGTCGGCGAGCCAGCCGAAGACCCGGTGAAAAAGCATCAGCAGCCATCGCCGGGGGCCTCGTTCCTGGCGGGACCGCCGCTGCGCCTGGACCACCTCGGCGCCCGCGCGCCAGGATGCGATCATCTCGGGAATGAGCTCCGGAGGATCCTGGAGGTCGCCATCCATGACCACGGTCGCATCCGCCGCAGACGCGGCGAGGCCCGCGGCAATCGCCGCCTGCTGACCAAAGTTTCGCGACAGATCGATCACGCCGAAGCGCCGATCGCGGGCGTGATGATCGAGCATCATCTCCAGCGATCCGTCGGTGCTGCCATCGTTGACGTAGACGACCTGCGTGTCGATGTCCCGCAGCCCGTCCAGCACCGGCCGCAAGCGCGTGAACAGCTGCTCGAGACCCGCGCTCTCGTTATAGATCGGGATGACGATGGCCAGCGTTGGCGTGCTGGAACCCGTTGAACGGTGGCTGGAGCGACTGCTGCTCTCGATGAGCTCGCGAGGCGCGGCCATTGGAGGGAGTATATTTCAGTTACCAGTCACCAGTTTCCAGTTGCCAGTTCTCGTGCTCGAAACTTGCAACCGGCGACTACTGGCAACTGGGAACTGGCAACTGGGAACTTTCCCCTGCTAGCATCGCCCCATGCCCATCGTCAGGCGGCCGCCGCGCCGCGGAGAGTGGCGCACAGCTGTCTGGCTGGTCGTGGCAGTTTGTGCCGCCGCAGCCGTTGCCGGTTCGGGACAGTCGTCGATACCCCAGACGGCCGATCTCGAGCGTCAGGCGCGCGCCACCTGCGGGTCGTGCCACGCGTATCCGGCGCCCGACATCCTTCCGCGTGACAACTGGCGCGACGAGTTCGTCCGGATGATGTTCATCCGCGAAGGGCGGCTGCCGCCGATCGGCCCGCCGGGTCTCGCGAATCGCAACGTGCAACTCCCACCCGACATGGAGCAGGTCCTGCCGTTCTACGTCAGCGGCGCGCCGGAGCGGCTGTCCGTACCCGAGCCCTGGCCAGATCCTGCGGCAGCGTCATCTCTCACGTTCACGCGTCGCGCGCTCTCGGTTCCCGGAATGCCCGGTACCCCCGCGGTCTCGCACATCAAGTTGATCGACCTCGACGGAGACGGGAAGCTTGATCTGCTTGGCACGGACATGCGCCAGGGACTGATCTTCACCGGGACTCCGGGCCTGGCCACCGCCGCACTGGCTGAAATTGCCAGCATCCCGCACCCGGCGCACGTTACCGTCGCCGACGTCGACAAGGACGGCGTGCAGGATCTGCTCGTCGCCGAGATGGGCGAGTTTTTTCCCGCCGATCACGCCAAAGGGGCGGTCATCTGGATGCGCGGGCTGGCGAAGGGGAAGTTCGCCGCGTTCTGGCTCGACGGCTGGCCCCGGGTTGCGAGCGTCGACGCCGCGGATTTCAACGGCGACGGCAAGCCCGATCTTGCGGTTGCCGCATTCGGCTGGCGCAAGACCGGGAGCGTCGCAATTCTCGAGAACCGCACCGTCAATCCCTCGCAGCCCTCCTTTACGACTCACACGATCGACAAACGTGCCGGCAGCATCCAGCTGGTGCCGGTCGATCTCAACCGCGACGGCAGGATGGACTTCGTCACGCTGCTCGCCCAGGAGCACGAGACCGTCCTCGCCTACATCAACAATGGCAACGGCGAGTTCTCGTTCGAGCAGAAGGTGATCTACGCCGCCCCGCATCCGAACTGGGGATCGTCAGGCTTCGAGCTCGTCGATCTCGACAAGGACGGCGACGTCGACGTCCTGCTCACGCACGGCGACACCTTCGACGACGGGATCGTGAAGCCGTATCACGGCATCCAGTGGCTCGAGAACAAGGGCGGCTTTCCGTTTGTCGAGCACACGCTGGCCCAGATGCCAGGCGTCCATCGCGCCCAGGCGGCCGACTTGGACGGCGACGGCGACCTCGACATCGTCGCTACGGCGTTACTCGCGGGCGGATCCGACGTCGATGAGAAGACGCTCCCGGCGCTGGCGTGGCTCGAGCAGACGAAGCCAGGTGTCTTTACGCGCCATACGATCGAGATGGGCTTTCCCCGTCACGCCACGCTCGATCTCGGCGACATCGATGGCGATGGAGATGTCGACATCGTGGTCGGCAACTTTTCGGTCGGCCCGGCGGTCAAGTCGTGGATGGACGTATGGCTGAACGGCCGGAAATAGACGGACCTTGATCTAGTCAACGAGCGTGAAGAAAGCCGTCCGTGATAGCTGCTGGTGACCCGTCTGTACTGCAAGCCTCAGCTCGTAAGTTCCCACCGGCAGCCCGGCAATCGACAGCTTGCCAATGTGCTGGACCCGCGCTCCCGTGGAGGAGGACAGCGCAACTGGCGCTTCGGCGAGAGGGTGACCGTTGCGCAAGAGCTGGGCAGTGATTCTCGCATCCGTGACGCTGCCGTACAAGGTGAAGTAGAACGGCAGTTCCGTGACGGCGGCCTTGCTCACCGCTTCACCGAGGTTCGGGTAGAGCAACATGCGGCCAACGAAGAGCGGCGGCCGCACAGATGGCTCGGTCTGGGGCGCGTCGGACGTCTCCTCGATGCGATTGACCAGGACGAGGCTGCTCATCGCCGTGTCACGACCATCGACAGCCGGGACGTTGAGCGTCGTGACCCGGGCGCTGCCGCGTTTCGCACCCGCGTCGAACACGACTGACTCGATCGTGTAGACACCCGGCTCGAGATCGACCTCCCGGTAGAAAATGATGTCTCCCTGACGCGCCGCTTCGACGTCACGCGCGTCACCGGACAGCTGGTAACGCTGGCTCAGCTTCTGAACCTCCTGGCCGCTGCCGTTTCGCACCCGCACGACGATTGCGGCCTGGCTCGAGTAGGTCGACTTGCGCTCGTCGACGGCGAAATGGAGCGCGTCGGTCCGGACATGCACCAGGAGCGGCGTCAGGCCGCGACGAGCGGGGTCGGGGAAGCAGAAGCTGCCGGCGTGGACAGGGAACGCGTTGGGCAGCCGTCCGCCGTCGAGCATCGCGAGAGCTGGAGCCTCGAAGCTGGCCGTGTCCGACGCGGCTGTTGATCGGATCGCGCGATACCCGCGCCTGGCGAACACCTGCGTGGACGGCCGCTGCACCTTCACGCGGATAGCGCGGAACTTGCCGTCGAATGTCGTATTCCGGGGAGAGTAGGTCAGCAGGTAGTGAAACTGATTGTCTTCGTCGATGCGCTTGAACGCGGCAGACAGATCGTTCGAGTCCTCGACCAGGAAGCCGCCGGTGTCGGTAGCGAGCCTCGCGAGGCCCGTCCGTGAGTCGAGGTTCAGCGTATCCTCGACTCTCTCGAACGCCATCGTCAGCGGCTGGTTGGTTCGGTCGGACCCGGATGAAAGCTGGCTGAAACGATCCTCGACGAACCCGTCCATCTCCTTCTTCAGGGTCGTCGCCGACGTCTTCGTGCGCAGCCCGTGGGCGTCGATGGCGTAAGCGGTGACGTTCGCACGATTGGCCGCGTCGATGACAGCGTCGAGGCGCGCGGCAAGAGCCGGCGAGACCGGCAGTCCCTCCGAGAAGAACACGATCGTCTTGCGTCCCGGCAGCAGCGACAGTGATTCGACGACGCCGAGCAGGGCACCCGAGGTGCCATAGCCGCGATGATCGCGATCGAGGTTCTCGAACGAGCGCAGCATGTTGAGCTCGGTCTGCACCAGCTGGAGTTCGGACTCTCGCGCACCGATTTCGCTCGAGTTGCGAGCGAGGGCGGCGCCGCTGATGCCGCCGGCCGCCGAGGTTGCAGTTGCGTTCTGGGTGGCGAGCTCGCGGCGTCGGGTCTGCAGCTCCTCCGCGCGTTCCCCCTTGCCCTCTTCGGAGGCGGTTCCCGAGGGCGTGACCCTCGCGACTGCGCTGCGAATCACCGTTCGGTCGGTGGTATAGGGTTGAATGACGCGAAAACCGGGATCCGTCGCGAAGACCCCGACCCGCACCTCGGCGTTGCCGGTCATCGGGACGTAGTCGAGCGTGGCGCGCTGGGCCAGCCGCAACGACTCGCTGGAGAGGTGATCGAAAACGAGCGCCACGGTGGTGTCGTCAGCCGTTGGCGGGTTGGTAGCGCTGTCCGGCATCGGCCGGGAGGTCATCACCGACGTAGTCGATCCTCCCGGCTTCCACGCGACCCCGACTCCGATCCCGCCGCCGCGCGACACGCGGGTGAACGTATCGACCTTCTGATTGACCCCGTCCTCGTAGATCTCGAAATCCTCGGAAGTGAGATCCATGACGGGGCGGCCCCGCCGATCGCGAACGACGACGTCAATGAGGATAGCGGTCGCCGCCGATGTATAAGCCTGATCGGCCCTGGCGGGTGTGGGCGACTGGGACCGCACCGTGGCTGTGCCCGAACCGACGAGCAGAAGCGCTGCGACGATGGCGGCACGGCGGATCGGCATAAGTTCAAACAGCTATCAGTTCCCAGTTCCCAGTTTTCGGTTTTCAGTTTCCAGCTCCGGCTCACTCCACGATTCTCAGCATTGTCGAACGGGCGATCTGCTGATCCCCTTGCTTCGCGATCGCTCGCAGCTCGTAGGTGCCTGGCGACAGTTGATCGAGGGGCAGCCGTCCCAGCTGCTGGATGCGTCCGTTCGCGTCGGCGGGTGGAACCGGCATCGGCAGCTGCGCGACCGGTTTGCCGTTCTGGAGCAGCTCGATGACGACGTTCGGCCCGCTTCCTTCCTTGCCCGGATACATTGCGAAGTAGAACGTCGCCTCTTTCGACGCCTTGCTGACCGGATCGCCGAGGTTGGGTGACAGCGCGACACCGTTCACGAGCAGAGGATTGTCGGCCCGCCGATCCTTCTCCGGAACGTTCTCGCCCCGTCTCACAAGTACCAAGCTGCTCATGCGGAGCTTGTTGTCCTCGGTACGCGGCACTTCGACGGTGGCAAAACGAACGCTCGATTTTCCGGACGGCGCGTCGTGGACCACGGTTTCCATCGAGTAGACGCCGGCCGGCAGCTCGGACTCACGATAGAAGACGACCTCACCCTGTTTGGCGCGATCGATCTGCGCGATGTCCCCGCGAATCTGGTAATGCTCGCTCACCTTCCGGGCCACCTGCTTGTTGCCGTCCAGGAACCGGACCAGCACCGTGAAGTCGGACGTGTAGGTCTTGCCGTCCTTGTCTGGTTGGAAGGTCAGCGGCTCTGTTTTGACTTCGACCACGACCGGGACCAGGCCTGGACGACCCCGCTCGGGGAAGAGCAGCGCGCCTGCACGTACGGGAAACGCATTGGGCACCGGTTTCTGTTCGAGGGCGCCAAGCGCCGGCGTTTCCCACTCGTTGACAGGAGATGTGCCCGGGTTGCGAACGGCGAAATAGCCCTTCCGTGCCGCGATCGTCAGCCCGGAGCGCTTCACCTTGACCTGAATCGCCCGGAACTTGCCGTCGAATGCGGTGTTGATCGGCGTGTAGCCGACCATGTAGTAGTTGTGCAGATCGCTGTCGACCCGTTCGAATGCCGGCTTGAGGTTGTTGGTGTTGTTGAACGCCTGGCCGCCGGTCTCGAGCGCCAGCTGCCTGAGCAACGTCGTGGGATCGCGGAGCGCGTTCTCGTTGGCTTCGAGAATTCCCCTCGTGTACGAGCCGCCTCCGCCGTCTGCCGAGTAGCCGCCTTCGCTGGCACCGCCAGCCCCGACGACCAGGTCGCGGACCTTCTGCTGCTCGCTCTGGGCGCGGAGGCCGGCAGCGTCGATCGTATAGATGCTCACATTTGCGCGATTCGCTGCGTCCATCACGCCCGAGAACAGCCGCGCGACATCGGTTGGGATCTCCAATCCCTCGGAGAAGAGCACGACGCTCTTCCTGCCGGGGACGCGGCCGAGCGTCCTGACGATGGCGATCAGCGCGTCGGTCGCGATGTAGCCCGACTGGTTGCGCTCCATCGCCTGAAAGCCAGACACCATGCTGGCTTCCATCTGCGCCAGCTTGGCGTCGCCGGCAGCAGTGCCGACATTGCCGCTGTTTCCGGCGCCCGCCGCGGCCGTGGCGTTGTTGGCGGCGGCGCTGGCCGACGACGCGGCATTCTCGGCATTGGTGCGCTGCTGCTGCATTTCCGGTGCATTGAATCCGGCGCTGCCGCCCGTCGCCATGCGATTCAGCGCCTGGCGGACAGCATAGCCGTTGCGCGTGAAAGGAACGAGCGGCACCAGGGAGAGGTCGATCCCGAAGATGCCGACGAAGTTCGACATCTCTTCCTTCTGTCCGAGATAGGTCTGCGCCGACTCCACCGCGCGCTTCCGGCCCTCGGGGCTGAGGCCGTGAAAGACAATCGCCGTGACTCCAGGACCCGGAACGATCGCCGGCGTCGACGCGGACGCCGCGGCAGTGCCGGCCGGTGCTGCCGGTGCGGCAGCCGGAGCCCGTGTCCCACTCCCCAGCAGCCCTTCGAGAATCGGCGTGAACGAGCCAATCGTCTGCGGCACGCCGTCTTCGAGGACCTCGAAGTCGGCCTGGGTCAGATCCTTGACCGGCTGACCGCGGCGATCGCGCACCACCACGTCGACAAGCACCGCGGTGACGCCTTCTTTCAGCGTGCCGACGGCCCTTTGGGGCTCTTGCGCGCCCGGCAACGCCAGCATCACCGCGACGACCAGCGCCGTCAAAGCTGAAAGACGCGCGCGCGAATGTCTCATGATCAGTTCCTTCTTGCTGCTCAGGACGCCGGCGAACCCGCGAACCCGCGAGCCCGCGATTACTTCTCTATGTGTCCGCCCACCGACTGCGCCCCGCTGCGCTGTGTTCTGGCGAGCCGGTCGAGCCGTGTGAATTCCTCGCGCTCGCGGGCGGCGTCGTCGAGCCGTCCCGCGCGCTGATACGCGCGCGCAATCGTGAAATGAAGCCCGGGACTGTCCGGTGCCATCTTCAGTCCGGCCTGGAGCTCGCGGATGGCGCCCTCGGCATCACCGGAATCGAGCAGCGCCTGGCCGAGCGCCTTGCGGGCCGAGAACGAGTTCGGGGCCGCCGCAACTGCTTTTTTCGCGATCGGCAGCGCCGTGCCCGCATCGCCCTGCTTCAGATACTCGAACGCCATCTGCATCAGCGACCACGGATGATCGGGCTGGATCTCGAGCTCCCGCTTGAACTCGTCGATCGCCTTCTCGCCCTTTTCCTGGAGCAGGAAGACACCGAAGGCGTAGTGGGCGTTCGGCGTCTCCGGGTAGCGTGACGCGAGTTGCTCGAAGGCGCGTTCCGCCGCCGCCGTGTTGCGCGTTGCCATCATGTAGCTGGCGCGGCCGGCCATCAGGATCATCTCGCGGCGATCGGGAGGGGTCTCGGTGGGCAGCATGGGCATGCGGAGAGTCGCGATCCCCATCGCCTCGATGACCCGAGGATTGTCGTTCCCTTCGCCCGCGAACTCGCCGAGGGTCTCCAGCGCCTGCTCGAACTGTTCGATCCGGTTCATCAGGATGGCCGCGTGGTACCGGGCGACTCCTCCCAGATCGGGCACGTCGCCGATACCGTGGATGCGCGACTGCAGCAGGTGCTGAAGCGACCGGTCGTATTCCTTGAGCCCGAACTCGCAGAGGCCGAGAAACGCGTAGGCGGCGCCGTTCGTCGGGGCCAGGCTGGTGACCTTGCGGAAAGCTTCCTTGCAGTGCGGGAAGTCATCCTGCGTGTAATACCCCGTGCCCAGATACCAGTAGCCTTCGACGTAGTCAGGCTTGACCTTGACCATTTTGGCGTAGAGCGCGATCGCCTCATCCCATCGCTCGGCCTGGCGTGCGTCGGTCGCCGCTTTCAGAAGTTGATCGAATTCGGGCGATGAAGCAGCGGCCTGCGGCTTGGCTGATGGTTTTGCGGTCGTCGTCGGTTGCCCTGCCGGTGGTTTTCGCGGACCGGCGGTCTGCGCGGAGAGTTGGACGGCGCATAAGAGGCACGCGGCTGCGAGTGGGAGCGTGCGCCTCATTTCCCGCCCTTCTGCTTCGCCGCCGCCTCGGCGTTGAGCCGATCGACAATCGTCCGTTCGCGATCGGCGTCGTCCTTGCGCTTGAGCCGGTTGTAGGCCGTCGCCAGCTGGACGTGGACTTCGACCGCGTCGGGCGCTTCCCTGGCAACTGATTCGAGCAGCGCCACGGCCTCCTCGTTCTGGCCCATTTGCAGCCGCAGGCTTCCGAGCAGCCGGCGCGCCGCCAGGTCGGTCGGGCGGATGAGCGTCGCGCGCTCGAGATACGTGGAGGCCTCCGCAAATCGTTGTGCGGACTTCCGCAGGTTGCCGAGTTGCAGGTTGGCGTCGAAGTCGTTGGGGTTGAATTCGAGCTCACGGCGGTAGGCGCGTTCCGCGGCGTCTGGCTCGCCGAGCAGCATCAGGGTGCGTCCGTAGGCGGAGTTCGCGGTCGGCAGCTTCGGATTCAGCTTCAGCGCCGTCTCGAGCGCGGTCTTCGCGGCACGATAGTCATGCTGGCCGAAGTGGGCAGTACCGAGCAGGAGATGGGCCTCGGCGGATTCCCCTGCTCCGAACACGCGATTCACGTACTCCTGCCCGCCGACCACGTCGTCCATGCGGAGCAGTGCGGTTCCGACCAGGTATGCGAAAGCGAGATCGCCGCCGAACATCTGCTCGCGGGGTCTCAGCAGCGAGACGAGTTCCTTTTCCTGACCCGTCTGCAGGTAGCAGTCCCCGAGCACGAGGTACGCATTCTTCGCCTCGGGATCGGAGGAAATGACCCGCTTGAGGTGCGGAATCGCTTCGTTTGGACGCGCGGACTTGTAGTACGCCAGCGCGAGGTTCAACCGCACGGCGTTGTTGAGCGCGTCAGCCTGGAGCGCCGCCTCGTACTGCTTGATCGCGTCGTCGAACTGGCCTAGCCGCACGTAGGCGGCGCCGAGATTCGACAAGGCATCCGGGCGGGTCGGTGCGATCGCGAGGGCCGCTTTGTAGGCGTCGATCGCTCCCAGGATGTCGCCGGCCTGGTGCAGTTCCAGTCCGCGGGCGAACAGGCGGTCGGCGTCCTGCGCGCTCTGGGCCTGCGCGAAGGCCGATGCTGCCTGGAGCAGCAGTGCAAGTGTGAAGGCGGGTAGGCGCCGCATGAATTGGGCCGGCGGACGCCGGCTGAAGGTCATATTCTACCGCCCGTTGCGCACTGGCCGCGGTCCGCGGTCCGCAATCCGCGGGCCGCAAAAAAAAGGGAGAGCTGTTGAGCTCTCCCCTCCAGTTCTGTCGTTCTTCGATCGGACCGCGGACTGCGGGCAGCGGGCCGCGGACTAGAAGTAGTACTTCAGGACGAACTCAATGACGCGGTGACCGCGCTTGAGGTTGATCTTCCCGAAGTTTGCGAGGGTCTGCGGCGTGTAGTCGAAGCCCTTCGTCACGTCGCAGGCATTGGTGGTGCCGCCGGCGCCGTTCGGCACGTTGGGCACCACGACGCGGCAGGTGGTGTCGAGCGTGAGATTGATGTCGCCGCCGATGATCGTGTTGGCGAACGCCTGATTGAACACGTTGAAGAACCCGACGCGGAACTGCACTTTCTGATCGCCCTTGATCTCGAAGTTCTTGAACAGGGTGATGTCGCTGTTGGTTCTCGTCGGCGTCCGTATGTTGTAGGGCGGCACCAGGTCGCCGTTGTTCGGATACGTGGGCACGGAGATGCAGTTGATGTCGAGTACCTTCTCGCCGACATCCTTGCCGCCGAGCTGCGGATCGCAGGTATACGCCGGCGCGAGGCCGTTGCCGCCGCTGTTACTCGGTCCGACGACGTCCGCCGTGCCGAAGTAGGCCGCCGACGTCGCGCCAGCGGCGGCGGCGCCGCTGAAGCTCAGTCTCCACGGGATGCCGCTGGCCAGTGATGAAATGCCGGACAGCTGCCAACCATTCAGGAGCCCGCGCCCGAACGTGTTGTTCATGGAGCCTCTTGCGCCGTCGGGCAGGAACGCATTCCAGGACACGTTCAGGATGTGCGACCGATCCTCTCCCAGGACCCCGCGCGTCCGATCCGGATCGTACGGGTCGATGAGCGAATACTCGCCGCCGAGGGTCCCCTCGGAGCGCCCCAGCGTGTAGGCCACGAAGTACTGCAGGCGCCGCCCGGTCTGCCGGCTGAGCGTAACTTGCATCGAGTCGTACTGCGAGTTGCCACGGAAGTCGTAGAGCGTCATCGCGTTCAGCGCGTTGAACTGGCGGAACCTCGAGAGGTTCGTGCTCTCGGTGGCGAACGCATAACGGTTCACCGGGTTCGACAGGTCGATGCCGTTGACGGTGCCCGAGTTGAGCACGCCGTACGGCATGACGTTGCCGTTGCTGCGGCTGACCAGTTGGCTGTTGCGCGTACCGACGTAGCTCACCTCGGCGACCTGGTTCCACACGATGCGCTTCGCGTAGGACACGCTGAAGCTGTGCGTCTTCGGGAACTTGAACGAATCCGGTGTCAGCGAGTTGAGGCCGAGGCTGCCGATCCGGTTGGCGAGCGTTGCCTCGCGAATCGTGTCGTAGGTGAGGCCGAGGCCATTCCCGTAGTTGCCGCCGGCCCAGAAGTCAGTGCCGACCTGATAGGCGTTCGGCGCCAGCCGGAGCGTGTTGTCGTATTCGACGTTCCCCATGTTGCGGTTGTAGAAGATGCCGTAACCGCCACGGAGGACGTTGTTGCCCTCGCCGTCGATGTCCCAGGCTGCGTTGACGCGCGGCAGCGCGAACGGGTCGCGGTTGCCGAGGATTCCTTCCGGGGCGCACCCGGTCTCGACGTAGCACACGCCGTTGATCCGCTGGAACGTTCCGGGATCCAGGAACGATCCCTTGTTGGGATCGTAGAGGCTGGGCGTAAAGTAGCCGCCCAGTGAGTGGAGCTCGACGTTGTTCGTCCAGTAGCCGAACCGCACGCCGTACTCGAGCGTGAGGTTCGAACGCACCTTCCAGCTGTCCTGGGCGAAGGCGTCGATGTTCCAGTAGCGGAACTCGCCGAAGGGAGCTCCCGGTGCCGGGTTGCCGTTCCGTGACGTGCCCTGCGTGAAGGAGCCGACCCGGCCGACCAGCATGTCGGCGCCCGAGTTGCCGGTGCCTTCGTTGTTGTCGACGCCGAACCACAGCTGGCCGGCCTCGAGGTTCTGGAAGTTCTGCTGCTTCTGGCCGCGCTCGATCGCAATGCCGAACTTCATGCCGTGCGCGCCCTTCAATTTGGTGAGCTTGTCGCTGAACTGCAGCGCATCGTTGTGCGCGTACATGTCGTTGGCCTTCGCCCAGAGGTTGCCAACCTGGCCGCTGCTGCCCCAGCCGTGGAGCAGGTCGGTCGGCAGGTACGGACTCGACTGCGCGGGCGTGAAGATCCCGCGGAAGTTGATCCCGCCGGCGCCCTGATTCAGAAGGCTGGGATCCTGGAAGTGGTTGTCCAGGGTCAGCCGGCTCCAGCTGACGAGCACTTCGTTGGTCATCGACGGGCTCAGGACCGACACGACGTTGCCGGCCACCGATCGCCCACGGTTCTCGCCGATGTTATTGGTCGGTAGCGCCACAACGTCCTCCGGCGCCCACCACACGCCCCGCGGGCTCTCGGCCGTCTCGCCCTCGCGCGCGATCCGGACGTACGCCTTGGTGCTGTTGCTGATGTTCCAGTCGAAGCGCGACTTGAAGTCGAACCGGTTGTTCGGCTCCAGCTCGCTGTAGACATAGTTATAGAGGTTGGCCGGATCGCTGTAATTCGGCAGCGGGTAAAGGTTGGCGAAGTAGCGCCCCGTGGCCGTGACATACGGCGCCAGGTTGTTGTTCGGTGCCGGGTCTCCCGCACCCGGGGCTCCCTTCGGGATGCGGAGCTGCGCGATGCTGTTCAGGTTCGATCCGCGGTTGGCCAGCAGCTCGCTGTAGTCGCCATTGCGCATCGCCTGGCTGAACGTGCGCGTGAAGTGCGAGCCCGAGTCCACCTTCTGCCGCTGCGCTTCATACGCGACGAAGAAGAACAGCCGATCCCGGTTCTTGGTGTAGCTGTCGCCGAACACGATCGGGCCGCCGACATTGCCTCCGGGATACTGGTACGTGCTCTTGGGCTTCTGGGTGCCGGCGATGCTGTTCGATCGGTCATTGGCTGCGAACTTGTAATCGCGCCAGTAGTCATAGACCGAGCCGTGGAACGTCGAGCTCCCGGACTTGGTGACACCGCTGACGTTCATACCGCCGGTGCCGTATTCGGCTGCGAAGTTCGAGCTCTGGATCTTCACTTCCTGAACCATGTCGTTGTTCAGGGAGACGATGACCCCGTTGTTGCTGCCGATGTCGATCAGCGAAGAGCCGTCGAGCGACACGGTGTTGCTCGAGGAGCGGATGCCGTTGACGGTGTAGCCCTGCGTGTTGTTGCCGCCGGAGCCGAAGCCCACCGACTCACCCTGGTTGAACTCGGTGACGACGCCGGGAAGGATGCGCATCAGCTCGAGCGCGCTGCGCCCGATGACCGACAGGTTGTCGATCTGCTTCGCGGTGAGCACGCCTTCGCGTGCGCCCGTTTCCGTCTGAATCACTTCGAGCTGGCTCGTGACCGTGACCGTCTCGGTCTGCTGGCCGATTTCGAGCCGCACGTCGATGCCGCGATTGTCGTTCGGGCTCAGCGACAGAGCCTTCTGTTCGTAAGTCTTGAACCCCGACAGCTCGACCTTCAGGTCGTAGTTGCCCGGGAACAAGCCAGCGAACAGGTACTGGCCACGATCGTCGCTGACCGTCGTGCTGACTGCTTTCGTCCCGGTGTTGGTCGCGGTGACCGTCGCCCCGGGGAGGACGCCGCCAGTCGGATCCTGGACCGTGCCGCGGATGGTCGCGGTCGTCGAACCCTGTCCAAATGCAGTGGTACTCGCGAGCAACAGTGTGCAGGCCGCCATGCCCAGCCACACTGCCGCGCGACGAGAGGTGTGCCGTACTCGCCCGTAGAGTCGAACAGCACCGTCGGTCATGCGTTATCCCCCAAACGGATTACAAACAGCGGAAAGAGGTTAGTACAAACACACTACTTTCGCGACGACGAAGCGTAGGCTTTGTAACGAAGTTCGTCAATTACCCGTGGGGGGGGGTGGGGATATGTCGAAAGATATACTCGCAGCCCGCGGTCCGCAGCCCGCCGCCCCGCAGTCCGGCCTCGGGACCGACCCGATACCCGGTTCTGATCCCCGAACCCGGACCGCGGACGGCGGACCGCGGACTGCGAGATCGTTACATTTCGAGCTGCACGATCCCGTGCTGCAGAGCCCGCGTCACCGCCTCCGTTCGGTCCGCGACCCCCAGCTTCCCGAGAATGCTGCTGACGTGAAGCTTGACCGTCCCCTCGGTGATGTCGAGGGTGCCCGCGATCTCACGGTTGCGCCGGCCCGCCACTAGAAGCCGCAGCACCTCGAGCTCCCGCGACGACAGTTGTGACCTCGTGACCCGCTCCGCCAGCCGCGCGGCCACTTCGGCCGGAATGTGCCGTTGACCTTTGGCCGCTTTCCGGATCGCCCGCATCAGCTCGTCGCGCTGTACTGACTTCACCAGGTAGGCCATCGCGCCAGCCTGGAGCGCGCCGTAGATCTCCTCGTCACAGACGTACGTAGAAATGATCACGATGCGGGCGTCAGGGAACTCGCGGCGAATCGCCTGCAGGGTCTCCGTCCCGCTGATATCAGGCAGCCGCAGGTCCATCAGCGTGACGTCGGGCCGGTGCGTCCGGTACAGCGCGCGCGCTTCCTGGCCGTTCGACGCTTCGGCGCAGACTTCGACGTCGGGCTCGAGCGCCATGATGCTGGCGAGCCCCATCCTCACCAGGTAGTGATCGTCCACCAACATCAATTTCAGCTTGTCCGCCATGACGCACCAAGAGCTCCGGCTGCCGGAGCGGGTCCTGCCTGTTTTTGGGGTGTGGGAATTCTCACGGTCAGCTGCGTGCCCGCACCTGGCGCGCCGCGAAGCTGGAGGATGCCCCCGAGCTTGCCCACGCGCTCGCGGATCCCGAGGAGACCGAAGTGGCCCGCGGGAACGTCGTCGGCCGCATGAGAAATCCCGCAGCCGTCGTCTTTGACGGTCAGTTCGACATGCTCCGGGTCGAACCGGAGCACCACGTCGATATGCGTAGCGCCCGAATGTTTCAGCGCATTGGTGAGCGCCTCGAGCCCGATTCTCAGCAGGTGGTGCTCGTGAAACGCGTCGAGATACCGTGGACCGCCTTCGACAGTCACCCGGGCGTTGACGCCGGCCGATCGGACCCGCTCCTCGGTGAGTTCCGTGAGCGCGCCGGCAAGGTCGCGGCTTTCGAGCGCCTGTGCCCGGAGATCCATCACCGACCTCCGCGCCTCTTCCTGGCTGTAATGCAGCATCCGCCGGGCCACGTCGAGCGACTGTTGCGCGCGGTCGGGCGACGCCGCCAGGCTGCCGCCGACCGCTTCGAGCTGCAGCGCGATCCCGGCCAGGCCCTGCTCGAGCGTATCGTGAAGCTCACGGGCCACCCGGCTGCGCTCGGTCAGCACCGCCTGATATTGCTGGCGCCGGCGCTTTGCCGCCGTCCTCATCCACACTGCCGTGGCGAAGGCGCCGAGCGTGAGGATCCCGATCATCACCGCGGTATGCCGCATCGTCCACCACCGCGCTGCGGCGATCACTTTCACGTCCCCGGCCGATCGCAGAAACAGCCGGAATGACGGTGAAGGTCCCCACTGATAGGCGTACACGCCGGTGACGTCGACCACGGTCCCGGCGCGGAGCGTCTCCAGCGCCCCGGCCGCCGGACCCGCTTCGAGGCTGGCGGGAAAGACGCTCTCGCCAATCTGCAGCACCAGGATGCGTTCCTGCGGCGTCCGCAGCACGCTGAGGAAGTTCGCCCGCATCTTCACGAGCGACGCGTCGTAGTCCGGTGTCAGCACGTTGGCGTCGGTGACGACGGTCGCCGGTGGCTGTGCGTCCGTGCCGGCGACCTTGAAGACCGCGTTGGTGAGGATCGGCTTCCCCGGTGTGACCGCCGGGAAGCCGGCGATGTCGACCACGGTACCGGGCTCGATGGGTTGTGCCTGTTCAGTCTCGATCCGCGCCCCACCCGTCTCGTCATTCACGTACAGGACGTTGCGGACGTGCCGGAACTTGGCGGTCGAGGTGAAGTCTTTTATCTCGACCGGTTGACCGGCAATGTAGCTGGTGACTACGCCCCGGATCCGGATGCGGCGGTTCACTTCCCCGGCCGCCGAGTAGTTGTAGATACTGCGCACTGTCCGGGTGACGAGCGTGAATGGATCCGGGGGCGGTTCGAGCACGACGATTTCGCGGGCGCGGCCCGCGAACAGTGATACGCCGCGCAGCTGCTCGGTCCGTCCGAACAGCGACCCGATGTTACCGCGCAGCGTCACTCGCGCATCGATGAAGCGCTCCGCGTCGGCATCGTCGAAATCCCAGTAGTACGCGCGCACGACGCCTTCCTCGACCGCTACGTCCATGAACAGCGTGTGAATCTTGGGATCCGTCGGACGCCAGGCCCGCTGGACGACACCGGTGATTTCCACGTAATCGCAGTCGTGGCGGCCGCTCGACATCGATCCGAACGCGATGGTCTTGGGCTGTGGCAGCGTGCTCTGTCCGAGCCGGCGCACGATCGTCGGCTCGAGGTTGGGAGCAAAGCCCCCGCGGACGGTCCGGCCTTCGATTTCGACGAGATCGCCGCGCCGCAGCTCGCTCCACGCCGCGAGCGCGGTCGTGGCTTCGGGGCGGGGCGCAACGACGAACTGCCCGAGCCGGCCGTCGTGGATGATGACGCTGACGTCCGCACCCTCGTCGACATGCGTGACGACACCCCGGACGCGCACCGGATAGCCGCGCGCGCTCTCGTCCTGCGACAGCGCGCGGATTGCCCCGATGGTCGTGAGGGTTGGCAGATTGCGGGAAGGGGCCTGCCCGCGCTCCGCTGCCGCCAGGGGCCGAGCCACGGCCAACAGCGCGAGGACACCGAAGAAGAGGAGGGACCGGCCCCGCACGGAAGGGATACTAGCGCAGAGTCAAGGCAAAAGGCAGAAGGGACAAGGCAAAAAGTGCCCTTCGCCCGGTTCATTTTGCCTTTTGCCTTCTGCCTTTTGCCTTTACAGCGGCAGTCTGAGCACCGCCCGGCACCCGCGCGCGCCGTGGCGGTTTTCCAGCGCCAGGCTGCCCCCATGGGCTTCGGCGATCTGGCGGCTCAAGGCGAGGCCAATCCCGGAGCCCGACGGCTTGGTCGTGAAAAAGGGCACGAACAGGTTGGTCGTGTCGGGCAGGCCCGGTCCTTCGTCTACCACTGATATCTGGATCCCGCCGTCGCTCTGCGCCCAGTCAATCCACACCCGCCCGTTCGTCTCGAGCGTTGCGTCGACGGCGTTTCTGACGATGTTGATCAGCAGCTGCTCGAGTTGATCGGGATCGGCGGTCACTTCCACGTTGCCCGTCCCCTTGACCGTGACCGGCAGGCGATTCTCGAGCTCCGCGATGCGGTGGACGAGCGGAGCGATCGGCACCTCCCGCATCTGCGGCTTCGGGAGGCGTGCGAGCTGCGCGTAGGCACGCAGGAACCGGCCGAGCGATCCCGATCGGGTCTCGATCAGGTTCAGGCCTTCCTGGATCTCGTCGCCGCGAGGCAGGTCCGGCACCCGCGAGAGCATGCGCTTGATGCTGTGCGCGATCGACTTGATCGGCGTGAGCGAGTTGTTGATCTCGTGCGAGAGCACCCGGACGATGCGCTGCCAGGCCTGCTGTTCCTCCTCGCGAAGGGCGCGGCTCAGGTCGGCGAATACGAGGAGCTGGTGCGGCTTGCCATCGCGCCTGAACGTCGTGCGCCGCAGTTCATGGCGGCCGCTGTCAGGACCGAACGGCTTGTCGATGAGACGGGGGGTGTCCCCGGTCAGGTAGTCGGCCAGCCGGAGATCATGCGCGTCTCGCCCGAGCAGGGTCTCAGCCGGCTGCCCGATGAGGCGTGCGGCCGCCGGATTGACGAGGACAACGTGGCCGCTCATGTCGAAGGCGAAGACCGCGACGTCGATGGCTCCCATCACGCTCTGGAGCAGCTTGGTGGACTCGACCGCTTCGGTCCGCTGCCGCTGGAGCGTGTCGCCAAGCGCATTGATCTCCTGCATCACGAGGTCGGCGGCGCTTCCGGGCTGGGTCCCGGTCCCGCGGATGGAATAGTCCCCCTCGCGCAGCGCGCCGAGGAGATTGGCCTGCAGAAAGAGCGCGCGAGTCACCATCTGAAAGGCGACAACGGCGCAGCCTATCCAGATTGCCGCGACGAAGGCCGCCAGGGTCCAGCGGACTTCGAAACTGTATTGCAGCGTCCAGGTGACGTAGGCGAGGGCGAGGGCGGCGGGGAAGCCGCCGGCCAGGGCCAGCCACAACACGTTGCGTTCGAGATTCCGGTGCAGTCCGCGCGCGCGCAGCGTCGGATGCGGCTTACTCACGGACGCCATATTGCTGCAGCCGGCGATACAGCGCGCTCCGGCTCATGCCGAGTTGTTGCGCGGCCTGACGCACGTCGCCGCCGTGGTCCGCCAGCACTTTTTCGATGAATGCGCGCTCCGCTTCCTCGAGCGAGTGCGGGGCTTCCTCGGGCGCGGCGCGGAGGGGTTCAATCGCGAGATCGCGCACCGCGATTGCGGCTGCCGACGGATCCGCCATCAGCACGGCCCGCTCGACGGCATGCGCCAGCTCGCGAACGTTGCCGGGCCAGCTGTGGGCGCGCAGCACCGTCAGCGCAGCGTCGTCGAAGCCGCCGAGCGCCTTCCGATAGCGCGCCGCGTAGTGTTCCAGGAAGTGCCGCGAGAGCGCATCGATGTCGTCGCGGCGCTCCCGGAGCGGCGGCAGGCGAATCACTACCGTGTTCAGGCGGTAGAGCAGGTCTTCACGGAACCGGCCGGCGGAGATCTCGGCGTCGAGGTCCGCGTTGGTCGCCGACAGGATTCGCGCGTTCACGTAGCGCAGCCGCGACGAGCCGACCCGCTGCATCTCGCCGGTCTGCAGCACGCGCAGCAGCTTCGCCTGCAGGCGAATCGGCATGTTGGCAATCTCGTCGAGGAACAGCGTGCCCTCGTCGGCCATTTCGAAGCAGCCGATTCGATCGGCGCGCGCATCGGTGAAGGCGCCCTTGACGTGGCCGAACAGCTCGCTCTCCGCGATGCCCTCCGCGAGCCCGCCGGCGTTCATGGTGACGAGCGCGCGCGAGCGCCGTTCCGACAACGCGTGCACCCAGGCGGCCACGACTTCCTTGCCGGTGCCGTGCTCCCCGGTGATCAGCACGGCCGCGTCCGACGGTGCGATGCGCTCGATGGTCTGACGGATCGCCTGGATACCGCGTGAACTGCCGATGAACGCGGGCACCGAACCGCGCTGAAGCCGGGTGTGCGCCGCCTGCAGCCGCTGATTCCTCCGCAGCGCGCGCCTGAGATCGATCTGCGTCCGCACCGTCATCAGCAGCCGCTCGTCGTCCCAGGGCTTCTCGATGTAATCACGAGCGCCGCGCCGCATCGCCTCGACGGCGCCAGCGACGCTGCTCCAGGCGGTCATCACCAGCACGGGCAGCGCCGGATCGGCCGCGCGGATCCGCTCCATGAGGTCGAGCCCTTCCTGCCCCGACGTCGTGTCACGCGTGTAGTTCAGATCCACGATCGCGAGATCGAAGTCCGCCGCTTCGATTTGCTCCCCCGCCTCCTGCGGCGAGCGGACCTCGACCACCTCGTAGCCCTCGTCGCGGAGGAGCAGCCGGAGCGCGTTGAGAATGTCCGGCTGATCGTCGGCGATCAAGACGCGGATGGGGCTGGTTTCGGGCATCTATTTGATCACTATACGGGCTCGGGTTTGGCAGTGGGGTTGAGAGCTAGGGCTCTGTCAGCATTATTTGGTTTGTTTCGCGGTTGCACACCCCCGCGAAACCGCGTGGGGCCCCACCCCCACGCGCTGCCAGCGCTCGCTGCGCTCGCGCCGCTGGTTAGCAACCCTTAGCCGCTTGGAGCCGCATTTCGTGGTGGCGTGTTCGGACAGAGTGCCAATCCAAGCGGCTAGATGCGAGTAAACAGCGGCGCGAGCGCAGCGAGCGCTGGCAGGCCGCGGGGGTGGGGGCCCCGCGGCACGCGCCGGGGGTGGGGCCCCGGCGCGCAACAAAATAATGCTGATCCAGCCGCGCGCATCACCCCACTGACCGAACAGTCGCGTACCCTGGACTACCAGTCGCGTACGCGCAACCGGACCCGGAATTATCCCGGGGGCTCGCAAAGAATCCCGCTGGTTTTCGAACACCTGACGCACGGTACGCGTCTTGTCTGCAGACTCTCGGCCATGTTCGAGAGCTTCACGGTGCATCGCATGTCTTCGCCGACCGATCCCACACCCGCCCGCGTCCTCGTGGCTGACGACCAGCCGGACGTCCTCGAGGCGCTGCGGTGGTTGCTCACGGGTGAGGGGTACGTGCCGCAGTTCGTGAGCTCCACCGACGCCGTCATGGAGCGTCTCAGGGCCGAGCCGTTCGACCTGTTGTTGATGGACCTCAACTACACGCGGGACACGACCTCCGGGCGGGAAGGGCTCGAGCTCATTTCGCGGGTCCGCAGCCATGATTCGTCGCTGCCGATTGTGGTGATGACCGGGTGGGGCAGCATCGATACCGCGGTCGAAGCGATGCGGCGCGGCGCCCGCAGCTTCGTCCAGAAGCCCTGGGAGGACGTCACGCTGCTCGAGATCCTGCAGCGTGAAATCGCGGACGCGCGGGCGGCCCGGCGCCGCGATCATCGCCAGCAGCGCGAGCTCGAGGACGCCCGGCTGATTCAGCGCGGACTGCTCCCGACCGCGGCACCGCGCGTCGACGGCATCGATTTCGCGGTGACCTGGCAGCCGGCCAACGGCGTCGGTGGCGATTGCTTCGACACGCTCGCGTTCGGCCGCTCGCTGGGCCTCTCGATTGCCGACATCTCCGGCAAGGGCCTTCCTGCCGCACTGCTGATGTCGAACCTCCAGGCGGCAGTGCGCGCGTTCGCGCATGAGTCTGCCGAGCCCTCGTCGGTGTGCGCGAGCGTGAATCGTCTCCTGTGCCGCAACATGGCAAGCGGCCGCTTTGCCACCTTCTGCTATGCCCGCGTCGAGCCCGATGCCAGCCGCATCGTTTATTCAAATGCCGGTCACAACCCGCCGCTGGTTGTCCGCGCCGGCGACGGCACCGCCACGCTCTCGGTCGGGGGCATGGTCCTCGGCATCTTTCCCGAGAACGTCTACGCGCAGGGTGAAATCGCCATCGGTGCCGGAGATCGCGTGGTGTTCTATACCGACGGCATCACGGAGGCCCGCAATGCAGACGGCGACGAATATGGCGAGGAACGGCTGGCGGCCGCTGCGATTGCAGCCCGGGCGCTGCCGGTCGAGGCAATGAAGGAGGCGCTGTTCGCCGACGTCACGGAGTTCAGCCAGGGAAAGTTCGAAGACGACGCGACGTTGATCGTGGTGGGAGTGTGAGAGACACGCTCGCACTCTCATCCTTACCCGCATGCTGATTGATATTCGTTACGCGATCCGTGCGCTCAGAGGAACGCCATCCTTCACCGTCGTGGCGGTGACGACGTTGGCGCTTGGCATCGCGGTCAACACGATCGCGTTCACTCTGCTGAACTCGCTGGCGCTCCGGCCCATGCCGGTCCGGGACGCCAATCGCATCGTACGAATCTATCCGGTCGATTCGAAGGGCCAGCGGGGAAACCTCTTCTCGTTTCCCGATTACCTCGGTCTTCGCGAGCAGAATCGATCACTCGACGGGCTGGTGGCGTACATTCCGGCCGAAATCACGCTCGGACGGGACGGTACGCCTGAGGCGGTGCGGGACGGACTCGCATATGCCGTCTCTACGACGTATTTTCCGATCCTCGGCATACAGCCGGCGCTCGGAAGAACGTTCAACGCTCAGGAGGAAGCCGCACCTGACGCGAAGGTCGCCATCATCAGCTACTCGATGTGGCAGCGCCGGCACCGCGGAAGCGCCGACGTGCTGGGGCAGACGATCACCATCAATGGCAGGCCGTTCGAGATCGTCGGGGTCGGTCCGCAGCGTTTCATGGGGACGGAACCGCTCTCGGCCGACGTCTGGGTGCCGCTCGGAACCGAGCCCATTCTCACCGGCGAAAACCGTCTTCAGGATCGAAGAAACACCTGGCTCCTCGTACTGGGTCGATTGCCGGAGCGCGGTTCGACGTCCTCGGTCGAAAGCGATCTCTCGGTAATCGCTTCGCGGCTCGCGGCCGCGGATCCCGACCCGCGCGGTCCGATCCGCGTGGCGGTGGCCCCCGGCACGTTTTTCACCCTCGACGGGCAGCTGCGCCCGGTGATCGCATTGCTTCTCGGCACCGTCGCGCTGGTGCTGATCATCGCCTGCGCCAACCTGGCCAATCTGTCGCTTGCGCGCGCTCTTTCACGCCGGCGCGACGTCGCCACGCGTCTCGCGCTCGGCGCGTCGAGATGGCAGGTGATCAGGCTCCGGCTGATCGAGAGCCTCATCGTGGCCGCGTGTGGCGGCGCGGCTGGATTGCTGATCTCGGCATGGACGATGCGTCTGCTCACGCCCATCGGACTGTCACTGCTGCCCGAGACCTGGGCTGCGGTCGTTCTGGATCTGAGCCCGGACGTCCGCGTGTTCCTGTACACCACCCTGCTTGCCACGATTGCTGGTCTCGCCTTCGGGCTCGCCCCTGCGATCCAGGCATCGACCCCGGCGGTCGCCTCAGCGCTGCGCGACGATGCGACGATCCTCGGCGAACGGATATCACGGGCGAATCTTCGGAGCGCCCTGGTGGTGCTCCAGATTGCCACCTGCCTGATGCTGCTGGTCGCGGCGGCGCTCGCCGCCCGCAGCCTGCAGCGTACCGAAGCGCTCGATCTCGGATTCCGCGCGAACGGCGTTCTTTACACGACGGTCGACCTTCGGCGGAACGGCTACAGCCGTCCGGACGTGTCGGCCTTCCACGAGCGCATCATCCAGCGAATCGAAAGCATTCCGGGCACCACTTCGATTGCTCTGACCTCACACGTGCCGCTCAGCGATGGCGTTGTCCGCAAGCCGGTTGCTGTCGAGGGCCGGCAGGGTTCCGCGGTGACACTGGTCAACGAGATCTCACCGGGGTACTTCGAGACCCTCGGCATCCCCATCGTCGTGGGGCGAACGTTCACGCGCGAAGAGGAGGCGTCCTCCGCCCCGGTGGCCGTGATCAGTGAAGGCCTGGCGCGGAGATTCTGGGGAATCCCGTCCGAATCCGCGGAACGGCTGCCGCAGGCCGCGAACGCCATCGGCAAGCGGCTGACTGTCAAGGATGGAAGGTTGCCGTGCACCATCGTCGGCGTCGCCCGGGATGCTGCGGACGTGGCGATCTGGCGTGAGAAGGAAATGGCGATCTACGTTCCGATCTCACCGTCAGGAGACCGGAACCTGCATCTCCTCGTTCAGACGTCGGTCCCTGAGCTGATGACGGCGCAGCTGAATCAGACGGCGGCGGAGCTGGACCCGAACGTGCGGTTCATCACGAACCGGCTCGACGACGTGCTGCGGCTCTGGATCCTGCCGTCGAAGATTGCGGCTCTCGCCGCCCTGGTTCTGGCTCTGCTCGCGCTCGCCGTTGCCTCGCTCGGCATCTTCGGCGTGATGACCTGCGCCGTGACCGAACGAACGAGAGAGATTGGCATCCGCCTGGCCCTCGGCGCGACCGCGGGCGAAGTCACCGGAACCATCATGCGCCAGGGCAGCGCGCTGATCGCGGCGGGCACGGCGTTCGGCCTGGTGGGCTCGATCACCACGACGGGAATCGTGACGCGGTGGCTCTCAGGCGCGGCCGCGATCGATCCGTTCGCTCTTGCGACCGCGTCCGTGTTCCTTGGTGCCGTCGCATCTGTCGCGTGCTATTTGCCGGCCCGCCGTGCCGCGCGCGTCGATCCCATGGTCGCGCTTCGCAGCGAGTAGTTCAGTCATGGATACTGTCGCCCAGGATCTTCGCTACGCGCTCCGCAGCCTGTTCCGTCAGCCCTCGTTCGCGCTGACCTCAATCCTCACGCTCGCGCTCGGCATTGGCGCCACCACCGCAATTTTTACGGTCGTGAATGCCGTGGTGTTCAAGCCGCTCGCCGTGGACCGGCCGGATCGACTGGTCGCAGTCGTGAACCACTGGACGAAGGCGACGCGGCCGAGCCTCAACGTGTCGGCCCAGGACGTCGACGACTGGCAGGCTCAGAGCCGCAGCTTTCGCGTGATGGCGCGTTACCAGGGAGGCGAGACCAGCGTCGTCCTCGCCAATACCGCCGACTATGCGACGGTCTACCGCATCTCACCCGGATTCTTCGACGCGCTGGGCGTCCGCGCCGCGACGGGGCGGTTGCTCAACCCGGATGAGGAGCAGCCGGGCGGACCGCTGGCCGTCATCATCTCCGACGGGTTCTGGAAGCAGCGCTTCAACGCCGATGCGTCGGCGATCGGATCCACGATCAGGTTCAGCGATCGCATCTTCACCATCGTCGGCGTGCTTGCGCCCGGATTTCGCTTTCCGCCGCGAGTCGACGTCTTTGCGCCGGCGTGGATCGCGCCGGTGAGGTCCTCGCGGGGCGGCCACAACTATCGCGTCATCGCCAGGCTGAGCGACGGCGTGTCGATCGATCAGGCCAAGGACGAGATCCTGTCGATCGCGCGCGGCCTCGAGCAGCAGTACCCGGACACCAACAAGGACAAGCTCGCGACCGTGGTCCCGCTGAAGGATCTGCTGGTCGGGGACACGAAGCAGACGTTCGACATGCTGATGATCGCATCCGGGGTCGTCCTGCTGATCGCGTGCGCGAACGTGGCCAATCTGCTGCTGGCCCGCTCGTCGGTCCGGGTTCGCGAGATGGTCGTCCGCTCGGCGGTTGGCGCAAGCCGGTGGCGCCTGATCCGCCAGCTGCTCACGGAAAGCGTCGTGCTCGGCATCATTGCCGGGCTCGCCGGTGCCTGGCTGGCTCGCCTCGGTGTGGTGGCGCTCATGGCGCTGGCGCCCGCCGACTTGCCCCGCGTCGAGGAGGTTCACGTCGATCTCGTCGCGCTGCTATTTGCGTTGCTCATCGCGCTCGGCGCGAGCATCGTCTTCGGCCTGATGCCGGCGCTCCAGACCTCGCGGGTGCAGCTCGCAACCGGGCTGCGCGAGGGCGGCAAGGGCACGTCGATTGGCGCCGGCGGAAACTGGGCGCGAAGCGCCTTCGTCGTTGCCGAGATTGCGCTCGCGGTCGCGCTGGTCGCAGGCGCCGGGGTTCTCGCCCGCAGCCTTGCGGCGCTGGCGGCAGTGGATATGGGCTTCAAGCCGGAGCGCCTGCTGGTGCTCACTACGCAGTTTCCGGTGCGGAGCTTCGACGAGGCGCCGCGCGCGACGGCGTTCTACCGCGACGTGCTCGCCGACGTTCGGGCCCTGCCCGGTGTCACCGCCGCTGGTGGCGTGACCAGCATGCCCACGGCCATGCGGTCGAACGGCACCTTCACTATCGACGGATCGACCGCTTTCCTTCCGGCGGGAGCCAAATCGCCGCAGGCGATCTTCAACGTGGTGACGCCTGACTATTTCCGGACGCTGCGAGTCCGGGTCACCCGCGGTCGTGACTTCTCCGACACCGATATCGACAGCGCCCCACTCGTCGCGATCGTGAACGAAGCACTGGTGCGCGCGGTGTTCGGGACCGAGGATCCGATCGGCAGGCGGATCCAGTGCGGCCTGGACAGGCGCGACTTCATGACGATCGTCGGCGTTGTCGCCGACGTGCGGACAACCGGGCCAGCCATTGCACCAGAGCCGGAAATCGTGATGCCGTACGAGCAGCATCCGGGTCCGGCCACGGCGCTGAACCTGATCGTCCGCTCTGATACCGTGCAGCCGCTCGCGCTCGCCGGTGCGATCCGCCGTACGATCACCGGCCGGAACGCCGACGTGCCGGTCAAAGTGGCCACGATGGAAGGACGGCTGGGGACGGCGACGGCCACGCCGCGCTTCCGAACCGTTCTCGTCGTAGCTTTTGCGAGCGTCGCGCTGCTGCTGGCGCTGGCGGGTGTTTACGGCGTGATGGCCTACACGATCAGTCAGCGCATCCCCGAGCTCGGAGTGCGAATCGCACTGGGTGCCACTCCCGCGATCATCATGCGACTGATCGTGGCGCAGGGCGCGAAGCTCGCGGTCATCGGTCTGGCGCTCGGAATAGGTTTCGCGTTGTGGTTCGCCCGTGCGCTGGACGGGATGCTGTTCGGAGTGGCTCCCCGCGATCCGCTGACGCTGATCCTGGTGACGGCCGTGGTCGCACTCGCGGTGTTGCTGGCTACGTTCATCCCCGGGCGTCGCGCGGTGCGGGTCGATCCGGTGATCGCGTTGAGGGCGGAGTAGGTTACAGCGCCCGGGCCGCCTCGCGCGCGTAGTAGGTGATGATGATGTCGGCCCCCGCGCGTTTGATTGACGTGAGCGTTTCCATCATCGCGCGTGGTTCGTCGATCCACCCGTTCCGCGCCGCGGCCTTCAACATCGCGTACTCGCCGCTGACGTGATAGGCGGCTGTCGGTAAGCCGAACTCCGCCTTCACCCGTGCAATCACGTCGAGATACGTCAGCGCCGGCTTGACCATCACGATGTCGGCGCCTTCTTCGATGTCGAGCGCGACTTCGCGCAGCGCCTCTTCGACGTTCCCGGGATCCATCTGGTGGGAGCGCCGATCGCCGAACCCAGGCGCCGATCCCGCGGCGTCGCGAAACGGCCCGTAGAACGCCGAGCAGTATTTGGCCGCGTAGGACATGATCCCGACCCCGGTGTGCCCCGCGGCGTCGAGCGCCTCACGGATGTGGCCGACCCGGCCGTCCATCATGTCCGACGGGGCCACGAAGTCGGCGCCGGCGGCGGCATGGGACAGCGCCGCCCGCGCCAGCTGTTCGACCGTCACGTCGTTGGCGATTTCCTCACCGACGAGGATGCCGCAATGACCATGCGAGGTGTACTCGCACAGGCACACGTCGGTGATGACCAGCAGGTCCGGCACTTCACGCTTGATGGCGCGCACCGCGTTCTGCACCGGTGCGTCCGAATCGAAGGCCGCCGAACCGAACGGATCCTTGGCATCCGGCAGCCCGAACAGCAGCACGCCGGGAACGCCGTCGGCTTTCGCGGCCAGGCACTCACCGACGGCTTCGTCCACCGACATCTGGAAGACGCCGGGCATCGATCCGACTTCGCGGCGCTGACCCTCGCCGCTGCAGACGAACAGCGGATAGATGAACTGATCGGCGGAGAGGCGTGTTTCCCGCACGAGTGCGCGAATCGCTGCGGATTGCCGCAGCCGCCGCGGCCGTCGAGGCAGGTCGAGCCCGGTCTGCTTCGCCACGCCGGGAACAGAAGTGTGCGAAAGCTGCTTGGTGGTCATCAGGATGCCGACAGTGAAACGGGGTTGGCCGCGAAATGGTCGATCAGCGCTTCGACCAGTCCTGGAATGGTGTATTGCGCCGGCACGACCGCGGGATTGAGACCGAGCTGTTGGGCGCTCGCGGCGGTGACCGGCCCGATCGCGGCGACCACGGTCGACGCGAGGAGGTCCCGAGCCTGTTCCGCTCCGAGCATGTCCACGAAATTGCGCACCGTGGACGCGCTGGTGAACGTGACCGCGTCGATCTGACGGTCGAGCAGCATGCGGTAGATGTCCTGCCCGCTTCCCTCGGCCGCTTCGACGGTGCTGTAGGCAGCGACGTCGGCGACATAGGCGCCCCCGGCGCGGAGCTCCTCGGCCAGGACTTCACGGGCGATCTGCGCACGCGGCAGCAGGAATCGTTTCCCGGCGATGGCGCCGTGCTCACGAAGCGCAGGCAGGATCCCTTCGGATCGGTATTCTGCCGGCGTTACATCGGCGCGCAGGCCGTAGCGGACCAGCGCTGCCGTGCTGCTCGGCCCTACCGCGCAGAGGCGAGGTCCCTTGAGCTCCCTGATGTCCCGACGCGACAGGTACCGCTGCATGAACTGATCGACGCCATTGACACTGGTGAAGACAATCCAGTCGAACGACGCAGCCGCGTCACACGCCGCGTCGAGCGCCCCCATGTTCTCCGCCGGCAGGATGCGGATCGCCGGCAGCGACACCACGTCGGCACCGAGCTCCTCCAGTGCACGAATCAGCTCGCCCGCCTGCTCGCGGGCGCGCGTCACGACGATACGGCGGCCGAAGAGAGGACGGGTGTCGAACCAGCGCAGGTGCTGGCGGAAATTCGCGACCGCGCCGACCACCAGCAACGCCGGCCGCCCTTCGATCGCGCGGCGAGTGATATCGGCCAGCGTTCCCTCGATCGTCTGTTGCGCCGCAGTGGTGGCGTCGTACACGAGCACGGCGGCTTCGTCCGGGGCACGCCCGTGCGCCACCAGCGAGCGAGTGATGGCTTCGATCTGCCGCGCCGCCGCGAAGCAGACCAGCGTGCCGCGGATGCCCGCGACATGGTCCCAGGCGATCCGGTTCGGCTCGTCGGTCTCGGACTCGTGGCCGCGGATCAGAATCACGGCGTCGCCAGCATCCGGGTAAGTAATCGGCACGCCCGCGTACGCGGGACCGGCAATCGACAAGGGCACGCCCGGTACGACTTCGAACGGGATGCGGTTCTCGTGCAGGAAGAGCGCTTCCCGCCCGCCGCTGTCGAACACGAACGGATCGCCCCACTTGAGGCGGACGACGATCTTGTCTTCGCGAGCCTTCTCCGCGAGCAGGTAACTGATCGCCTCCTGGTCCAGCGGCCTGGGCGACGCGGCGCCGACGTCGATGCGTTCGGCGTCGGCCGGCGCGGACTGCAGCAACTGCTCCGGCACGCGGTGGTCGTAGACCACGACATCCGCCCGCCCGAGACAGTCGCGACCGCGAACGGTGATCAGTGCGGGATCCCCGGGGCCGGAACCGACGATGTAGACGAAGGGAGGTTTGTGCATTGCTAATACCCGCAGCCCGCAGCCCGCAGCCCGCAGTTCGCAGTCCGGTAGGGATCGCGGATCCGGACCGCGGACTACGGACCGCAGACCGCGATCTTGGTTATTCTCCCTGCCTCACTGCGTTCAAGATCTCCTGTGCGCCTTCCCGCACCAGTTGGGCCGCGACGCGCTCGCCGAGCGTTGCCGCGGCTGACACCGCGCCGTGCGCGTGCGCGCGGATCACGCGCGTGCCGTCGGGGGAACAGACCGCGGCCTGGACGTCCATGTCGCTGCCGTTCACGCTGGCGAGCGCGCCGAGCGGCAGCTGGCAGCCACCGCCCAGTGCAGTCACGACCGTGCGCTCCGCTTCCAGCGCTGCAGCCGCCAGAGCGTCGTGAATCCGGCTGACGGTCTTCCGGCTGTTCCCGTCGTCGGCTCGAATTTCGATCGCCACGATGCCTTGTCCCGGGGCGGGCACGCAGTCGTGCGGAGAGATTGTCGCCGAAATCCGGTCGCCGAAACCGAGCCGCCGGAGGCCTGCCGCCGCCAGGATCAGCGCATCGTACTCGCCTGAGTCGAGCTTGCGGAGCCTGGTGTCGACGTTCCCCCGAATCGGCACGAAGGTCGCCGAGGCGAACCGCGGCCGCAGCTGAGCCGTGCGTCTGATGCTGCTGGTCCCGATCCGGAGATCTGGCCGTGTCGCAAGCGCCGCAGTCACGTCATCTTCAGCGGGACCTGCCGGCAGCACGAACACATCCCGCGGATCCTCCCGGGGCAGGGTCGCGGCGATGGTCAACCCCGCGGGCAGCTCCGCCGGCATGTCCTTCGCACTGTGCACGGCGGCGTCGACCTCGCCGGCGAGCAGGGCATCTTCGATTTCCTTGACGAACAGCCGCTTGGTACCGGCCTCCGACATCGGGGCCGACTGGAGACGATCGCCGGACGTCTTGATGAGGACCAGCTCGGCGTCGAAGCCGAAGGCCTCCAGCCGCGTCGCCACCGCCCGCGCCTGCCAGAGTGCGAGCTGACTGCCGCGCGTGCCGATCCGCAGCGGCTTGTGCATCACTCGCGACGCAGGGGGGCGACCCGTGCCTTCCGCGGCGTTTCCGATCGATCCGGCTGATCGGATTCGAGCTCGAAGAGCCGTTGCAGCGCGTCGGAATAGGACGAGATCAGGCTCTCGTCGCGCACCGACTTCAGCTGCTCGGTCGGCGTCAGCAGCAGCTTCTGCACCAGCAGCTGCGTGATCTCGTCGACCCTGGCCCGTGCCTCGGGCGGTAGTCCCGCAAGCTTCGGCTCGAGCCGCGCCAGCTCCGACTGGCGAATGGTTTCGAAGCGGTCGCGCAACGCCACCACCGTGGGAATGATCTCGCGCGACTGCAGCCAGGTGGTGAATCGCTCGACCTCCTCGTCAACGATCGCGTCCGCGCGTTCGAGCTCGCCCGATCGTCGCGTGAGGTTCTCTTTCACGATGCCCTGGAGGTCGTCGATGTTGTACAGGAACACCTGCTCGAGATCGCCCACGCTTGGTTCGACGTCGCGCGGCAGCGCGATGTCGATGATGAACAGCGGCCGCTGACGGCGTGGCCGCATCACCTCGTGCACGCCCGCGCGGGTCAGCACGGGTTCGACCGCGCCCGTCGCGGTGATTACGATGTCGGCAGTCGCCAGCGCGTCGGTGAGCTCGCTCCACGGCACCGCACGCCCGTCGAGCTGGCGTGCCATCCGTTCGGCGGCGGCGAGGGTGCGGCTGGCGACGGTCATCTGGCGCACCTGCTGGGCCTTGAGGTGGACGCCGGTCAGCTTCGCCATCTCGCCGGCGCCCAGGATCACAACGCTCAAGCCACTGGGGTCGCCGAAAATCTTGCGCGCGAGGGCGATCGCCGCATAGCTCACCGAGACCGCCCCTTCGCTGATGCCGGTCTCGCGGCGCACCCGCTTCCCGACGCCGAACGCCGTGTGAAACAGCCGGTTGATCACTGCCGCGGTGTGGCCGTGATCGCTCGAGGTCGCGTAGGCCGCCTTGACCTGCCCGAGAATCTGCGGCTCGCCGACGACCAGCGAATCGAGGCCGGCGGCGACCCGGAACAGGTGCCGTGCCGCTTCATCTCCGCGCCTCACGTAAAGGTGCTCCGAGAGGCGTGCGAGCGGCAGTTCGTGATACTCCGCGAAGAACCGCGCCACGCCGTCAGGCGCGTCGGGCCCGCCGACCGCATAGACCTCGGCGCGGTTGCAGGTGGACAGCACCACCATCTCCCGGCAGAGGCCGCGGCTCGCGAGCGAGGCGAGCGCGTCGCCAACGCCGTCTCGCGAAAAGTCCACGCATTCGCGCAGCTCCACCGGCGCGGTGCGATGGCTCAAGCCGACGGCAAACAGTCTCGTCGTCAAAAGTTGTGGCTCTTGGTCAGAAAATAGCCGACCGGCACGAAGTTCAACAGCACGATCACGAACCCGAGCGCCGACAGCCAGGCGCCGCGCCGCCCCGTCCAGCCGATCGCCCGGCGAGCGAAGAGCGCAAACGAATACACGGCCCAGCACACCAGCGCAACGAGAATCTTCGGATCTACGGCAGACATCGCCTGGGCCCGCGGATCCGACGATCCTTGAACCTGGGTGGCCCAGATGCCCCCGACGGTGATGCCGATCGTCAGGAAGATCCAGCCGATCGTCAGTGCCCGGCCGTTCATCGCATCGAGAACCTGCAGCGAGGGGAGCCGCGCATAGAAGTATCCAAGATGCTTGGCCTTGATTTCCTTGAACAACAACACGTACGTCACCCCGAGCACCCCCGCCAGCGCAAAGCTCGCGTATGCGAAGAGCATGGCCAGGACGTGGAGCGTGAACAGCGGGCTCTGCAGTACCGCCGGACGCGGGCTGACCCCGGGATCCAGTGCCGGAATGAGGTAAAGCACCGCCAGCAGGGTCGTGACCAGGACCCCCATCGCACGCTCGTCCGTTGTCAGCTCTATATACAGGTACGCCAGTCCCAGCAGCCAGACGAACGCCGACACCGCGGCCGTCGTGCCGACGAGAGGCGCGTGCCCGGCCTGCACGGTCTGCATGCCGATGATGAACGTGTGCGCCAGGACCGCGCCACCGAGGAGCCCGGTCGCAAGCCGCCCGACGCTCCGATCCCGACCTGCAAAGTGCGCCAGATACGCACCGGCGGCGCAGGCGTAGAGGATCAAGGGCAGCAGGTGCATCGGGCTACCGGCGGGCGGTTGGAGCGTAATAACCCTGGCGGGTGCGGCCGATCAGACCGGGGCGATTCACCCTGACCGACAACTTCCTCCAGGCGCCGTTGCGTGCGGTGTTCTTCGAGACGTAGCCGATGGCGTATTGGCTGCTCAGCTCCTGGGCAATGAGCTCGTAGATCTTCGGCAGCTCGGCAACGCTGCCCGGATAGAACGCCCGTCCACCGGTTTCCTGCGAGAGCTGCTTGAGAACGAACTCCGCTTCCTTGAAGTCGCGGCGGCCGCCGTCGTTCTGCTTCAGCCCGATCGCGTAGATTGCGGTCTCCGATCGCTTCGCGAGGTCGAGCACTTCGTCGTACGCGACGAGGCTCGACGTGTCGTCGCCATCGGACAACACGATGATTGCCTCGCGTCGGATTTCGGTATTGACGTTGGTCCGCGCCTTTTTCAGGTCCTTCAGCGAGACGTAGATCGCGTTGTAGAGCGACGTCGATCCATTCACTGTCGCCTGCCGGATCGCCCGCTCGAGCGCGGCGACATCGCTCGTGAAGCCCTGGAGAATCGATACCTGCGAATCGAAGTCGATCACTTCCATCAGATCGCCGGGGCGCATCCGCCGGGCGAAGCCGATCGCGGCTTCCTGCGCCGTCTCGAGCTTGCTTTCCATGCTGGCGCTGGTGTCGAGCAGCACCGCGAGCGCGATTGGCTGCTGGACTTTCGAGAAGAAGGTCGTCGGCTGCTTGACGCCGTCCTCGAAGATCTCGATATCTCCCTCTTCGAGATCCGTCACGAAGTGGCTGCCGTCGGTGACGGTGACGTTGAGCGACACGAGATCGATGCCGCCGCGAAAGGGTGTTTGCGCCGGCGGCGGGGCGGGGGCCTGCGCAGTCAGCGTGGCCAGCAGCCCGGCCGCGCCCAGCAGTCCCGTCAGCCCGATAACGGCGCGCAGAGGCCCCCCCAAAACGTCAGCTCCCGGTCACGCGCGTGCGGGCACGGACGGTGACGTTTGGCCGTGTCGTCGTGACTGTGATCTTCTCCGGTGGAATCAGTTTGTCGGGGCGGCCATAGGTCACGACGTACTGATTCAGGAGCTCGTCGGCCGCCTGCTTGAGTTTGTCGGGAATGCCGGAGTTGGCCAGCACCTGATCGCGACGTCCGCCGGTCCGCAGGGTGCCTTCCGACAGCACCAGCCCTCGCGTCCTCATCTCGTCGTCCAGTGAGCTCGAGGGTGTGCCGATCGCGATCACGTGCAGAGCTGCGCCACTCCTGGCCAGTTCTTTGAGCACGGTGTCGTGGTGGACGTTGCTGTGTTCGACCCCTTCGAAAGTGATGGCCAGGATCACCGGCCGGGTCGCTTCACGCTTTGCGAGCGCCTTGCTGGCGTCGACGATCGCGTCGAGCAGGTAGGCTCCCGAGTTGGTGCGGGGAAAGATGCGCCGCACCTGCTTGTTGAGGACCTCGGTGTCGGTGGTGTACGGCGCGAGCACCGTGGGGCGGTCGCCCACCGTGATCAACCCGATCTCCGCCCGGCCGCGCATGCGTTCGAGGAACGCGGCGAGACCATCGCGCAAATACGAGGTCGCATCGGTCGCTGCGGTGCTGTCGTCGATGAGCACGGCGATCTGCATCGGCGCGTCCGCCGGTTTCACGTCGAGGACTTCACGGACGACGTTGTCCTCTTTCACGACCAGGTCCGCGGGACTCAGTCCTCCGACCGGCATGCCCTTGTTGTCGAGGACGGACACGTAGATTTCCCGCGTGCGCGCATCGGCGGCCCGGGAAGGCGTCTGCGCGTACGTCCCCGCGACAACCGAACAGACGACGGCGAGCGCCGAAAGACCGCGAGCAGCTTGTGCCATCCCCGAAGTATAGGTCAAGCAGGCGCTGTGCGGTAAATCATTGAAAGGAATTGGGTTGAGGTCGGTTTTCGATCAACGATAGGTCGCATGGCGTCGGATCCAGTCAGGCCGAAGAAACCGCTCTCGGAGACCGTGAGGCAGCTCGGCGCGTTGAGTACCGTGGGCTTCTCGTTCGTTCTCGCCGTGGGGCTCGGCGTCTGGTTCGGCCTGCTCGTCGACCGGTGGCTCGGCAGCAGTCCGTGGGGCTTCTTCCTGTTCTTCGTCTTCGGTCTGGTCGCCGGTGTGCTCAACGTCTATCGCACAGCCGGCAAGTTCCTGAAGTAAGTGGAACGCGACACGACCCTTCGCAGCGTCGAGCGCAAGGCCTTCTTCATCTGCGCGGCGATGACCGTGGTGGCGTGCTTCGTGCCGCCACGGCCGGCCGTGGCGCTCGGTGTGGTGGGAGGCGGGTTGCTCGTGGGCGTCAGCTACTGGTCGTTGAAGAGCAGCGTGACGGCACTCGTCGACGTGCTGGCCGGTGTCGGGAAGGGCGCCGCGACAGCCGCGGATCCCGCGAGGCCACGCGCGAATATGCGCCGCGAAATCGTCAAACTGACACTGCGGTACGCTTTACTCGGTCTTCTGGCGTACGTTATGATTGCGCGTTTGCGCCTGCATCCATGGGGGCTACTGGCGGGTGCATCCTCGGTCGTGGCGGGTGTTTCGCTAGAGGCGGCACGCCTCGTCATGAAGAAATAGAGGCGGCACGCCTCGTCATAAAAAGATAGAGGCGGCACGCCTCGTTTCCGCCCCTTCTTATTGGAAGACGTCCTAGGCTGAATGGAGAAACTCGAACACCCGCTGTGGATCGTGGACTTCGTCAACGCGATCCTCGGTCCTGCCGTGCGTTCAATCGGTGAAGCGATGGGGTATCACTTCACTCGCCACCAGGTCATTCCCAATTACCTGGTGATGGTGATGTTGATCGTGCTGGGGCTGACGGTGTTGTCGCTGATCGTCCGTTCACGCCTGAGCGTCGAGAACCCCGGAAAGCTGCAAATCGTGCTCGAGGACGGTGTCGGGGCCGTGACCGGCCTCCTCGAGGAATGGATCGGGCCCAAGGGCCGGCAGTTCCTGCCGTTGATTGCCACGCTCGGCGTCTTCATCCTGGTTGGCAACTACATGGGTCTGATCCCCGGGCTGATGGCGCCGACCAGCAGCATCAACGTCACGCTGGGCTGTGCGCTGACGACCTGGGTGTATTACCACTACCAGGGGATTCGAGCGCAGGGCCTGGGCTCGTACCTGCTCCACTTCGCCGCGCCACCCGGGGCGCCGCTCGCGCTCGCGCCGATCATGCTCCCGATCGAGCTGATCAGCCATCTCTCGCGCGTGATGTCGCTCTCGCTGCGGCTCTTCGGCAACATCTTCGGCGAAGAGCTCGTCATCCTGATCCTGTTCACCATCATTCCGTTTTTCATTCCATTGCCCATGATGTTCCTCGGGCTGGTGACGGGCGGGCTGCAGGCGTTCATCTTCATGCTGCTATCGATCATCTATCTGCAAGGCGCCGTGGCGGTCGAGCACGAGCACGACGAGCACGGCCACGATGCGCCGCACGGCAGTCACGCGCCGGCTGCCGCATAAGGTCCGTTTTCTTGTCGTTACAATCTCGAGTGTTTTCAGGAGGATTCTGATCGTGAGCAAACGTTCCGTCGTGACTTTCGTGTTCATGCTGATTGCCGGTGCGGCTGCGCCTCTCTACGCGCAGGAGCCGGCTGGCGGGGTCGCTTCGGCCACCGAGGTGGCGAAGTGGTCGATCATCACCGCCGGGTTCGCGCTGGCGTTCGCGGCCGGTCTGGCGGCGCTCGCGCAGGGCAGGGCAGTCAGCGCCGCGGCGGAAGGCATTGCGCGCAATCCCACGGCCGCCGGCGACATCCGCGGGTCGCTGCTGCTCGGTCTCGTGCTGATCGAGTCGCTCGCGATCTACGTGCTGCTGATTTCGCTGATCCTGTTCTTCCTGAAGCCGTTCTCGCCGGCGTAAGGCGGATTCTCCGGTGCCGGCGCCCGGGGCGAGTCCCGGGCGCCGTGCGCTGCCGCGCCCGCCGTGACCGTGTCCGCTCCGGCTCGCCGTCGGTTGCTCAGTCCCCTCGACGGCCTCCTGCTCCTGATGACCATCATCTGGGGCAGCAACTTCTCCGTCATCAAGAGCGCGTTCCGCGAGCTCAATCCGCAGGCCTTCAACGCCGTCCGGATGGTCGTCGCGTCGCTGGCGTTTCTCGTCGTCATGGCCGCGGCCCGGTGGTTCGCGCCGCGAACGGAAGTCAGCACGTTCTACTCGCCGGCCCGGGTGACCACCCGTGAGTGGGGACAGCTGGCCGTCCTGGGTCTCATCGGCCACGTCCTCTATCAGCTCTGTTTCATCGGCGGCCTCGCGCGGACCAGCGTCGCCAACAGCTCGCTGATGCTGGCCGTCACGCCCGTGCTGATTGCGGCGATCAGCGCGCTGCTCGGTCAGGAACGGATCGGCCGGGCGCACTGGATCGGCGCGCTGGTGTCGACCGCCGGCATCTATCTTGTCGTCGGCAAGGGATTCGGACTGGGAGGCCCCGGGCTCATCGGTGATCTGCTGATGTTCGGCGCGGTGTGCTGCTGGGCGATCTATACCCTCGGCACGCGGCCCTTGATGGATCGCCATTCGCCGGTCGCGGTCACCGGCCTGTCGATGGCGCTGGGCACGCTGGTCTACGTGCCGCTGGTCTGGCCGGACATCCGTGCCGTCGAGTGGTCGCGTGTGTCGGCGTGGACGCTGGGGTTGAGCATCTATTCGGCGCTGTTCGCCCTGTGTGTGGCGTACACGATCTGGTACGTCGCCGTCCGTCAGATCGGCAGCGCGCGCACGTCCGCGTACTCGAACCTGATCCCGGTCGTCGCGATGACGTCAGCGGTGCTGTTCCTGGGGGAGCCGCTCGAGTGGAGAAAGATGATCGGCGCCGCCGCGGTTCTCGCGGGTGTCGCGCTCACGCGGGCAGGATCGCAGGGGATGGCGCCGGCGGAGGAGTGATTGGCCTTCTTGGCTGATGGAAGCCGGCCTTCACAGCCTGCCTCGCCGAAGCGCGAAGCGCGAAGGCGGGTCATGGACACTCCAATCCGTGTGCGGCGCCCGGTTCAGGACGAACCAGCCATACAGCAGCCCGCCGTAGGTCTGCCATCGTGTTCCCTTGCGCTCGAAGAACGGCACCAGCGCGCGCTGCAGGCGCGGCAGCCGGTAGAACGGCACACCCGGGAAGTAGTGGTGCTCGAGGTGGTAGTTCGAGTTCAGGTAGACGAAGTCCCAGAACCAGTGCCCGCGCATCAGCGTGCCCCACTTCGCCGGATCGTTGGGGTCGATGTCGTAGTGCTGGCCGAGCCGGTTGAGCGTGAACGCGATCGGGAACACGAAGAACACCGGGATGATGTTCGTCCGGAGCGCGGCGTAGAAGCCGAAGAAGTACCAGACCGCCGCGATTGCCAGGACGTGCACCGCTGTCGAAACCTTCCGCTCACGCGCGATGCGCCCCTGCAGCGGGAGGGCGTAGGTCGCTGACTCACGCCGCGCGGCGCGGAAATAGATCGGGAACAGTGCCGGCGTGCAGTACAGCAGCTTGTACCAGCGTTTGTTGACCTTCGGTGACAGGTGATGCCGCTTGGGATCGTCTTCGTCCGATCCAAGCTCCGCGTGGTGATCGAGGTGCCAGCGCGTGAACTGGCTCGACGAAATGCCGCTGGGGATTCCGTACAAGAGCCCGAGTATCCGCTCCGCACGGGGGCGGCGCCGCTCGAACACGGTGTGGTGAACGACCTCGTGCAGCAGGATCGTGAAGTTGAAGACAGTGAATCCCTGGACGAAGGCGAGCGGCACCCAGATGAGCGGATTGTCGAAACGGATGAGGCCGGACGTCGCCAGCGCGAGAATCGCGAACTGGCGGAGCGCGACGACGCCATGGCGCCACGCGCTCTTGTAGTGGAGCTGCCGCAGCTCCTCCCGTGACAGGGCTTCGCCCAGCTCGGCCTTCAGGCCGACCGTGTGCTGTGAGTAATAATGCGAACCCACGGAGGCTCGATTTTAACAGGTCGGTCTGTCCCCGGCTGTGGTCCGGATCCTGCACGACGAAACGCCGAATGCTGTCGAAGATCCTCACCCCTGCACAGGATGAGCTCCTGAAGGAGGAGCGCCGGCTGCTCGCCCGGCTGCGCGTTGCGCTCAGCCGGTTCGACGCGGCGGCAGAACATCAGGAGGCGCTCGACCGGTCGATCGAGCAGCTAGACGAGCTCTTCCTGCTGGTCGTCATCGGGGAGTTCAACGCAGGCAAGAGTGCGTTCATCAACGCCTTGCTCGGCAGCCGGGTGGTCGCCGAAGGGGTGACGCCGACGACGGCGCAGATCAATGTGCTGCAGTACGGCGAGTCGGTCGAACGGCAGGTACGCGAACCCAGCCTTCACGTGATTACCGCCGCCGCCCCGCTCCTCCGCGAAATCCACATCGTCGACACGCCGGGCACCAACGCGATCATCCGGGAGCACGAAGCGATTACCGCGCAGTTCGTGCCGCGCTCCGACCTCGTGCTATTCGTCACGTCAGCGGATCGACCCTTCACGGAATCCGAGCGCGCATTCCTCGAACAGGTCCGCGGCTGGGGCAAGAAAGTCGTGGTCGTCATCAACAAGGTCGATATTCTCGACAGCGCCGATGACGTCGAGGCGGTGCGAACGTTCGTTGCCGAGAATGCGCGCGCGTTCCTCGGCGTCAGCCCCGAGATCTTTCCCGTCAGCTCGCGGCTCGCGCTCCGTGGAAAGCAAGGAGACACGGTGGCCTGGAGGAGCAGTGGCTTCGAGGCGCTCGAGCAGTACATCGCGACCACACTCGACGCCCCAGGCCGCGTGCAGCTGAAGCTGCTGAACCCTCTTGGCGTCGGTGCCTCGCTCGCCGAGCGCCACGCCGGGTTCGTGAGGGAAAGGCTCGCCCTGCTGAAAGGGGACTTCGAGACGCTCGAGGAGGTCGAGCGCCAGCTGACCGTGTACCAGCAGGATCTCGTCCGCGATTTCGAGCTGCGGATGTCGGACATCGACCTCATCCTCCTGCAGATGGAACGCCGCGGCCACGACTACTTCGACGAGACCATGCGCATCGGGCGGGTCATGGACCTGCTCAATCGCAGCCGCGTGCAGCAGGGCTTCGAACAACAGGTCGTCGCCGACGCGCCCCAGCAGATCGAACGCAAGGTGGGGGAGCTCGTGGACTGGCTCGTGGATGCCGATCTGCGTCAATGGCAGGCAGTCACGAGGCATCTCGCTGAGCGCCGCCGCCAGTACAAGGATCGCATCGTCGGCGAGGAAGGCGGCGCACGGTTTCACTACGATCGGACACGGATGATTGATTCCGTGGCGCGTGAGACGCAAAAGGTGGTGGATTCCTACGATCGGCGTCGGGAAGCGCAGGAGCTCGCCGACGGCGCGCGAAACGCGGTGGCTACGGCCGCCGCGGTGGGCGCCGGCGCACTCGGTCTGGGCACGCTTGTAACGCTGGCGGCCACCACTGCCGCCGCGGATGTCACGGGATTGATCCTCGCTTCGGTGATGGCGGCGATCGGGTTTTTCATCCTGCCGGCCAGGCGGCAGCGCGCCAAGACCGAGATGCGCGAGAAGATCACCGCGGTGCGCGCCCGCCTTTCGAGCGCGCTCCGCGAACAGTTCAACAGGGAAATCCAGCGCAGCGCCGACCGGATCCGCGAGGGGATCGCGCCCTACAGCCGCTTCGTCCGCGCCGAAGGCGACAGCCTGAAAGTCATCGACCAGGAGCTGCGCGAGATCAGCAACGAGCTGGCCAGCCTGCGGGCGCGGGTGGATCGGGTAGCTGCTTAAAACCCGCAGCCCGCAGCCCGCGGCCCGGAAAACCAGCACCCCTTACCGGACTGCGGACCGCGGGCTGCGGACAGCGAATTACTTGATAGTCCAGTAATAAATCATCCGCCCCTGCACGTCTTCGGTCTTCTCCGGTGGCCACTCGGTGCCCATGTCGAAGCTGTGCGAGACGATGCGGGTGCCGGGCTTGAGTTGTTTCAGTTTCGGGATCAGCTTCTGGTTCAGCGACGGTAGCAGGTACAGCGTGATGACCGACGCGGGACTGAGGTCGGTCTCGAAGAGATCCTGATTCAGGAACCGCACCTTGTCCCCGGCCTTCGACTTCGCGAGGTTGGCGTTGGCTTCTTTGATCCGTTCAGGGTTGATGTCGATGCCGACGCCGCGCGCCCCGTATTTCTCGGCCGCGGTGATCGGGATGCGTCCGTCGCCCGAGCCCAGGTCGTAAACGACGTCAGACGACGTCACGTTGGCCAGCTTCAACATGGCCTCTACGACGTTCTGAGGCGTGGGGACGTAGATGACGTCGGGCTCGCGCAGCGGCGGGGCCTGACGTGTGGCCGCCGGTGCCTGCGCCGTGGCTGACGACGTGGCCGCTGTTGCGGCCGGCCTGGACGCTTGCGGAGCGATCGCCGGCGAAGCCGTCTGGCTTGCGGAAGGCGAGGCCGCAATGAATGCGACGCTGAGCGCCGCGACCATATTCAAGTCCCTGACCCGCATCGTTTCGCGACTCCTTTCACACAGTTACGTCTTTATATCAAATTGCCTGGAAACCCCACCTGAGCTAGCCCTCGCCCCACGTCGCGCGAAGCAGTGACGCAGCGTGGCCTCGCCGTAGCGCCCGCCTCCGCGCTTCACGCTCCGGCGAGGCAGGCTGTGCCGTCACGAAGCTCTTAGAATGTCCGGATGAGTGATGTGCGGGCACCTGTCTACGCGGCGTTGTCAGCGCTGGGGATTGAATACGAGGTGTTCGAGCATCCGCCGGTATTCACCGCTGAAGAAGCGGCACTTCATTGGTCGGCGATTCCTGGCGCACGGATCAAGAACCTCTTCCTCCGCAACAAGAAAGGCGATCGCCACTACCTGGTGATCCTCGGTATCGAGAAGCAGGCGGATCTGCGGCAGCTCGTGAAGCTGATCGGGGACGATCGCCTCAGTTTTGGATCGCCGGAGCGGTTGAACAAGTACCTCGGTGTGACGCCCGGCAGCGTCTCACCGCTGGGGCTGATTCACGACGCGGCGCACACCGTGCGCGTCATCGTCGACAGCGATCTGAAGCAGGCGGATCGGCTCATCTTCCATCCCAACGACAACACCGCGAGCCTGACGATTTCGGGTGGGGATTTCGTGAAATTCCTCGAGCGGCAGGGGAATAGCGTGAGGTGGATCAGGCTCTAGGAAATCAGCCTATTCAGCCCGCCTGGGCCTCATGTTCGCCTCGAGCACGCGCTTTCTCAGCCGGATATTCTTCGGTGTCACTTCCACGAGCTCATCATCGTTGATGAACTCGATCGCCTGCTCCAGTCCGAGCTTGCGCGGCGGGATCAGCCGGACCGCTTCGTCGGCAGTCGACGCGCGCATGTTGGTCTGCTTCTTTTCCTTGGTGACGTTCACGTCCATGTCGGCGGCGCGGGCATTCTCGCCGATGATCATGCCCTCGTAGGCGGGAGCGCCGGGCTCGACGAAGATTTCTCCCCGCTCCTGCAGGTTCCAGATCGCGTAAGCAGTTGCGACGCCGGCCCGATCCGCGACGAGCACGCCGGTCGGGCGCGACGGAATCGCGCCGTGCCAGGGCTCCCACCCGGCGAACAGGTGGTTCATGATGCCCGTGCCCTTCGTCTCCGTCAGGAACTGGGAACGGAATCCGATCAGCCCGCGGGCCGGGATGCGGAACTCCATCCGGATGCGGCCGCTGCCATGGTTCACCATCTTCGTCATCGTGCCGCGCCGCATGCCGACCTGGGCGATGACCACGCCCTGGAACTCCTCGGCCACGTCGATGACGAGATCCTCGACCGGCTCCATCACGTGGCCGTTCACGTCCCGCGTGACGATATCGGGGCGCGAGACCTGCAGCTCGTAGCCCTCCCGCCGCATCATCTCGATCAGGATCGAGAGCTGCAGCTCGCCACGCCCCAGCACTTTCATCTGCTCGGGAGTGTCCGTCGGCTCGACCTTGATCGACACGTTGCCGAGCAGCTCGCGGTCGAGCCGGTCCTTGATCTGGCGCGAGGTCACGAACTGGCCGTCGCGGCCGGACATCGGAGAGGTGTTCACACCAAAGATCATGGAGACGGTCGGTTCGTCGACCGCAATTGGCGGCATCGGCAGAGGATTCTCGGGATCGGTGATGGTCTCGCCGATGGTGATGTCCTCGATCCCCGCCAGGCAGACGATGTCGCCGGCGGCGGCTTCCTCGATGTCGACCCGCTTCAGCCCCTCGAACGCGAACAGCTTCGTCACCTTGGTCTGCTGAGTACGGCCATCGAGCTTGCACACCGTCACCTGATCGCCGACGTGGACGCGGCCGTTGAAGATGCGGCCGATGGCGATCCGCCCCAGATAGTCGCTGGCATCGAGGTTGGCGACCAGCATCTGCAACGGGGTCTGCACGTCGCCGCGCGGCGGCGGCACGTGATCGACGATGGCGTCGAACAGCGGTCGCAGGTCTTCGCCCGGGACATCGGTCGAGGGCGTCGACGTGCCGGCCCTGGCGCTCGTGTAGAGCACCGGGAAGTCGAGCTGCTCCTCGACCGCGTCGAGGTCGATGAACAGGTCGTAGATCTCGTTCAGGACTTCCTGAATACGTGCGTCCGGGCGATCGATTTTGTTGATGACGATGATCGGCGTCAGGCGGCGCTCGAGCGCCTTGCGCAGCACGAACCTGGTCTGGGGCAGGGGACCTTCCGACGCGTCCACCAGCAGCAGGACACCATCGACCATCGCCAGTGTCCGCTCGACCTCGCCCCCAAAGTCCGCGTGACCGGGTGTGTCGACGATGTTGATCAGGGTGTCGCCATAGTGGACCGCGGTGTTCTTCGCGAGGATCGTGATCCCGCGCTCGCGCTCGAGATCGGTGTTGTCCATCGCCCGTTCGGCCACCCGCTCGTTGGCGCGGAAAATCCCGCTCTGGTGCAGGAGCGCGTCGACCAGGGTGGTCTTGCCATGGTCGACGTGAGCGATGATGGCGACGTTCCGCCGAAGCGGATTGGCTACCACGGTGGAGATCTTTGCGAGCCCGGGCATCTAGACAGTATACGGGACCGGCCCCTGTTAATTGACTCGGCGCTTGACGACTGTCCTTGCCTCCTGGTCTCCTGACCCTCCTGTGAGAACCGGCTGCTGCTACCGGAGCTTGAATGTGAGGCCTGCGTAGACCCGCCAGAAATCGGGCGCGATGTCGTTGGCCTGGAAGCGTCGAAGGTCGGCCCGCAGGTGCCAGCGATCGCTGATGGCGTATTTCAAGCCGCCACCGAAATTGAACGCGAATTCGGTCGCGGACGCGTCCTGATAGAGCGCGAGCACGTCGGGGTTCTTCACCTCGAAGCCGCTTCGCTCGATGCCAAGGCCGAAGGTCGCGTAGGGGGTGACGTGCTGGGTGTTGAAGTGGTACAGCGCGTTGGCGCTGAAGGTCGTCACCGACCAGTCGATGTTGGCGTCGTCACCCGCCACGTCGAAGTGGTGCCCGATGTCTCCCTCGAACCCGATGTTCCGGGTCCAGTCGTAGGACACGCCGGCGCCGAGCCCCATCGAGTTCTCGGGCGCTGGATCGCCCATCCCCATCGAGGTGTGAAGAAACGGCGTGACCGTCCAGGTATTGGCCTCGGGCAGCGACTGTGCACCCGCCGACGCCGAGGTGATGAAGAACGCCAGCGCCGCCAGGACAGGGCGGAAAGCTCTGATGCCATCTGCATCCCTCGACAAACAGGTCCTCCTTTGCGGACAGAATTACGGGATTGGACGGCGGTTGGTGCAAGATGGCTGCCTGGATCCCGAAATTTGCGCCAAAGCGTGGTGCGACGAAAGTGATCAACCGGGCCGCCTTTGGCTGCGTCATACGGATGACACAGCCGGCTGTCGCTCGGGCCGATGCGGTCGTGCGGGCGGTGGCGCGGCAACCCATTCGACAATGCTCAGGGTTGCCCTGAGCGTGGCCGAAGGGCAAGCCCTGAATGGCTGATTCGGATCTGATCACCCGTGCGGCGGGCGGCGACGCGGCCGCGTTTCAGGCGCTTGTCGAGCGTCACCGATCGATGGTGTATCGCGTGGCCTATCAATTCGCCGGCAATCACTTCGATGCTGAAGACATCGCCCAGGAAGTCTTCATCAAGGTGTTTCGCTCACTCGACAAATTCCGCCAGGACGCGCAGCTCAGCTCCTGGATGTATCGGATCGTCATGAATGCCTGTATCGATCACCGCCGCCGGACGATGCCGTCGGGCGCGGCGCCGTTCGGGGAAGAAGCCGAACACAAGATGATGAATACGGTGGAGGACACGCCCGGCCCCGAGGAACGGGCGTACGCCGGAGAACTGGGTCAGGTGCTCGAGGCCGAGATCGGCCGCCTCCCGCCGGGACAGCGGGTCGTTTTCATCATGCGTCACCATCAGGGATTGAAGCTTGGAGAAATTGCCGAGGCGCTCGGCCTTGCGGAAGGCACGGTCAAACGGCAGCTCCACGCCGCGGTGCACCGGCTGAGGCACGCGCTGAACGGCGCGAAAGTGACCGCCGGAGAACGCGCATGAGTTGCGATCTTCAGGCCGCCGGAACCATCGAGCTCTACTTCTACGGCGAGCTGCCGCAGCCGGAGCGCGCCGCGGTGCAGGCGCACCTGGCCCGGTGTGCCGAGTGCCGGGCGGCGCTCGAAGACCTGGCGGTCATTCGCGCGGCGCTGGCGAAGCGGCCGGACGTGGCGACACCGCCTGGCGGCGACTGGTCGGGATTCATGCGCCGGCTGAATGTGGCAGTCGCCGCCGAGCCGTCATCGCGTGGTCCGCTGGACGCGACACCCGTCAGGCCGTTGCGGCGCCAGCTCGCGCCGTACCTGGCCGTGGCGGCGACGCTCACGCTCGTCACCTTCGCGGTGCTCACAGTGCTCAATCGGCGGCCGGTGCCCGACACGACGAGCGTCGCGACGGCACCACCAACCGCCGGCGCCGCGGGCGCGCAGCCTTTGCGGCAGGCGAGCCTGACGATGACGAACCCAGATCCCGGCCTGCTTGCGGTCAGCGGCGAGCACTTCGAGCGTTCGAAGCTGGTCGTGCTCGGGCTGGTGACGAAGAGCGGGCCACAGGACGACTGGGCATACGAGCGCGACCTCGCCTCCTCGCTGCTCGGCGATACGCGCCTGTATCGACAGGCGGCGGAAGAACGAGGCATGCAACCACTCGCGGATGTCATGGGCGATTTGGAGCTGGTGCTCTTGCAGACATCGATGGCCGATCAGCCGAACGAGGCATCGCTGCATCAACTGCAGCGATTGATCCGGCGACGGGATCTTCTGACGAAGATGAACGCTTATTGAATTTCAGTCCTCAGCTGTCAGCTTTCCGAGAGCTGACAGCTGAGAGCTGGTTTCCGAGGTAGCGATGAGGAACTGGGGTGTTCTGGGAATCGTGGCGATTTCGCTGATCGCCGGCAGCGAAGCGGTAGCCGCCGCGCCGTTGCCGGCGGAGTCGGCCCGGATGACGCGCGCCAAGGATCTGATTTCCGACGATCAGTGGGCGGCGGCGATTCCGGTGCTGCGCGCCGCGTCGACCGACCCGAAGGAGCAGAACAAAGACGAGGCGCTGTTCTGGCTGGCGCACAGCCAGAACCAGTCGGGCTATCTGGCCGAGGCCGTCGACAGCATCCGGCGGCTGCAGCGCGAATACCCGAAAAGCCGCTGGTCGCAGCCTGCGGGCTCGCTGATGATCGAACTGGCGCAGAAGCTGGGCCGCCGTGACGTGCTGTGGAAGGCGGCGGTTCCTCCCAGCCCTCCGGCGCCGCCACCGGCCATCCCTGCTCCAGCGCCGCCATCGGGACCACGAACACCGCGAGCCCGCACAGGACCGGCAGTCTTGCCGCCTCCGCCGCCCGCTCCGCCCGCGGCGACTCCGCCCGCCGAGCCGGCCCCACCGGCGCCCCCGGTCGCATGGTTCGCCGAGTCGTATGCGCCGGGCGAGGACGTGCGTATTCAGGCGCTCGGCCGGTTGATCAAAACGGACGCGCAGAAGGTGATTCCGATTCTGCGGAACATCGCACTCGAGCCGGATAATCCGGGCGCCGCGCGGCGGGCGGTGTTCGTGCTCGCGCAGTCGCGCAATCCCGACGCACAGTCGACGGTCGTCGACGTGGCGAAGACCGGGCCCGAACCGGTGCAGGTCGCCGCGATTCGCGTGCTGGGACAGTTCGGAGGCCCCGAGGTCTCGACCGCGCTCCTCGAGGTCTATTCGACGGGCAAAATGCCGGTGAAACGGCAGGTGGTCGTGTCGCTCGGCGAGCGCGCGGATACCTCGTCGCTCTTTCGGATTGCCAAGTCCGAGAACGACGATCTGCTTCGCGACACGGCGATCGTCACCCTCGGAAAAGTGGGTGGTCGTGAGCAGCTGCGGCTCCTGTTCGTGCGCGCTTCGAAGGAGACCCGGCTGGCGGTGATTCGCGGGCTGTTCCTCGCGCGCGATGACGACGGGTTGATCAGCATCGCGGGGCAGGAGAAAGACCCGGAACTTCGCAGCGAGGTGCTGAACCGGATCCGGCTGATCGGCACGCCGAAGGCGAAGGAGTATCTCGAGTCCGTGAAATAGGCCCGGTAGCCAGCCTCGGTTCCGGTTGCGCTGCCTCGACGTAACTGGAACTGGATACCGGGAACTGGAAACCGATCGTGGCCTCATTCGGTATCATCGACCTCGATGGTGCCGCTCGACAACCCTCTGCTCGACAACCTGCGGATCGAGCCGACTCCTGGCGGGACGACGCTCGTCATCTTCGGCGCGTCCGGCGACCTGACGAAACGGAAGCTCCTGCCTGCCGTCTACAGCCTCTCGCGCGGTCAACGGCTGCCCGCCCGGTTCGCGGTGATTGGTGTCGCGCGCAGCGAGGTGAGCGACGAGCAGTTCCGCCAGCAGTTTCAGGACAGCGTGCGCGAGTTTGCGAAGGCCGACGCGAGCGACGGGGTGATGCGCTCGCTGCAGCAACAGATGTATTTCGTATCCGGCGACATGGACGATCCCGGGCTGTACGCCCGGCTTCGCGAGCGGCTCGAGCAGGTTGGCTCCGAAGGCGTGCTCTATTACCTCGCTATCCCGCCGACGGTCTATGGACCGGTGGTGGAGGCGCTGGGGGCGGCAGGGCTGGCGGGCACACCGGAAAGCGGCTGGCGCAGGTTGATCGTCGAAAAGCCGTTCGGCAGCGACCTCCGCAGCGCCCAGGCTCTCAATGCGCTGCTCCACCAATACTTCACTGAAGAGCAGATCTTCCGCATCGATCACTATCTCGGGAAGGAAACGGTTCAGAACCTGCTGGCGCTGCGGTTTGCCAACGGCATGTTCGAGCCGATCTGGAATCGCCGCTACATCGATCAGGTCCAGATCACCGCGGCGGAAACGGTGGGCGTCGAGCGGCGCGCGGCGTACTACGAGGGAGCCGGCGCGCTCCGCGACATGGTGCAAAACCACCTGATGCAGCTCCTCTCACTGGTCGCGATGGAGCCGCCGACCGCCTTCAACGCCGGCAGCGTGCGGGATCGAAAGATGGACGCACTGCTCGCGGTTCAGCCGGTGGTCGGCAATGGCGCGCCGCCGGCCGTGGTCCGGGCCCAGTACCGCGAAGGATGGGTGAATTGTGCCGAGGTGCCCGCGTATCGCTTGGAGCCAGGCGTGGCTGCGGACTCGGCGACCGAGACCTTCGTCGCGCTCAGGCTCAATCTCGACAGCTGGCGCTGGGCCGGGGTGCCTTTTTACCTGCGCACCGGCAAACGGCTGCCGAAGCGGACGACCGAGATCGCCATCCAGTTTCACCGGCCGCCGCTGCAGATCTTCAAGCGCGTCAGCCCGACGCCGCTGCCAGCGGACCTGCTGGTCATCAATGTGCAGCCCGATGAAGGCATCTCGCTGCGGTTCAACGCAAAGATTCCCTCGACGCGAATGCAGGTCGCCCCGGTGATGATGAACTTTCACTACGGCACGACGTTCCAGGGCGAGGTCCCTGAGGCGTACGAGACGCTCCTCCTCGACGCGATGCTCGGAGATCCGACGCTCTTTGCCCGTCACGACTTCGTCGAAGGCTCGTGGGCGCTGATCACGCCGATCAACCAGATGTGGCAGGCCGACCGGGCGCCCATACCGACGTACGAGGCGGGCGAGTGGGGTCCTGCCGAAGCCGACCTGCTGATTGAGAAGGATGGTCGCCGATGGAGAACGCTCTAACGACGCAGCCGTTGGGCCGGGCCCGGACCGCGACCCTGGTCGCGGTCGGGCCGCGCGATCGGCTGACCGACGTGACGTCTACGCTCGCCGCCGGGGATGGCGCCGGTGCCCTGCACATCGTCCGGATCGTGACCGACGGCACGGGAGCTCCGGACGGCGACGAACGGGCCGACGTGGTGACCATTGCCGGGCTCCGTCCCGAGTACGTCAACAACGCGATCGCGGCGGTACGGCTCTCGAGCCTGCCCACGATCGTCTGGTGGCGGGGTGGACGGGCCGAGCAGCTGGAAGGCGTGGCGACGCTCGCGGATCGCGTCGTCCTGGACGCTGTTGATCCATGGCCGCTCTGGTCGCGTCTGCCGCCGCTGTTCGAACACACGGCGTTCACCGATGTCAGGTGGGCCAGGCTCACGCGCTGGCGCGCCGCCCTCGCTCACTTCTTCGATATGCTGCCGGTGAAGGAAAGTGCATCGGATTTCACGTCGCTGTCCATTGCTGCATCAGATCGCGCCCAGGCGGCCCTCTTTGCCGGATGGCTCGACGCCTCGCTCAACTGGCGCGGGCGGATCCGGGCAGCGCTCGTCCCGTCGAGTGTGCCGTTCGAGTCGATCACGCTCCGGAGCAACACCTGCGAGCTCGTCCTCCACCTGCTCGATGGTGCGACCTGCCTGTCCGCGGAGGGCCGCATCGGCGGCGACCTGGTGGCGTCCCGCGTGCTATCGCTGGGCAGCCAGACCCTGGGTACTCTCATGACCGAGGAGCTGCGCGTGCGCTCCCGTGATCTCGCGTTCGAGCGCGCGCTCGAACGAGCGCTCGATCCACGCTCGTAGGGACGATCGTAGTAGCGTTCAACGCGCATGAACCACCACCACGCGACCGCACTGAACCTCGCATCGATCCTCGATTACTCAGCCCGGATGATGCCGGACCGCGGAGCCATCACCTGCGCCGGAAAGACGATCACCTACGCGCAGCTGGAACAGCAGGCCCAGCGCGTCGCCGCGGCGCTGACCGCAATGGGGATTGCGACGGGCGACCACGTCGCACTCAGTTGTCCCAACGTGCCGTGGTTTCCGATCGCGTACTACGGCATCCTCAAGGCCGGCGGGGTGGTGGTCCCTCTGAACGTGCTGCTGAAGCCGCGCGAGGTCGCCTATCACCTGAAAGACAGTGACGCGAAAGCGCTGCTCGCGTTCGAGGGGACCGCCGAGTTGCCGATGGCGTCGATCGCGAAGGCCGCCTGCGACGAGGCGGGATGTCCAAACCTTGTGGTGATGACGATCGCGGCGGACGCGCCCAGCCCGATCGCTGGGGTTCGGACCCTCAGCGAGGTGATGCGTCAGGCTCCTTCAGAGCCGTTCGGTACCCGGCGGCGCAGGATGGACGACACCGCGGTGATTCTCTACACCTCCGGCACTACGGGGCATCCGAAGGGAGCAGAGCTCACGCACGCGAACATGGTGCTGAATGCCGCGGCGACGCGCGACATGTTTCAGCCCCTGATGCAGGGCGGTTTCGAGCAGGACGTGGCGCTGATCACGCTGCCCCTGTTTCACTCCACCGCGCAAACCTGCCAGATGAACGCGGGCATCCTCGGGGGCATGCGGATGGTGCTGATGCCGCGGTTCGATGCTGCCGCGGTGCTGGAAGCGATGGAGCGCGAGCACGTCGGCTTCTGGACGGCAGTGCCCACGATGTACTGGGCACTGATCCAGCACGTGAAAACCGCCGGCGTCGATCCTCGGCCAGTCGCCGCGCACCTTCGCTTGTGCGCTTCGGGCGGAGCCGCAATGCCGCTCGAGCTGATGCGAAATTTCGAAACCACATTTGGCGCGAAGATTCTCGAGGGGTACGGCCTTTCCGAGACCGCTCCCGTGGCCTGTTTCAACCAGCTTCACCGTCCGACCAAGCCGGGCACCGTCGGGCAGCCGATCCTGGGTGTCGACGTGAGGTGTGTCGACGACCAGGAGCGATTCGTTGCCGTGGGCGAACCGGGCGAGATCGTCATCCGCGGCCCCAACATCATGAAGGGCTACCACAACCGGCCCGAGGCCACAGAAGAGGCGATGCGCCACGGATGGTTTCACACCGGGGACATCGGCACACTCGATGCGGATGGATACCTGACGATCGTCGACCGCAAGAAAGACATGATCATCCGCGGCGGGTTCAACGTGTATCCGCGCGAGCTGGAAGAGGTCATGCTTACGCACCCTGCGATATCGCTGGTTGCCGTGATTGGCGTGCCGGACGAGCGCCTCGGGGAAGAGGTCAAGGCCTTCGTGGTGCTGAAGAACGGCGCGAGCGTCACCGAGCAGGAGCTGATCGACTGGTGCCGCGACCAGATGGCGGCTTTCAAGTATCCACGCTCAGTCGAATTCCGGGCGGCGCTCCCGATCAGTCCGACCGGGAAGATCCTCAAGCGCGAGCTCAAGAGTGGGTGATGACCGTGGCCGTCGGCTTGCATCCTCGAGCTGTTCGAAACAGCGAGGAGGGAGCAAATGGCAAAGTCGCGAGAAGTAATGACGAAAGATCCGGTCTTCTGTCAGCCCAACGATTCGATCACGAAAGTTGCCGGCCTCATGAAGCACGAGGACGTCGGATCCGTCCCGGTCGTCGAGTCGGCAGAGTCGCGGAAGCTCGTGGGGATTGTTACGGACCGTGACATCGTCGTGAAGATCGTGGCCGGCGGACGTGCGCCCGATTCGGCGACCGTGGGAGACGCGATGACGCCGAATCCGGTCAGCTGCCGCGAGGACGACGACGTCGATCAGGCGCTGAAGCTCATGAAGGAACGCCAGGTACGCCGGATGCCCATCGTGGATACCGCGGGTCGCCTGGCCGGCATCATCGCGCAGGCCGACGTGGCGACGCGTGTCAACAAGGACAGCAAGACCGGGGAACTGGTCGAAGCGATATCCGAGTCGGGGACAAGCCGCCATTGAGCGGCCGTCCCGGCATCCCGCACCCATGGTCGGAGGGCGACACTTCGACTTAACTCAGTGTCGGCCTGAGCCTCGTCGAAGGCCCCCTTCGACTAAACGCTCAGGGTGCCCCGAGCGAAGTCGAGTGGCGATTGCTGCCTTTTGAAGCTGTAGGTTATAGTCGGTCCCGCATGGCACTCGAGCTACCCGCCCACCATCGCGCGACCGGGCTCGTCGACGTCCTCGATCGCGTGCTGGACAAGGGGCTGGTAATCGCCGGGGACATCAAGGTCTCCCTCGCCGAAGTCGAGCTCCTCACTATCCGCATCCGGCTGCTCGTCTGTTCACTCGACAAGGCGCAGGAGATCGGTCTCGACTGGTGGCGGTACGACCGGGACCTCTCCCCGGGCCGGCACCGCCGGCCCGGGGAGCTCGATGCGGGCGAGTTGCAGGCGCAGGTGCGCGAGCTCGAGCGCAAGGTGGAGGCCCTGACAGCCCGGACACCGGCCCGTCGCAAGCGAAGCGGGACGCGAGCGCAGGAGTAGAGAATGCCAGTTGAACGAGCGGCAGGCGGGACCAGTCTCATCGACGTTCTCGATCGCGTCCTGGACAAGGGCATTGTCATCGATGCATGGGTCCGTGTTTCCCTGGTAGGGATCGATCTCATCACCGTCGAGGCGCGCGTCGTCGTTGCCTCGATCGACACTTACCTGAAGTACTCCGAAGCGGTAAGTCAGGTGACGCCGGTTTCGCGGCCGCAGGCGGAGTTGACGACGCACCAGAACGTGATTGCGGAGAACGCCGCGCTTCGCGCCGAGCTGGCGGCCACCAAAGCCACCGCGGCGGCCACCAAACGGACCAGGACCGGTCGGAGGCGTACCGCCTCCGAGGGCTAACGAGTGCACGGGTCGGCTGCACCGGTCGTGCAGGTCGCGGCCAGCGAGCTGGAAGGGAAGCTCGGGCTGGTGGAATTTCTTCTCGCCAGCACCGATCTGCAGGCATCGGCGCGCCGTGTCGTCGACTGGCTCGTTGTCCAGACCCGCATCCGCTACGCCGTCATCGCCCTGTCCGAACGCTCCAGCAGCCAGCTTCTCATCGTCGCCGAGCATGGCATCTCCAGCGCCGCCATCGTCGACTTCGTGCTGACCCACGAAGACGAAGCGCATCCGCTCATCGAAGCGATGCACGGAAAGGAGCCGGTTTACTTCGACGGCCAGCAGACGTTCCGATCGCCGCTCGAGGGACGTTTCCACGCCGTCCCGCTTCACGCCGACGATTCAGAGCCTTCGCTGGGACTGCTGCTGGCAAACGCGTCGGCACCTGAGATCAGGCCGGAAGTGACGTGGGCCGCAACCATGCTGTCCAGGCAGGCGTCCCGCCTGATGAGCCGCGATGCCCTGGCCGAGACGCGGTTCGGACAGGAGCGCATGCTCCTGTACAGCATCATCAACGCGGTTACCGACCCCATCCTGCTCACCGACACTGAAGGCAAGTTGATCATCGCGAATACCCACGCCGAGAAGCTGTTTGCCGCCCCGGAAGATGCCGGCGAGGGCTGGCGGCGCGCGGTGGGGCTGAACAACATGCTGTTCTCGGCCGCGCTCTCGACCAGCGCGGTGTCGGACTCGGAGCTGGCCCGTCGCGAGTTGCTGCTGGTCGATCCGTTCGAAGGCTCGGACCTGCTGTTCGAGCTGCTCAGCTCGCGGGCGAAGGACGAGCGGCAGGGCACATACGTGGTGTCGGTGCTTCGCAACGTGACCGACCTCGCGCGCGCGAAGGAGGAGATCGAAGAAAGCTATCGCACACTGCGCGTCGCGCAGGCGGAGGTCCGCGACGAGCGGCATCGGCTCGAACTGATCATCGACTCGGTTGCCGATCCGATTCTGGTAACCGACCAGGAAGGCGATATCGTTCTGATGAACGAGCCTGCCGAGCGACTGTTCAACCTGCCCGTCAACGCCGACGAAACCTGGGAGCGCCGCGTGAACGCGAACGGTGCGCACCTGACGTCGTTCGTCTCGAATGTGTTGACGCGAACCGGAGAACAGCGCTACCGGGGTGAAATCCAGTTGACCGATCCGGTGTCGGGCCGGGCGTTGCCGGTCGAAGGTGTGGCCGGCACGATCCTGTCGGAGCAGGGCGAGCTGATGTGGGTCGTCACGATCCTGCACGACATGACGGAGGCGATCGAAAAGCGGCGGCTCGCGGCGCAACTGGAGATCAAGGTGCAGGAAGCGACCGCGGAACTCGCCCAGCAGAACGAGCTGCTGCGGCGTCAGCACATCGCGCTCGAGCAGGCCTCGGCGCTCAAGTCGCAATTCCTGGCGAACATGTCGCACGAGTTCCGGACGCCGCTGAACGCGATCCTCGGCTACACGCACATGCTGCTGCACGGCGTGACCGGGCCGGTGTCCGACCAGCAGCGCAAGAGCCTGACCCGCATCGACTCGAATTCACAGCATCTGCTGGCGCTGATCAACGACATCCTCGACATCACCCGAATCGAAGCGGGCAGGATGCCGTTGACCCTGTCCTCGTTCGAGATTCCCGGGCTGGTGAACGAGGTCATGTCGGAGCTCGAGCCGATCATCAAACGATCGAGCCTGCGCGTGACGGCCAGAATGGCGAGAACGTTGCGGCCGATCAAGAGCGACCGGCAGAAGGTGAAGCAGATTGTGCTCAATCTGCTCAGCAATGCCCTCAAGTTCACCCCGGCAGGGTCCGTGACCATTGCTGCGTCGTATGATGAGCGCAAGCGGTGGGTGGCCATCTCCGTGCGGGACACCGGCGTTGGCATCGCCAGCGAAGATCAGGCGAAGGTATTCGAGGACTTCAGGCAGCTCGACGCATCGCCGACGCGCGGGTATGGAGGGACCGGGTTGGGATTGTCGATCTGCCGCCGCCTGGCGCAGATGCTTGGCGGTACGATCGAGCTGCACAGCGACGTCAACAAGGGGTCGACTTTCATCTTGAGGCTGCCGGTCCGGCTACGGCGCAGGTAACGGGACACGGATGGACACACCGACTGCTCAGCCGCTCGTGCTGGTGGTGGAGGACTACCAGGATGCGCGTGAGATGTATGCGGCGTACCTGTCGTTCTCCGGCTACAGGGTCGCGGAGGCGACCAACGGCGTCGAGGCCATAGAGAAAACCATCGAGCTGCTGCCCGACATCATCCTCATGGATCTCGCCCTGCCCCGAATGGACGGGTGGGAAGCCACGCGGCGGCTGAAGCTCGACGAACGCACCAAGCACATTCCGATCGTCGCGCTGACGGGACATGCGCTGGCGGGATATGCGGAGGGCGCCCGGCAGGCGGGATGCGACGCGTTCGTCACCAAACCGTGCCTGCCGGACGCGCTGGTGGCGGAAATCCAGCGCATGCTGTCGGCGAAATCCGAATCGGGTTCAGCAAAGAAAGCCGTACGGCCGGGCCGGACAAAGGGTTGAAGATCCGGCGACGTTGACGAGAATGGCCAAGACGACTACGCAGAAAAAGGCCAAGACAAGGCCGAAGTCCAAACGTCCGCCGGCAACCCCTCAGCGGGAGCGCGCGAATGCAGTCACCGCCGCGCGACGCAGGCTGGACCGGGTTCGGATGCCCTCGACGGCGCCCCGCTCCGTCCGTGCGGAAGAGGGGGCCGCCGACGACGCCAACGAGGGCAAGTACGTCTACTGCATCATCAAGACGGAAACGCCGCTCGGGTTCGGACCGCTCGGCATCGGCGCAGAGCCGGCCGAGACGCACACCGTCAATTTCAAGGACATTGCCGCGGTGGTCTCGAAAACACCGATGGTGGTCCAGGACCCGACACGGGACAACGTGCTCGCGCACCAGCGGGTCAATGAAACGGTGATGCAGAACCACACCGTCATTCCGATGTCGTTCGGCACCGTGTTCAAGACCGACGACGACATCATCGAGCTCCTGCGCTCGGCGTACGATGCATTCATCGACGTCCTGAACAAGATGCAGGACAAGTTCGAGTTCGGTCTGAAGGTCCTCTGGGATCGCGATCAGATCATCCGCGAGATTGAAGAAGAAGACGAGGACATCCGCCGTCTGAAGAACGAGATTTCCTCGCAGAAGGGGTCCACCTATTTCGCCCGGATGCAGTACGGGCGGCTGATCGATGCCGCCCTGCAGGCCCGCTCGGAGCGCTACGTCGCGGAGATCTTCCAGGGGCTGCGCGATGTGTCAGTGGCGTCGCGGTCCAACAAGCCGATTGGCGACCGGATGATCATGAACGCGGCGTTCCTGGTCGGACGGGAGAACGAGCAGGCCTTCGATGCGCGCGTCAAGGACATCGGCCAGCGGTACGACAAGCTCACGTTCAAGTACACGGGACCCTGGCCGCCGTACAACTTCGTGAACATCAGGCTCAAGCTGGAACGGGCGGCGCACTCGGAGCAGCAGTCATCGTCCACCGGTGTTCATTCTCGATAGCATGCTCATCGGCGGTCTCCGCTTTGTCTTCGACAAGATCGCCGCGGCTGTCGACACCGAGCTCAACGACGATTCGCACCTGCGTGAACAGCTGCTGGCGGCCCAGATGCGCCTCGACCTCGGCGAGATGAGCCAGGCCGAGTTCGACAGCGTCGAGGCCGACCTGCTCCGGCGCCTGCGGGAGATTCGCGAAAGCCGTGAGGGCAGCGGTCCCGCAGCGCTCTCTCCATCCGAGTACAAGATCACGGGCATCGATGCCACGTTCGAAGGCGACGAGCACAGCTGATCGTCGCCCGTCACGCAGTCCCACATTCAGGTTCGTCGGAGGCAAGGGAGGCGTCGGAAAGACGACCTGTGCGGCAGCGATGGGTCTGCTTGCCGCGCGCACGGGCCGCGCGACGCTGATCGTCTCGACCGATCCGGCCCCATCGCTCGGGGACGCGCTGAAACAGCGGCTGACGCGTGTGCCCCGACCGGTACACGGCGTCGCGCACCTCCACGCAGTGGAAGTCGACGCCGCTCTGGCGCTTGCAGGCTGGCTGAAGCGACGGCGCGGACTCCTCGAGCAGATCGCGCTGCGCGGAACCTGGCTGGATGCGGACGACGTCGCGCGGCTGCTGCGACTTTCGCTGCCAGGCATCGACGAGATCGCCGGGTTGCTGCAACTTGGCGAGTTTGCCGAGAGCGGCCGGTACGACCACATCGTGGTTGATGCGGCACCGACCGGACACCTGCTCCGCATGCTCGGGATGCCGGCCGTTCTCGAAGGTTTGGCGTTGGTGTTCGACCGGATGCAGGCGAAGCACAGGACCATGGTCGAGGCCCTGCGCGGCCGTTGGACGCCGGACGCGGCCGACGCGCTGCTTCACGGTATCGATGAGCAGGCGCGCCGGCTGGGGGCAATGCTGCGTGACCCCGGCCAGTGTCTGATCGCCTGGGTCACGCTCCCTGAACGACTGGCGATTGAGGAGACCAGCGACGCCCTTCACGTGCTCAACGGTCAGCACATCACCGTCGATCGGGTCATCGTCAACAGGATTACGCCGCCGCCCCGGGCGCCGTGCAGGTGGTGCGACGGCCGGCGCAGAATCGAACGTGAGGCGTTCGTCGCGCTCGAGAAGCGAATCGAAACGACCGGCCTGGCGCTCGGGACCCTGCCGGCAGTCGAGAGGGAGCCCAGAGGCGTGGCCAGCCTGCGGGCCCTCGGGCGTCACCTGGAGAAGCCCGGGGTCAGGCCCTCGCGGCGCGCGGGTCGCGTCGCGCCTTTCACGGCGTCGCTCCCACCGGGCGCCCAGCCCGTCGAGGCCAGTGCGATCGTGCCGCGTGGCACCAGGCTCGTGCTCTTTGGCGGAAAGGGCGGCGTCGGAAAGACGACCTGCGCGGCAGCTGCGGCGATCGACGTGGCGCTTTCCGCGCCCGACCTCAGGGTACTGCTGCTCTCGGCCGATCCCGCGCACTCAGTCGGCGACGTGCTCGAAGCTCCCGCTGGCGACGACCCTCATCCGATCCCGGGAGGCCCTCCAAATCTGCTGGTCCGGGAGCTCGATGCCGGGAAGGCCTTCGTCACTCTCCGGGATCGGCTCGCCGAAGGCATCGAAGATCTGTTTCTTCGCGTCAGCGGGAGCGCCGCGGATCGACAGGCGATGCGGGATGTCCTGGAGCTGGCTCCTCCGGGCGTCGACGAGCTTGCAGCAATCATTGATGTCACCGAGGCGCTGGGCGGGACCGGGTCCTCACCGCGATGCGATCTGGTCGTCATCGACACCGCGCCCACCGGCCACGCGTTACGGCTGCTCGAAATGCCAGGACTGGTTCACGATTGGGTCCGGACGGTCATGGCGATTCTGCTGAAATACGAACCCGTCGTTGGCATCGGCGACCTCGGCGCTGTGCTGCTTCGGCTATCGAAAGGGCTTGGAAGACTGCGAGCGTTGCTTGGAGATGCGGCGCGAACCCGCTTTGCCGTCGTGACCCGTGCAGCCGCGCTGCCACGCGCGGAAACGGTCCGGCTCCTCGGGCGCCTTCATGCGGCCTCGATTGCTGCGCCGCTCGTCATCGTCAATGCCGTCGGTGCCGGCACCTGCTCACGATGTCGCAGCAAGCGCCGCAGGCAGCAAGAAGAAGTGCTCGCACTGGCCAGGAAGCTGACCCGCCGCAGCGCTTCGAAGCCGCTGTTGCTGCTCGCTCCGGCAACGGTTCCACCTCCGTCAGGCTTTCTGGCCCTGCGCGGATTCCTGGGTGAGTGGCGAACGCCGCCAGGACCGCGCCGCCAGTGAGGGTGCGTCCCGCCGCGCTATCATCCAGCAGGGCCATGGCTACCGCGACCTATGTCTATTGCGTCGTCCAGAGTGGGCGCAAGCCCTCGACCCTTCGGGTGCCGGCGGGCCTGCCGGGCGGGGAGAAGCCCCGCGTGGACCAGGTCGGTTCGAAGATGTGGGTGGTCCACGCGCCGGTTCCGCTCGAACGCTACGGGACACAGCCGCTCGAGGAGTCGCTGCGGGATCTCGAATGGGTATCGGCGATTGCCGTTGCGCACGAAGCCGTCGTCGAACAGTTCGCCGGCCTCCGCGGCGTCACGGTCATCCCGATGAAGCTGTTCACGCTCTTCTCGAGCCCCGACCGGGCGATAGGGGAAATGCAGCGCCGGAGTAAACGGCTGACGTCGGTCTTCGCGAAGCTGCAGGGCTGCGAAGAATGGGGTGTCCGGATCATGCGCGGCCCCTCGCGTTCAGCAGTGAAGGGCGATGGCAAGCCTGCATCGGGCACTGCGTTTCTGACCGCGCGCAAGCGGGCCCGCGACGAGTCGGTCGCAGCATTGCGCGACTCGGCACAGGCGGCTGACGACGCGTACGTGCTGCTGGCGGAGATCGCCGCCGATCACCGGCGTCGGCAGCAGGAGGCCAGCGGCGTGATTCCCCCACTGCTCGACGCCGCCTTTCTGGTGCCCGTGCGGCGCCGCGCGCGTTTTCGCGCGCTCGCCGAGCGTGCCGCGGAGGACGTCCTGCAGCGCGGAGGACGCTTGACTCTCACCGGACCGTGGCCCGCGTACAACTTCGTATCCGCAGCAGGGCAACAGGCATGAAGCGCACGCGACATCAATCGACCGTGCCTCGCGGACTCCCGCCAAAACGGCCCGCCAGTCCGCTTCCGCCTCCGCGGGTCAGCGCACCCGCGCCGCCGCCGGGGCGCCAGGTGGCCAGGATCATCGACGAGTCCGATTCCTCGCTGCTCGATGTGCTCGACAACCTGCTGAACCGCGGAGTCGTCCTGAACGCGGATCTCATTCTGGCGCTGGCCGATGTGGATCTCGTGTACGTGAGGCTTTCGGCGCTCCTCTGCGCCGCGGATAGAGTGTTGCCCGATGCAACCCAGGAGTGAAGGGATCTACGTTTACGCTCTCGCAGAGCCCGGTCTCCCTCGTCACTTCACGGTTCTGGGCCGGCGGCTGCACGCCCTCCTGATCGATGATGTTGCCGCGGTGATCGAACGGCGACAGCCTCCCGAGTTCACGACCGACGCCGTCCGGCAGCAACACGCCATCATCACGCGATTGAGTTCCCGCCTGCCTGTGGTCTTACCAGCCCGGTTCGGGTCCTTCACAGACGAGCGCTCATTGCGCACGCTGGTCTCGCACCACCGGCGGGAAACGCTGGCGGCGTTCGAGCAGGCCCGCGGCTGCGCCCAGATGACGGTTCGCATCTTTGGCCCGAGTGTCGAATCCGCCGATCAGGCCCGGGCAAGTGTTCGCACCGGAACCGAGTTTCTCGAGCGGGCGAGGGCACGCATGACACATGCCCCCCGGGAGGCCGGGATCGTTCGCGCAGCGATGTCGGAATGCGTGAAGGCGGAGCGGGTCGCCACCGGCGAGCGAAATGGCCTGCTCACCGTCTTTCATCTCGTTCCGCTGGAGTGGCTCGAGTCGTATCGTCAGCGGGCCTCCGGATTGCAGTCCCTGCTTCCGGGGCATGTCGTCAGCGTCACCGGTCCCTGGCCGGTCTTCGCGTTCGCACCTGAGCTGTTCTGACCAATTTATGAAGAAGTCGAAGGTACCCAGGCGAAGGGTTTCGTCAGCGCTGAAGTCATCGAAGCGGTCGATTGCGACGGTCGAAGTGCAGGAGCTCGAGGCCATGCGTGAGCAGCTTGAACGGCTGGCCAAAGCGCCGCCACCGCGCTGGAACGCCGATCCCGAGGACGTCCGCCGATCGGTCGTGAAGCTGGTGCTCACGCTGGTCGAATTCATCCGGCAGCTGCTGGAGCGGCAGGCGATCCGGCGGATGGACGCAGGCACGCTGACCCCTGACCAGACCGAGGCCGTGGGGCTCGCGTTGATGCGGCTCGAGGAGACGGTCCGCGATCTCGGGGCGCAATTCGGGATTGCGCCCGAGGATCTGACCCTGGACCTGGGCCCGGCCGGAAGGTTGATGTGACGCGTGCACGGGTGGTCCTGAACCCAAGCTCCGGACGCGAGCGTGGCCCCGAGCATGTCGAGCTGCTCACCACGAAGTTGAAGCACCGTTACGACGACGTCACGATCGTCGTGACATCCGGTGACGGCGATGCAGAACGCGCCGCGACGATCGCGGTAGCCGATGGCTGCGACGCGCTGTTCGTGGCGGGTGGCGACGGGACGCTGAACGAGGCCATGAACGGCCTCGTAACCGCTGGCGGCCTTGCAGAGATGGTCGTCGGCATCGTCCCGTTCGGCACCGGAAACGACTTCGCGGCGGCGCTCGGCATTCCGCTGGAGACGGAACCCGCCCTCGAGATCCTGCTCGAAGGGCGCGAGCGCGCGGTCGATCTCGGCGAGGTGAACGGTCGCGTGTTCGTGAACACGTCGGGCGGAGGGTTCATCGCCGAGGTGTCGGCGGCAGTGACGCCGCAATTGAAGACCATCGCCGGACGGCTCGCGTATCTGATCGGCGGCGCGCAGGTGTTGTTCGAGTTCGAGCCAGTTGGCGCGTCCGTCACACTCTCGCCAGGGCCGGTTCAGGTTTCACGTTCACTCTACGCGTTCGCCGTCTGCAATTCGCGACTCATCGCAGGCGGCCGACTGATTGCACCCAACGCCTTGATCGACGACGGGATGCTGGACGTCTGTTTGATCGAGGCGATGAGCGCGATCGAGTTCGTGGCGCTCGCGCGAAAGGTCGCCGACGGCGAGCACGTCAAGGATCCGCGGGTGCTTTACTACCAGGCGCAATCGGTGCGCGTCGAGCTCGATCGAGCGGTGCACGTCAACACGGACGGCGAGGTCTTCGAGGACACCCGGTGCGACTATCGCGTATTGCCAGGCGCAGCGCGGTTCCTGGTCGGCGACGCGCCGTTCATCGGACAGGCGTGAGGGCGCGGCGACGCGGCTGACCAGCATCGAACGAGTAACAGCCCGGCGCCACCAGCAATCGGCCCTTCGGGGTGAACGACATCGCAGTGGGCGAGAGCGGTCCCGCGCCCCGAAACCGCACGGTCCGCCGCTTTTCGCCGTCCGCGTCGTACACGTAGGTGATCCCGGCTGCGGTCGCGATCCACACGTTGCCGGCAGCGTCTGCAGCGGCGGCTTGCACTGACGGCGTCACGATCGGGAGTTCCCCGCCTTCTCCCTTTCGCCTGGCCCAGGTCGTGGGTAAGCCGAGCACGAGCTCGTCGAGCTCGGGCCCTTCGACGTGACGATCGAACAGCAGCTTCCCCGAGGCGTTGTATTTGCGGAACTGCGGCACACCCCCAAGGAACACGAAGAAGAACCCGCCGGTCGGATTGACGATTACGAGGCCGGAGTTCATCGCCAGATGCACGGCAGGGTCGTGCTCCTGGCCGGTCTTCCGGAGCTCGCCGAAGGTCCGGAGCGGCCGGCCGTCGAGCGCATACTCCGCGATCAACGCGCCGAGCTCCGGCTGGCTGAGAAAGATCGATCGTCCGGTGTATTCGACGGCAGCCAGCCCGCCGAGCACCAGGCTCCCCGAGGTGATCCGCGGCAGGACTCGGCCCGGGATTCGAAATCCACTCACCGTCGATCCGCTGCTCAGGAACACTTGCACCCGCGCCTGGCCGCCAGGCGCGTCGGCGACGATGAACGTCTCGTCGGCCGCCATATCGAATGCGGAGGGATCGATCAGCCGTCCCGGTTCGGCGCCGATGGTTATCAGCTTGCGCGCGCTCTCCATTCCGGCGGGAGCCACGAACACGGCGTGGGAGCGCCGATCGAAGATGAAGTAGTCGCCGCCGGCCGTCTGCTGGCAGCTGGTGAGCTGCTGGAAGCTTCCCGCGATATGTGCAGGCAGGGCGCCGACGGCAGTGAGCGTCTCGATTTCCGCTACTCGCGCCGCGGACGCTGGCGCGCCGATCCAGATGTAGAGGGTAGCCAGCTGGAGAAGGACGCGAAGTCGAGCAGTCACGGCGCTGCGGCCCGTCGCACTGGTTGCGTCAGTACCGTGCAACCAGCCTTACGGCCTTCAGCACATCAGCCGCCTGGGGAAGGATTTCCTCTTCGAGCTCGGGATAGTAAGCGACCGGAGCATCGAGCGCGGCGACGCGGCGGACCGGAGCGTCGAGATGCTCGAAGAGCTCGTCGGCCATCCGCGCCGCGAGCTCCGCGCCGAAGCCGCACGTGAGCTGATCTTCGTGGGCAATCACGACGCGGTTCGTCCTGGCGACCGCCTCGGTGATCGTCTGCCAGTCGTAGGGAATGATCGTGCGAAGGTCGAGCACCATGACGCTGATCCCGTCCTTCTCGGCCTGCTGGGCGGCGAGCAGCGACCGCTGAACGAGGGCGCCCCACGTGATGACCAGCACGTCCACGCCCTCGCGCCGAATCGCCGCGTTGCCGAACGGGATCGTATAGTCCGGCCCCGGGTAGGCTCCTTTGTTGTAGGTCTGGCGATACAGGTGCTTGTGCTCGAGGAACAGCACCGGATCGTCGCAACGAATCGACGTGCGCAGCAGTCCGGCCGCGTCTTCCGCATTCGACGGAAACGCGATGCGGATGCCCGGCGTGTGCGCGAAGATGCTCTCGCCCGACTGGCTGTGGTACGGGGCCCCTCCGCGCAGGTAGCCGCCGATCGCGACGCGAATCACCATCGGGCACGAGAACGCGTTGTTCGATCGGTAGCGGAGCATCGACATCTCGTCGCGAATCTGCATCATCGCCGGCCAGATGTAATCGAAGAACTGAATCTCGACGACCGGTTTGAGTCCGCGCGTCGCCATGCCGACCGCCCGGCCGATGATGCTCGCTTCGGCCAGCGGCGCGTTGTAGACCCTGGTGCTGCCGAAGGCCCGCTGCAGGCCGTGGGTGACCTTGAAGACGCCACCCTTGCCAGGCACGGTGTCGAGGGCAGCCTCGCGGCTGCAGTCCGCGACATCTTCTCCGAACACGACGATGCGCGGATTCCGCGCCATCTCGTCTTTCAAGGTCCGGTTAATCGCCGCGACCATGGTGTCGGCCTTGGTCTCGGACACCGGCGTACTCTCGAATTGGCTCGACGCCGGGTCGATGTCCGGGGAAAAGACGTACTGCAGGGCGGTCTCCCGTCCCGGTTTCTCGGCGGCTATGGCGATCTCGGCCGCCTCGTTCACCTCGCGCTCGATCTCCTTGTACAGCGACTCGAGCTCCGATTCGGTGGCGAACCCTTCAGACTTGAGGAACTCGGCCATCCGCACGATCGGATCCCGCGTCGCTTCCTCGGCCCGCTCCTCCGGCGTCTTGTAGAGACGCTCATCATCCGAGAGCGAGTGTGAATAGGGCCGAATGACTTTGGCGTGGATGAACGCGGGCCCGCGGCGGGCCCGCGCGTAGGCCAGGGCCTCCTGCACGGCCGCGTAAGAGGCCAGGAAATCCGTGCCGTCGATGCTCTGGACGAAGAGGTGCGGGAACCCGGTCACCAGCTTCGAGATGTCGCCGCCCGGGGTCTGCACCTCCACGGGCACCGAGATCGCGTAGCCGTTGTCCTCGACAATGATGACCATGGGAAGCCGCCGCAGACAGGTGTAATTCAGCGCCTCCCAGAACTCTCCCTCGCTCGTCGTGCCGTCGCCAAGCGACAAGTAAGTGACTTCGTCCTGCCTGAAATGCTGCTCGCGATCTTCGATTTCGGTAATCTGCTGGTACAGGTGTCCGGCTTCCGCACAGCCGACGGCTTGCAGACACTGCGTTCCGGTGGGACTCGACTGCGAGACGATGTTGAGACGCTTGTTGCCCCAGTGCGAGGGCATCTGCCGGCCGCCGGAGCTGGGGTCGTCCTTTGCGCCGACCGAGCTCAGGAGCATCTCCAGCGGCGTGACGCCAAGCGCCAGGCACAATGCCCGATCCCGGTAGTGCGGATAGAACCAGTCATATCCCGGCTTCAGGCCCAGGCCGGCAGCGGTGACGACCCCTTCGTGGCCGGCGCCGCTGATCTGGAAGAAGATGAGGCTTTGACTCTTGAGCTGAATTTCTTTGTCGTCGAGCTTCCGCGACAACACCATCGTGCGGTAGGCCCGAAGCAGTTCGTCGCGCGACAAGCCCAGCGTGCTGGAGCTCCGGCCGTTGCTGACTGCCGTACCCTTCATGCGCGGAGAGTCCCTTTCCTGCCGTGCGCAGACCGCGCGGCAGAGGCGGTCCTTCGTGCCCTGTAAAAGCTAGATTATAGTGTCTTTCGCCCGAAAGGACACCCGTGACCGCGAGCACCGTTCGCCTCCACAGATGGGATGAAATCGACCTCGAAAAGGTAACGGAAATGATCTCGCGCAAGATCGTGACCGGTGACCGCCAGATGGTCGGGCAGGTTTACCTGAAGAAAGGCGCCCTGGTCCCGATGCACTCCCATGAGAGCGAACAGATGACCTACGTGCTCCAGGGAGCGCTCAAGTTCCTGATCAACGGCGAGGAGATCACGGTCCGGGAAGGGGAAGTCCTGCACATCCCGTCCTGGATTGAACACCAGGCCGAGGCGCTGGATGACACCTTCGAGCTGGACCTGTTCAGCCCCATCCGGCAGGACTGGTTGGATCACACCGACACCTACTTCCAGCGCACCTGACCCGACCCCGGCGGCGGAGCACGCATGAGAATTACGAGCGCGTCAGGCGAGGAATTCCAGCTGGTGATTGTCCGGTACCAGTTCCCCGACGTGCACGAGGACCGGTGGGAGTCGAACTGGCTGATCGTGAACGGCACGGTCGCGGCGGCGGGAGAGAAGTGGGTCTTCACGGAGCCCTGCGTCACGACGTTCGAGCTGGCCGATCTCGCGGACTGGCTCGACGGACTCGCGGCCAACGGCGCCGAACCGTCGGCGTTCGAGTTCACCGAGCCGAATCTGAAGTTCGCGTATGTGCCCAGGCCGCGCCGCGCCGTTCAGCTGACGCTCGCGCACGAGAGTGCGCCGGCGTCGATGTCGGAGCTCCAGCGCCGCGCGGGCGTCACCGTGGAGTTTCCGCTCTCAGTCCAGCAGACGGAGACCTTCGCCGCGGAGATCCGGCAGGCTTTGTCCGACTACCCCATCCGCGGCGGGGCGGCCTGACGAGCAATCAGTGAACGTGGCGATCCCAGTCGGAACGGCCGCCCGAGTAGACGTCGAACTTTCGGCGCAGCCGGTTCATCTTCCATTTCAGGTAGCGGTATTTGAGCTCGGCGGTCAGGCCGCCGCGTCCCGCGCGCAGATAGAGATAGCCGATCACCAGTCCGCCGAGGTGTGCCGCCTCCGACACACGGCTCTGTGGTGCTGAGAGAAACGCCATCGCGCCGACGATCATCACGAAGTACTTCGCGGGGATCGGGAACAGGAAGAACATCAGCAGCGGGCGATCCGGGTAGTAGTACGCGAACGCAACGAGCAGCCCGTACAGAGCGCCGGATGCACCGATCGTTGGGATTCTGTACGTCTCAGAAGACGGTCCGAGTACCAGTCCAACCGCCAGCACGGTGAGACCCGCGCCGACACCCGTGATCGCGTAGTACTTCACGAACTGCCTGGTCCCCCAGAGCCTCTCCAACTCCACGCCGAACATCCAGATGCCCAGCATGTTGAACAGGATGTGAACCGCTCCGCCGTGAAGGAAGGCATACGTCGCCAGCTGCCAGATCCAGAATTGCTCGATGACGATCCGGGGCGTCAGCCCGAGAAACAGGATGATGGGCTCGTAGATCCACGTGGCCAGGAACATGGCCACATTCGCGATGATCAGCCACTTGACCGCAGGGGTAATCGGCCCGGGTCCGAACGAGTAGTGGACGGCGGCAGGTCGAGGAGCGTAGCGCGACATCGAATCGGCAACCGAAAGAAACTATCGTACCACGGTGACCTATCAGAGCGGGTCGGCGGCGGCTGGTGTTTCGACCCGTGCCGGCGCTCGTGCGGGAAGGGGTATCGCAAGCGCGGCCGCTGCGAGCGGAACCAGGGCAAGCCCCCGCAGGGTGGCTTCAATTCCCACGCGGTCCGCGATCATTCCCACGAACGGCACGCTGAGGCCGCCGCTGCCCCAGGCGAAGCCCATCATCAGCGACGACACCGTCGCTGCGCTGACGGGTGCAAGCGCCTGTCCAAAGGTGACATTGACCGGCAGGGTCGACTGCAGAAAGAAACCACCCAGCGCGACCAGGACCACGAATGTCCAGCCTGCGTTCAACGACGCGACGAACAGGAACGGCACCGCACAGACGAGCGACAGGGCAATCACGCGACGCGCGCCGTATCGATCCGCAGCGGGGCCGCCCAGGAACCCGCCAACGCCGCTGGCAAACAGATAAACCGCCGCGGCGCCGCCCGCCGCGGCGAGGGACAGGCCGTGGCTGGTCAGCAGAACAGGCATGAACGTCGCGAACGCGATGGAGGTCATGGTGCGCAACACGACGATGAAATAAAGGAGCGCGAGCGGGCGGACGTATGAACGCAGCGCGCGAAATCCCGCGGTGGTCGTCGTGGTCCAGGCGACATCTGGGAGCCGGGTCAGGAACAATAGAACCACCGCGAGCCCCGGAATCGCGAGTATGGGCGTCCATGCCAGGCCGAACGATTCTGCGAAGGGCGCGAACAACAACGGTCCCATCGAGAATCCGAGCGATCCGCCTGTAATGTGGACCGACATCGCGAGACCCGGCCGCTCGGCGCCCAGCCGATAGGCCAGCGCGGCGGCAGGAGGATGGAACGCTGCGCCGCCCAGGCCACCAATGATGAGGATCGCCGCGGCCATTTGTATAGACGACGCGGAGCCGACGAAGCTGAGGACGAGGACCGACACGATCGGTCCGGCCATCAGCAGCAGTCGTGGCCTCCAGCGATCGGCAAGATGCCCGAACCCAATCTGTGAGACCGAGGCTGACAGCTGGAAAAGCATCGTCAGGGTCCCGGCCGCGGCGAGCGACAATCCGAGCCGTGGAATCAGCAGCGGCAACAGCGGCGCGAAGATGTTGCCGTATCCGTCCACGACGAAGTGCACGGATGCCACGAAGAGCACCGTGGGGTGAAGCCGGAGTCGGGACGCGACCGCGGCAATCACCGGCGGGCGGGGAGCACGCGCCGGAGGACACGCTCCGTCGCCTGGGTGAATTCCTCGATCCGCAGCAGGCGTGCCGAGACAACGAGAGCAACAAGAGCGGCCCCGATCGCGATCGCGACGCGCAGTCCCCGCATCACTTCACCCGATCCGGGCATCACCGTATCGAGGCGCGCCGCCGCGAGCGCTGCTGCCATTCCCATCACGAGCGCCGCGGCAGTGATCTTGACAAAGGCAATCGTCACTCGCCGTCCTTCGAGTCCACCCAGGCGCCGCCGCAGCAGCCACAGCAGCGTGCCGGCATTGAACATCGCGGCGACGGCCGTGCCGAGCGCCAGGCCTTTGAAACCCATCACCTGGACGAGCAGGATATTCAGTACCAGGTTCAACATGACCGATGCGACCGAGACCATCACCGGCGTGCGACTGGTCCCGAGCGAGTAGAACGTAGGCGAGGCGATCTTCACGACTGAGTACCCAATCAGCCCGGGGGCGTAGAACCTCAGGGCCGAAGCGGTCGCCAGCGTGTCGGCATACGTGAACTTTCCGCGCTCGTAGAGCAACGCGACGATTGGTTCGGCCAGCACGATCAGGCCAATCATCGCTGGTACGTTCAACATCAGCATCAACCGCAGCGCGCTCGAGACGCCGCGGCGAATCGCGATCGCGTCGCCGTCGTGGGCATGTCGCGACAGGTCGGGAAGCGCCGCCGTCGCGATCGAGACGCCGAAGAGTCCGATGGGAACATACATCAGCCGGAATGCGTAACCGAGCCACGACACGGCGCCTTCCTGCGCCGCGGCGAGGTAGGTGTTCACCAGGACGTTGATGTTGACGGCGGCGACACCGAGCATGCCCGGCCCCATCAAGCGCAGAATCTGCCGCAGTTCCGGATCCTTGAAATCGAGTACCGGCCGGTAGTGAAAGCCCTCCCTGCGCAGCACCGGCCACTGAATCGCGATTTGTCCGATGCCGCCGAGCAGCGTCCCGATCGCGATCGCCAGGATGTCGGGCCATCCTATGGCGCGCATGACCGGCACCAGCGTAACCGCACAAAGGATCGTGGCCAGGTTGAACGTCGCGGGCGATAACGACGGGATGAAGAACCGATGCAGCGAGTTCAGCATTCCCATCATCGCTGCGGCGACAGCCACAGTGGTGAGGAACGGCAGCATCACCTGCGTGAGCAGCGTTGTCAGCTCGAGCTTGCCCGGTACCAGGGCGAACTTGGGCGCAATCAGCGAGGTGATGGGGCCGGCGAACACCATCCCAGCGATTGCCAATGTGCCCGTGATGACGAGCAGCGCATTGATCACCAGGCTCCCTAAACGCCACGCATGTTCGCGGCCCCGCTGCTGAATGGTCCGCGTGAAGGCCGGAACGAACGCCGCGGTCATCGCGCCCTCGGCGAAGAGATCCCTCAAGAGGTTGGGAATCCGGAAGGCAACGTTGTAGGCGTCCATCGCGGTGCCCGCTCCGAAGTAGGAGGCGAGAACCGCTTCGCGGGCGACGGCGAGAATCCGGCTGGCGAGGGTGGCGAGACTGATGAGGCCCGCGGACCGGGCCAGGCGCGAGCTCATCGAACGCTAGAAGCGTACCACACGCCCTTCGGCGACCTGGCGTGTACGGACTGTCCGGATTCGGAAGTTCTGAACACTCGCAGTCGCGGATTCGCAACCTGCTTCAGGGCGGAAGGAGCACGGGGTACAAAAAAAGGCCCCTGTCTTTCGACAGGAGCCTTAATGGAGGATGGATGAGAGGCTTGTGCGTGCCTTTCAAATCCTTTAGACGAGTGTCGTCGAAAAAGGTTTGCAGAAATTCATCCGGCCCCCAGCTTCCGCCGGACCAGTTCGTTGACCACTTTGCCATCCACTGTCCGCCCCGCGAGTGCACTCATCACAGCCTTCATCACTCGGCCTAGGTCTTTAGGACTAGACGCACCCGTCTCCGCAACGGCCCTGTCGACCGCGAGCTCGACCTCAGCAGCATCGACGGCGGGCGGCAGATACGCCTCGAGCACGGTGACTTCCGCGGATTCCCGTGCAACCAGATCCTGGCGTCCGCCCTTGGTGAACTGTTCGATCGAGTCCCGCCGCTGTTTAATCAACGACGCGATCACCTGCTCGGCTTCCGATTCCTCGAGGGCACGCCCCTTCTCGACCTCACGATTCATGAGCGCCGCCTTCGCCATGCGGAGCGGCGCAAGGCGAGCCTGATCTCTCGCGCGCATGGCGGCGGTGATGTCCTGGCCGATTCGTTCGAACAATGTCATCGTTTTTCACCGATCTTGATCCGAGTCTCCGACCGTGATGTGCCAGCCGTCCGTCTCCTGGTAGAACGTGGCGGGCACCTCCACCGCATTCACCTTTACGACCAGACGCATGGTCGATTTGACCTGGAAGTATCCGCTCTTGCGCAGCGAGCGGCCATAGGCTGCATGAAAGGCATAAACACGGATCTTGTCGGAGTCTGCGCGCCGCGCTTCGCGGTCGACCCAGCCGAGAAGTGTCTCAAACCCATCCTGGTCGTCCGGATCCGTCAGAAAGTCCACGAGCAAAGTGACACGCCCGTGGGGCTCGACCAGGTGCCGGTACACGGCATACCCGACGTTCCTGTCGTTGCGTCTCAATGCAGCAATCGAGTACCGGACGTGTGGCGCCGTTGCATACTTCCAATTCAGATAGGCCGCGTCTCTGCGCACTGCAAGATCGAATTTCGATGCAACCGATTTCCACAAGTCGGTGAAGCTGTCGTCGAAGCGCTGGAGCAGGCGGACCTCCGCGCGCAGCGGCCGCGCGCGGGACACCACCTTCACCACTGGCAGAGTGATCGCGGACACGAGCCGATTCAGCCCGGGCGGCCAGTCGGGCCGCCGCAACGCCCGGCGCGTGAGCGGCATCACGAAACAGGGGACGGGGCCCGCGTCGGGCCATCTCAATTTCTGAAAGAGCTGATAGGACGATTCGGAGAGGCCGAGTCCGAGCGACGCACCAACGTGGCGATCCCACGTACGAAACAGCACCTCTCCGAGGCCTTGTCGTTGCCGCTCGGGAGCCACCATGACATCCATGCCCCAGGAGCCTTGAATTTCCTTCCCTTTGAGCGACAGCCGCACCGGCATCGTCGCGTAGTGTCCGATCAGGGCAGGCCCCTCACGCGCGATCCAGATCTCCGGCTCGGAAGCGGAGTTGTTGGGATTCCGCCGGTACTGCCAGTCCCAGCGGAGACGGCTTGCCTCGGCAGCATCGATGCCAAAGACCCGTCGATACAGAGCATCGACCGCTCGACGGTCCTCGGGCCGGTAGCGTACAACGTCAGCCACGCTCGATTACGCTCCAGGGGGCGCTTGTCGTAAGGAAGGGATCTTCATGCGGGACGACCGCGGATACCGTCAGCAATATACCGCAGGCCGTCAGTTGAACCGTCGACGGGTGCGCTCATGGTATCCGTACAAAGAAACGGAGGCGCGGGGCCTCCGTTCGGGAACGTCGGTTGGCGTCCTATTACTACCTGTCGGACTCACCCCCCGGCCGTACCACGGGTTGCCCTGGTCTTACAGCGGGCGCGTATGGATTCGGCGGGAATTGCTGCTGCTGCGGTTGCTGCGGCAATGCTCCCGGTCGCGGCGCCGTGATCGGCTGATTCGAGTTCGGCTGATTGGGGTTCGCGTTCGGCGTCGCGCCGGCCGGAACGTTCATCGGAACCTGCGTGCCGAGGATCTGCCCATTGGGGCCGACAGTCGGGCCAGGGAAGGCCTGCTGCACGGGACCGTTCGGATTCATGCCAGGCGGCGGCACCGGCCCCTGATCGCCCGGCTCTCCGTCGTCATCGTCGGGTGGCGGCTGAATGATGGGCTGCACGGCCGGCCTGGCGAAGGCGGGCGGTGGCATGGTCGCCGTGGCCGCTGGCGGCCGGCTCGTTGCCATGATGATCACGCGGTCGTACTGCGATGCACCGGCAACGTTGGCCGGGCGCGGCGCCACGATATATCCCGCAGCGGTGCGCAAAAGGATGTCGAGAGCCTCCTTCTCGGGCACGTCGACGAGCTCGAGCGTCACCGGGCCCCCGGTTACCCTCTCGGCACCCACGAGCTTGGTGTCACCAACCTTGGCCCACTCCGCCAGGATCTGGCGCAGAGGCACGTCCTTGGCGATGACAGTGGCCCGGCCGTTGGCTATCTTCACTGACAACTCGCCGGCTGAGGCCGCCGCGGCCGTTCCCAGGATGGCCAGCACACCGACGAGGCAAAGGATCTGCTTTCGCATATGGCGTCTCTCCGGCGAAGCTTCAGTATACGCCTCGTAGGACGCCGTCGCGAGCTGGTCAGCCGGTCGCCCCGAGGTCGCCACCCCCCCCGGGACAAAAAGCGGCTAATGCTGCCGATATGACTCGATGACCCGCGTGAGAATCTCGTCGAGCTCGACCGTCGGCCGGAATCCAATCAACGCCTGGAGCTTGGCGGTGTCGGGGACGCGGCGCGGCATGTCCTCGAACCCCGATTCATAGGCCCGATCGTAAGGAATGTGGACGACCTCGGACGGGCTGCTTGTCAGCGACTTGACCTTCTCGGCCAGAGCGTTCATCGAGATTTCAGCCCCGTGCCCGATGTTGAAGACGTGGCCGACGGCGGCCGGCTCGTTGATCAAGGCAACCATCGCGCGGACGACGTCGCCAACGTAGGTGAACGACCGGCTCTGTGTGCCGTCTCCAAATACCGTGATTGGCTGACCGGCCAGCGCCTGCCTGACGAAGTTCGGAATGACCATCCCGTACTGGCCCGTCTGTCGGGGACCGACCGTGTTGAAAAGCCGGACGATGACGACTGGTAGCTTTCGCTCTTTCCAGTAGGCCAGTGCAAGGAACTCGTCGATCAACTTGCTGCACGCGTATGCCCATCGATGCTTCTCACTGGGTCCGAGGACCAGGTCGGCGTCTTCCCTGAAGGGCACTTCCGCGCTCTTGCCGTAGACCTCGGAAGTCGAGGCGATCAGCACCAGCTTCTTCTTTTTGTTTGCATGCTTCAGCACCACCTCGGTGCCGTGGACGTTCGTCTCGATCGTGTGGACCGGAGCTTCGACGATCAGCTTCACTCCCACGGCGGCGGCAAGATGGACCACCACGTCACAGGTATCAATCATCTCGGCGAGCAACGGCTCGTTGGTCACCGAGTCGATCGTGTAGTGGAAGCGAGGATCTGCCTTCAGGTGCGCAATGTTGTCGATCGAACCGGTCGACAGGTTGTCGAGCACGAAGACCTCGTCGCCGCGCTGCAGCAACGCGTCGGAAAGATGGGAGCCGACGAAGCCTGCTCCTCCAGTGATTAGCACACGCAACTGTTGGTTCTCCTTTTTCAAGCGCGACGTTACACGCCGGGGCGGAATATCTCTCAGCCGCCCGTCAGCAGCCCCGAAGCGATGCGGATGCCATGGAGAAGCTGCGTATTGCAGCGACGACCTGGTCGATCGCCGACGGATCGAGCGAGGGATAGAGCGGAAGCGACAATACGCGATTGCAGGCGTCATCCGCAATCGGGCATTGCCGAGGCGCCTCGGTTGCGAGCGCCGGCTGCCGGGGAATTGGAAGGGGGTAGTGCACCAGCGTTTCCACGCCCTGCTGCTTGAGATGAACCTGGAGCGCGTCACGGGTCTTCGCGAGCACAGGGAAGAGGTGATACACGTGACCAGCATCCAGTTCGGGCGGGACGGTGACCGCCTCGACGCCTTCAAGCCCCGCACGGTATCGCACGGCGAGTGCCCGGCGCAGCCGCGTCGCTTCCGCGAGTCCACGCAGGCGCTCGGCCAGCACCGCCGCCTGCAATTCGTCGAGCCGCGAGTTCACACCGAATTCGGCGTGCCGGGACCGATCGGTTTGCCCGCCGTTCCTCAGGCGCCGCGCCTGCGCGGCGACGCGATCGTCGTTCGTGGTCAGCGCGCCGCCATCTCCGAGGGCTCCGAGGTTCTTCGTGGGATAGAAGCTGTACGCAGCAGCGAGGCCGAAGCTCCCGACGGGCCGGCCGCCACACGTGGCGAGATGGGCCTGACAGCAGTCTTCGATGAGCGCCAGCCCGTGTCGCGTCGCGACCGCCGCGATCCCGTCCATGTCTGCGGCCTGGCCGTAGAGATGCACCGGGATGATTGCCGTTGTCCGGGGACTGACCACCGCCGCGACTGCGCGAGGATCGACCGTGAGCCTGATCGGGTCGATGTCGGCAAAGACAGGCCGGGCGTCGACCATCATGATGGCCAGCGCTGTGTAGGCGGCCGACAGCGGCGACGTGATGACTTCGTCGCCTGCTCCGATACCCGCCGCGCGCAGCGCGATCGCGAGCGCATCGGTGCCGTTGCCGACACCAATTGCATGGCTCGCTCCCGTCGCCGCGGCGAACGCCTTCTCGAAGCTATCGAGCTCGGGCCCGAGAATGAACCAGCCCCGGTCGATGACGCGGGCGATAGCCGCTGCAATCGCAGCGCGATCTGCGCCCGGTGTCAGTTGCAGGAACGGAATCACGACCCTGCCTGCGCCTCGACACCGTCTTCGAGATACGCGTGCAAATGCTCGCGGTAGAAGGCGAGTGTTCGCCGGAGCCCCTCTTCCAGGGCGACCGCGGGCATCCAGCCGGTCGTATGGCGGAACTTCCTGGAATCGGAATAGAAGCTGCCGATGTCGATCCGTTTCTTGTCGGCGGGCCATTCCACGAACCTGACCGATCCCCGGCCGGCGACGGCGACCAGGAGCTGCGCCAGATCGCGGTGGCTGATCGGTTCATCGCCGCCGACATTGAAGACGTCGCCGTCACACGTGTTTGCGGCGCCGGCGCGCAGAAAGGCATCCGCCGCGTCGTCGACGTAGACGAAGTCGCGCAGCTGCGAGCCGTCGCCGAAAACCTGAATCTCACGTCCCTCGAGCGCGAGGCGGATGAACCAGCCGATGAATCCCTGGCGGTTGTGCTTGATTAACTGGCGCGGCCCGTAGACGTTGGTCAACCGCAGCGAGCAGGCACGCACGTCGAAGACGTTGTTGTAAAGCAGGTGGTAGTACTCGCCCGCCGCCTTGTTGACGCCGTTGATGTCGGCAGGGCGCACCAGGTGTTTCTCGTCGACAGGGAGATAGTCCGGCCGGCCGTACACCTGCCGCGTGCCGGCGAAAACAACCCGCACGTTCCGGTTGTACTTGCGGCACGCCTCGAGTATGGACAGCTGCGCACGGCAATTGATCTCGAGGTCCGTATACGGATCTTTCATCGAGTCGATGTGACTGACCTGTCCCGCAAGGTTGAAGATGACGTCCTGGTTGCGGACTAGGGCCTCCATCGTGGTCTGCATCCGGACGTCTGCGACGTTCAGGCGCAGCCGGGATGCAATGTCCTGGATGTTGTAGAGATTTCCGCCGTAGTCAGGGATCAGCGAATCGACGAGAAGGATCTCGGCGCCCAGATCGACCAGTTGCCGGGCGAGATTGCTGCCGATGAACCCGACGCCGCCGGTGATCATCACGCGGCGGCCACGGTAGTAGGTCCTGTGGTCGCCGCGGCCGGGCTGCGCCGGGCCGTCGAGGGTCAACCCCGGTCTCCGGTTCTCGGAGGCACCGCGGCGGACGCGGCACTGCTTGACTGCCTGACGGGCGTCCGGCGGTGCTCGTTGCGAATCACCAGCGCGAACCAGAGCTTCATCACGTCAACGCCGGTTTTGAACAGCCGGCGGAAGTTGAAGAACTGCGATTTTCCGAACGCGCGATGGTAGTGATGAACCGGCACTTCGGCGATCCGGAAGCCGGCGTCCTGGATCTTCTTCATCATTTCCAGGCAGATCACGCCGCTGTTCTTCTCGAGCTCGACACGTTCGAAAATCGCACGTCGCATCAGCCGGAAATCGCAGTCGACGTCGCGAACCTTCAGCCCGAACAGAAGCTTCACGGTGTGGTGATAGATCCGCCCGATGACGATGCGATGGAGAGGATCGGAGCGGCTGATTTTGTAGCCGTTCACGAGATCGACGTTCTCGGTGAAGGCCGCCCACAGCGCTTCCATTTCCGCCGGATCGTACTGCGCGTCACCATCCGTGTAGAAAATCAGGTCGCGAGTCGCCGACGTGAATCCGGTGCGCAAAGCGCCGCCGTAGCCCCGGTTCGTTTCGTGGTGGACCACCCGCACCTGCGGATACGTGCGGGCAAGCTCGTCCGCAATCTCCGCGGTCGCGTCGGCGCTGCCGTCGTTGACAATGATGACTTCGAAATCCGGCGTCAGTCGGGCCGCCGTCTTCAGTGACGTGATGACCAGGCTGGCGATGGTCCCACTGTCGTTGTAGGCCGGCAGGAAGACACTCAGCCCCGGTTTGTTGGTCTCTGGCGCGCGCATCAGGCAACCGTAAATCTTAGCCACTGCTGGATTTGAAGACAAGGTGACGACGCCGGACCAGCGTCCCGGCAGCGGGCTCAACCGTCGGTGGTGCGGTGGCTCGCGGGCTTGCGTCTTCGGAGGATCAGTCGCCACGGAACGATCAGGGACTCGGCCAGGACACGGCCAGAGACCTTGCTTTGGCCGAGTCTTCGCTCGACAAAAATGATCGGAACCTCGCCTATACGGCATCCTCGGCGCGATGCCTCATACAACATCTCGACGATGAAGGCGTAGCCGTTGGACACCATCGAGTCCAGCGGCAGGCGTTCCAGAGCCTCGCGCCGCCAGCACCGGAATCCGCTCGTGCAGTCGGCCACGGAGATCCGGGTCACCGCGCGCACGTAACGGTTTGCAAACGCGCTGAGGAAGATCCGGTGCAGCGGCCAGTTCACCACGCTGACACCCGTCATGTACCTCGACCCGATCACCACGTCGAACCGCTCGGCAGCCTCGGCGATGCGGGGGAGGTATTCGGGGTTGTGGGACAGATCCGCATCCATCTGGAAAATCAGGTCCGCGCCCGATTTGAGCGCGTGCCGCAGGCCGTCGATGTACGACCGTCCCAGGCCGCGGGGCCCTTGCCGGTGCATCACATGGACCCGTCCGGGATGCCTGCGACCGAGTTCTTCCGCCACTTCTCCGGTGCCGTCCGGCGAGCCGTCGTCGACGACGAGCAGCCGGAACCCAGGATGCGAGAGAACTCCCGCCGCGAGAATCGGCAGATTCTCCTTTTCGTTATAGGTCGGAGTCACGACGACGATGTCGAGAGGCTTGTTCATGTAGCGGGTTGTCAGCCGTTTGAAACGGATCGTGCCACAGTCGGACCGGGCGGCACGCCGGATCCGAAGGTCATCCTTGAGATCGCGGTCCGCTTTCGGTTCGCAACGCCGAAATCTGCTCGGAAACGAGGCCGACGAGAAACACCACAACCGAGAACAGAATCAGGAGCACGGCGCCGTTGGGGATCCGCGAGTGGACCGCAACGTTCCAGATCCCGTAAGACACACCGAGCAGGAACGCTGCGGCTGCGATCGGCAGGAATACCCGTAGCGGACTGAAGATCGTAACGATCTTCAGAATGATCACGAAGAACTTCGCGCCGTCGCGCGCCAGCTTGATCTTCGACGCCCCGACCCGCGGCCGCGCATTCGTCGGTTCGAACGCCACGTTGTATCCCGCCTTGATGAATGCGAGCGTCGTCGTGGTCGGCGTCGAGAACCCGTTGGGCAGGAGATGCAGGAACTCGAGCAGGTGTTCCCGCCTGGCCGCACGGAATCCTGACGTAAGGTCTCGAATCTGGGTGCCGGTCAGGAAGCTGGCGAACCGGTTGAGTGTGCCGTTTCCGGCCCGCCTCGCGAGGTTTGCCTGCGTGGTGGAGGTCCGGGCGCCAATCACGAGGTCGTACTCTCCAAGCCGCTCGACCAACCTCACGGCGTCGGCCGCCTGATGCTGGCCGTCGCCGTCGACAATCAGCACGTATTCGCCGGTCGCCCGGCGGATGCCGCTCTTCACCGCCGCGCCATTTCCTTTGTTGTACGGATGCTTCACGACCAGCGCGCCGGCGCCGCGGGCGAGGGTGCTCGTCGCGTCGGTCGAGCCATCGTCCACGACGATGACTTCATGCCAACTGCCCGCACCCTTGATCGCGTCGATGACGCCTGTGATGGCACCCGCCTCGTTGAACGCGGGAATGACCACGGAAACCGAAGACGTCGAGGCCAATCAGACGCTCGTTCAGGTTGCGTGACGGAAGTTGATGACGTCGCCATCCAGCACGATGTAGTCCTTGCCTTCGAGCCTCAGTTCCCCATGGTCGCGACAGGCGGCGAGCGTCCTGCGCGCGAGCAGATGCTCGTAGCGAACGACCTCTGCGCGGATGAAGCCGCGCGAGATGTCGCTGTGAATCTCCCCGGCGGCCAGGACGGCAGGCGTCTCGCGCGGGATCGACCAGGCGCGACATTCGTCCTCTCCAACGGTGAAGAACGAGATGTATCCGAGCAGGTCGTAGCCAGCGCGAATCACGCGATCGAGGCCGGATTCCTGGAGGCCGAGGTCGGCCATGAACGCCTGGCGATCGGCTTCTTCGAGTTGTGCGATCTCGAGCTCGATCTTTGCGCAAATTGGCACCGCACGGGTCGCGGCGCCGGTCAGGAAGCTCTCGAGCCCCGCCAGTTTCACCGCGTCGGCGGCCTGCGCGAGATCGGCCTCGTCAAGATTCAGAACGATCAGCAGCGGTTTGGCTGACAGGAACTGAAAACCTCGCAAACGTTTCGCATCGTCGGTGCCCAACTCCAGCGCCCGGAGTGCTCGGCCGCTTTCGAGCGCCGCCCGGCAGCGCACGAGGATTTCCTGTTCCTTGCGCAGGTCCGGCGTGTTGCCTTTCTTGATGTCCCGTTCGAGCCGTTCGAGCCGGCGCTCGACGACACCGAGGTCAGCAAGGATGAGCTCGTCTTCCATTCCCCGAACATCGCGGGTCGGATCAACCGAGCCGGCCGGATGCGGGACCGACGGATCGCGAAACATCCGAACCACGTGCAGCAGAGCGTCGGCGTTTCGAAACGGCGCGACATCGAGCAGCGCCTGGGCGCCCCCCTTCGCACTGCCGACGCCCGCTATGTCTGCGAATTCCACCGTTGCCGGGACCCGCTTCCGCGGGTTGAACAAAGCCGTGAGCTCGTCGAGGCGATCGTCAGGGACTCGCGACACGCCGACGTTCGCGTCGGGTTTTCCACCCCTCGCCGGGGCATCTCGAACGCTGGTGAGGAGCTGGAAAAGCGAGGTCTTTCCGGCGGAAGGGAATCCGATGAGGCCTGCACGCAACATAAGAAACGCTCAGTCTATCGCGGCCTCCACTGCTGACCACCTTCGCTGAGCCAAATCTGCACATCGTAGCACGCAGCCCCAGCCCTGCCGGGCTAGTCGCGGGTTTCGCCATGTGGCGAAAGTAAGGCGTAACCGCAATAGCATCTGCATTTTGCGGTTGACATCCCCCTGACGCTTCTCTAACATCGCCGTGGATTTTTGTGGAGCTAAGTGGAGCAAAAGCCGTGCTCCGGGGCAACTACACGGCGAAAATTGATGACAAAGGCAGGCTCAAGATCCCGAACGCGTTCCGAAGCCTCGTTGAGGCTCATCACGGAACGGAAGTGTTCGTGACGAGCCTGAGCGGGGAAGACGTTCGAATCTTCCCGATGCCGGTCTGGATTGCCCTCGAAGAGCGCCTCGGACGCATGCCGTCGACTCATCCGTCGCGCCTGAAGTATTTCGACCGCGCGAATTACTTCGGGCAGATGGCGGAGATCGACACACAGGGCCGCGTGATTATCCACGCACGCCTGCGCGATTCGGCCGGTATGGCCGGCGACGTCGACGTGCTCGGTCAGTACGACCATCTCGACGTGTGGAACCACGAACGCTTCCTCGCCAAGCTCCAGCGCGAGCCCTATACCGAAGACGATGCGCGCTCGCTCGCGGAGTTCGGGATTTGATGACCCATTACGTTCACGAACCTGTCATGACCGCAGAGACGATCGCGCTGCTGGACCCCTCGCGCGGTGGTCTGTTCGTGGATTGTACCGTCGGGCTCGGCGGGCATGCGCGCGTTCTGCTCGAAGCGGGCGCTTCGAAGTTGCTCGGCCTGGACCGTGACCCCGAGGCGCTGAAGATTGCCCGCGAGCGGCTCGAGGGATTTGGCGATCGCGTCGAGCTGGTGCATGCCGACTACCGTGAGCTTGGGCGCGTGCTCGACGATCGTGGTGTGCCCGGTGTCGACGGTGCGCTTGCGGACCTCGGCGTGTCTTCCATGCAGCTCGACGGCGAAGGCCGCGGTTTCAGCTTCCGTCGCGACGAGCCGCTCGACATGCGGATGGATCAGTCGCAGGGGCCGACGGCCGCTGATCTGCTCGATCAGGTCGGCGAGGAGGAGCTCGCGAACCTGATTTTCGAGTATGGCGAGGAGCGCTATTCCCGACGGATCGCTCGCGCGATCGTCGAAGCCCGCGGCCGCGGCTCGATCACGACGACCGGGCAACTCGCTCAGATCGTGCGGCGCGCGGTTCCCCGCCGCGGATATCAGCGAATCGACCCGGCGACCCGGACCTTCCAGGCGATACGCATCTGGGTGAATCGCGAGCTCGATCAGCTGGAAGCGTTCGTGGTGGAGGCCTGCAGCCGGTTGCTCGCGGGGGCCCGGTTCGCCGTGATCACCTTTCACTCGCTCGAGGATCGCATCGTCAAGCACGCGTTCCGCGCGCTGGCGCAGGGGCGGATGGCGCTCAAGATCCTGACGAAACGGCCGATCGTCCCGGGCGACACCGAGCTCGATCGAAATCCGCGGGCGCGGAGCGCGAAGCTCCGTGCCGTCGAGAGGCTCGCATGACCACACGCCGTGGGCTGGACTTCGAGTACGCGATCAAGAAGGACGTCCGCAACAACCCGATCGTTCGCGAGATCGACGAGGAGCGGCAGCGTCAGCTCTGGCGCACCGCGGGGATCAGCGCGGTGCTCGTCCTGGTGCTGCTGTTCTCGGCGTGGCAGACGCTGGAGCTCGTGCTGCACGGCTACGAGGTGCAGCGGCTCGAACGCGAGCGCGCGAGCGAGGAGGAAGTGAACCGGCATCTCCGGCTCGAGATCGAGACCCTGCGATCGCCGCGGCGGATCGAGGAGGTCGCGATCAAGGACCTGAAGCTCGTCGCACCCGGTCGTGATCAGGCCATCGTCATCGAGCGTGTGGCGCCGACCGCGCCGCCCGAGAAGTCCATCGTCGCCCTTCGGCGCACTCAGGGCGGCCCTGAGCTCCGTCGACCGGCCGCGGCACGCTGAAGTCGCGCTCAGGAGGAACGGTGGCCGAACAGCAAGCCAGCAGCGCAGCCGAACGCGACGCGCGCGAACAGCGTAGTGCACCCGGGATCGCGATCGCCGGGGGATCCGGGCATTTCAAATGGCGGCCGGTGCTCCGATCGCGGCTCTTCGTTGGCGCCGTCTTCTTCGGCGTCTGGACCACCGGGATCCAGGCGAGGCTCGTCTACCTGCAGGTGGTCGAGCGCGCGGACATGCAGGCACGCGCGGACCGGCAGCACCTGCGGACGCTCACTGCTCCCGCCAAACGCGGAGAGATCGTCGACCGCAACGGTCACGTGCTCGCCTACAGCGTCGACGCGGACAGCGTGTTCGCCGACCCTTCCGAGATCGAGAATCCGGACAAAGTGGCACAGCTCGTGTGCGCCGCGCTCGATGAGTGCGGCCCGCGCGACCGCCGGGAAATGGCGCAGAACCTGCGTCGGGATTCACAGTTCGTGTACCTCGCGCGGAAGGTCTCGCCCGACGAGGCGCAGCGCGTCAGGGCGCTCGAGCTGAAGGGCGTTGCCTTCATCAAGGAGAGCCGGCGGTACTACCCGAAGAAGGAACTGGCCGCACACGTTCTGGGATACGTCGGCCTCGACAACACCGGCCTCGCCGGTCTCGAGTCCACCTACGACGGGCAGGTTCGCGGCACCGAAGGCAAGATCCTCGTTCAGACCGATGCCAGACGCCATGCGCTCAACAGCCGCATCGATCGGCCGGCGACCGCCGGGGTGTCGCTCGAGCTCACCGTCGATCAGTACTTGCAGCACATTGCCGAGCGTGAACTGCGGGCCGGTGTCGAGGAGAACAACGCCGCCGGCGGCACCGCGCTGGTAATGGAACCCAACACTGGGGAAATCCTGGCGCTCGCAAACTGGCCGACGTTCAACCCCAATGCCTTTGGCAAAGCGGACGAGCGCGAACGTCGCAACCGCGCGATTCAGGATCTGTACGAGCCGGGGTCGACCTTCAAGGTCGTGACTGCGTCGGCGGCGCTCGAAGAGCACGTCGTGAACCCGGACGATCCGATCGACTGCGCCCCCGGTTACATCACCTTCCCGGGACGAAAACCCATCTACGACTTCCACCGTTACGGCACGCTCTCGTTCACCGATGTGATCGTGAAGTCGAGCAACGTCGGGGCGATCAAGGTCGGGCTGCGTCTCGGCCCCGAGCGGCTCGGGCGATACGTCAGCAGATTCGGCTTCGGTCAGCCGCTCGGTCCGGACTTCAGGGGCGAGAGCTCCGGGATCGTCTGGAATCCCGCGAAGCTCGATGCAAGCGCCCTCGCCTCCGTGTCAATGGGTTATCAGGTCGCGGTGACGCCGCTGCAGATGGC
>Ga0111538_10000057_pt1 | contig 118460 bp, 105 predicted proteins | sample SoiMethybrSBSTD1_FD_79669 | JGI IMG/M metagenome (GOLD analysis project Ga0111538, IMG submission 79669) | Bulk soil microbial communities from a Populus tree surrounding site in Tennessee, USA - Soil MetaG P. TD hybrid SBSTD1 (version 2)... | ecosystem: Environmental > Terrestrial > Soil >... | reverse complement strand
CCGTGGTAGTCGGTGTAGAACCCGGGCACGTTCTGCGTCAGAAAACCAGCGTTCGTTGCACCGGCGGGCGTGGCATACACCGGCACGCTGTACAGCGTACCGTCCGGCAGTGTCCCGGTGAGCGGTGATACCTGAGCGAGCACATAAGCCGACAGCGGAATGCCATTGCGTGGCGTGATGTTGCCGGACAGATTGCCGAACAGGTTTGAGGTTCGGTTGTAGGTGTAGTCCATCATCACTGCCAGGTTCGGCAGCAGCTCCCGTTCGAGGCCTGCGACGAAGCTCTGTGTAACCGGCGCCTTCAGGTCTGGATCCACCTTGTTCGTGGAGGTCAGCGAGGTCGGGTTCGCCGAGTCGAAGCCGCCGCCGGGGGCGCCGATTTGTGTTGTGAGGTCGACTTCAGCGTCCTGGCCGTAGTGATCACCGTTCAGGTCGTTCCACTTGTACGTGACACTTCCCGGAGCGCCACCCGTTGTGGGGTTCATTGTCCCGACGGTGCTCGGAGCGAGCTGTCCTGCGAATCGGCTGTAGCTCGCGCGCGCCACGGTCTTGCCGGCGCCGTCCAAAAGGTAGCTGAGGCCAACGCGCGGCGAGAGGTTCCGCCAGATGAAGGGCGATTCGTAGCCCGCGAAGGCGACGCCGGGTATCACCGTGGGAAACGCCTTGCTGCCGTCAGCTGTCGAGGCTAGCGCGTTGCCCCACTGCCGGTCGTAGCGCAGGCCGGCGTCAATCGTCGCGCGGTCCAGCGAGATCGAGTCGGCAACGAAGAAGTCCAGATAGTTCACGGTGTTGCCGCCGTGAACCTGTCGAAACACCTGTGCTCTGGGGCCCGAAGCCCCCGTCCCCGATTGTTCGATCGCGAGGATGCCATTTCCTGGCCATTCAACCTCGGCCAGGTTGGTAATGTGGCGGAAGCCAAGTCCGTACTTCACGTCATGGGCAACGCCGAACGCGTGCACGAACTCGTTCATGTCGGCCGTCACGACGTGCTGTGGCCGGACCTGGAAGGTTTGCACGGTCGATCCATACGCCCGTGACTGGTCGATGTTGCGCCCCGCCTGAGCGTCCATGCCGCCTTCCGGGGTTAGTGTGAACCCGGTGTTGTAATACGCATATTTGGCAGACAAAAACATTTTCGAGCCAATCACCCGATCGTCCCCAACCTTCCAGAGCCCGTGGAGTGGCGACGAATCGCTGTACGCATTGTCCTGGTGGTGTGTGGCCTCGAACGCTTCGAACGTGCTGGCGTTCGTCGGGTTGCTGCGGCCGTCCTTGATCTTGTAGCCGTTGAAGAACAGGAAGTTGAACATGTCCTTCGACGTGGCCTGCCAGTTCACCTTCACCTGAGGATTGCGCAATTTCGTCTTGTCGATTGCCTTGGTCGAGCGCTTGAAGATTCTGATGTCCTGCTGAGAGAGCGATGCGTAGAACCAGGCTTTGTCCTTCACCAACGGCCCACCGAGGTCAAAGCCGTAGTCCGTGCTTTGGATGGTGTGATCGGCCGTGTCAGGCGTAACCGGTGGTGTGAGCGCCTTCAGCTCGTCTGGAACATTGGAGCTCTCGAGCGCGTCACTGCTGAAATAGTTGCGGAAGCCGACGTGAAACTGGTTCGTACCACGCTTCGTAATCAGGTTGATGCCCACGCCGCCGGTGCGCGAGCGAATGTCCTTGCCGGCCGTGGCGACCTGTATCTCTTCGAAGTTGTCGAAGTTGAAGTAGGTCGGCGACTGGCCCGGCGCGCCCATGTCGGTCACCTCGATGCCGTCAATGGTCCACGACGTGTCCTGTTGACGTGAAGCCTTACCGAGCACATTGGGCTGCTGGCCGGTTTCGTTGCCGCCGATGTTCACCTGATCGAGCAGCACGCCAGGGACGCTGCGTGCGAGCGCAAACGGATCCCGCGACGTGGGAATGTATTTCAGTTCGTTATTCGTGAAATTGATCGAGGTGCCGGTGACTTTCGGATCGACGATTGGGGCCGCTGCAGTGACGGTGATGTTTTCGCCGCGGCTGGCGAGCTTCAACGTCACGGGTAGCTCGGAGGTTCGGCCCACCTCGACAATCGCTGCACGCTTGACGGATGCGAAACTGGGGAGATCGAGCGTCACTGTATAGGCGCCAGGTGCGAGCTCGAGAAATCGATACTGTCCGCCTCCATCAGTGGTGGACGTTTGAGTCGCGTCAACCCCACGGACCGTGACCAACGCCCCAGGAAGGACCCCTCCCTGTTCGTCCGTGACAGTGCCGCTGATGTTGCCGCCCTTGACCTGTGCGAACACCGGGACGGCGGTCGCGAGGGTCAGCGCCAACATCAAGACCAGTCGCTTCATTGCTTCAACTCCCTTGGAAACTTGCCGGAACCGCCAAGCGGCCGGTGACTGAACGTCTGTCCAGCTGCCTCTTATACTAGCATCATTTATGCACATTAATATGACAATAAGAGACATATCAGAACTATATATACCTGTTCGGACGTGGAAACCAACCGCTCGGATTCTGTCCATCGGTCGCCTCCGGAGGCCGGGTTGGCCTTCATAGAGTGGTACAGTCTCCCGCCGTGCTGGGTATCGGCCGTTGTCTGACAATTCTGGAGGGGTTCTATGGACCCTTGCCCTGCCCACCTGTCGATCCGTTCAGGTACTTGGTCTGGGAAATCCTCAGTTTGCGGACGGTTCCGCGGAAGCGGGACGCTGCCCTGACGGCCCTGAAGCATGCCAGAGCCCTCACTCCTGACTCCTTGGGGCGGGCGCCCCAGGCCTTGCTTGAATCGGCCGTCGGCCTCGCCGGCCCCTCTCGCGAGTCGCGGCTCCAAGCGCTTCGAGCGGGCGCCGATCTCTTTCGCCGAGCCCCCGAGTTATCGGGCCTGATTCGAGGTCCGTTGCCCGGCGCGCGTCGCGCTCTCAAGCGATTCCCGCAGCTCGGAGAAGACGGTGCGCGCCGGCTGCTCCTATTTGCCAGTGATCACGTCATCTGGCCGACAGACACTCGCGTCGACCGGGTCTGCCGAAGGCTCTGGACCCACCCGGGCGCGGATCGCTCACCTCGCTCGTCTCGCGGGGTACAGCGAAGGCTCACAAAAGAGCTCCCAGCCACAACCGCCGCGTTCAGGCGGGCGTTCCTGTATTTGTTTCATCACGGCTCGATCACCTGCACGGAGCGCGATCCCCACTGCGTCGTGTGTCCGTTGCGGCGTGATTGTCCGGAGGGGCTGAGACGGATTCCCTAGAAGAGCGCTCGTAGCGCGTTGAGATCGAACTCAAGCATCGACGGGATGACCAGGTCTGCTGGCTTCAGCGCCTCCGCACGATACGTCTGGGCCACCGCCAGCGTCCGAAGTCCCGCCGCTCGCGCCGACTCGAGGCCCCAGACCGAATCCTCTACGGCGACGCAGTCACGCGGCGGTACGGGACCATGAACCGCCGAGAGCCTCTCGAGAGCGCATAAGTAGGGGTCCGGAGAAGGTTTGCTCACGGCGGTGTCGTCTGCCGACACGATCGCTGTGAAGTACCGGGCGAGATCAGCGCGGTCGAGCACGCGTCGGATTTCCGGGCCGAGGGCACCGGATGCGATTGCGATCGGCATCGCGTCTCCCGCAGCCCGAACCGCAGCTTCCGCGCCAGGAAACAGAACGGACGCGCTGTTTTCCAGCTCCTCCAGGCGCTCTGCCTTCCGCCGGATCAATTCGGCGATCTGAGCAGGCGTCCAAGAGAAGCCGTGCTGGGCGGCGATCGCCCTGAAAGCGCCTTGGTCGTCGTATCCGAGGTACCGCGCGTAATAGTCGGCTTCCGTCAACGTGACGCTGTGGTCAGCGAGCACGTCTCGGTAGGCACGAAGATGCAACGGCTCGCTATTCGCGAGGACACCGTCAAAGTCGAACACAATGGCTCGCAGCACAGCGGGCTCTCTACTTCTCGGCGTCTTCTCTGATCTTCTCGCCGGCTTCGATGCGAACCTTCAGTCTGTTCTCTTGCGGCGGTAGTGGACACTCGTACGCCAGGCTGTAGTAACAGTACGGGTTGAACGCTTGATTGAAATCCAACTCGTAGTAGCCGGTGGCCGTGCGGTTCAGTTCGAGGTAGCGGCCGGCGTCATACGTTTCCGAGCCGCTCGTGAGATCCCGAAAGGGCACGAACAGGTGATTCATGTCGGAGGCATCTGCTTCGACGAACGCCGACAATGTCATCGGCTCTCCGTGGAGCGTGAATTCCAGCGTCCCGGCACGCCGTTCCCGCCGTTGCTCGCCCGTGCTGGTCGGCATCATGACGATGGCACCGTCGGTGGATGCCTTCAGAACCGCGGGCACGTTGTAGAGGGGGTCAATGGGGAAGTACGCGAGTGGCAGAAGGCTGGCCTTGCGACCTTCCGGGACTGGAGTGGCCTCTCGCTGGAACTGCGCGTCTTTGGCCGCACGTGTAGCGGACAGGCGCGCGACGTAGTTGCCGGCGTCAGGTGGCGGGGGGTTGCATCCACCAGCGGCGGCGGCAACGCAGATCAGAACAGCGACAACGCTCAGGCGCACGTTGCTATGTTACCCCTCCGACACAAGGCTCCGTACACCGCTCGCTTCTAGAAGATGTAGGCGCCGCGAGCGACGGCTTCGTCGGCGAGTCCGCGGCGCAGCGCAGCTGTATTAATCGGCGACGCGGTCAGCAGCCGCTTGAGTGCCCCTAGTGTCGCCTTCAGCGTTTCGCCGTCGATCATGACCGGCAGCGCCTGCCGCGCCGACGCTTCCAGCCGCATCGCCGCGTCATTCACAAAAACTCGCGCCGCGTCGACCTGCAGAGACGCACGGGGCATCTGGGAGGCCGCCGACGCCGTCGCTCGAAGGACGGCGCTGTCGGCCGCGAAGACGTCCATCAACATGTCGGCCACGTGCATCAGCACCTCTTGCTGCTCGCTCAGCTTGTCTCCATATTTCTGCAGCGCCAACCCGAACACCATCAGAGCCGCCTTCTTGAAGGCGCCCACCGCCGCTCGCTCCGCCTCAAGGGTCGCCGTCGATGTTGGCACAGCGGTCTGAGGGCCGAGGAGTTCGGCTTGCAGGGCTTTTGCCGCGGCGATGATCGGCGGCTCGCCTTTGACGGCGCGGCGCGCAAGCATCCCCGGGATCAGCAGGCGATTGATTTCGTTTGTGCCCTCGAAAATGCGGTTGACGCGCGAGTCGCGGTAATGACGTTCAGCTGGGTAATCGCGGACGAACCCGTTCCCGCCGTGAATCTGAATGTTCTCGTCGAGCACGAAGTTCAGCATCTCGCTGCCAGCCACTTTCGCAATCGAAGCTTCGATCGCGTACTCCTCTAGCGCCGCCAACGCGGCCGATTGATCCGCCGGATCATGGGGCGTGGCCTGAATGCGCTCCTCGATGAGCCCAGCCGTCCGATAGATCAAGCTTTCGATGGCGTAGGCCCGGACCACCATCTCGCCAATCTTGTGCTTGATCGCGCCAAATGAGGCGATCGGCTGGCCAAACTGTTTTCGCTGTCCCGCATAGGTGGCCGCTTCGGCGATCGCGCCGCGCGCGCCGCCCACGCACATCGCGCCGAGTTTGAAGCGGGCGAAGTTGAGAACGTTGAAGGCGATCTTGTGTCCCTTGCCGACTTCGCCCAACAGGTTCTCCGCGGGAACCCTGACGTCCTGCAGAATCACCGGAGTGGTGGACGAGCCGTGCAGACCCATCTTGTGCTCTTCTTTGCCGTTCGACACCCCCGGAAACACGCGCTCGACAATGAAGGCGGTGAAGTGCTCGCCGGCGCTATCGACGACTTTGCCGAAAACGATGTAGACGTCCGCAAACCCGCCGTTGGTGATCCAGGCCTTCTCGCCGTTCAGGATGAAGCTCCCATCCGGTTGACGGATCGCTCTGGCTTTCGCGCCGAGCGCGTCGGAGCCAGACCCTGGTTCGCTCAAGCAGTAAGCGCCGATGAGTTCCCCGGTCAAGAACTTCGGCAGGTACCTGCGCTTCTGCGCGTCACTGCCGAACAGGGCCAACGGGAGAATCATGAGGTTCGCCTGCGCGCCGAACGCCGCCCCGAACGACGCCGACCGTGACATCCGCTCGCTCACGATCATTGACGTGATCTTGTCGAGCTGGAGACCACCGAACGCCTCTGGCACGTCAACACCGAGGAGGCCTAGGGCACCAGCCCGCTGGACGAGCATCCGAGCCAGCGACCAATCCTTCTGCTCGAGGCGGTCGAGCGAAGGTAGAACCTCGTTGTTGACGAAATCGGTGACCGTCTGGGCGATCATGCGTTGTTCTTCTGACAGTCGCTCGGGCGTGAAGACGGTCGAGGAGTCCGAAGCCTGCAGCAGCCATTCGCCGCCGCGAAGGGATGCCGTTGAGGGAGAAGCCGACGTCGAAGGCATGGTATCTCTCCTAGTTGGGCCAGTCGCCCAGCAAGTCTTCAAGGGCGTCAGCCACCTCGCTGACCTTACCATCGAACAGATGATCGGCGGTGTCGATCACGACGAGCTCCTTGGGATCGGCCGATCGAGCGTAGAAGGCGCGCAAATCCGCAAGCGGCCCGATTTCATCGCGCTCGCCGTGCACGAAGAACTTCGGCTTGGTGCTCGAGCGGACGGCTTCGAAATCGTAATGCGTGATCGGGACCGCGACGCCAATCAGCAAGGATACTCGTGGATCAGCCGCCCCCTCCGTCATGGCCACCCACGATCCGAACGACATGCCAGCTGCCCACAACGACGCTCCCGGGTAGTGTTCGGTCATGAAGTCGAGCGCCGCCCGGAAGTCGGCGTGCTCGCCAACGCCTTGGTCAAATGCGCCGGGGCTTAGTCCGGTACCGCGAAAGTTGAATCGCAGGACAGCGCACCCGATACGCGTAAGTGCCTTCGCCGACTGATACACGACCTTGCTATGCATTGTCCCGCCATACTGAGGATGCGGGTGCGCGAACACGACAGCGGCCCGAACGCGTCCATTGAAGCCCGACTCGACGAGACCGTCGTTGTTGACGCGGCGAGTCTTGGCCGGCTCGTCGAGCAGGGCTTCCAGCGGTCCAACGACCCCTGGGATTTCACGCAGCATGTTCGCCGGAACGGGAAGTGACGCCCGCCCGTCTCAGGAACTCGCCGATGGCGTCTGCGAAGGCCGTCGGGCGAGTGAGGCACCCCAAGTGTCCGGTGCGCCTCAACGTCACGGCGACCGATCCCGGAATGAGTTGGGCATACTGGATCGTGCCGTCGGCAGAAACGACATGATCGAGCTCGGGTTCTCCAGTAATCAGCAAGGTCGGCGATGCGATGTGCGCGCACGCGCCGACGTTGTCAACGCCATCGATGAGTCGGGCACGCGCAGCCATTCTCGCCGGGGAAAGCGGCGCGCGCACGAGTAGCGACAGCAGTCCGCCAATGAATGTGAGGCGCTCGAGACCGTTTGGAATCGCGGTGGCAATTTCCTTCCTGAGGCGACGGGGCATGCCGGCTAGGAAGAGCGGAGCGGACACCCACGGGAAGCGAACGTAGCGACGGTGCTTTCGCTTGAGGTGCCATCCCGGGCCTGGCGCAGATGCGAGCACGAGAGCCGATGTGCGTTGAGGTCGCGTGGCGGCGAACCGAAGAGCCACAAGTCCTCCAAACGAGACGCCGCAAATCACCGCGCGTTCGAGACCCCGATCGTCCAGGACGTCGTCGATCTGCTTGACGAGCCGATCGAGGCTGATGTCGCCCAGCGTCGACTCCCCCCAGCTGGGTTCGTCGAACAGTGAAAACGTGACGACGCGCTGCGATCGCGATAACGCGTCAACCGTGGACTGGAGGTATTCCCATCGCCCCTGCAGGCCAGGCACCAGCACGACCGGGGTTCCCTTGCCCTTGTCGATGATCCTCATCTTGAGCTTGCACCAGGCGGCACCAGGGCGAACGCTCTCGCGCAACCCGACTGGCTGATCAGTAGCGAGCCGTTTCCTGTATCGCGGCGAGAACGTCCGCCGCCTGGGGCAGGATCGCTTCCTCGAGTTCCGGCGCGTAGGCGACCGGCGTGTCGAGCGCGGCCACGCGTGTGATGGGAGCGTCCAAATGTTGAAATAGCTCTCCCGCAATCCGTGCCGCGATCTCGGCCCCGAAACCGCAGGTGAGCTGATCTTCATGCGCCACGACCACGCGGTTGATCCGTTTGACGTGCTGCGCGATGGCCGGCCAGTCGTAGGGGGAGATGGTTCGTAGATCCAGAACAGCCGTCTGGATGTGATCCTTTTCAGCCTGATGCGCGGCCAGCAGTGAACGCTGCACCAGCGCGCCCCACGTAATGACCAGGACGTCCGCACCGTCCCGCCGCAAGTCGGCACACCCGAACGGCACCATGAACTCCGGACCGGTGTACGGGCTCCGGTTGTAGGTCTGGCGGTACAAGTGTTTGTGTTCGAGGAACATGACTGGGTCGTCGCACCGAATCGCAGTTCGCAGAAGTCCGGCCGCATCGGCCGCGTTCGACGGATAGGCGATTCGGAGTCCGGGGCAGTGCGCGAAGATGCTTTCACCGGACTGGCTGTGGTACGGCCCGCCGCCTCTCAGGTAACCGCCAATCGGCACCCGGACCACCACGGGGCACGAGAAATGGTTCCCGGACCTGTAGCGGAGCATCGCGAGCTCGTTCCGGATCTGCATCATCGCGGGCCAGATGTAGTCGAAGAACTGGATCTCGACGACCGGCTTGAGCCCTCGGGCAGCCATGCCCACGGCGCGGCCCACGATGTTGGCCTCGGCAATGGGCGCGTTGAACACGCGATCGTTACCGTAGAGGCGTTGAAGGCCGTGCGTGACCTTGAACACGCCGCCTTTCCCCTTGACGGCCGGCAGCACTTCCGACCGACTCGCATCAGCCACGTCCTCACCAAAAACCACGATCCGAGGATCGCGTGCCATCTCGTCCTTCAGGGTGTGGTTGATGGCATCCACGATTGTCTCTGGCGAGCCCTCTGGGACTGGTTGCGTGGCAAAGGCGGCGGAGGTCGGGTCGACGTCGGGCGAATACACCCAGAGCCCGGCGCTGCTGCGCGGCGGCTGCGGCGATTCCAGCGCCTCGAGAACCGCCGTTTCGATCTCGACATCGAGCTCAGCGCCGATGGTCGATAGTTCGGTGGTGGTGGCGAGGGATTGCGCTCGCAAGAAATCCGCAAACCGGGTCAGCGGATCGCGCCGCGCTTCCGCTTCCCGCTCGGCCGGTGTCTTGTAAAACCGCTCGTCGTCAGAATGCGAGTGCGAGTACGGACGGATGACGCGCGCGTGTACCAGCGCCGGTCCTTTACGTGCTCGGACGTACGCCGCCGCTTCTCGCATCGCACGCAGGCTGGCAAAGAAATCGGTGCCGTCAATGCTCTCGATGTGCATCGACGGCAGCGATCGCAACAGCTTGGAGATATCGCCTCCGGGGGTCTGGACTTCGACGGGAACAGAGATCGCGTATCCGTTGTCTTCGATCAGAAACAGCACGGGGAGTTGTTTGGTGCACGCGGTGTTGAGCGCTTCCCAGAACTCGCCTTCGCTCGTCGCGCCCTCGCCGAGCGAGACGTAAATAATTTCATCCCTGTTGAAGTGCGCCTCACGGTTGGGAATCGCGGTCACGCGTTCGTAGATCACGCCGGCTTCTGCCATGCCCACGGCATGCAGCACCTGTGTGGCCGTCGCGCTCGAGCCGGCCACGATGTGACGTTCGGGGCTGCCCCAGTGGGACGGCATCTGCCGACCGCCGTTGCTGGGGTCGCGCTCGGCCCCGACTCCGGCAAGCAGAATGTCCAATGACGTCAAGCCCAGCTGAAGCGCGAGCGCACGATCGCGATAGTAGGGATGAAACCAGTCGTAGCCAGGCTTCAATGTCAGACCAGCGGCGACCTGGACCGCTTCGTGACCGGCGCCGCTGATCTGAAAGAAAATGCGGTTCTGGTTCCTCAGCTGGATTTCCTTGTCGTCCAGCTTGCGCGATCGCAGCATGACGCGATACACGTCGAGAAGATCATGCCGGCTCAGGCCTTCAATCGCTTCTGGGGCAGGAGACTTGACGACGGTGCCGTCCATTTTGGGGTCTGAATTATAGCATTCGAACCGGATGAGATATCCTTCGTTCGCATGGCTCAGACGTCGGCACAGCTGCACCGCTGGGACGAGATCGCGCTCGAGAAAGTCACCGAAATGCTGTCACGTAAGAGCGTGACCGGTGAGCGTGAGATGCTCGTGCAAATCTACGTCAAGCGCGGCTGCATGGTGCCGATACACGCGCACGAGAGCGAGCAGATGACATACGTCCTGCAGGGCGCGCTCAGGTTTCTCGTCGGCGGCGAGGAGATCACCGTGCGCGAAGGCGAGGTGCTGCACATTCCCTCTGGCATCGAGCATCAGGCCGAAGCCCTCGAAGACACATTCGAGCTTGATTTTTTCAGTCCGATCAGACCGGAGCCCGCCCGCCCCCTCACAGAGCCGGCGACTGCGTAGGCCCGAGCTTCAGCTCGGGCGTGCTGCGCATGTGTTTTTAGTGGATCCGGCGATCCCAATCGTTGGCGCGCCCGCCGGAGTACACATCGAACTTCTTGCGGACTCGATTGATCCGCCATTTGACGAGCCGGTACTTCAGCTCGGACACAGGATGGATCCGCGCCCCCTTGAGGTAGAGATACCCGATGACGAGTCCACCCAAGTGAGTCGCGCTCGCGACGCCTCCGGTTTCGCCTACCGATGAGTAGAACGCGAGTGCTCCCATGATCATGACGAAGTACTTCGCGGGAATGGGGAACACGAGGTACATGTAGATCGGCCGGTCCGGGAAGTAGAGGGCATAGGCGAGCAGCAGCCCGTAGATGGCACCTGAGGCGCCGATCACGATCGAACGATGAAGGTCTGCGGCGAAGTCGAACGGCAGCAGGGAAAAAAGCACCGTCAGAATCGCGGCGCCAATACCGGTCACGAAGTAGTACTTCAGGAAATACCGGGTCCCCCAGATCCGTTCCAACTCGGCCCCGAACATCCACAGCGCCAACATGTTGAACAGGATGTGAAGCACGCCCGCATGAAGAAACATGTAGGTCGCCAGTTGCCAGACAGACAAATGACTCAAGACATCGACCGGCCGGAGTCCAAGCCAGGCCGTGAGCACGTCGGTGGGGAGCGTGGCGTCGTACGGAGCGACCTTCTGCGCGAGAAACAGGACGACATTGGCAGCAATCAGCGCCTTGATTGCCGTCGAAACCGGTCCTGGCCCGAAGGAAATGTGCGATGTGTAACGGGAGGGAGCGCGCCGCATGGGGTTGTGTGAGTGGCGACTTCCAGCGGATCGTATCACGTAAGGCTGGTTCGCCTCCGTTCTCAACGGAAGAGCCGCCTCACGACGCGACCGCCGGTGAGCGCAAACGCCTCGTCGAACTCGCGAATGCGAAGGATCCTTGCCGCGCCTGCGAGCGACAGGAGTCCGGCGCCGATGGCAGCACTCAGGCAGATGATCTGGCTGATCAGACGCTCGTTTCCAACCATCCTCGTAGCCGTCCGCTCGACGGCCAAGGCGACCGCGCCCATCACTGCAGCTGCCACCAGTGACTTGACGAACGTCGAGAGCAGGTGACGTCCGCTGATGCCACGAAGCGGACCGCGTAAAAGCCAGATGAGCGCTCCACCGTTGATCAACGCTCCGATCGAGGTACTCAGCGCGAGTCCGCGGAACCCCAGTGTCGTCACCAGACCAAGACTGGCGATGACGTTCACAGCAACTGAGACGAAGCCCACGGCAACGGGCACGCCGTTTCGGCCCAGGGCGTAGAAGACGGGGGCGCTGATCCGCACTGCCGAGTAGCCGACGAGGCCCACCGCGTAGAACCTGAGCGCATTCGCCGTAGCCGTCGTATCCGAGGCCAGGAACTGCCCGCGCTCGAAGAGCAGTCGTGTGATCGGATCCGCGAGGACGATCAGGCCCACCATGGCCGGCACATTGACCGCCAGCATGAGCGCGAGTCCACGCGAAACGGTCCCACGCATGGCCGCATGGTCACCGACCGCCGCCTGTCGCGCGACTTGCGGAAGGACGGCTGTCGCCAGCGAGACCCCAAAGAGTCCGATCGGCAGATACATCAATCGAAACGCGTAGGTAAGCCACGACACAGCGCCCGTACCCTGACTCGTGGCCAGCATGGTGTTGATGAGGACGTTGACCTGTGTCGCCGCAAGACCCATCGTGCCTGGGCCCATCAAGATCAGAATCCGCCGCAGTCCCTCGTCGCCGATGTCCAGCGTTGGGCGGTAGCGGAAGCCTTCACGCCTCAGCGGCCACCATTGGACGAGGATCTGTCCCATGCCCCCAAGAATGGCCCCAATGGCGACGGCCATGATGCGAGGCCATCCCAGAGCCGGCATGAGCGGGACTAAACCCACAGCGCAAACGATCGCTGCGATGTTGAACATCGCGGGCGACAGCGCCGGGATGAAATAATGATGCAGCGAGTTGAGCATTCCCATCATCGCGGCGGCGATGGCAACGAGCGTGAGAAACGGCATCAGAATGCGGCTCAACTCGACTGTCAGATCGAGTTTGCCCGGCACGGCCGCATAATCTCCGGCATACGCGGTGACGAGTGGCCGCGCAAAAATGATCCCCACGACGACGAGGAGGCCGGACGCGCACAACAACGCATTGATCACGTTGTTCCCGAGACGCCAGGCATCGACCCTTCCCCGCAGCGTCAGATAGCGAGTGAAGGTCGGCACGAAGGCGGCGTTCATGGCGCCCTCGGCGAAGAGATCGCGCGCGAGGTTTGGAATTCGGAACGCGACAAGAAAGGCGTCCATCTCATTGCTGGCGCCGAAAATTGCCGCCTGAACAGATTCTCGGGCGAGACCAAGGAGACGACTGGCGAAGGTGGCTGTACCGGCCAGTCCAGCCGAGCGGACAAGTCGGCTATCGGAGGAGTCGGACAGCGTGCCGGCGCCCGGGGCGCCGTCCGGTCGCATCTGAATGGTCAGGTGTTGCCGAGTTTGGCGCGGACCAACTCGCTGACCATCTTGCCGTCGACATTCTGGTCAGCCAGCTTGGCCATCGCCGCCTTCATGACTCGCCCCATATCCTTGACCGATCCCGCTCCGGTTTCGGTAATCGCATCAGCCACCGCCTGTTCCACGAGAGCGGGATCGGCTGCGGCCGGCAAATAGGCTTCGAGCACCAGGATCTCAGCCGCTTCCTTGTCTGCAAGATCCTGGCGGTTGCCTTTCGTGAATTGCTCGATGGCATCCTTCCGCTGCTTCACGAGGGAACTCACAACCTGCCGTGCTTCCCCGTCATCGAGATCGCGGCGCTTTTCGACGGAGCGGTTCATGAACGCTGCCTTGAGCATCCGCAATGCGCTGAGTGTCGCTCGATCCTGCCGCCGCATGGCGTCAGCGATCGCGGCGCTGACGTCGTCGACTATCGGCATCGGAGCGCCAGACTCAGAATCGTCCGCCGGTTGGTTGTTGACCAGGCTGTCCTGGTTGGCCGTTGGGTCCTGGCTGCAACGGTTGGCCGTTAGGTCCAAGCTGCGGAGGCGGCTGCAAAACCATCCCCGGGGCAGCGGTTCCAACCGGCGCTGTCGGCATATATGCCGGAGTTGACGGGGCGCGCCCTGAATCAGGCGGTGGTGCTGACGGTGGCGGCGGGAATGGCGGATTGAACTGATTCACAACTGGAACACGTTGGGTCGGATCGTTTGGATTCGGGACCGGATCGTCTGGGTCCGACGCGGGAGGCAGTTGAAAGCGCGTCGGTTGCGGCAATGGAGGAGGCGGGGCGCTGGAAGACGCTAACCGAGGCTGTGCCGCGGCCGGGAGAACGATGATGCGATCGAAACGCGCCGCGTTCGGCACAGGCGACGGTCTTGGCGCCGCGAAATAGCCACTGACTGACCGGAGCAAGATATCAAGGGCCTGTCTCTCCGGAATGTCGGTGAGCTCGATTGTCACTGGTGCGCCGGCGATCCGGTCGGCGTTGACGATCGTGGCCTGGCCAACCCTGGCCCATTCAGCCAGAATCTGACGGACCGTCGCGTCCTTGGCCACAATCGTGACCAGACCGTCGTGCATCGTCAGCCGGACGTCGGCTTGCGCCAATACAGGCGCCGTCAGCAACGCGGCCGCGGCGATCGCGAGAATCGTCGGTTTGTTCATACTCGTCCCTGTCTGGAGTACCAGTATACGCCCTCGGGACGGGCTCACGAGAAGGCGGGATTCGCTCAGTTCAGCCTGAAGTAATCGATGACCTGTCTCAGGATATCGTCGAGCGTATTCTGCGGTTTGTAGCCGATCATCGCGGCGATCTTGGTCAAATCCGGCACGCGGCGCGGCATGTCCTCGAAGCCCGACTCGTATGCCTCGTCGTACGGAATGAACCGAATTGCGGAGGTCGACCCCGCAAGCTCGCGGATCCGTTCAGCAAGGTGCCCGATCGTGACCTCCTGGCCAGAGCCGATATTGATGACTTGTCCAATGGCGGCAGGCTCAGCCACGAGCTTCAACAGCGCACCCACGACATCCGCCACATGCGTGAACGATCGCGACTGCTTGCCGTCGCCAAACACGGTGATTGGCTCGCCGGCAAGAGCCTGCCGCACGAGATTCGGAATGACCATGCCGTATCGGCCGCTCTGGCGCGGGCCCACCGTGTTGAAGAAGCGGACGATGATCACGGGAAGCTTGTGTTCCTTCCAATAAGCGAGTGCGAGGAACTCGTCGAGGGCCTTGCTGCACGCATAGGCCCACCGATGCTTTGGCGTGGGTCCCATCACGAGATCCGAGTCCTCTCGAAACGGCACGTCCGTGCTCTTCCCGTAGACCTCAGAGGTCGACGCCATGACGACGAGTATTTTCTTCTTGCTTGCTTGTCTGAGGACGACCTCCGTGCCGTGGACGTTCGTTTCGATTGTGCGAACCGGTTGCTCGACAATGAGTTTCACGCCGACCGCGGCGGCGAGATGGAAGATCACGTCGCTTCGATCGATGAGCGCGGCAAGAACGGATTCGTTCTCGATGGTATCGATGACGCACTCGAATCCTTTGCGCCCCTGCAGGTGCGCAATATTGCTCATCGATCCGGTCGACATATTGTCGAGAACCAAAACGTCGTGACCGTGCCCGAGAAGGGCTTCGCTGAGATGGGATCCGATAAACCCTGCCCCACCGGTGATCAACGCGCGCATGTACGGTCAAGCCTCCTGAAATTCCGCGATCGCCCTCGCGACCTGCTCGAGATCGGCGTCGTCGAGCCCTGGGTAGAGCGGCAACGACAGCAGGGTGTCGCAGGCGGCGGCTGCCAGAGGACACGGCTCGGCGGTGCTTTCGGCGAAGGCCGGCTGACGTGGAATCGGGATGGGATAGTGAACGTGCGTGGTGATCCCTCGCCGCGCCAGGTGTTCCTGGAGTGCCGCTCGATTGCCGCTCTGTACGGCGAAAAGATGATAGACGTGTCCGGGGTCGAACTCGGGAGGCACGGTGATTGAAGTGCCGGTCAGCGCGGTTCGGTAGCTGGCCGCGAGCGCCCGACGCCTGGTTGTCCACGCGCCAAGGAGCGGCATCCGTGCCCGAAGAATAGCGGCCTGCAATTCATCGAGGCGCGAGTTCACCCCGGCTTCTTCATGGTTGTAGCGAGAGGTTTGGCCGCCATTCCGCAGTCGCCGGACCCGCTCCGCAAGCGCCGGATCGCGAGTAATTACAGCGCCCGCGTCCCCGAGCGCGCCCAGGTTCTTGGTGGGATAGAAACTGAAGGCGCCGGCGACACCGATCGTGCCGACTGGGCGACCCGCCGCCGTTGCGAGGTGCGCCTGACAGCAGTCCTCGACGATCGTCAGATTGTGGCGTGAGGCCACGCGTTCGAGTGACGGCATCTCAGCGGCCTGACCGTACAAATGAACCGGAAGCAGAGCTCGCGTTCGAGATGTGATCACACGTTCAACGGCATCGGCGTCGATGGTCAATCGCTTCGGGTCGATGTCGGCGAAGACTGGGCGCGCGCCGACCATGAGCACTGCCAAGGCGGTGTATGCCGCAGAGAGCGGCGTGGTAACGACCTCGTCGCCTGCTCCGATGCCGAGTGCTCGGAAGATGAGCGCCAGTGCATCGGTGCCGTTACCAACGCCGACCGCATGAGGGGCCCCGCAGGCGTTGGCGAACTCGGCCTCGAAGGCTTCCACCTCCGGACCAAGAATGTACCATCCGCTCGAGACCACGCGGTCGATCGCGGCGCGCACGGCGTCCGCGTCGTCTCGCGGCGCCGGGGCCGCGAACGGGATGCGTGCACTCGTCATTTGGGATCCGTCGATCGATCGGCAGGGTCGACGTAGTGATGGAAGTGCTGACGGTAGAACGCGATCGTTCGCTCGAGGCCCGGTTGAAGCGTCACCTCTGGACTCCAGCCGGTGACTCGCCTGAACTTCGAAGAGTTGGCGTAAAAGTCCCCAATGTCAATCGCCTTTTTCTCGAGCGGCCAGTCGACGTAGCGCACTCGACCGGAGCCGGCCAGTTCGGTGAGGAGCGATGTCAGCTGGCGGTGGCTGACGGCTTCATCGCCTCCGACATTGAAGACTTCGCCGTTGCAGGCATCATTCGCGCCGGCCCGCAGAAAGGCGTCCGCAGCATCGTCCACATACACGAAATCGCGCAGCTGAGAGCCGTCTCCGTAGATGCTGATGGTCTTATCTTCGATCGCGAGACGGATGAACCAGCCGATGAAGCCCTGTCGATTGTGTTTGATCAGCTGTCGCGGGCCGTAGACGTTGGTCAGCCGGAGGGAACAGGCGCGCACACCGAAGACGTTGTTGTAGACGAGATGATAGTACTCGCCCGCGGCCTTGTTGATGCCGTTGACGTCGGTTGGGCGCACCAGCTGACTTTCGTCGACCGGGAGCGAGTCTGGTCGGCCGTAGACCTGGCGGGTTCCAGCAAATATGACTTTCGTCCCCGGGTTGTTGTACCGGCACGCCTCTGGAAGCGTCAGCTGACCTCGACAGTTGATCTCGAGATCCGAGTACGGGTCCCGCATGCTGTCGATGTGACTCACCTGACCGGCAAGGTTGAAGATGATGTCTCGGTCGCGCACGAGGTAGTTCATCGTGCTCTGCTGCCTGACGTCGGCCACGTTGACCCGCACGCGATCGGCAATGCCGTCGATGTTGAACAGGTTGCCGCCGTAGTCGGGAATCAGCGAATCAACCAACAGCACATCGGCACCAACCTCGACCAGTTTGCGCGCCAGATTGCTGCCGATGAAACCGAGCCCGCCAGTGACCATCACCCGGCGGCCCCGGTAGAAGTCCCGGTGGTCGACGGTTCCTGGGGTCACAGCGGCGAGGAGCTCGGAATGAGATCGTGGCGGCGCGCAAAGAGAATGAGTTGATCGATGTGATTCGAGCGGCCGAGGCCGGAGAAGTCCGACATGGAAGGTCTGTAGACCTTAGCATGAAAGAGATTGGTCAATGTCCCCGTCCCTCGAATCTCAGCGCCGAGATCTGCTCCGAAACGAGTCCAATCAAGAAGATCAGCACGCTCAGCAGAATCAGCAGGACCGACGAATTCGTGACATGTGATTGCGTCACGATCGTCCAGGCAGCGTACAGGGTTCCGCCCGTGAACGCGGCGGCGCTGATCGGTATGAAGACCCGCAACGGGCTGAAGATCGTCATCGCCTTCAGCAGAATCAGCAGGAATCGGGGACCGTCCGATCGCAGGCGAATCTTCGATGAGCCCTCCCGGGATGCCGCTTCAATCCGCTCGAACGACACACTGTAGCCCGCTCGGAGAAACGCAAGAGTTGTGGTGGTTGGTGCGGAGAATCCGTTTGGAAGGAGGTGCAGAAACTCCAGGAGGCCGTCCCGTCGCGCTGCGCGAAAACCGGAAGTCAGGTCGGGAATCGCGCGGCCGGTCAAATAGCTGGCGAGGCGATTGAGAGTGCTGTTCCCGATTCGCCGTCGCCACCCGGCTTGCGTTGACGGGGCCCGCGCGCCCACAACGAGATCGTGGTCTCTAAGCCCCGCGACCAGCCGAACCGCATCGGCAGGACGATGCTGGCCGTCCGCATCGATAATCAGGACGAATTGGCCCGTCGCCTCGCGAATGCCGGTTTTCACCGAAGCGCCGTTACCCTTGTTGTACGGATGCCGGATGACGCGCGCACCAGCGGCGGCGGCCCGCGGTCCGGTGTCATCAGTCGATCCGTCGTCGACGAGGAGAATCTCGTGCCACTGGGCCGCGGACCGAAGATCGCTGACCACGCTGCCGACGGAACTCGACTCGTTCATCGCTGGTATGACGACTGAGGTGAGGGCGCACAACGCGGAAGTATCCATAGCGTGACCGGCGCTGGGTCAGGTCGCGAACCGGAAGTTGATGATGTCTCCGTCCTGGACGACGTACTCCTTTCCCTCGAGCCGGACCTCGCCATGATCGCGGCAGGCCGACATCGAGCCGCGGCCGGCCAGTGCGTCGTAGCTGACGACCTCTGCGCGGATGAAACCTCGCGCGATGTCGCTGTGAATCTCGCCCGCAGCGAGTTGAGCCGCCGTTCCGCGTGGAATCGACCACGCGCGGCACTCGTCTTCGCCGACCGTGAAAAATGAGATGTAGCCGAGGAGGTCGTAACTCGCGCGGATGACCCGATCGAGCCCGGACTCCTTAAGGCCGAGATCGGCGAGAAACGCCGCCGCGTCCGCAACGTCGAGTTGCGCGATTTCCAGTTCAATCTTCGCGCAAACCGCCACTGCGGCGGTGCTGGCGCGCGAGAGGAACACCGTGAGGCCGCTGGCCTCAGCGGCCCGGTCCGTGGGTGTTGCATGCGGACTTCCGCCTCGCGTGGTGATTTGTTCTTCGTCGAGATTGATGACAATCAGGAGTGGCTTGGCCGAGAGAAACTGAAAACCGCGCAGCCGTCTGAGATCCTCACCCTTCAAGTCGAGTGAGCGGAGGGGACGTCCGCCCTCGAGAGCGTCACGGCAGATGCCCAGGACGATGTGCTCTTGTTCGAGTTCGGATGTTCGGGTCTTCTTGAGATCCTTCTCGAGCCGTTCGAGCCGCCGTTCTGCAACACCGAGATCCGCGAGGATTAACTCATCTTCCATAGCCTGCGCATCGCGCGCCGCATTAATCGACCCGACGGGATGCGCGACGGACGGGTCCTGAAACGCGCGAAGGACGTGGACAAGCGCGTCGGCATTCTTGTACGCGAGAACGTCGACCAGCGATTGGGTGCCGCCTGCCCGACCGGCGGCCGCAGAATCCGAGAATTCAACCGTCGCCGGCACCCGTTTTTTCGGGTTGTACATCGCCGTCAGCCGATCCAGCCGCGCATCGGGCACCTTGGAAATGCCGATCGCTGTCTCACCCTTGCCACCCCCGCGAGGAGATTCCTTGATGCTGGTCATCAGCTGAAAAAGGGTGGACTTGCCGCTGGAACCGAGTCCTATGAGGGCCGCTCTGAGCATGAGAAACCCGCCATCGTAGCACGCCGTCCGCGCTTGACAGGGACCCGGAACCTGTTCTTGGACGGGGTACCGCCGGAAGATCGGCCCAAGCGATTGTGGGTCACCCCTCAGAAGGGGCGAGGAAACGGCGAAGATTAGGCGTAACTTACTGACCGACTACGTTTTGCGGTTGACTTCGAGGGGGCTGACTTCTACTATGTCGGTGGAAATTCCTGGAAAGAAGTGGAGTTGTGACGCGTGTTCAGGGGCAACGCGCCCGCTCGAATTGACGACAAGGGGAGGCTCAAGGTGCCCAACGCCTTCCGCTCCTTGCTCGAAAGCAAATACGGTCGCGAGCTGTTCCTTACCAGCTTGACCGGTGAGTACGTGCGCGTCTACCCGATGCCGGTATGGCTCGAGCTCGAGGCGAAGCTCGGAGCCATGCCCACTACACATCCGGCAAAGCTCCGGCTACTCGATCGCGTGAGTTATTTCGGCCAATCCTGTGAGCTGGACGTGCAAGGCCGGGTGATCATCCCGGTCCGGCTGCGCGACGCCGCGACGATGGCCGGTGATGTCGACGTGCTAGGGCAGTTCAACTATCTCGACGTCTGGAATCACGACAGGTTTCTCAACAAACTGCAGCGCGAGCCGTTCACCGATGATGATGCGCGCGCACTCGCGGAGTTCGGTATTTGAGCGTCCACATCCCCGTGATGCAAGCCGAAGTACTCGAGCACCTGCAGCCATCGCGACACGGGTTGTTCGTCGACTGCACCGTCGGGCTCGGAGGGCATGCCCGGGTGCTACTGGAGGCGGGGGCCGCTCGCCTCATCGGGCTCGACCGGGATCCCGAGGCCCTCGCCGAAGCGCGGCTCACACTCGCGCCCTGGGCCAAGCGAGTCGAGCTCGTGCACGCCGACTACCGCGATCTCGATGCCGCCCTGGATCGAATCGGTGTTCAGCGCATCGATGGTGCACTCGCCGACCTTGGCGTGTCTTCGATGCAGTTCGAGGGCAGTGGCCGCGGATTCAGCTTCCAACGCGACGAACCGCTGGACATGCGCATGGATCGCACGACCGGCGACACCGCGGCAAACCTGCTCGCCCGGGCGACGGAACGTGAGCTCGCGGACGCCATTTACACATATGGCGAGGAGCGTTTTTCGCGCCGGATCGCGCGGGCCCTCGTCGACGTGCGGCGAACCCAGCCGATTCAGACCACGGGCCAGCTCGCGACAATCGTGCGGCGTGCGCTGCCGCGACGGGGCTTCATGCGCATCGATCCAGCGACTCGAACGTTCCAGGCGCTTCGCATCTGGGTGAACCGAGAGCTCGAGGGGCTGGATCGCTTTCTCGAAGCGGCCGTTCGCCGATTGAACGCAGGGGCGCGACTCGTCGTGATCACCTTTCACTCGCTCGAAGATCGCATCGTCAAACACACGTTTCGCTCCCTGGCGGAGGGCGAAAGGGCACTCGTCAGAATTCTCACGAGAAAGCCGATCATCCCCGCCGATGAAGAAGTGCAAGTCAACCCGCGGGCCCGCAGCGCGAAGCTGCGGGCAGCGGAGCGCGTGTCTACCTCAGCCTGAGGAAGCCATGGAACCGTTCGAGTACGCGATCAAGAAGGACGTGCGGAATAACCCGATCGTGCGCGAGGTCGATGAGGCTCGTGAACGCGAGCAGTGGACCTGGTTCGGGATCGCCGGTCTCCTCATGATTGTGATGCTCCTGTCAGCGTGGCAGCACTGGGTTCTGCGGCAGCACGGATACCGCACGGTCAAGATGCAGCAGCAACTGGAGATCGAGCAGCACGCGGGGCGTCAGTTGCTACTTCAGCTCGGTGAGCTGCGATCGCCAAAGCGCATCGCGGATCTCGCCACTCGAAAACTGCACATGGTCGAGCCTTCGCTCAACGAATTCATTGTGATTGAACGCGCCCAGGCGGCTGATCCGCCCGGCCAATCGGTGGTGGCGCAGCGATGAACCAGCTGATTCAATACTTCCGGCGCTTTCGGGGGGGGCGGAACCAGCGGCCGGTCCAGCGCGAGCCGGCTGTCGACTGGCGAGTGACGCTGAAGCAGCGGATCGTCGTCGCGATGACCCTGCTGGCAATGTGGGCGGTGGGCATTCAGGCAAAGCTGGTCTATCTCCAGGTATTCGATCAGCCCGAAATCCAGGCTCGGGCCAAAGCGCAGCAACAGAGCACCCTGGACGACTTCGCCACTCGCGGGGACATCCTGGATCGTCATGGTCACGTCCTGGCCACCAGCGTTGACGCTGAATCAGTCTATGCCGTGCCTTCAGAGATACCCGACAAGGCGAAAGCGGTCGATCGGTTATGCCAGGCGCTTGCTGACTGCACCAAGGCTGAACGCCAGTCGCTGTTCGACAAGTTCAGCACCCGCAAACCATTCGCGTGGGTGCGTCGTCGGGTGTCCAATGAGCAGGCGAGTCGAGTCACCGCGCTTGATCTCAACTATGTCGGGTTCCGCAAAGAAAGCCTGCGTCACTATCCGAACAAGGAGCTCGCCGCGCATCTGCTGGGCTGGGTTGGTATCGACAACAACGGCCTGGGCGGCATCGAGTTCGCGTTCAACAAGACGATCCGCGGAAAAGACGGTCAGGTGGTCATTCACACTGACGCAAAGCACAAGGTTTTCAGCCGGGTCGAGCAGGCGCCGACGCCGGGGTCGACGCTCGAGCTGACCATCGACGAGTTCCTCCAGCATGTCGCCGAACGAGAGCTCCACGAGGGTGTTGTCGAGAACCGCGCCGCGAGCGGTACCGCGATCATCCTCGATCCCCATACCGGCGAAATCCTGGCCATGGCGAACGAACCGACGTTCGATCCAAACGCGGTGGGCGATTCAAAGGAAGGCGATCGCCGAAACCGGGCCGTGCAGGATGTCTACGAGCCGGGTTCCACCTTCAAGATTGTGACCGCCTCCGCCGCGATCGAGGAAAAGGTGATGTCGGTGAACGCGCTCATCGACACCAGTCCGGGCGTGATCCGACTGGCGGGGAACCGCGTGGTTGACGAGTGGGGCGGCCACAACTACGGCGTGCTGTCGTTCACCGACGTGATCGTGAAGTCGAGCAATGTCGGCGCAATCAAGATCGGCTTCAAGGTCGGTCCGGCGCGGATGAGCGACTACGTGCGGCGGTTCGGCTTCGGCCAGTATGCGTCGCCAGACTTCCCGGGAGAGAGCGCCGGGATTGTCTGGGGTGTGGATACGTTGACGGAGGGGGCGCTCGCATCGATGTCGATGGGCTACCAGGTCTCGGTGACGCCCCTGCAAATGCTGGCGGCGGTCGCGGCGGTCGCCAACGGCGGTGAGTTCGTGGAGCCACGGGTCGTGCGCGCCGTCTATCGAGACGGTCGCCGCATCGCGGTGAAGCCCAGGGTCGTCCGGCGCGCGATCAGCGCAGATACCGCTGCGAGCCTGGTCACGATTATGGAAGGTGTCGTCACGGACGGCACGGGGAAGGCCGCCAGCGTTCCTGGTTTCACGGTTGCCGGAAAGACCGGCACGGCGTCGAAGATCATCAACGGCCATTATTCAGCGAGTGATAACAACGCGTCGTTCGTGGGTTTCGCTCCGTCGAGGAAGCCCGCCGTGGCGATCATCGTCATGATCGACTCGCCGCACGGAAATGGCAATACCGGCGGCGCCGTCTCGGCGCCTGTGTTTCGCCGAATTGCCGAAGCTGCTCTGCGCCATTTGCGAGCGGCGCCGACGCTGAATCCCAGTTCTCCAGTCCTGATGGCTCAGGCGGGTGAGGGGACGCGCATGTCGACGACACGGGTCGAGCTGCCGCCCGCGATCAGCCTTGTCCGTGACACTCCGCCAGGAACTGTGCCTGATCTCACCGGAATGGGCGCGCGGGACGCGTCGCGCACGCTGGTCAAACTCGGACTCCAGCCTCGCATGATCGGCGACGGCTTTGTCGTGTCACAGAATCCGGCACCGGGAACGCCGTTGATTGCCGGATCCGTCTCCGAATTGCGCCTTGCTCGTGCCCCTTCAAGAACCGCAGTGACTGCAGCGCAACCATGACGTGGGGTGAGCTTGCGGCCGCGCTTCGTGAGCGAGCTCTCATCGCAGGTACTGTCGCGACTTCTCACGACATCGTGACGGGTGTGGAGTACGACTCGAGACGGGTTGAGCCTGGTCGAGTGTTCGTCGCCTTGAAGGGTTTGCACGCCGACGGCAGCTCGTTCGTACGGCAGGCGATCGAGCGTGGCGCTGTTGCCATTGTTTCTGAACAGCCAGCTCCGGTGGATGTCCATGTGGCGTGGGCGAGGGTGATCGACGCGCGCCATGCCCTGGCGATTCTGTCGTCGGCGTTCTACGGCCATCCGAGCGCCGAGATGCAGGTCATTGGCATCACCGGCACGAATGGCAAAACGACGACCGCCTTTCTGGTTGCGTCCATTTTCGACGCGGCCGGACGCCGGTGCGGAGTTCTCGGGACGGTGGGCTATCGAATCGGGGATGAGATGCGGCAGGCGACGCACACCACGCCAGAAGCCCCTGAGGTGCAACGGATGTTGCGCGAGATGTCAGATCGCGGCTGCGGCGCCTGTGCGATGGAGGTGTCCTCCCATGCACTGTCGCTTCAGCGAGTCGATGGGGTGACGTTCGCGGCGGGAGTGTTCACCAATCTCACCCGCGATCATCTCGATTTTCACTCCGACATGGAGTCGTACTTTCAAGCCAAACGCCGACTGTTCGAGATGCTTCCGCCTGAGGCGCCCAGTCTGATTAACCTGGACGATCCCCGCGGGGCGGCCCTGACTGAAGTGGGACGCCGGCCGGTCACCTACGCCGTCAATCGGCCGGCAGACATTACGCCCGGCCCGCTGTCGTTCTCCTTCGAGGGCCTGACCTTCGATGTTCGAACGCCCCGGGGGACGCTGCACGTGCGTTCGACGCTGGTGGGGCGGCCGAATGTTTACAACATCCTCGCGGCGGTCTCGACTGCGACTGCGCTTGACGTCTCGTTCGACGCCATCGAGCGCGGTGTCACGGCACTCTCGGGCGTGCCCGGGCGCTTTCAGATCGTCTCGCGTCCGAAGGATGAGTTGACGGTGGTCGTCGACTACGCCCACACCGACGACGCCCTGCGCAATCTCCTCGAGACGGCGCGCCCGCTGACGCATGGACACCTCATTACGGTGTTCGGTTGCGGCGGCGATCGTGACCGCACGAAACGCCCACTCATGGGCGCCGTGGCGGGGCGACTCAGCGATCTCATCCTGATCACGTCCGACAATCCGCGAGGTGAAGACCCCGCTCGGATCATCGAGGAGATTCGACGCGGGATCACCGCGGATACGCGGCGCGACAGCGCGCAGCGACTCCTCTCGATCGTCGACAGGCGCGAGGCAATCGCCAAGGCGATCGAACTCGCCCGGCCCGGCGACGTTGTGCTGATCGCCGGCAAGGGCCACGAAAAATATCAGGTGATCGGGGGGCAGGTGCTCCCCTTCGATGACGTAACGGTGGCGCAGGATGCGCTGAACCGACGGCGCAGCAACTCCAGTGTTGTCTAAGCCCGATGCTCTATTACCTGCTGTTTCAGCTGCTGTTCCCGCGCTCGGTGCAGTATCCGTGGCTGTCGCCCCTGAGGGTCACCGGGTTCGTGACGTTCCGCACGGCGGCCGCAAGCCTCTCGGCATTGGCGATCAGCCTCGTCCTTGGCCCCTGGCTGATTCGCAAGCTGCGGGAATTCCAGGTCGGTCAGGTGATCCGGCTGGAAGGTCCGGCTTCACATCGTCTGAAGGCCGGCACGCCGACGATGGGGGGCCTGCTCATACTCGCCGGCGCGTTGGTCCCGACGCTGTTGTGGACCAATCTGACCAACGAGTACATGTGGATCGCGGTGGGCTCCACGACGCTGTTTGGGGCGGTCGGATTCCTGGACGACTACCTGAAGATTGTCCGTCGCGACCATCATGGGCTCAGACCGCGTTTCAAGTTTGGTCTGCAGCTGTTAATCGCCATGGGCGTCGGCATCGTCCTGCTCTGGCTGCAGCGTCACAATCTGTACAGCACGCGCCTTGGGTTTCCGTTTTTCAAATCGTTCAACCCGGATCTCGGCTGGTGGTACGTCCCGTTCACGATGTTCTTCCTGGCCGCGTGGTCGAACGCGGTCAATCTGACCGATGGCCTCGACGGCCTGGCGATCAGCACGTTCACGATCGCCGCCGCCGCGTTTACGGCGCTCACCTATATCGTCGGGCATCGAGAGTTTGCCGAGTATCTGCTGCTCCAGCACTTCTCGGCGGTGTCGGAGCTGACCATCTTTTGTGGCGCGCTGGTCGGGGCGTCGTTGGGTTTCCTCTGGTACAACTCGTATCCCGCCGAGATCTTCATGGGCGATGTCGGGTCGCTCGCGCTCGGAGCCGCGATTGGAACCGTCGCGATTCTGATCAAGCAGGAGCTCCAGCTGGTGATCGTGGGAGGCGTCTTCGTGCTCGAGGCGTGTTCCGTGATCATTCAGGTGGCGTCATTCAAGATGACCGGCCAGCGCGTATTCCGAATGGCTCCGCTTCATCACCACTTCGAGCTCGTTGGCTGGAGCGAGCCAAAGGTCATCACCCGCTTCGTCATCGTGGCGATCATTTTCGCGCTGTTCAGTCTCACGACGCTGAAGCTGCGGTGATGGCGTTCTCAGTGGAGGGTAAACAGGTGACGGTGGTCGGCGCAGCCCGCAGCGGTAAGGCGGCAGCGGCGCTGCTGGCGCAGCGAGGCGCCCGGGTCATCCTGTCCGATATCAGTGAGACTGTCTCAGACGCCGAGTCGTTGCGGCGACTGGGCGTCGAGCTCGAGCTCGGTGGTCACGTTGCCGAGTCGTTTACGAACGCAGCTCTCTTGGTGCTGAGCCCGGGCGTGCCTCCTGATTTGCCGCTTGTGGCGGCGGCTCGCGAGCGCGGCGTGCCGGTGATCGGCGAAGTGGAGCTCGCCTCGCGTTGGCTGACTGGACGCGTCATTGCGATCACCGGAACGAAGGGGAAATCGACCACCACGGAGCTGACCGGCAGAATTCTCGAGGCAGCCGGGTTCTCGGTCACAGTGGGCGGCAACATCGGCGCTCCACTCAGTGCCCAGGTCGAGCAGTCGACGCCGGACACCTTTCACGTCGTCGAGACGAGTAGTTTCCAGCTCGAGCAGATCGAGACCTTCCATCCCTGGATCGCCGTGATGCTGAATTTTTCGCCCGATCACCTCGATCGCCACGTCAGCATCGATGCGTATGCGGCGGCCAAGACGCGAATCTTCGTGAACCAGGAGCCCAGCGATTGGGCCGTAATCAACGCCGATGACCCACAGGTGCTCGACATGGCGCGGCGCAGTCGGGCCCGCACGCGCGTCTTTGCCAGGCGAAGTGCCGGCGTCGCCGGCACTCGCATCGAGGACGGATGGATTGTCGATGCCAACGGCGATCGCCACGAGCGGCTGGTGCCGCTCGACGCCATTCATCTGCTCGGCCCCCATCTGGTCGAGGACGTGATGGCGGCAGCGACCGTCGGTGTCATCGCCGGAGTCGCCCCTGCGGCGATGACTGCCGCGGTCGAATCCTTCCGCGGTTTGGAACACGCCATGGAGCTCGTGGCGGAGCGCGACGGGGTCAGGTTCGTCAACGATTCGAAAGCCACCAACGTCGAAGCGGCGCTCCGGTCGATCGAAAGCTTCGAATCCGGGCTTGTGCCGATCATGGGCGGGCGCTTCAAGGGTGGGGATCTCCGTCTGCTTCGGACGCAGCTGGCGGCTCGCGCGAAGGCGGTCGTGGCGATCGGCGAGGCACGGCCCCTCCTGCGGGAGGCATTTTCTGGAGCGGTCGAGTTTCACGAGGCGGAGTCACTCGAGGAGGCCGTTCGAATGGCGTTTGCCCTGGCGCGTCCGGCTGGCGTCGTGCTGCTGGCACCCGCGTGCGCGAGTTTCGACATGTTTCGAGATTACGCAGATCGCGGCCGGACGTTCAGGGTTGAAGCCGCGCGGATTGCGCGCGGGGATGCGTAGCCCGACCTTCCGCCTTCGCTGAAGCTTCGGCGGTCACGTCGGGTGAGAGGGTAGGCGCGGGTTTTTAAAGCCGCGCAAAGACAGTGTCGCGCAGGCGATTGATGGCTGTGAACGGTGAGCTGTCATCAGTCGGTCTTCGCGGTGAAGGATTGGCTGCTGGGAACGCAGGCTGCCCCGGCCTGCGAAGCTGGTGCCTTCATCCAAGGCCGACTGATGACTGCTGACCGCTCACAGTGTCTCGGATCAAGCGGGGCTCAGCTTTATAGGCGGGAATGGCTCGAAAACTCAAGTCCGATCGCATCTTGTTCCTGGCGACGCTTCTGCTCGTCTGCCTGAGCGTTGTCATGGTGTACAGCGCCTCTGCCGTGGGGAATCCTTACGATTACCTCATGAAACAGCTCATGTGGGTAGCGCTCGGGCTATCGATCTTGAGCGTCGCCATGCGGATCGACTATCGCAACTACCGGGAACCGGCATTCATCTGGTCGTTTCTTGCGGTCGTGACGATTGCCCTGATTGCCGTGCTCTTCATGCCACGGGTCAACGGCGCGAGGCGCTGGTTTTCGATTGGAGGATTGGGCATTCAGCCTTCGGAAGCGGTCAAATTGGCCGCCATTGTGTTCATAGCGGCATTGCTCGAACGCCGGATGCACCGCGTCAATGAGATTCCGTACGCCCTGATGCCGATTGCGCTTGTCGTGGCCGGGTGGATTGGACTCATCCTCCTTGAGCCAGATCTCGGCACCTCCATGGCGATCGCCCTGATAGCCGGCGTGATGGTGTTTGCCGCCGGGCTCAATTACAGCTATTTGACGGTCGTGGCAATCGCAGCCCTCCCGGCGGTGGGCTTGCTTGTCATGTTCTGGGACTACCGGCTGCAGCGCGTTATGACGTTCCTTCATCCATGGGACGATCCCCTTGGCGCCGGCTACCAGATCATCCAATCGTTCATTGCCGTCCACACCGGTGGCATAGCCGGTCGCGGCTTGATGAACGGGGTTCAGAAGCTGTTCTACCTGCCTGAACCGCAGACCGACTTTATTTACGCGGTGATTGCTGAAGAGCTCGGCTTGATCGGCGCGACCCTGGTGCTGATCTGCTTCTGCATCATCACCTGGCGCGGCGTGAGCATCGCGCTCCGCGCCCCAGAAAAGTTCGGGGCATTCCTCGCGTTGGGTCTGACGACGATGATTGCCGTTCAGGCGTTTGTGAACATGAGCGTCGTCCTGGGGCTGATGCCAACGAAAGGCATTCCACTGCCGTTTGTGAGTTTCGGCGGCTCGTCACTGCTCATCAACTTACTGGGAATGGGCGTCCTTCTGAACGTATCGCAGCATGCGACGTCCGAAACATGACAGGCGAGGCGGAACGCATCGTGATCGCCGGCGGCGGGACCGGGGGGCACTTGTATCCCGGAATCGCGGTCGCTCGGGAGCTGATGTTGCGGCGATCGACCATTCGGATTTCGTTCGCGGGGACGGCCCAGGGGATCGAAGCCAGAGTCCTGCCTCGCGAAGGCTTCGAGCTCGACTTCCTGCGCAGCGGCGGCATCAAGGGGAAATCGATCGGCGCGCGCGTCCGCGGCGCGGCGCTCGTGCCGCTCGGTCTAGTCGATGCGTGGCGCATCATTTCTGCGCGGCGACCTCAGCTAGTGATTGGCGTCGGCGGGTACAGCTCAGGACCGGTGGTGCTCGTCGCAGCGGTTCGGGGCACACCCACGATGCTGCTGGAGCAAAACGCAGTACCGGGTTTGACCAATCGGCTGCTGGCGCCTGTCGTCAAGGCCGCCGGTGTGACATTTGAGTCGACGAAGTCGTTCTTTGGATCGAAGGCATTCGTCAGCGGTAATCCGGTTCGCCCGGAGTTCCTGGAAGCCGGCGGCCCGCGAAAGGAGTCGGGTGCGAATGACCACACGCTTGGCATCGAGGTCCTAGTCTTTGGCGGCTCTCAGGGCGCGCACGCGATCAACATGGCCATGGTGGAGGCAGCGGCGAAGCTGGCAACGGGGGGTCCACCTCTTCGTCTCACGCACCAGACGGGAGAGCGGGACGTGGAGATGGTCCGCGCCGCCTATCGAGCTGCGGGGTTGGCGGCAGACGTCGAGCCGTTTTTCTACGACATGGGACGACGCATCAAAAAGGCGGACGTAGTCGTTTCGCGCGCCGGTGCGACGACGCTGGCGGAGATCACGGCGGCAGGGAAGCCAGCGATTCTCGTTCCCTTGCCAACCGCCACCGACGATCACCAGCGCAAGAACGCCGAGGCCCTCGCGTCGGTCGGGGCAGCGGATGTGCTGCTGCAGGTGGATGCCACCGGGATCGAGCTCGCGAATCGGATCCTCGAGCTCGCGGTGGACGAGAGCAAGCGCGCGCGGATGGCTCGCGCCGCCCGGATGTTGGCAAAGCCCGATGCCGCGAAGGTCATCGCCGATCGGGCGCTGACGTTGATGGGAATTTAGGCAACCGGTGCTCGGCAAGACCAGGCGCGTGCACTTCATCGGGATCGGCGGAATTGGCATGAGCGGAATTGCCGAGTTGCTGGCGAATCTTGGATATGCGGTCAGCGGTTCGGACGAAAAACGGTCGGCGATCACTGAGCGTCTCGAGGCTCTCGGCGTGCGGATTGGATACGGCCATACGGCCGGTCAGGTGAGTGGAACAGACGTCGTCGTTGTCTCCTCTGCCGTACCGCGCGGCAACCCTGAAGTGGTTGAGGCGCATCGGCGTCAGATCCCGGTGATTCCCCGGGCTGAAATGCTCGCCGAGTTGATGCGGCTTCGCTACGCGGTCGCGGTGGCCGGTGCGCATGGCAAGACCACGACGACGTCGATGATCGCGCTCGTTCTCGAACGGGCTGGCCTCGACCCGACGGCGGTGATTGGGGGACGCCTGCGAGCCTTCGGCAGCAATGCGCGCCTGGGTCGCGGCGAGCTGATGGTGGCGGAGGCCGATGAAAGCGATCGGTCGTTCTTGAAGTTGTTTCCGACGATTGCGGTGATTACGAACATCGACCACGAACATCTGGAGAGCTACAACGGGTTTGCCGATCTACAGCAGGCCTTCGTGGACTTTGCCAACAAGGTCCCGTTCTACGGCGCCGTTGTCGCGTGCACCGACGATGAACACCTGCGGGCTGTGCTGCCGGGTATGACCCGTCGTGTCAGCACCTACGGACTCGAGGCCCCCGCTGATGCGATTCCGGATGTGACGGCGACCGACATCGTGGCGGGTCCCCTCACGATGCGCGCGACCGTGCTCCATCGGACGAGACGCTCAAGCGATCCCTCGAGGAGGGTCGTTCCTCTGGGCCCACTCAGCCTGAGCGTTCCCGGACGTCACAACCTTCAGAATGCTCTCGCAGCGGTGGCCGTTGGCCTTGAGCTCGGTCTGTCTTTTGAAAGCATTGCCGCCGGGCTCGGCGAGTTCCGAGGGGCGGAGCGGCGTTTTGAGGTTCGCGGCGAGGTCAACGGCATTCTCGTCGTCGATGACTATGGCCACCACCCGACAGAAATCGCGGCGGTCTTGGCCGCGGCCCGGACGCTCAACCGTCGCATCGTGGTGGCGTTCCAGCCCCACCGCTTCACGAGGACGGCGACACTCATGCAGGCGTTCGGACCTGCGCTCGCCGGCACCGATCATCTGCTGTTGACGGATATCTATAGTGCCGGAGAGAGACCGATTGAGGGTGTGAGCCTCGAGACGCTGGCGCAGGCCGTGCGGGGTAGCCTGACCGCGACTGTTGATGTCGTACCCAGGGTCGAAGAACTCGCCGGGGCTATCGCGCGCGTCGCCCGGCCCGGCGATGTTGTGATCACGCTTGGCGCCGGATCGATCGGGAGCGTGCCGGATCGCCTGCTCGTCCTTCTCGCGGAAGGACAGGCGGACGGCGCCTCGGTTCCGCGCGCGGGTCGGCCATCATGAGCGCCGTCGCCCTGCCAGCTGACAAGCGGTTTCGACGCGCGCACGTCAAGCCGGCGCGCCGTCGTCGGTGGCGCTCGAGAGTGCGACCGCTGATCAAGTACAGCCTGATTGCCGTGCTGACGCTATACGGCGGCTACCGCGGTGCTAACGGTATCGCGCATGGGCGCGCTCTCCAGATCGATCGCATTGTTGTGAAGGGCAATACGAAGCTTTCGCGCGAACGCGTCGTCGCGCTGCTGGCCGACCTGCGCGGTCAGAACATTCTGTCGAGCAATCTCGACGCCTGGCGCAACCGTCTGCTCACCTCGCCGTGGATCAAGGACGCCGCTTTCAGGCGAGTGCTGCCGGCGACGGTCGAGGTCCTCATCCAGGAGCGTCAGCCAATTGGGCTCGGCCGCATTCACGGCCAACTCTATCTCGTCGATGAGCACGGCGTGGTTATCGACCACTACGGTCCATCGTATGCGGAGTTCGACCTCCCGATCGTTGACGGCCTGTCCGACTCCTCCAAGGGGAGCGAGGTGTCAGCCGATGGGCCACGCGCGGCGCTGGCCGCGCGCCTGATTGCGGCGCTTCACGCGAACCCCGAAGTTGGCAGCCGCCTGTCGCAAATCGATGTCAGCGATGTTCGCAATGCCGGTGTCATCTTGAGCGGCGACCCGACAGTTCTTTATGTCGGGAACGATCGGTTCCTGCCGCGTCTGCAGTCGTACCTGCAGCTGGCAGAAACGATGAAGGAGCGGGTCCCCGGCATCGATTCGCTCGACTTGAGGTTCGACGATCTGATCTATGCGCGGATTGCCGGACGGTCAGAGAGGGCCGAAGCCCTCGCGAAACCGGCACGACCGCTCGGACACGACGACTCAGCTCCAGGCGCGAAGCAGAAACAGTAGCAGCGGATTCGGAGGCAGCGTGCGAAAAGAGCGGTACCTCGTGGGGCTCGACGTCGGAACGTCCAAAGTGACCGCAGTGGTCGCCGAGATGCTCGACTCCGCCGGCCTCGACATCGTCGGCCTGGGCGTCGCCGAGTCCCGCGGGATTCGGCGCGGCGTCGTCGTCAACCTCGAGGCGGCGGTCGATTCCATCAAACGGGCGATCGACGAAGCCGAGCTGATGGCCGGTGTCGAGATCGACTCGGTGCACCTGGCGCTGTCAGGTCCCCACATCAAGGGCTTCAACAGCCGCGGGGTGATTGCCGTGGCGGGGAAGAATCGCGAGATCACGCGCGAGGATGTGCGCCGCGCGATTGATGCCGCGAAAGCGGTCTCGCTGCCGACAGGCCGCGAGATTCTCCATGTGTTGCCGCAGGACTTTGTGGTTGACGACCAAGACGGCATTGGAGCGCCGGTCGGCATGACCGGTGCCCGTCTTGAAGTGAACGTGCACATTGTGACCGGCAGCCAGAGTTCAACGCAGAACATTGTCGCGTGCGTCAATCGCGCTGGGGTGAATGTCGCAGAGACCGTCGTCGAGCAGCTCGCGGCCAGCGAGTCGGTGTTGACCGAGGATGAGAAGGAACTCGGCGTCGCTCTGGTCGACATCGGAGGCGGCACGACCGACATCGCCATCTATGAGCGCGGCAGTTTGTGGCACACCGCGGTCGTGGGGGTTGGCGGTGATCACTTCACCAATGACATTGCGGTCGGGCTTCGCACGCCAGTCCCCGACGCGGAAAAAATCAAGCGGAAGTGCGGATGCGCGCTTTCCGGAATGGTCGACGAGGACGAGACGATGGAGGTCGCGAGCGTTGGCGGCCGGAAGCCGCGGGTGATGGCGCGTCGCATTCTGTCGGAGATCCTGCAGCCGCGCGCTGAGGAGATTTTCCATCTGGTCTGGGATGAGATCCGCCGCGCTGGGCACGAAAAAAGCCTCAATTCAGGCATCGTGCTGACCGGAGGCGGCTCGATTCTCGATGGCATGCCTGAAATTGCCGAACAGATCTTCGATCTACCGATCCGGCGCGGATGCCCGACCGGCGTCGGCGGCCTTTCGGATCACGTGAACAGTCCGACGTTCGCAACCGGCGTCGGACTGGCGTTGTATGGATATCGCAACTCCGCCGGCGACCAGGGCCGCGTTCCCATCGGCGCCGGGGCCCTTGTTCGGGCAGCCGGACGGCTGCGCGGGCTATTCCGGGAATTCTTTTGAGCGAACTTGCAGTACACGATGCGGGTCTGACGCCCGCCTACTCGCGTGAGCCCGAACGGCTCGCGCCTCGAGGAGTTACACATGGCCGACTTTCACACATCAGACCACGAACTTCGGGAGGCCAAGCTGAGGCTGCGACTGGCCGAGGAGCCTGAAGCCGGCGCCCGGATCAAAGTGATCGGAGTCGGCGGCGGAGGCAGCAATGCTGTCAACCGCATGGTTCGCGTCGGTCTCGACGGCGTTCAGTTCATCGTCGCCAACACCGACCTGCAAGCTCTCAAGCAGAACGCGGCACAGATCAAGATCCAGATCGGGTCAAAGCTCACGAAGGGCCTCGGCGCGGGAGCTGATCCCAATGTGGGCCGATCGGCTGCGCTCGAAGACACCGACCAGATCATTCAGGCCCTGGATGGGGCCGACATGATCTTCGTCACGACGGGCCTCGGAGGCGGTACCGGCACGGGCGCCGCTCCGGTGATCGCCAGCCTTGCGAGTGAGCTTGGCGCTCTCACCGTTGCCGTTGTCACCAAGCCGTTCAAGTTTGAGGGAAAGAAGAGGCTCCTGCAGGCAGAACGGGGGCTCGAGGCCCTCCGGGACTGCGTCGACACGATTATCACCATTCCGAACGACAGGCTCTTGACGATCATCGATCGCGCCACGCCGCTTACGGATGCGTTTGCCACCGCCGATGATGTGCTCCGGCAGGCCATTCAGGGGATCTCCGATCTGATTATCGTTCCCGGCCTCGTGAACCTCGACTTTGCGGACGTGAAAACGATCATGTCCGGAATGGGCCTCGCGATGATGGGGACGGGTGTCGCTGAAGGTCAGGATCGTGCGATCGAGGCAGCACGACGGGCGATTTCAAGTCCGCTTCTCGAAGGCGCGTCGGTGAATGGCGCGCGCGGCGTCATCATCAACATCACCGGTGGGCCCGACTTGTCGCTCGTGGAAGTCAGTGACGCGTCAACGATTATCCAGGAGGCCGCCGATGAGGATGCGAACATCATCTTCGGTGCCGTCGTCGACCCGACCTTGAAGGGCAAGGTCAAGATTACGGTGATCGCCACCGGGTTTGCGCCGCATCTCGGCGTGCGGCCGACGACTGACACGGTGCAGACACCCGTTGACATGTCGGTCTATACCGATCATTTGCGCATGCGCACCGAGCCCGTGCCGGCAGCCGTCGCTGCTTCCCGTCTGTCACTGGCGCGGCGTCCGCTGTTGGATCTGCCAACGACGGCGACCGGAGATCAGCTGTCGGCTGGCGCGACCGACGGTGCTGGAATCATCGATCCAAGCCTGGATCCCCCGTCGACCTTTGACGTGCCAGCGTTCCTGCGCCGTCAGGAGGGCTGAAACCGAACTCCTGGTCCCGCGAGCTCATGTGGGAGGCTCCCTGCCAGGCGGCCAGGGCTCGCGGTGGTAAAGTAGGTAAATCCACGGCACGCGGGAACGCCGCCGCCTCAGCGTCAAGCGTCGTACTGCGGCTCCTCTGAATATTCCTGGCATCCTTGAAATCCTGGCAACAGCGCGAACGCGCTCTCGACACTCTCGCCAAAGAAACCGGCTACATCCGAAAGCCGCACGGTGGACGGCTCCGCGTGGCGCTCGCGTTTCCCAACACGTATTGGGTTGGGATGTCGAATCTCGGTTTTCAGACCGTCTATCGCCTGTTCAACAACCAGGACGACATCGTGTGCGAGCGCGTGTTTCTGCCACCCAAACAGGAGCTTGCCGATCTGCTGGTCGCGCGGGCACCCCTCGTCACGCTCGAGTCGCAAACACCGGTCGGCGAATTCGACGTCCTCGCCTTCTCGGTGTCTTTCGAGTGGGACTACGTGAACGTGCTCACGCTTCTCCGGCTCGCTGGCATTCCTCGGTATGCGGCCGAACGCACACCGCGCGATCCGCTCATCGTCATCGGCGGCGCAGTGACGTTCGTCAACCCAGAGCCGCTTGCGCTGTTTGCTGATGTGATCGCCGCCGGTGAGGGCGAGATGCTGGTCCCATCGTTTGAGCGCGCGTTTCGGGACGCGGTCGACCGTCCCGACCTCCTTCGCCGATTGAGCCACGAACGTGGGTTCTACGTACCCTCGTTCTATGAGCCGCAGTACGGCGTTGACGGCCTCCTTTCCGGTTTCATCGCGACCGAGCCTGGCGCGCCGATTCCGGTTCGAAAGGCAGCCGTCAAAGTCACCGACGCGCTCGATCCTCCGGCTACCGGAATCTTCACTCCAGAAACGGAGTTCGGCTCCCGTTTCCTCATCGAGGTCGTGCGCGGGTGCGCGAATCTGTGCCGGTTCTGCTGGGCAGGCTACAACTATCTGCCCGTCCGTGCGTTTCCGACCGAGCGCATTCTGCAGCTGGCCGAGGCCGCGCGCATCCACGCGAGCCGGGTTGGACTGGTATCCATCGCACTGTGCGACCATCCCGATATCGAACGTATCCTCGCGCGCCTCTTCGAGATGGGATACGCCATCTCGCCCGCTTCTCTGCGGCTCGACGACCTGACGGAGTCGATCGTCCGAGTCCTCAAAGCCAGCGGGGAGCGCGGAATCACCATCGCTCCTGAGACCGGGTCGGACCGCTTGCGCCGCGTCATCAACAAGACCGTGACGAACGACGAGATTCTCGATAAAGCGGAGTTGATTTTCGCGAACGGCATCGAGAACCTGAAGCTCTACTACATGATCGGACTCCCCACGGAGACCGACGACGACCTGGTGGCCATCCGCGACCTCACGCTGCAGATGCGCGACCGCATGCTCAAGCACGCAAAATCTCGGGGCGACGTTGGCCGGATCGTTGGCAGCGTCAACCCATTGATTCCCAAGCCGGGCACCGCCTTCCAGTGGCTACCGATGGAAGATCCGGCCACGACCGAACGGAAGATCAAGCGGCTTCGCAGCCTGATGTCGGGCATCGATAACGTGTACTTCAACATCAAGTCCGAACGACACTCCTACTACCAGGCGTTGCTTTCACTCGGCGATCGTCGTGTCGCGGCGTCCATCGAGGTTGCCGAACGCAACGGCCAGAACTGGCGCGCGGCGGTCGCAGAGACCGGTCTCGACGCGGATTCCTACATCTTTCGCGACCGCACGCACGACCGCGCTCTGCCCTGGGACATCATCGACGGCGGCATGAAGGCCTCCTTCTTTCATGCCGAATTCGACAAGTCCCTTCGCGAAGAGTGGACGCTTCCGCCCAAGCGTCAGCAGGAAAACGCCAAGCTGCTTCCGGTCATCCAGTAACGACTGCCGCACGACCGCGCTGTCGGGACGCCGTGGACGATTCGGCTGGCAGCCCCGCTGCCTACGATGCGATTGCGGCCCGCTCCTCGTAATCCTGAAACGCTTCGAGGACGATGTCTCGAAGCTTGCTCTGGGCCGTTGCATCGACGATGGGACGAAGCAGGGCAAAGCTCCTACGTTCGCCATTGACACTGTATGAACGTGCAGGGAACGTGACGTTGCGGCCGCCTCCGCCGCCTCGTCGTTCCCAAATCGAAAAGCCGATCAGCTTCAGGCCTTCGAGTGGCCCGTCGGTGAAATGCAGCTCGGCATCCGCGAGCTTTCCCGGTGGGTTGCCTTTGTCGTTTGGCGTAATCTTGATCGTCATGGCTGACACTCCTCTGCGCCTGCGGCGCTCGTTAGCGGCCCGCCCACGGAACCGCTCGACGAACAATCCGGACGTGGGTGATGACACCAAGACGCGTGCCCGCGGCGGTTGCCCTTCAAGCGATGGCGTAACGCAGTGAGCTGACAGAGCTTAGAGTGAGTCCACGAGCTGCCCGGCCGTTAGGGACTCTTGCGGGTGGGTGAGAACGACAACGCCGGTTGTCTATGGCCCGAGCAACAACACCTGCGCAAGCGCGAGGTGCTCCGAATGAGTGATGGTCACCAGAGAGGATTGCGCTCCGAGCGCGCTGAATCGTTTTTCAGCGCCGCCATGAAACAAGAGTTGCGGCGGACCGCCGCGACGGACGACTTCCACGCCGCGCCACAGGACGTTCTGCGAGTGTCCGGTGCCGAGGGCCTTCATCGCCGCCTCTTTGGCCGCAAAACGCGCCGCGAAATGGATCGCCGGGACCCGTCGTCGATGGCAATAGGCCAGTTCGCCGTCGGTGAATATCCGCCTGAGAAACCGATCGCCGTATTTCTCGATCGCGTCGGAGATGCGGCTGATGTCGGTGGCGTCGATTCCCATGCCGATGATCTGAGACATCATCTCGAATGATACTGCCATCCCCAACCGCCTCGTTCGAGTGGGTCCAGTTCACTGGTGGCCACGGATTGATCTGCCGCCCGCTCGAACCGTTTGCGCCTCATCTGTTCACCACGCGGGAGTGGCGGCTCGGCTCTCCGACACTGCAGCGCGATGGCCGTGAGATGTGGACAGACGTCGCCTCAGCGCTCGACGTCGAGGAGGCTCGGCTGGTGCGGGTTGGTCAGGTCCACCGGGCGGAGGTGGCCATCGCGAGAGAAGGTCGAGAGATCCGCCAGGATGCCGACATCATTGTGTCGGCTGATCCAGCCGTCGCGATCGCGATCCGTGCTGCCGACTGCGTGCCGCTCCTCCTCGCCGATCGCGGAACCGGCGCGGTAGCCGCCGCGCACGCGGGGTGGCGCGGGTTGGCCGCGCGGGTTCCGACGGTCACCGTTGCCGCGCTGGCTCGCGAGTGCGGCAGTCGGGTCGACGAGCTTATCGCGGCTGCCGGTCCGTCGATCGGCCCGTGCTGCTACGAGGTCGGCCGTGATGTGCGGGATAGTTTCGCTCTAGCGGGGTTCAGCCGCGCCGATCTGGAGCGATGGTTTGTGCACTCACCGGTGTCAACGTCGCACAATCCATCCATGCCCGGTCTCGAGACGAAAAACCGGCTCACGGATCATTGGTTTTTCGATGGATGGGCGTGCATGCGCGATCAATTGATCAACGCCGGGCTGTCGACGGATCAGATCTTTACCGCCGAGACCTGTACGGCGAGTCACCCCGAGACGTTCTGTTCGTACCGACGGGATGGGTCGCCAGCCGGTCGTCTGGCTGGCGCGATCAGGTCTGTGCGGCGTCGTCCATAGCCGTATTCGCGAGTCGATCGGCGTGAGTGTTCAGTTCCCGCCGCACGTGCTCGTAAGTCACGCGGCCAATCTCGTGGGCGAGAAGGCGAGCTTTGGCATGCAGCGACTGCAGGCCGGGGTGCTTGACTTTGTAGTTTCCGAGCATCTGCTGGATCAGCAAGAGCGAGTCGGATCGCACGCGAACGGACGTGTGCCCGTGCGCGCGCGCCCAGTCCAGGGCAGCGAGCAAGCCCCTGTACTCCGCGACGTTATTGGTGGTGACGCCGATTGACGCACCGAATTCTTCGACCAGCGTTCCGTCTTCCTGCTCGACCCGGACGCCATAGCCTGCGGGGCCCGGGTTGCCGCGAGCGCCGCCGTCGATGTACGCAACGATCAAGAGGTTGGTCCCAGGCGGACGCGACCGTTCACTGAGTGGGTTGGGCAGCAGTTTCTGCCGCTGCGGGCGGCGCCGGAATGAAGTAGAGAATACGGTTGCAGCTGTCGCACTGCACGATTTCCTCATTGCGCCGAACCGTGTTGAAGACCTGCGGTCGCAGCCGCACGTGGCAGATGGTACAGATGCCGTCGCGCGCTTCGGCGACCGCAACCCCATTCCGCCGTTTCGAGACGAGATCGAAGAGCATGAGGATCTTGGGATCGAGCGCCTTGACCAGTTCCGCGCGATCGCGGCTGACGCGTTCGACCGACTGTCTCAGTGCCTCGTGCTCTGCCGACAGCATCCGCCGTTCTGCTTCCACCGCTTTCTGTTCCGATCCCAGTTCGAGTTCCGCGCGCTTGGCGGCGGCTGTCAGATCGTCGGCCTCGAGCATGCGCTCGAGGACGCGGTCTTCCTGCGCTTTCACTTCCCGCTGCGCAAACTCGATTTCCTTCTGCATCGCCTGATACTCGACATTGGTCTTGACCGACATGAGCTGGTCGCGGAATTTCGACAGACGACCCTGGTGAACGGCGACATCCTTCTCGATGTCCCGCCGCGACTGTTGGTTGTCAGCGAGCTGTGCTTTGGCCGCCGTCACCTTGAGGCGAAGGGTTTCGACGCGAGCCTCGAACGCGCGCTCGCGCTCCGGTTCCTCAGCCAGGCGGCGCTGTGCATCGTGGGCCGTGGAGTCGAGGCGCTGGAGCGCAATCAGCCGTTCGAGATCAGGCAGCATAGGTAGAAAAAAAAAGAGCCCCGGCGCTTACGCACCGGGGCTCGCCGTCCCGCGACTGAGCTCGGGACAGGTCCCTCGACTGGCCTCGTGGCGCTGCCGAACCGGTCCTTCGATGGACCGGATGGTTCGGCAACTCGCAGCGGAGGTTCAGGGCCGTCATCAGCAATCTCAGTGATTCGTAGTGGGCCCACCAGGATTCGAACCTGGAACGGGCCGGTTATGAGCCGGCGGCTCTGACCGTTGAGCTATGGGCCCGGTCAATTGTACGTCGTCCGGCCTGGTTTTCCTGCCTACGTCGTCCGGCCTTCCAGGAACGCTCGAAGTTTGCGGCTGCGCGAAGGGTGCCGTAGCTTGCGGAGCGCTTTAGCTTCGATCTGACGAATGCGCTCGCGAGTGACGGCAAAACTCTGACCGACCTCCTCGAGCGTGTGCTCGCTGCCGTCGCCCACGCCGAACCGCATCTTGATCACCTTTTCCTCGCGCGGCGTGAGGGTCTTGAGCACAGACTCCGTCTGTTCCTTCAGGTTCAGGTTGATGACGGCCTCTGCGGGCGAGACGACCTGCCGATCCTCGATGAAGTCGCCAAGATGCGAATCTTCCTCCTCGCCGATCGGCGTTTCGAGTGAGATTGGCTCCTGTGCAATCTTCAGGACCTTCCGCACCTTGCTCACTGGTATATCCATCCGTTTGGCGATTTCCTCCGACGTTGGCTCGCGGCCGAGTTCCTGCACGAGCGCCCGCGACGTGCGAATCAGCTTGTTGATGGTTTCGATCATGTGCACCGGGATGCGAATCGTCCGCGCCTGATCGGCGATCGCGCGGGTGATTGCCTGCCGAATCCACCACGTCGCATAGGTCGAGAACTTGTAGCCGCGGCGATATTCGAACTTGTCGACCGCCTTCATCAGGCCGATGTTGCCTTCCTGAATGAGGTCGAGGAACTGCAGCCCGCGGTTCGTATACTTCTTTGCGATCGAGACGACCAGCCGGAGGTTGGCCTCGACGAGCTCTTTCTTGGCCTGTTCCGCCTGCCACTCGCCGCGAATGATCGTATCGAGGGTCTTCTTGAGCTCACTGGGCTCCTGCTCAAGTGTGTCGGTCATGGCCTTGAGCTTGAGCTTCTGGTCTTTGGTCTGGCGCAGGATGTTCTTGCGATCCTCGTCCTTGAGCCGCTGCTTCCGGTTCTTCGGGTTGAGCAGCCGATCCAGGGCTTCGATCTCGCGCTGAACGCCCTTGACGCCTTCGACCGCATCCTTCATCTCGTCGATGAGGCGACGCTTCACGGCTTCGGTGAACTCAATCTTGCGGATGTAGTTGGAGAGGTCGATGCGCGCCCGCATCGCGGCCCATCGCGCGCGACGATACTTGCGCTTGTCCCTGGTCGTCGCGCCCTTCGGCGTGTCGGTGAGCTTCTGTTCGAGCTTCTCCGAAATCTCACGGGCCTTGCGCACTGCTTCGATTTGCTTCTGGACCTGGCGCGAGCGCTCGAGAATCCGCTCGTCGGTGATTTCCTCGTCGTTGAAAATGACCAGCTCGCGGATCGTCCGATCACCGGTCCGCAGTTGATCGCCAAGTTGGATGACTTTCTTTGCGACAAGCGGGGTTCGGGAAATCGACTTGATCACGGCGAGCTTGCCGCGCTCGATCCGACGGGCAATCTCCACTTCGCCTTCACGCGTCAGCAGGGGAACGGTGCCCATCTCGCGCAGGTACATTCGGACCGGATCATTGGTCTTGTCGAGCGCGCCAGGGGTCAGGTCGAGTTCCATCTCCTCGGCACCTTCGCCCGTGCGGTCGATGACCTTCTCATCGCGAAGGTATTTCTGGTCCGAATCGATGACTTCGATGCCGGCGCTGCCGAACGTGTTGAACAGATCATCGAGTTCATCGGAGGACGTGATCTCCGCCGGCAATAACTCGTTGACTTCGTCGTACAGCAGGTATCCTTTTTCTTTACCGATGTTGATGAGCTGCCGTACTTCGTCGTATTTTTCTTCGATCGACAAGCGTTCCTCCTACCGTAGATCCTCGATGCGGTGAGCCAGCTCGCGCATCTGTGCGAGCAATGTGTTCATGTGTGCGCCGTCTTGTCCCAATTCCTGCAGGCGGTTGATTTCATGGCGGACGGCGGATTGTTCCCGTTCGCAGCGCACCCGCTTCAGAGCGCGGACGCAATCGCCCACCTTGAAGGCGGGAGGCTGCGGTTCCGAGGCGATCCTGGTGACGAGCTGGACCTCCATATTACTTAGACGCTGAATCAACGTCGACGGTAAGAGTTCCGGGTTTTCCGCCTGCAGTGACCGGGCCACCTCGAAAATGGGCCCTCCGACAGACCCGGTCAAGTCGGAATCGTCCAGCTCAGCGAGCTCCGGGAACGCCTCACCGGGACGGTTGATTAGCCACCAAATCAGGGCTTTTTCAGCGTCTTTCAGCTTCCCCGAGCCGGGCATCTCCCTGGGGGTGACCGATGTGCGTTTCGCGACCGCGGCCTTCCGGATTTCGGCCCGGACGAGCTCTTCTGTAATTCGGGCCTTGTGGGCGATTCTGTCGGCAAACTGGTCGCGGGCGACGGGCTCCGGAATCTGGGCGGCCACCGTCAGCATCTTGCCCAAGAACTGTCGTCGCTGGTCGTCCTGCCCGAAGTCGACCCCCTCTGACGCCCGGTCGAGCAGGTACTCCAGATAGGGTCGCGAGGTCCGCAGGCGTTCCCGATATCGATCCGGCCCATTCTGTCGAATGAACGTGTCGGGATCCTCGCCCGGATTCAGTTTGACGACATTGACATCGAACCCCTCGGCGACCAGAAGGTCGCAGGACCTGGCGGCGGCGCCCTGACCGGCGGCGTCCGGGTCGTAACTGAGCACAATCTTCGAGGTCAGGCGCCGCAGCAATTGCGCTTGGTGCTGGGTTAAGGCGGTTCCGCAAGAGGCCACGACCGGAGCGGCTTGCGTCTGAAATACCTGCGCGAAATCGAAATAGCCCTCCACCAGGACGACGTACCCAAGCTTGACGATGGCTGACTTCGTCAGCTGGAGCCCGTAGATGGTGCGGCCCTTCGAGTAGATGGGCGTCTCCGGTGAGTTCAGGTACTTCGGCACCTGATCGGCCTCCATGGACCGGCCGCCAAACGCAATGACCGAGCCAGAGTCGCGGCAGATCGGAACCATCAGCCGATTGCGAAACCGGTCGAGAATGTCACCGTTGTCGCGCTGCACCAGCAGTCCGCTCTGCATCAGCAGTCCCTGCGCGAACCCCTGCCCCAGTAGTCGCGCCTTCAATCCTTCGCGTGGCGCGAAACCCAGTCCGAGCTGTTCGATTGTCTGCGGCGCGACGCCGCGATCCTTGAGTTGCTGGCGGGCGCGGGCGCCAGCGGGGGCTGCGAGCTGGCTGCGAAAGTACTCTGCCGCGAGCTCGTGGACCTTGAGGAGCGTCTCCCGCAATCGCGCGTCACGACGCGCATCCTCACTGCCTTCGGTCAACTCCGGGAGGCTGACGCCGAATTTCTGGGCGAGCATTCGGACCGCTTCCGGAAACGTCACCTTCTCGTGAAGTTCCAGGAACTTGAAGACGTCGCCGCCGACACCACAGCCGAAGCAATGGAACACGCCTCGTCCTGGATTGACATGGAACGACGGTGTCTTCTCCGAGTGAAAGGGGCACAGGCCCTTATAGCTCGCGCCCGCGGGTTTGAGCGGGACATACTCCTGCACGACCTGAAGAATCGTGGCCTGCATCTTCAGATCGTCGATGAACTGCTGCGGGAACAGTCCCACTAGTCCTTCAACTCCACGACTGTCACCCCTCCGCCGCCCTGTTCTGGAGGCGCTGCTGCGAACTTCGCCACAAGAGGGTGCTGCTGTAGAAAACCAGCCAGCGCCCGTTTCAGCTGCCCGGTACCATACCCGTGAATGAATCGAACGACGTGCTGATCCCCGAGAAGCGATTCGTCGAGAAACCGCTCGGCTCGCGCGATCGCTTCGTCGACGCTGCAGCCGATGACGTTCAGGTCGGCGATCGTCGCATCGCGCGGCTGCAGCTCGACGTGCACGTTCACACGCGATGCCCTGTCACCGTTCGCCTGGCCCACGACGCGCAGGTCGCGGAGGTTTGCCCGCATCCGCTTGCCTCGCACATCGAGATCCGCCGAACCGTCCTGAACCGCCGTCACCACGGCCTGGAGACCGAGACCGGATAGAAGGACCCGATCGCCGACTGCGGGCGGGCGTCCTGGCACTTCGTCGACGATCGGTTCCGTAACCGGATCGAGAAATCGCTTCACGACGGCGTCGATGGCCCCTCGCGCCTCGCTTCTCGCCCCACCGGTCTCGCCCGTCGTCAGGGGTTGTCTGGCAGCTTCCTGCGCGATCGCGTCGGTGCGGGCTTTCAATCCGGCGATCACCTGGTCAATCTCCCGGCGCGCCTCACGCACCTGAGCCTCGAGTTCGTCATTCAGCCGGCGGCGGAAGGTCTCTTCCCGCTGCTTGAGGGCGTCCTCGCGGGTCCGCATCTTCGCCTCGGCCGCTTCAAGGGTTTCACGCTCGCGCGCGACGAGGCGTTGTTCGTGCTCGAGCGACCGGAGGTCGCGATCGATTTTTGCCAGATGCTCGGCGAGCTGTGCTTCACGCTCGGTCAGGTTATTGCGCGCGGCGGCGATCACGGTGGCGTTGAGGCCGAGCCGTGCCGCAATCTCGATCGCGAGGCTGCGCCCCGGCGAGCCGTACGTCAGCTGATACGTCGGGGCGAAGGTGTCGGCGTCAAAACCAAATGCCCCAGTCGCGACGCCCTCGGTCGTGGACGCGTAGGTCTTGAGCGCGTCGTAGTGACTGGTCGCGATGACTGTCGCCCCTCGCCGGCGAAAATGATCGACGATCGCCACGCCGAGCGCGCCGCCTTCGACAGGGTCGGTACCCGAGCCGACCTCGTCGAGAAGCACCAGCGCAGGGACGGAGAGCGCCAGGTCCATCGACGCAATATGTGCGATGTGACCCGAGAACGTGCTGAGACTTGCGTCGATCGATTGCTCATCACCGATGTCTGCGAACACCGATCGGAACACCGGCAATCGCGAGCCATCAGCGACCGGAATGCGCAAGCCGGACTGTGCCATGAGGGCCAGGAGTCCTGCGGTCTTGATGGCGACCGTCTTTCCTCCGGTATTGGGGCCGGTGATGAGCAGAATCGTGGCCGGCGGAAGAATCCTGATAGTGACGGGAATCGGTGCCTTGAGCAGCGGGTGGCGCGCCGCCAGCAGCTCGAAGGTCCCGTCAGTGGTGAGCACGGGTTCAACCCCGTCGATGGACTGCGAAAAGCGCGCGCGCGCTTGCAACACGTCGAGATCCGACGCCACCTCGATGGTATGACTCAAATCGCCGGCACGGGCGCGGAACGCGTCGCTCAACGCCAGCAGGATTCGCCGCACTTCTGCGACCTCCTGTTCTTCGAGGGCGACGATGTCGTTGTTGATTTCGACCGTGCTCAAGGGCTCGAGAAACAGGCTCGCACCGCTCGTCGACGCACCGTGGACAATTCCCGGAATGTTGCTACGGTGCTCGGCCCTGATCACGAGCACATAACGGCCGTTGCGTTCCGTGACCACCTGATCCTGCAGATACTTCGCCGTCTCTTTTCCGCGCAGGTACGATTCGAGTGTGCCTCGCAGGCGCGTCCGTTGCTTTCGCAGCCGATCGCGAATCGCTTTCAGATCCGGACTGGCATGGTCGACGACCTCTCCAGCGGCGTCGATTTTGTCTCGGACCTGTGCGATTTCACTCTTGAAGGCAGCCGCCGCGGCGCTCGTGCGATCCAGAATCGGCACCGACGTCGCGACCTGACGAATGGCCGCCCGCGTCTCGTCTACCGATTCGAGAAACGAGGCGAGTTCCAGCAGCCGTGTTGATTCGAGCGCCCGCCCGTGAATGGTTAGCGCCGCGAGAATCTGTGGAAGGTCTGCTGACGCGCGGATTGGAAAGCCGCCGTGCTTGGCCACGTAGCCGGCTGTCTCGGTTGTGGCCGCCAGCCAATGCGCCACCTGCTGCAGATCGATCGAGGGCATCAGCCCCGACAGTCGCAAGTCGCCCATCGGCGTGAGTGCAAATCTGCGGACCGCCTCGACGATGCGATCGAATTCGAGGGCCCTGAGAACTCCTGGCTGCATGGGGGAACCAGCTATTGTAACGCCGACGAGGACCGGTTGGAGCTTAGAGGTTGGAGGTTTGAGGCTTGCGCCCCAAACGACCATCAAACCTTCGAACCTCCAACCTCAAATCCTTACAAGTGATTGATCAGGCTGGCGATGCTGGCGGCGCCAAATCCATTATCGATGTTGACGACGGCAACGCCGGAGGCGCAGCTGTTCAACATGCCGAGGAGCGCGGCGATGCCGCCAAAGCTCGCGCCGTATCCTATGGATGTCGGCACGGCGATCACCGGAACCGCCACAAGGCCTGAAACGACGCTCGGCAGCGCTCCTTCCATGCCGGCGACCACGATGATCACGCGCGCGGTGTCGAGCCGGGGACGCTCGACCAGCAGGCGGTGCAGTCCAGCCACTCCGACATCGTAGAGCCGGTCGATCTCGTTGCCCATTAGCTCGGCTGTGTGAGCCGCCTCTTCGGCAACTGGTAGATCCGATGTGCCGGCCGCAACGATGAGAATCCGTCCGGTGCCCGGCGTCACATCACGTTGCCGGTAAGCGATGATCCGCGCGTCGAGATGGTACGTCGCCTCCGGCACGGCGAGACGCACCGCATCGAATGCCTCCTGGCTCGCCCGCGTCACAAGCAGGGTCGATCCCCGGCTGACTATCTCGGCAGCGATCGCGGTGATTTGAGCCGGCGTCTTACCCAGCCCGAGCACGACTTCAGGGAATCCGTGTCGGAATGCACGATGGTGATCGACACGGGCAAACCCCAGATCTGTAAATGGCTGGGCGCGCAGCGCCTCGACAAGGCGCAGCTCGGCATCAGCTGTATCTACTGCACCGCTCGCCACTTGCTGGAGAAGTGCCCGCAGTTGAGAAGGATTCATGGTGTCAGGCACTCGGCCGTAATATAATCATTTCTTCTAAATGACGCTCGCTGAAACTCTTACGCTTGTTTCTTACTTCTTCGTTCTGATTATCCTCGCAGTCTACGGCTGGCACCGCTATTACCTCGTCTACTTGTACATGAGCAATCGTGACAAGGAACCGAAGCAGGGACCGCCACTCTCGCCGACTCCCGTCGTCACCATTCAGCTGCCGCTCTACAACGAGATGTACGTCGCCGACCGTCTGATCGAGGCGGTGTGTCGTGTCGACTATCCGCGCGAGCTTCTCGAGATTCAGGTGCTTGACGATTCGACCGACGAAACGCGTGAAATCGCAGAATTAGCCACTCGCCGTTTTGCCCTGCAAGGGATCGACATCAAGTACATCCACCGGACCGATCGCAAGGGTTACAAGGCAGGAGCCCTCGAAGCCGGCCTCATGGTGGCGCGCGGCGAGTTCGTGGCGATCTTCGACGCCGACTTCATTCCGACGTCAGATTTCTTGACGCGCCTGATGCCACACTTCGCGGACCCGGGCGTCGGAATGGTCCAGGCCCGCTGGGGACACATCAATCAGGACTATTCGCTGCTCACGAAGATTCAGTCGATTCTGCTCGACGGGCATTTCGTGTTGGAGCATGGCGGCCGCAATCGCGGAGGACGTTTCTTCAATTTCAATGGCACCGCGGGTGTCTGGCGGCGGACCGCGATTGCCGACGCGGGAGGCTGGCAGCACGACACCCTGACCGAGGACCTTGATCTGAGCTACCGCGCGCAGCTCCGCGGGTGGCGATTCGTGTTCCTCTCCGACGTGATTGCGCCCGCCGAGGTGCCGGTGGAGATGAACGCGTTCAAGTCGCAGCAGCACCGCTGGGCCAAGGGGTCGGTGCAAACCTGCCTGAAGCTGCTGCCGCGGATTCTTCGCGCGGATGTGTCCCTCGGCGTGAAGGTGGAGGCGTTCTTCCACCTGACGGCAAATTTCAACTACATCCTGATGTGCGTGCTGTCGGTACTGATTTTCCCGTCCATGGTCATCCGCTACAACATGGGCTGGTACGAGATGCTGCTCATCGATGTGCCGCTGTTTTTCGCGGCGACGTTTTCCTTCTGCAACTTCTACACGGTGTGCCAGCGAGAAATCCACTCGGACTGGCGCGCGAGGCTCAAGTACGTACCCTTTCTGATGTCCGTCGGGATCGGGTTGTCAATCAACAATACGCGTGCGGTCGTCGAGGCGCTGTTCGGGAAGGAAACCGAGTTCGCGCGGACCCCGAAGTACCACATCGAAGCCGACGCCGACGAGTGGGTCGGCAAGAAGTATCGGCAGTCGGTCGCGGTGCAGCCGCTCATCGAGCTGGTCCTCGGGTTGTACTTCACCTGGACGGTCTTCTACGCACTAGCGAACGGCATCTACGGCACACTCCCGTTCCTGATGCTGTTCCAGATTGGTTTCCTCTACACGGGTCTTCTCTCCGTCGTTCAGCAGTACGCGGGTGACGATTCGGTGGTGCTGAACACCCAGGTTGCCGGAGGGAAGTAGCGCGCTCGAAGGCGCGAGCTGTAGCTTGGGCCTCTCTGTGGCATCCGGATGAATCGCCCGACCTGAAGGTCGGGCCTACGATCCCCTCCCTGTCGGCTATCATTGACACGATCATGACCACGGCCGCGAAACCCAAGGCGGGACTCGAAGACACCGTCGCCACCTCGTCGGCTATCTGCTATCTGGACGGGGATCTCGGCGTGCTCGCGTACTGCGGGTATGACATTCACGAACTCGCACAGCACGCGACGTTTGAAGAGGTCTGCTACCTCCTCTGGCATCGCCGGCTGCCGACCCGTGCCGAGCTCGGCGATTTGCAGTCGCAGCTGGCTGCGTCGCGGGCGTTGCCAGAACCTGTGGTCCGACTGATCCGGATGCTTCCTGCCGGTGACGGGATGGACGCGTTGCGGACCCTCACCTCGGCGCTCTCGCACTACGACCCCGACGCCAACGAACACTCACCGCAGGCCAATGCCCGGAAGGCCGTGCGCCTGACGGCGCAGCTCGGCACACTGGTGGCGACGATGGGACGGTTGAATGCGGGCGGCGGCCCGATTCAGCCGGATCCGGTGCTCGGACACGCGGCAAACTTCCTGTACATGTTGACGGGAGACCGCCCCGACAGCCTATCGACACGGGCCTTCGACGTCGCCCTCGTTCTGCACGCCGATCACGAGCTCAACGCGTCGACGTTTGCCGCACGGGTCGCCGCGGCGACTCTCACGGATCTTCACTCGGCCATCGTCGGGGCGATCGGTGCTCTCAAGGGACCGCTCCACGGAGGAGCGAACGCCGATGTCATGCGGCTGCTACTCGAAATCGGTCAGGATGCGACAGCGGAACGCGTCGATGGCGCCATCCGCGGGAAGCTGACGCGCAAAGAGAAGATTCCTGGCTTTGGCCATCGCGTGTACCACACGGAGGATCCGCGCGCGACGCACCTGCGTCAGATGTCGCGCGAGCTGGGGCAGCGGTCGGGCCAGCCGCAGTGGTTCGACATCTCGCAGCGGATCGAGACGCTCGTGAAGTCCGAGAAGAATCTCAACCCCAATGTTGATTTCTACTCGGCGACTACGTATCACGCTCTCGGCATTCCCATTGATCTGTTCACCCCAATCTTCGCCGTGAGCCGGATCTCAGGCTGGACGGCACACGTCCTCGAGCAGTACGACAACAACCGTTTGATTCGCCCTCGCGCGGAATACATCGGCCCGGATTACCCGCAGCGGTACACGCCGCTCGAATCTCGCTAGAGGCCATTGGATCCCGGTCGCATCCGCAATTTCTCCGTCATCGCGCACATCGATCACGGGAAGTCCACGCTTGCTGATCGGTTCCTCGAGCTCACCGGGGCGCTGCAGGCCCGTGAGATGGAGGCGCAGGTGCTCGATGCGATGGACCTGGAGCGCGAGCGCGGCATCACCATCAAGGCCCATCCCGTCCGGCTCCACTACACGTCCGCCAGCGGCGAAGAGTACGTGCTCAACCTGATCGATACGCCCGGACATGTGGATTTCTCGTACGAGGTCACCCGTTCGCTCGCCGCCTGCGAAGGCGCGTTGCTGCTCGTCGACGCCTCGCAGGGTGTCGAGGCGCAGACCTTGGCCAACGCGTATCTGGCCGTTGAGAACAACCTCGAGATCATCCCGGTCATCAACAAGATTGACCTGCCCGGCGCCCAACCGGAAGAGGCGCGCCGTCAAATCACGGACATCATCGGGCTCGATGGCACCGGCGCGATGCTCGCCAGTGCCAAGCAGGGGACCGGGGTGCCGGAGATCCTTGAAGCCATCGTCCACCGCCTGCCGCCGCCGGCCGGCAAGACCGACGCACCGCTCAAGGCGTTGATTTTCGATTCCTGGTACGACCCGTACCGAGGAGTGGTGATCGTGGTCAGGGTCATCGACGGCGTCCTCAGGCCAGCGATGAAGATTCGCCTGATGGCCGAAGGGCAGGACTACGAATCGCTCCAGGTGGGCATCTTCACCCCCAAGGCGGTTGAGGTGGACGAGTTGGGCGTCGGCGAAGTGGGGTTTCTTGTCGCCAATATCAAGAAGATTAGCGATGCGAAGATCGGCGACACGATCACCGAGACCAACCGCCTGGCACTCGAGCCGTTCCCTGGCTTCAAGCCGCTCAAGCCGATGGTATTTGCCGGTTTCTACCCAGTCGAGGGTCACGAGTACCCCGAGCTCCGCGACGCCCTCGAAAAGCTCCGGCTGAACGATGCGTCCTTCTTCTACGAGCCGGAGACGTCCGTCGCCCTCGGGTTTGGGTTCCGTTGCGGGTTTCTTGGCCTGCTACACATGGAGATCGTCCAGGAGCGGCTCGAGCGCGAGTTCGACATGGACCTGGTCACGACGGCGCCCGGCGTGCTTTACCGTGTGACGACCACCGACGGCGTGGTGCAGGAGATTGACAGCCCTGCCAAGCTGCCCGACGCCGGCCGGATCGCGACGATCGAAGAGCCCGTCATCACGGCCATGATTCTGACCCCGGCGGAGCACGTGGGCGGGATCCTGCAGTTGTGCCAGGACAAACGCGGCGTGCAGAAGACGCTGGAATACCTGGCGTCGGATCGCGTGCTCATTACTTACGAATTGCCCTTCAATGAGGTCGTGCTCGACTTCTACGACAAGCTCAAGACGATCTCGCGCGGCTACGCGTCGCTCGATTATCATGTGACCGGCTACTGGCCGTCGCCGTTGGTGAAACTGGACATTCTCGTTAACGGCGACCCTGTGGACGCCCTCTCGATCATTGTCCATCGTGACAAGTCGTACGACCGGGGGCGCGCGCTGGCGTCGAAGATGCGAGAGCTGATTCCGCGGCAGATGTTCGAGGTGGCGATTCAGGCGGCCATTGGCGGCCGGATCATCGCGCGCGAGTCGGTCAAGGCGATGCGCAAGAACGTGCTCGCCAAGTGCTACGGCGGCGACATCTCGCGGAAGCGCAAGCTGCTCGAGAAGCAGAAGGAAGGCAAGAAGCGGATGAAGCGTGTGGGCCGCGTCGAGATTCCGCAGGAGGCCTTCTTGGCGGTGCTCAAAATGGGAACCGACAGCGAGTAGCCAATGGCGGACTTCAGAAAATCATCGGCGCGCGAGTCGTTCGAGTCGATCGTCATTGCGGTTATTCTCGCGCTGTTTGTCCGGACGTTTGTCGTGCAGGCCTTCAAGATCCCGACAGGCTCGATGGAGAACAACCTGCTCATTGGCGATCATCTGCTCGTGAACAAGTTTGTGTTCGCCCCGGGGGTCTCCTCCCTCGAACGAGCGCTGCTGCCGATGGGCGTGATCCACCGGGGCGACGTGGTCGTCTTCAAGTATCCAGTAGATCCCAGCCGCGACTTCATCAAGCGGGTGATTGGTCTTCCGGGCGAGACGCTCGAGCTGCGGGAGAAGAAGGTCTACATCAACGGTCAGCCGCTTGACGAGCCGTACGCGCATTACATCGAGACGCCGACGTCGCCTGCCGAATTCCGCGAGGTGACCTCGATGGACGTTCTCAAGAACTACGGTCCGGTCACCGTGCCCTCCGACCAGTACTTCATGATGGGCGACAACCGCGACAACTCCGCCGACAGCCGTTTTTGGGGGTTTCTCCGCCGAGACTTCGTCAAAGGCCGAGCGTTGGTGATCTACTGGTCGTACGAAGCGGAGCGTGATGACTATCAGGACGAGGGAACCGGGGCGTCGCTGAAACGACTGGCATCGGTCTTCGTACACTTCTTCAGCAGAACGCGCTGGGATCGCATGCTGCACCAGATCAGATGATCAAGTTCCTTATCAAGCTGGCGCTGTCCGCGTTGATCGCCCACGCCACCTGGCGCATCGGGTCGGCGTACCTGAGTCACTACCGGTTCAAGGACGCGGCGCGAGAAGCCGCGATGACGCCGCGGGTGAACGATGCGCAGCTGCGGGCGAGGATTATGGAGCTCGCATCTGAGAATGATGCTCCGCTCGAGGACGAAAATCTGACCATCGCGAGAAACCCTGGCCACATCCTTGTGGACGCCGGTTATGTGCGTTCGATCGAAGTGCTTCCGGGTTTTCCGTACGCGTGGCAGTTTGCGTGGTCGATCGATGTCTTCGTCATCCCCGGGGCGGTGCCGTCGCCCTCTCGCACCCCCTAGGACGACCGCGCCTTGATGTCCTGCAGGGCTTCCTGAAGGCCGGCCAACCGGCTGTCTGATTCCGACTGCCGCGGACGGTGAAGCAGGATCTTGTCTTCACGCTCGCGCGTTTCCTGCTCGCGCACATATTCGAGGGTGTTGCGAAGCGTCTGAATCGTCGACTCGATGGTGGTCTCGACGTCTCTTCGCTTCAGCTTCAGCCCGTCGATTTCCCGCTGGATGTCCTCCAGGCGAGCCTGCGTTTTTTCGAGCAGCAGATCGGAACGACCCTGCGCCTCACGGAGAACCCGGCGCCCCTCTTCATCCGCATTCGCCTTGATGTCGTCGGCAAGTTTCTGCGCCGTGATGAGAGTGGTCTGCAGGCTCTTCTCGTGCTCGCGATGGCCGCTGAGCAGCCCTTCCATCCGCATCAGGTCCTGACGAAGCTGGTCCGTTTCTCGCAACGCCTGTTCGTAGTCATCGGCAACGGCCATCAGAAACGAGGTGACCTCGATCTTGTCAAAGCCTCGAAACGCACTGCGAAACCGTTGCTGGCGGAGATCCAGAGGGCTGACGTTCATTTTTCGTCCTCGCGGGGGCTCAACCCCCGTCGTCTTCGAAGCGTCCCGCCGATCCGGGACGGTGTGCTGTCCTGTGATATCGGATGATTCCGGGCGAAGCGACAGGGCAGGGTCAAACATGGTCTCGCTCCCCAAAAATGGCCGATCCCACGCGAACGAGGGTCGCGCCTTCCTCGATGGCGACGTCGAAGTCGTGGCTCATCCCCATGGACAATTCCTGCAGTAGCGATTGATCCACGCCTCGAGCGACCAGATCGTCCCGCAATGTGCGCAGCGCCACGAAGTGCGGACGCGCGGCCTCGGGCTCTGAGACCGCTGGGGGCATGATCATCAAGCCCTTGACCCGAACCTTCCGGCAGTCCGCGGCCGCGTCGAAGATGGCGAAGACCTCATCGGGTCTGGCGCCATGCTTCGTCGTTTCCCCCGCGAAATCCACCTGCACGAGTAGATCGACAGTCCGCACGGCCGACTCCGCCGCTTGATCCAGCTTCTTGAGAAGGAGTGCGCTGTCAATCGAATGGATCATGTCGAAATGCTCGGCGGCCTTGCGCGCCTTGTTGGACTGAAGATGGCCGATCAGGTGCCACCGAAGATCGAGGTCGGACGCGGCCCCGATTTTCTCCAGTGCCTCTTGAACCTTGTTCTCACCGAAATCCAGCTGGCCGCACTCGGCGGCGACGCGGACGCGCTGAACATCGAATGTTTTGGACACGGCGACGAGTCGAACGGATGAGGGGTCGCGTTGGGCCCGGCCGGCAGCGCGCGCGATACGCTCGCGAACGCTCTCCAGCCGGGCGCGAAGCGCGGCGGGGTCGAACACTCGTTACTTTTTCAGCGTGTCCAGCAGCGATTTCGCGGTCGCGGCGTTGGGACCCGTGGGCGCGAGTTTGAGATAGGTCTCGAACTCGGCCACCGATCCCGTGAGGTTACCTTCATTCACCAGCGCCATCCCGAGCTGAAAGTGCGCTTCGGCGTGGTTCGGGTTGGCCTGGAGCGCTGCCTGGAATTGCTTCTTGGCTTCCTCGATCTTGCCGCTGTTCCACAGCGTGACGCCCTGGTTGAAGATCGCGTCGGCATTTCCCCCGACCGCGCCGGAGGTGGCGGTGGCACTCAATTCCGTAGCTTTGGCGCTGGCGGCCGAGGCCTGATCGAGTTTCTTGGTGGCGGTGTAAACCGAAACCAGGCCGTTGTACGAGGCCGCATTCGGCTTGATCTCGATGCCTTTCATGTACGCTGCTTCGGCCTTGTCGTACTCCTTCTTCTGCACGTACGCATAGCCGATGTTGTTGTAGCAGTCGTAGCACGTGGCGCTCATCCCGAACGCCTCCGTGAACTTCGCGATCGCATCGTCGTGCTTGCCGGCGCTTGAAGCGGCCACACCAGCCTCGAAGGCGGCAGTGAACGCCGCAACCTTCGCGGCCTCTGCCTTCCCGGCATCAGAGGCGGCAGCGGCGGCGGAAGCGGCGGCCTTCTTGTCGACGATAACGAGCTCGGACTTCAACGTCTGATCGGAGAGGATTCGCGTCGGTGTCGGCACCGAGGCGAGGTCCCCTTTTGACGCGCTCAGGCTGTAGTTGCCGGGCGCGAGACCAAGCTGGAAGTACTCGCCCTTCTTGTTGGTTTTTGTCTCGATCTTACGGTTGCTTTCCGCTGACGCGAACACGACCGTCGCTCCGTCGACCGGATTTCCCTTGGCGTCCTTGACGACACCCGAAGCCATCCCGCTGCTCCCCTGCGCCAACAGTGAAAGCGGTGCGCTCCACACAGCGACCAGTGCGAGAGCGACGAGCCACGTCTGCCGGCGATTCAAGCGGCCGACCATAAGACCCTCCTGGAGAAATAACGAATTACCGGACGGCAACATATTACACGATTGAGAAGAACCCTTCGACAGCCTCCAGGTCGCGAACGACCGGTGCCGGAGGAAGGGACGCGATGAAGCGGCGGCCATAGCCTTTTGTGCAAATTCGGGGGTCCAGGACCGCCAATAACCCCCTGTCGCGCCGGTGACGGATGAGGCGGCCAAGGCCCTGCTGCAGCGCGAGAATCGCCAGGGGCACCTGGTACTCCCCAAACGGCTCGCCGTCGCGGGCCCGTATCGCGTCAATACGGGCGGCGGTAATGGGATCTCCAGGAGAGGTAAACGGCAGCTTATCAATGATCACGCAGCTCAACGCGTCACCGACGACATCGACACCCTGCCAGAAACTCGCGGTGGCGAACAACACGGCATGAGGCGTATCTCGGAACTGCCGAAGCAGGACGGTCCGGGGCGCCGTACCCTGGACCAGGATCGGGTAATCGAGGGCCATCTCTGCAATGGCCTGAACCGCTCGAAGCGTGACATAGCTTGTGAACAGGACGAACGCGCGTCCACGTGTGCGTCTGAGGATTTCCACCACTTCATTGCCGGCGGCGACAGCGAACTCAGCCGAGCGCGGATCAGGCATTCTCGGGGGCAGGTACAAGATAGCCTGACGCGCGAAGTCGAATTCCGAAGGCAAACGAATCTCGGCCGCCTGTGAGACGCCCAGCCGACCCCTGATGTAGCCGAAGCCGCCATCAATTGTGAGCGTCGCCGACGTCAGCACCGTGGCGCGCATCCTATCGAGGAGCAGTTCCCGGACGATGCCGGACACGTCTATTGGTGAGGCTCGCAGAAACATCCCCCGCCCGCGGGACTCGACGAAGTAGACATATGTGGGATCGGCCGCGCGGAGCAAGAACCTGAGCTCGGTCCGGATCTCACCGGCTCGTCCCGCGAGGGCTCGCGTGTCCTCGGCCGAGTCCTTGGAGTCGTCATCCGCGGCCTCGGCACGAGCGGGCGGTACGAACCGCGTCAGCGTCGATTCGACGATGTCCAGCGCGCTGGTGAGGTAGATCGCGGCTTCGCTCACGGCCGCAAGCGAATCAGCGGTGACCCGGACTCGCTCCTCGCCACGCGATCGCGCCGCCGACCCGTGCGCGAACGCAAGCTCGGTGAAGAACGTGCGCGAGTCGTCGCGGAGTCGATCCGTGGCCTTGCCGATTGCCTCACGAGCTGGCCCCTCATCGACGCGGGCTGCGAATCGCTCGAGGTCGCGCGCCAAGCCGTCGAGTCGATAGTTGCTCACCGAGAACCCGAAGTACTGCGTGGCCACGTCTTCGAGCTGATGAGCCTCGTCGACCACCGCCAGGTGGCAGGCGGGAATGACCTCGCCGTACGCGCTCTGTCGCACGGCTGCGTCAGCGCAGAGAAGGTGATGGTTGACGATCACGATGTCGGATTCCGCGGCGCGCTGCCGCATGCGCGTGACGAAGCACTCGTCGTAACGCAGACATTCGTTGCCCACACACGTCTCAGCCGTCGCTGCGACGTCATTCCAGACCGGTGTATCCTCGGGCAGGCTGTCGAGTTCTGCGCGGTCACCTGTCTCGGTCCGCCCAGCCCAGTCCCGAATGATCGGAATGAACACGTCGTGAGATGGCCGGCCGGCTCCCTCGGCGATCTGATCCAGTCGATGCAGGCAGAGGTAGTTCCCGCGGCCCTTCATGTACGTCGCGCTGACCGAGATGCCAAGCGCCGAGCGAACAGCCGGGATGTCCTTGAAGTAGATCTGCTCTTGCAGGTTCTTGGTGCCGGTCGAGATCAGGACACGCTGGCGGCTGAGAATCGCGGGAATGAGGTAGGCGAGCGTCTTCCCCGTGCCGGTCCCCGCCTCCGCGAGCGCGACGCCGCCGTCCTCGAATGTCCGAGCTACGGTCTCGGCCATCTTCGCCTGGCCGATGCGCGGCTCGAAGTCGGGGAATGCCTTCTCGAGCGGACCGTCGGGGGCAAAGACCGCGGCGACCCGCTCAACGAGCGTGCCGGGCTTGGGGGCAGGTGACCCGATTAGGCCTGCGCTTCGGGATACAGCGGGAAGGTCCGGCACAGTCTCTCAACTTCGCTCCGCACCAGTCCAAGCGCCGCATCGTCGTCCGGAGTCCTAAGGGCTCGCGCGATGAGGTCGGCGATGAAATCCATTTCCGGTTCACGCATTCCGCGCGTGGTCACCGCCGGCGTGCCTATCCGGATTCCGCTCGCGACCATGGGTGGATTCTGATCGAACGGGATCGCATTCTTGTTGACGGTGATGCCGGCCTTGCCGAGCGCCGCTTCGGCGGCCTTGCCGGTGATGCCCTTGGAGAAGACGTCCACGAGCATCAGATGATTGTCGGTGCCGCCGCTGACCAGCCGAAAGCCGGCCGTGGCCAAAGCGCTGGCAAGGCGGCCGGCATTGGCCACGATTTGGCGCTGGTAGACAGCAAAGGTCGATTCGAGCGCTTCTTTGAAGCAGACCGCTTTGGCCGCGATGATGTGCATCAGCGGTCCGCCCTGAACGCCGGGGAACACGCTCCGATCCAGATCCTTCGCATACTGCGCACGGCAGAGCACCATCCCGCCGCGCGGTCCTCGCAACGTCTTGTGCGTGGTCGTCGAGACGAAATCGGAGTGCGGGACCGGGCTGGGGTGGATTCCGGCAGCGACGAGCCCGGCGATGTGAGCCATGTCGGTGAACAGCGCGGCGCCAATGCGGTCGGCGACGGTCCGAATCCGCTCGAAGTCGATGACGCGCGGGTAGGCGCTCGCTCCCACGATGATCATCTTGGGGCGACGCTCATCGGCCAGACGTCCCAGTTCGTCATAGTCGATCCGTTCGTCGTCCTGGCGAACCCCATACGGAACGATCGTGTACAGCTGCCCGGAGAAATTGAGCGGGTGGCCATGGGTGAGGTGGCCGCCGTGCGCCAGGTTCATTCCGAGCACGGTATCGCCCGGTTTGAGCAGCGTCATGTAGACCGCGAGGTTGGCCTGCGCTCCGGAATGCGGCTGCACATTGACATGGTCCGCGCCGAACAGCTTCTTGGCCCGCGCAATCGCGGCGCGCTCCGCGACGTCAACGAACTCGCACCCTCCGTAGTAGCGCCGCCCCGGATACCCTTCGGCGTACTTGTTCGTCAGCACTGACCCGGCAGCCTCGAGGACCGCGCGGCTGACGAAGTTTTCAGAGGCAATCAATTCGAGGCCCTGGTTCTGGCGATGAAGCTCGTGTCGAATCGCCTGGGCGATTTCAGGGTCGGCGTCGGCGAGTGTTCGCCATGTCGAGAGCGCGGTTGCTTCAGTGGTCATGAGATCCTCTCTCGATCTGCCGCGGAAATCTGATCGATGCGACGCTGATGGCGCCCGCCCTCAAAGCCCGTTCTCAGCCAGAGCGCGACGATTTCGTCGGCCAGTCCGGTGCCGACCACGCGGGCTCCGATTGACAGCACATTGGCGTCGTTGTGCTCGCGCGACAGCCGCGCCGTGTACAAGTCGTTGCAGAGCGCCGCGCGGATGCCAGCGACCTTGTTCGCCGCGATCTGCTCGCCCTGACCGCTGCCTCCGAGAACGATGCCACGTTCCGCGAGACCCTCGACGACTGCCCGGGCTACCGCGATGCAAATGGGTGGATAGTCGACGGGATCGTCGCTCGTCGTGCCGTGATCGTCGACGCTGTGCCCGAGCCGCTGAAGGGTGCCCTTGAGATGCTCTTTCAGAAGGAACCCGGCGTGGTCGGATCCAATCGCGATGCGCACAAGGGGGAGATTGTACTATGGTGGAACTTTGATCCCAACCGTGACCATCACCGCGCGCGGTGAGGAGCGTCTGCGAAGCGGGCACCCCTGGGTATACCGCAGCGACCTCGTCAACGCGAACGCCGGCGCAGGCGACCGGGTGCTCGTTCGCAATCCCCGCGGCCGGACACTCGGCTACGCGTTCTTCAGCGATCGATCGCAGATTGCGATCCGCATGCTCACGCGGGGTGACCACAAGCCGGACGAGGCTCTCCTGCGGCAGCGAATCGAGGCCGCGCTGGCATTTCGGCAGTCGCTGTCGATCGATGCGACAGCTTACCGCCTCGTTCATGGCGAAGCCGATCTGTTGCCATCGATCATCGTGGATCGATACGGTGACTACCTCGTGGTTCAGACGCTCGCTCAGGGCGCCGATCGCCTTCTGTCGTTCATAGTCTCCACCCTTGGCGATCAGCTGCATCCGCGCGGCATTCTGGCGCGCAACGATCCCAAGACGCGCACGCTGGAGGGCCTCGAGCAGCGCGTCGAAGTATTGGCCGGCGACGTGCCCGACCTCGTGACGGTCGTCGAGAACGGGATCAGCTATGAGGCTGATCTCAAACACGGACAGAAGACGGGGCTCTTCCTCGATCAGCGCGAGAACCGCGCCGCGGCTGCGATCTACGCTCGCGGCCGGCTGCTCGATTGTTTCAGCTATACCGGTGGGTTTGCCCTGGCGCTGGCGGCCCGAGTCGACGAGACCGTGGCGTTCGATATTTCCGAGGAGGCGGTGGCCCGGATTCGGGCGAACGCCGCGCGCAATGGTCTGACGGTCGATGCCAGGGTCGGCAACGTCTTCGACGAGCTGCGCGGACTCGAACGACTCGGCGAGCGCTTCGATACCATCGTCCTGGATCCGCCGGCGTTCGCGAAGAGCAAGAGCGCGGTTGAGAAAGCGACGGCAGGATACAAGGAAATCAACCTGCGCGCGCTGAAACTCCTGAACACCGGCGGGACGCTGATCACCTGCAGTTGCTCGTACAACATTGGCGAGGCAGCGTTCGCCGAGATTGTGTATGAGGCGGCCGTCGACGCTCAGGCGCAGGTGACTGTCGTGGAGAAGCGGATGCAGGGTCGCGACCACCCGGTTCTGCTTGGCGTCCCCGAAACGTACTATCTGAAGTGCTTCATTCTGAGGAAACTGTGAAGCGGCACGTCGTGTCCAGCGTGAGGCGGAGTTCTCCGCTCCCGGCTGCTCGAAGCACCAAGCGGCAACTGAAGCAGCGCGCACGACCGGCACACGGGTTCGATGCCAGTCGCTACTTCCGCGGTGACCACAAGCTCGAGTTCTACAACATTGGCGCGGCCGACGTTCGATCGCTGGCAAAGTCCGTGGTTCAGGCGCATCCGGACTGGACGGTTGATGAGGGGATGAGATTTGCCAACGCCTTGGTGGTCGATCGAGTTCTCGAGGTCAAGGCCGTGGCCGTTGAAGTCGTCGCGCGTTACCGGAACTCCTTCGTTCCAGGTCTACTGCCGGTCTGGAAGCGCTGGCTCTCACGCGGATACGCCGCGAACTGGGCGACAACGGATGCCATCTGCGGGTTGCTCATCGGCCCACTGCTGGTGGCTCATCCACGCCTGGCCCCATCGGTTGCCGGCTGGTCGACCGATCGAGGCCTCTGGGTTCGGCGGGCTTCTGCCGTGGGACTCATCCCACTGGTCCGCCGCGGCGGCGCGCGGCGGGAGGCGTACAGAGTGGCGCGCACCCTCCACCGCGATCCACATGACCTGATTCAGAAAGCTGTCGGCTGGATGCTGCGAGAAGCCGGCAAGACCGATCCCGTTCGCCTCGAGCGCTACCTGCACACGCATGGTCCACAGATTCCACGGACAACCGTGCGCTATGCCATCGAGCGGTTTACACCAGCACAACGGCGTCTGCTTTTGAGGCTGACTAGGCCAGAATAGCGACGTGGGTCTGGAATCGAGCGTCGAGGCCACATTCAAAGGAAGAACCGCGAGCGGGAAAGCGAGGCTCGAGACCGACACGCTCGAGTTTCGAAGCGACGCATTCAAGGTGTCCGTTCCGGTGAAGGGGATCAAGAAAGTGGTCGCGCGCGATGGCACCCTGACGATCGCGTCCCCCGTCGGGACAGTCATACTGGATCTCGGCGCGGCGGCAGAGAAGTGGGCGGCCAAGCTTCAGAACCCGCGATCGCGTCTCGAGAAGATTGGTGTGAAGCCCGACTGGAAAGTCTCGGTGATCGGGGCGGTTGAGCGTGATTTTCTGGACGAACTGTCACAGGCCGCGCGAGCCGTATCCGTGGGGCGCGCGCTCAAGCACTCAGATGCGGTTTTCGTTGCTGCGACCAAAGAGGCCGATCTCCGGCAGCTGAGCGCGCTCAAGTCCTCGATTCTGCCGACAGGCGCCATCTGGGTGATTCGTCCGAAAGGCCGTCCGGAGATTTCGGAGCGCGCGGTGATGGCGGCCGGTAAAGCGGCCGGGCTGGTCGACGTGAAGGTGGTGAGCTTCTCGCCGACGCATACCGCCGAGAAGTTCGTCATTCCGCGCAAGGATCGCTAGTCACAGCCGTCGCGTTCCATCACCCCGTCACTCCATCTGCTAAGATCCCCTTGACCGCCAGGGGTATCCCCGATTTCCGGGATTGAGACAAACCCTTGGAACCTGATCCGGTTCAAACCGGCGGAGGGAGCGCGGACATGTCGGACTTCAGCACGGCTTTCCCCAATTCACAGAAGGTGTACGTTTCCGGACCGCAGTACGTGCAGGTCCCCATGCGAGAGATCGCTCTTTCGGGCGGTCAGCCGCCGCTGCGCGTCTATGACACGAGCGGTCCGCAGGATCACGATGTCAACCACGGACTTCCGAGGCTGCGTGAATCCTGGGTGTCGCCTCGCCGCCGTCGCGGTGACAGCTGCCCGACGCAGCTGCACTACGCCCGCCGCGGCCGAACGACCGAGGAGATGGAGTTCGTTGCAATTCGCGAGGGGCTGCCGGCGGAGTTCGTGCGCGAAGAAGTGGCGCGCGGCCGCGCGATCATTCCGGCGAACATCAATCATCTGGAGCTCGAGCCGATGATCATCGGCCGAAACTTCCTGGTGAAGATCAACGGCAACATCGGGAATTCGGCAGTGTCATCGTCGGTTCAGGAGGAAGTCGAGAAGTTGCGCTGGGCCACATTGTGGGGCGCAGATACGGTCATGGACCTCTCGACGGGGAAAAACATCCACGAGACCAGAGAGTGGATCATTCGGAACTCCGCGGTGCCGATTGGCACCGTACCAATCTACCAGGCGCTCGAGAAGGTGGGCGGGCGGCCCGAGGAGCTGACGTGGGAAGTCTATCGCGACACGCTCATCGAGCAGTGTGAGCAGGGCGTGGACTATTTCACCGTTCATGCAGGTGTTTTGCTGCGATACGTGCCGATGACGGCGCGGCGCGTCACCGGGATCGTCTCGCGTGGCGGGTCGATCATGGCGATGTGGTGCCTCGCGCATCACCAGGAAAATTTCACCTACACCCACTTCCGCGAGATCTGCGAAATCATGCGGGCGTATGACGTCTCGTTCTCACTTGGTGATGGACTACGGCCCGGCTCGATTGCCGATGCGAACGACGAGGCCCAGTTCGCCGAATTGAGGACGCAGGGCGAGCTGACGAAGGTTGCGTGGGAGTACGACGTTCAGGTGATGAACGAGGGCCCGGGTCACGTGCCGATGCACCTCATCAAAGAGAACATGGAGAACCAGCTCGAGTGGTGCCATGAAGCTCCCTTCTACACGCTTGGCCCTCTGACCACCGACATCGCACCTGGTTACGACCACATCACATCGGCGATTGGCGCTGCGCAGATTGGCTGGTACGGAACCGCGATGCTCTGCTATGTGACGCCCAAGGAGCATCTCGGCCTGCCGAATCGCGACGACGTGAAGGCGGGCGTGATTGCGTACAAGATCGCCGCTCACGCTGCGGACCTCGCCAAGGGTCACCCGCGTGCGCGCGAGTGGGACGATGCGCTATCGAAAGCGCGCTTCGAGTTTCGGTGGGACGATCAGTTCAACTTGGCGCTGGATCCGGTGACGGCACGGTCGTATCACGACGCCACGCTGCCCGCCGAGGGCGCGAAGGTTGCGCACTTCTGTTCGATGTGCGGACCGAAATTCTGCAGCATGGAATTGACGCAACAGGTCCGCGACTACGCGAACAGCAGGGGCGTCGCCGAAGGCGCAGCGGTCGCGGCCGGCATGGAAGAGAAGGCGCTGGAGTTCAAGCGCCGGTCGGAGATCTACATTCCCATCGGTGAATAGCGCGTGAGGCGATACCGATCGCGGCCCGGATTGCGTTTTGGCCGTTCGCCGGAACCTGCGCGAAGGGTCTAGCGCCCAGCTGCGGGCGGTGCCGGGATGATCTGAATAATTGTCGGGAACCGCGCCGGCTGGCCACCGGGTTTCGGATTGGGATACCCCTCCGAAATCTCCGACTTGTATTCTTTGATCGTCACGCTCGGGGGAAACGCCATCGTTTCCTCGCGGAAGTTCCCGAGCTCGAACTCGTGTGTCGCGGGTGCGTCGAAGACGAGTTCTCCGCCCTTTTTCAAGAGCGTCCGGTAGTACTTGACGAGCTCGAGGAATGAGGTCGTCGAACCATAGAGATAGAACCGTTGACCGCGTCCAGCGTCGTAAGAGGCGAGGAACTGCGCACCGGGGTATATCTTCACCCCTAACACTTCCTCTGTCGGTGCGCCTGTGATCGGCGCGGGAGGCAGCAGGACGGTCGGCCCAGGCGTGGCCGGCGGGACGGCCTGCGGCGGGGTCTGTGGCGGTCGCGAGGGTTGCGTCGTTCCGGGCTGCGGAAATGGCCGCGGAACGGGCGGTTGCTGATGCGCCAGCGCGAACACGAGCACGAACGCCACCGCCGTCATGTCTTGATTATAGCCATCCGCGCCCGGGATGAAACCTATCGACGCGGGGTGCGTCTCAGTAGTAGAGGCTAAAATACCGTCATGCCTAATGTGGTCAAGACCGTCCTCTTGCTCGGCGCGCTCAGTGCCCTGTTTTTGTTTCTCGGAGAAGCCCTTGGCGGCGCGCAAGGCTTGATGCTCGGGTTCGGCTTTGCCGTCGTGTCGAACTTTGCCTCGTACTGGTTTTCGGACAAAGTCGTCCTCGCGATGTATCGAGCGAAGGAAGTGGGCTCAGACCATCGGCTGTATCGTATGGTGGAGTCACTCGCTTCGCGCGCCGGCCTTCCGATGCCGCGCGTCTATGTGATCCCCGAGCCGTCGCCCAATGCGTTCGCAACCGGCCGTAATCCGCAGCACGCCGCTGTGGCGGCGACCGAAGGCATCCTGCAGATTCTCGACGACCGCGAACTCGAGGGCGTGCTCGCTCATGAGCTTGCCCACGTCAAGCATCGAGACATTCTGATCAGCTCGATCGCCGCAACCCTCGCCGCAGCGATCATGGTGACTGCGCGGTTCGCCATGTTCTTCGGCGGCGGCCAGCGCGATGATCGGGACGGGGTCAACCCCGTGGCGGCGATCGGGATGATGATCCTCGCTCCCATCGCGGCGATGCTCATTCAGATGGCTATCTCCCGCTCGCGTGAGTTCGACGCGGACGCCGGCGGCGCCGCGATTGCCGGCAGCCCCCATGGACTCGTCAGTGCGCTCCGCAAACTCGAGTCGGCTTCGAAGGCGGTGCCGCTTGCGGCGAATCCTGCGACGGCCCACATGTTCATCATCAAGCCTTTCTCCGCCGGTGGTTTCAGCGCCCTTTTCAGGACCCATCCTCCCACGGAGCAGCGCGTCCAGGCGCTCCTCGATCCGGCCCGGCAGTAACGGCGTTCCAGATCGTCGACCCCATGCGACCTGAGTCCTAAGCCTCAGAGCGTGAGTCATAAGTGGTAACCCTTATGGCACCCGGCTGGGGCAACCGCAGTTTTGGCCGTGAACTGCACGCCGGCATGTGGCGTACGTCTTGCTCTGGTCCTCTTCAGAATCGGAGGACTCCGTGCAAGTAGACGATCTCGACATCGCTCCAAGCAAGATCGCCGGCACTACCCAGCGGATCATTGACCGCGCATTCGAGGAGGCGCGCCGCCTCGAGCACCCGCTGCTGACCAACGAACACGTGTTTCTTGCCTATGCGCAAGTTGAGTGGGACACGTTTGCCGAGGTGATGCGCGACGTCCAAGCCAATCCGCAAGCGGTCCTGCAGGCGGTCGAACAGCACCTGCGGATCATGCCGCCTTCGCGGGGCCGGGATCTCAAGGTGTCGCCGCCCACGAAACTCGTATTCAAGCTTGCCTTGCATCATGCGAGTCGAGCCGGTCGGCCGAACATCGAGGCGTCCGACTTGTTTGCCGCCGTTCTTGAGGAAACCCAGGGTGTGTCCGTTTCGATTCTCCGCCGCCAGGGCGTGGATCCGGATCTGCTCGTGTCGCGCGTCAACTCGCGGATGCGCGACCTGGAGCTGCGCGAGGAGCGTCTGAAAAAGCAGTTCGAGCTCCCTCCGTTCCTGAAACATTTCGCCACCAACATGAATCTCCTGGCGCGTCAGGACAAGCTCCCGCCGGTGTTCGGCCGGGAAGCCGAAGTCCAGCAAGTGCTCGAGATTCTGTGCCACCGTGAGCGCGCGAATTCGGTGATGCTCGTCGGCGAACCGGGTGTGGGCAAGACGGCGATTGTCGAAGGCTTGGCCAGGCGCCTTGAGTTCCAGCCCGAAACCATTCCCATCCGCCTCCGAGACTGCCAGGTGATCAACCTGCAGATGAACAGCATGGTCGCAGGAACGATGTTGCGGGGAATGTTCGAAGATCGGATCCAGAACGTGATCCGTGAATTGAAGGAGCGGCCGAACCTGATTCTGTTCGTCGATGAGGCGCACACCATCGTTGGCGCCGGGTCCGCGCTGGGCGCACCCTCGGATGCGGCGAATGTGCTGAAATCCGTTCTTGCCCGCGGCGAGATTCGCATGGTTGCCGCGACCACCTTGAGTGAGTACAAGGAGTACATCCAGGAAGACGAGGCGCTCGCCCGGCGGTTCCGGACCGTGACCGTCCGCGAACCGACGATCGACGAAACCCGCCGGATTCTGTATGACCTGCGCCCTCGTCTCGAGCGGAACTACTCGGTGCGGCTCCTCGACGAAGCCATTGAAACGGCGCTCGAGATGTCTCCCCGCTACATGCGGCATCTGCACCTTCCCGACAAGGTGATCGGCTGGCTCGACACGGCGTCAGTACGCGCCGAAGTCGATCGACGCTGGGAGGTTCGTCGGGAAGATATCGTGTCGGTCATTTCGCACGCCGCGCAGATTCCCGAGGACATGGTCTTCCGCGACGTCACCGATCGCTTCAAAGACGTCGAATCCTCTCTCCAGAAGCGTGTGGTCGGTCAGCAAGATGCCGTCCGCGCTGTTGCGCGGCGGCTGGTGCTGAACAAGGGACCCCTGAAGGACGGTTTCGACAGGCCCGACGGTGTGCTCCTGTTCCTCGGGCCCACCGGCGTGGGAAAAACCGAACTGGCGAAGGCGGTCGCCGAATTCCTGTTCGGCGACGACAAGAAAATGATCCGCGTCGATATGTCCGAGTACCAGGATGGCTCAGTTGCCGTCGACAAGCTCATCGGCATGCCGCGCGGAATCGTCGGCAGCGAACGTGGCGGAATTCTCACGACTCAGCTCAGAGACAATCCGCACACGGTGATCCTGCTCGATGAGGTCGAGAAAGCCAGCCCAAGCTTGCTGAACTTGTTTCTCCAGGCGTTTGATGAAGGCTGGCTCACCGACGGGCGTGGGAAGCGCGTTTATCTGAGTGACGCCATTGTGATCATGACGTCAAACCTCGGATCAGAACACTTCAGAAAACTGACGAGTCCGCTGGGGTTCCTGTCGCGAAGCGTCGGTGTCGATCAAGTGCGGGGCGAGGTGATTCGCGAGCTGGAGCGCCGTTTCTCGCCGGAGTTCAGGAATCGCATTGATGAGGTTGTGATCTTCGCGCCGTTGACGGCTGATGACGTACGGGGAATCGCGAGGCACTACCTCCACCGAGTCGGGCTCGCTCTTGCGAAGGCGGGTAAGACCATCCACCTCACCAACGAGGCGATGGAGCTGATCGTGACGCAGGGTTACAGCCTCGCATTTGGTGCAAGGTTCCTCAAACGTTTCATCGACGAACGGATCAAACTGCCAATCAGTGAACGGTGGCGCGAGGGTTCGCACTTCGAGGTCTGCGCTACGGGCGGATCGATCACTGTCGAGCCCGGCCCAGCGCCCGTACAAGCGGCTGACGAAGCGTTCGCCTACGGTGACGTCGCATGACGAGCTGACGCCCAGCGGCGGCGTCTCTCCTACCAGGCAAACCCCGCTTGCACGGCGTCGTCCTGTCGTTCACCAGGCGTGTCGGCCGTATCGGCCATGAGCTCTCCGCGCCGGGCAACGCCGTACCGGTCTTGCAGGACCCGAACCATCGCTTTCACCTCCGAACGGTAGTGCTCCGGCGCATGCTTCTTCCTGTACAGCCGCTCGAAGCGAGGCCGCATCGATGGAAAGTCGCGTTCGATGAATTTCATGAAGTGCGATCGGGTCCCGTCCTGCAGGTACATGACGTTATAGCCGACGAAACGCGCACCGTGGTCTGCGATCGCCTTGATGGTCCGTTCGATCTTCGACCGGGAGGATGAAAACCCGGGAACGATCGGCGCCATCAGCACGCCGGCATTGATGCCGGCATCAATGAGCTCGCGAACGGCCCGGAGACGCTGGAGAGGGTGGGCAGTCCCGGGTTCGAGCGTCCGCCACGCGTCCTCATCGACGGTCGGGACGCTCATGTAGACAGTGCACCGGGTTACGCGCGTCAGATCGCTCAAGACATCGCGATCGCGCACGACCATCGGGCCCTTGGTGACCAGACCCACCGGTGTTCGAGCTCTGGCCAACGCTTCAATTGCTCCACGCGTCAGCTTGTAATGGCCCTCGATCGGTTGATAGGGATCGGTGGCCGTTCCCATGGCCACCTGCTCACGTGACCATGCTGGCCGCTCGAGCTCCTTCCGCAACACCTCGAGGAAGTTCTGCTTCACCAAAATTACGGACGCAAACTCATCGTCGGCGTTCATCTCGAACTGGCTGTGGTACCGGCGTGCGAAGCAGTAGTGACAACCGTGCGTGCAGCCGCGGTAGGCGTTCAGCGTCCACCGGAACGGCATTCCCTGCACGCGGTTGAGGGCCGAGCGGCAGGTGACTTCCTGATAGGTGGCCTCGTCGGCCCGCCGTTCCGCCTCAGTGAGGGCGGCGGTCCCACCATCTTTGACGACTCCCGCGATCTCGCGGGTCGTGGGCTTCCTGGCGCCGAGCTCGAAAAGCAGAGGATAGGCGCTCATGTTCGCTGTTTGTTCGCCTACGATCGCCCCGAACGGGTTCGATTGTCAAGGTTCAGGCGCGACCACTCGCCACGATTCGAGGAGGTCATCCAGGGTTCGCTCAATTGCGATGCTCGGCGACCAGCCAAGATCTTCCCGAATACGAGCTGGGTCGCCGAGGATGAGCGGCGGGTCGTTGGGTCGATAACGGGCAGGGTCGGGCTTGACTGTGATCGGCACACGCGCTCGGGCCAGCAGCATGTCGAGCAGCTCCCGTATGGCAATGGCCCGGCCGGAACAGACGTTATATGTGGTGCCCGGTGCCCCACGCTCCAGAATCTGTCGATAGGCTCGCACCGTATCGCGGACATCCGTCAGATCACGCCTCGCGTCGAGGTTCCCAACTGCGATCTCCGGCTCCCAACGCCCAGCTTCGATGTCCGCGATTCGGCGCGCAAATCCCGATGCGACGAACCAAGGATCCTGTCTGGGTCCGAAGTGATTGAATGCTCGCGCGATCGATACCTGCGGGCCCCCTGGATTATTCCGGCCGACCATCTCCTGGGCGAGCTTGCTGAGTGCATACGGGCTGGCGGGGAGGAGGGGGTGATCTTCGCGAATCGCTGCGCTAGACGCTGCATAAACCATCGCGGAGCTTGGAATCAGTACACGGGCATCGACCCCCGCATCACGGAGCGCCTCAATCACATGATGTGTGCCGCGAACGTTCACCGCGAAGGTCGGTTCACTGCTGCCCCAAGACCGGCCGACGTGCGCCGCGCCTGCACAGTGATACACGTCGGTCGGGCGAAGTCGTTCGACCGCTGCGCGAACGGCCGCGCGATCTAGGAGGTCGACTCCCTCCCATCTCGCTCCCGCCACCGGACGTGGCGGAGTTCCACCAGGCCGATGCCAGGCGACAATCGCGACACCGTCGGCTGCGAACAGGTCCAGCAAATGGCTGCCGGCAAATCCAGAGGCACCGGTGACGAGAATGAGACGAGACATGAAAACGGGAACGGCTATCGGGTGAAGCCGCCCAACCCGCCTTGCGCGAAAGGCGAGACGGTGCCGATGCCCGCAAGAGTGAACGAGATCAGGAATGTGTTGTTCTGCGAGAATGTCCCCCCGGAATAGCCGGTGCGCGCGTACATCACGCTCACGCCACAACACTGGGCGCTGTAGTAGGCGTGCACGCTCTGACGGAGGATCGAGCTCCGTAGGGCATCCATTGTGAGTCCGTAGGTGCCGCCAAGCTGGTTGTCCCTGGTGTGCGCGTTCGCAGTAACGCCGAGCGTCCGATAGACACTCTCGGGAGTGTTGAAGCCCGGGAGATCGTTGATGAAGAACTGCTGGTTCCAGCTGACATCGGTATAGCCAGCGAACCAGCTGTGTCGGGCGCCCGCCCGGAGGGTGCGGAACTCACGGTGGGTCGGATCGATCTCCGTATTCAGGGTGCTGCTGAAACTTGGGGCCGGATTGACTCGAAGGTCGATTCTCAAAGGCGAGAAACTGCTCGGGGTGCCTGTGGAACTCGTTCCATAGTTGGGATCGTTCAGCGCCGCGCGCGAATCCGTGTAGTAGGACTGCGTGATGTTGACGCTCGCGATCTCCTGCGAGCGACTGACCTGGCCGGTCTTCGTTTTCGCGGAGAGCCGATTGTTGAGGCCGTAGCGGAGGGTGGTCGTGCCCCCAACGACCGGAACGTCGACGCCCGAGACGACACGCCCGTAGTCGTTGGCCGAGGTCGTCCGCTGGACACTCACAACCGGCTCAATCGTGTGTTTGAATTTCTCGGCGTATCCATTGTCCGGTGTGTCCCAGACGCGGTTGAACACCGGGCCGGCGACGTCTGCCTGAAGTGTGAAGTACTGGCGATTCAGGTTCTCTTCAAGCACGCTGAAGCTAATCGGATCCTGGCTTCGTGTATAGAACGTATCGCGCCACGCGAGCGACGAATTGATCGTGACCCACTGCCAGCGTGCCAGAGGGTACCGCAACCGTGGCGAGAGGTCGATGCGTGACAGGGTTCGGTCGTCCGTAATCTCATCGTCCGTCGTCGTCTGGCGATCGAGGTGAGCGTATTCGCTGCTGAACGAAAAGTACGCGGGTGAGGTGGAAAAAAGGGGACGCTCCCCCTGTGACAGAGAGATCTGCGGCGAGTTGCCTGTGATCGCCGAGCTGGTGGCGTTGGCGAACGATTCCGTGCGTTCGAACTTTCCGTTGAACACGTAGCGGCGCCAGGCGCCAGACACGTTGCCGCCATAGTCCCGCCGATTGACCCCGAGATCGCGCATATCCGTCTTGAACGTTTGATTGGTGGTCAGGCTGGAAAAATAGTTGGCGCGTCCCTGAGCGCGTAGACCATGGGGCAGCGTCTGGTTGGCGACGCCGGTCAGGAAGAAGCTCGGCTCGTCAGATGACGATAGGCCGTTGGTAACAGCATCAGCGCTGGGGTTGAGGACGTAACCCGTGAGATCGCCTCGTCCACTTCCGATGTTGTACCGGTACTCAGCCCCCGCTCCCTGTCCCAGCTTGGAGAACCAGTCGTGCATCAGCGTGGCGTCCTGGCTGCGATCGATCGCCCAGAAGAGCTGATTCCCTATCGTCTGGCCGTTCAGGCTGGATCGCCCATATGTCGGTAGCAAGAACCCGGTCGAGCGGTTCTCTCTGTTGGTCGGGTAGTACACGATCGGCAAATACAGCAGAGGCACGCCTTTGACGTTGAAGACACTGTTCCACAGCAGGGCATAGTCGTCGACGTTGAGCGTGATCTTGCCGGCGTGCAGGTTCCATCGCGGCGTCGGCTGCACACATGTCGTGAAACCGCCGTTGGTGATGACGTACTTCTTCGCGGCGACTTTCTCCACGGTGTCTCCGAAAAAGTAAACGTCGGTGTCCTGAGACGAAGGCGCCACGAGGCCGCCCACGCCAGCTGATCTCTGACGGGGGGGCCGGGTATTTGCGAAACCCGTTGCCTGGTAGAAGGTGCCGAGACGAGTCTTCGTGTTGAACTCCGCGCGATCGGCATTTATCTGATTGCGCCCCTGGCGAAAGACCACGTTGCCCGTAGCGATCGCACGTTCTTCGTTGCTGAACCACTCGAGCTCATCGGCATAGACCTTCGTGTCGCCCTCGGCGCTGGCGCCGCCCTGCACGAACTCCACCTGCCCCTTGCATTGGTAGTAGTCGTTGTCGATGGATTTGCTCTCGCAGGAGAGCTCCCACGGCTTCCCGGTCTGTTGCGCGACTGCCGGCGCCGCCGCGAGCAAGAAGAGCGAGCACAGACAGATCTCGAACGCTCTGATCATGTGGACTCGAGGCAGCGTATCACGCATCGCCAAGCTCCTCGAGCACGTCGCCGAGCAGAAAAATTGAGCCTGCGGCGATAATCCGAGTCGATAACCGCCATGCCGTCGCCAGTGCCTCAGCGGCAGCCGTTTCGACGCTAACCGGAACCGGCGCGAGACGACGTGCATGTTCTGCGAGTTCGTGAGGATCAGCAGAGCGGGCATTCCTCGCACGCGTAAGGACGAAGGCGCTCGCGACTGGAGCGAGTGCAGCCAGCATCCCGCTGATGTCCTTATCTCGCATGGCGGCAAAGACGATCGGAGCGCGTTCCCACTGGGCCGCGCGCAGAAACGTCGCCAACGCTTCGGCGCCGTCTGGATTGTGGGCAGCGTCGAGCAGAATCTCCCTTCCGTCGGCCAGCCTCCGCAGATCAAGCCGCGCCGGCCACGACACCCGCGCGAGCCCGTCAACGATCGACGCCGCGGGCATCGCAACGCCTTGTTCCTGCAGCGTTTCGAGGAGTCTGACGGCAACAACCGCGTTGTGGATCTGATGGCCTCCAGCGAGGCCGACGCTCACCTCGCCATAATCATGAAGGGGAGTGCGCAGGCGGAATCGATTCCCGAGTGTGGTGGACGGTTCCAGAAGGACGACGTCGGTTCCGTCATAGCAGGGGATGATCCGCGCGTTTAGCGGGGTCGCGATGCGCTCGATTTCGGCGAGCGCTTCGCGATCGACCGGGCCCACGACGACGGGAACTCCCGGCTTGATGATCCCGGCCTTCTCTCCCGCAATGTCTTTGATGGAGTGGCCGAGATACTGCTGGTGATCGAGCCCGATCGAGGTAATGGCGGTGGCCATGGGCTCGAGGACGTTGGTCGCGTCCAGTCTGCCGCCAAGGCCGACCTCACAAACGGCGATCTCCACGGCGGCGCGACGAAACAGCTCGAACCCGACGGCGGTCGTGACTTCGAAGAATGTAGGCTGCGCGAGAAGGGTGCCGTCAGCGATGAGTCGGGCGATGACCCCCCGCACGTCGTCAATCGCCGTCTCAAGGGACGCGCGGTCGACCGGCTTGCCGTTGATGAAAAAACGCTCGGCGAGGTCCAGGAGATGGGGTGACGTATAGCGGGCCGCACGGTGGCCCGCTGCGCGTAGAGCACTCTCCACCATCGCGGTCACAGAACCCTTGCCGTTGGTTCCTGCGATGTGCACCGATCGAAATGTCCGTTCGGGATGGCCGAGCGCAGCGACGATGGCCCTGATGTTCTCGAGGCCGAACTTGATGCCGAACTGCTCGAGAGAAAACAGATAGGCGAATGGGTCTGCGGTCAACGCACTTTTGGACGTCAGCCCTGCGGCGCCGGCTCGGGTATGGGCGCGACGCTGGCTTCGGCTGAAGTGGCCGCGACAACCGGCGCAGCCGCCCCCATGAACCGCAGGCCCTTGGCGATCACGGCCTTCATTTCCCGACGATCGACGACGAGATCCAGCATCCCCTTCTCGAGTAGAAACTCCGAGGTCTGGAATCCGGGCGGCAGCTTTTGCCGGATCGTCTGCTCGATGACGCGTGGTCCGGCGAAGCCGATGAGCGCCTTCGGCTCCGCGATATTGAGATCGCCGAGCATGGCGAAGCTCGCTGTGACGCCGCCCGTCGTTGGATCGGTGAGGACGGAAATGTACGGCAGCCCAGCCCGGTCGAGATGGGCAAGGGCGCCGCAAATCTTGCTCATCTGCATCAGGGACAGTGCACCTTCCATCATCCGCGCCCCACCCGAACAACAGACGATGACCATTGGACATCTTTCGGCAAGCGCCCGCTCGATCCCGCGCGTGATCTTCTCGCCGACGACGACGCCCATGCTTCCCCCGATGAAGCCGTACTCCATCGCCGCGACCACGCTCGGAATCCCCTCGAGCGCGCCGGACGCCACGATGATGGCGTCCTTGAGGCCGGTGCTCGCGAACCCGGCCTTGATTCGGGTCTCGTACGGCTTCGTGTCGGTGAATCTCAGAGGATCAGTTGAGACGAGATTGGGGTCGTGCTCCACCCACTCGCCATCGAAGAGCATCTTGAGCCGTTCTACAGCCGTGAGCCGAAAGTGGTACGCGCACTTCGGGCAGACGTTGAGGCTGGTTGCGAGATCCTTGTTGTAGATAACTTGAGCACAGCCGGGACACTTGACCCAGAGACCTTCTGGAACCCGGCTCTCTTTGGCTTTCTTGGCGGCGATCGGCTTGCGGGCCTTCTTGAACCAGGCCATGACAGGTCAGCTTATCACTTCGTGCGGGGCACGTAGTACTGCGTGCCCGCACCCATGGTCGTGATCTGCTTGACGAGCTCATCGAGGGCCTCATCGCCTGCGTCTGAGTCGAACTGCGATGTTTCAACCACCAGCAATGGTGTGGCGTTGTAGTGGAAGAAGAAATGATGGTACGCCTCGTTCAACTCCTTGAGATAGTCGGCGTCGGGCTCGAAGGCCGCCGCTTCCGGATCCGCTCGGCGTCCCCGAAGCCGACGGATCAGCACGTCGGTTGGAGCCTGCAGGTAGACCACGAGGTCGGGCGTCGGGACGTCGCGCACCAGGAGGTCATAGAGGCGCTGATAGATGAAGAGCTCGTTATCGTCCAGGTTCAAGTAGGCGAAGATCTTGTCCTTGTCGAAGACGTAGTCTGAAATCGTCATCTGGCTGAAAAGATCCGCCTGTCGCAGCCCCGTCAGTTGTCGATGCCGGTTCAGCAGGTAGAAGAGCTGGGCCTGTAGCGCCGCGCCTGGACGGTCGGCATAAAAGTCGCCGAGGAACGGATTCTCCATCTCCTCGAGGACGACGGTTGCATCGAGACGCGTCCCGAGCCGTTCGGCTAGCGTCGTCTTGCCCACGCCGATCGGACCTTCGACGGCGATGTAGCGGAAGTGCAAACGCCCCGATGATATCATCGCGGCGTGGTGCGAACACTCGTCGCAATGACGCTTGCGCTTGGTGTATGCGCATGTGCGACGACAGTGAAGCCGGCCGTTGCCGTTGTTCCTGCCGCGCCGGTCCTGCCGCCGCCACCGACCTTCGCTCAAAAGCAATCATGGATTCTTCGACTCGAGGATCGGCGAATGCTTCGCGACCCGACGTCGGAGTCGACACCGTCACCCGCGGAGATCGAGGCTGCGACGACGCTGCCGTCTCAGCCGCCGGATCTTCTGCGGCTGCTTACTGACGACGAAGCGCGCATTCGTCGTCGAGCCGCTCTGGCGGTTGGCCGCGTGGGACTTCGTGAGGGTGTGCCAGCGCTTATCCCATTGCTCGCCGATACTGACCCTGAGGTCCGGCAGATGGCTGCGTTCGCGCTCGGCCTGCTCGCGGACGGGCGCGCGCATGACTCGCTGATTGCCGCCCTGGTGGACTCGTCGCCGCTGGTGCGCGGCAGCGCCGCTGAAGCGTTGGGACTGATCGGTGACCCGTCCGCAGCTGGCGCGATCGCGCAGATGGCATCGCAGGCTATTCAGGCCGGTCCCTTCACAGCGTCAGGCGATGGCGACGATCGAGATACCCCGTCAGCGGCATTCCGACTGGCGTTATCGGCGCTCGTCAGGCTCAAGGCCTACGATTCGCTCGCGTCGGTCGTGTTCGACGCCAGTGGCCAGGTCCGAGAACGATCATGGCCGGTGGCGTTTGCACTGCAGCGACTGGAAGATCCACGCGCCTTGCCCGGGCTACTCGCTCTCGCAGTGGACGCCGATCTATACACACGCGCGTTTGCGGTGAAGGGTCTTGGCGCCCTGGGGAATCGATCGGCGGTGCCGGTGATCCTCCCGCTGGTGTCGAGCCCGGATCGATGGGTGGCGATCGAGGCCATTCGCGCTCTCGGGCGTTTAGGCGACCCGGCTACGGCGCCAGCGCTGGTTCGGGTCATTCAGTCGCCAAAACCTGATCCGACGCTGCGCCTCGAAGCCGTGTCCGCCCTGGGCGGGATTGCAGGAGAAGGCGTCGTCGAAGTGCTGCTCGATCTTGTTGCCGATCCCAGCCCATATATCCGCGCGGCAGTCCTTCGTTCCCTCGGGCAACTCGATCCCGAGACGCTCATTCCAGTTCTGTCAGGGCTGGACCCAGATCCCGATTGGCGCGTCCGGCTTGCGCTGGCGACGGTCCTCGGTACGTTGTCACCTGAAGCGGCGGTCGCACGGCTTCGTTCGATGCTTCAGGATACCGATCAGCGTGTGGTTGCTGCGGTCGTCCCAGCATTCGCGAAGCTGCGTTCGGCGGACGGGACCAGCCTGTTGATGGAACGCCTCAAGGTCGAGGATGCGGTGGTGCGAGCGGCCGCGGCGACCGCGATCGGAGAACTCAAGCCGCCGGGTGGTGCCTCGGCGCTGGCCGAGGCCTATCGCGCTGCCGTGAATGACACAACGTATGTCGCGAGAGCGTCGTCGCTCTCTGCGCTGTCGAAGTACGGATCGGCCGACGCCGTACCGATGCTGACCGAGGCTCTGCAGGACACAGACTGGGCGGTACGTGTTCGTGCGGCGGCGCTGCTCAAGGAGCTTGATCCCGCGAGTGATACCGAACAGCGGATTCGACCTGCACCCACGATGTTGAGCCCCGACGTCTACAGCGCCGAGCGGCTCGTCAACCCTGTTATCTCGCCGCAGGTCTACATCGAAACCGACCGTGGCACGATTCAACTGGAACTCGCGGTCCTTGATGCCCCGCTGACGGTCGAAAACTTCGTGACCCTGGCCCGCAAAGGCTTCTTCGATGGGTTGACGTTGCACCGTGTCGTCCCCAACTTCGTCGTTCAGACCGGAGATCCTCGAGGAGACAGCGAAGGAGGGCCTGGCTTCACGATTCGAGACGAGTTGAACGAGCGTGCGTATCTCCGGGGCACGGTCGGCATGGCGCTCGATTGGGCCGATACCGGCGGAAGTCAGTTCTTCATCACGCACTCACCGCAGCCGCACCTCGATGCGAAGTACACGGTCTTCGGGCGCGTCGTATCCGGGATGGACGTTGTGGATCAGATTGAGCCGGGCGATGTGATGAGGCGGGTGAGAGTCTGGGATGGAACCTGGAATTGAAAAAGGGGGCGACGGCCGCCCCCTTTTTTTGACGGGCGAGGTCAGCTTAGCGTTTCTTGCCGGCCTTCTTCTTCCCGCCCTTGGCTTTCTTTGCCATTGTCTTTTATCCCCCCCTTCATGTGGGTATGTCTTGCGGGAGCGCTCACGACCTCGTTGGGTGGCTGCCGCCTGGCACGCGCACTCGATGGTCGGCGCTCGTCGCCTCGTGGCACCTTCCGCTCTGGCGTATCCAGCGGGGAAGGGTGAGGTCCGACTGATCTAAACCTCACTAGGAATGGCCTGAGTTGGCCACCCTCATACCAGATGTAGATTATGGTTGAGAGCGCGAGATGTCAAGCACAAAAACTGATGTTTTGTCAAAAAAATGATCCGCGACGATCACATGCGCGGTTTCTTTCGCAGCGCTTCGCGCGCTCGCGCGCGAATGCGCTCCGGATCACTCTTCGGCGCGAGTGCAATCGCCGCGTTGTATGCCGCGACGGCGAGCTCGCGCTCGCCGAGCTGATCGTACGCGACGCCGAGGTGCCATTGCGCGATCGCTGGAGCGCCGAACGGCGTTGTTGGCTGTGTCGCGACGACGACGTTCAGCGTATCGATCGCGCGTAGAGGCTGCGAGAGCTCGAGCAGTTCACCCGCCAGGCCAAGACGTGCCCGCATCTCGGCGATCTGTCGGATGTTCTTCGGTGCGCGCGCTGCGCGCACGATCAGCTGCTCCCATGCCGCCGCACTTGCGCGATGATCGTGCTGGTACTCGTGCTCGATCTCGGCGATCCGCTGCAGGAAGATCGGATTGGAGGGATACCGCGCATCGAGGCTCCTGACGAGATCGAGCGCGCGCGCAGGCTGCTTCTCGAACCAGAGATAGAGCCAGTGGAGCTGGAAGTCCGCTTCGCCAGAGAGCAGGACGCCCTGCGCGCGGGCCTGCAGCATTTCCTGCAAGCCTTTTTCGCGATCACCGCCGGGGAGCAGGAGGAGAAGCCTGAGCAGTTTGGCGGCAGCAGGCGCCACATCGGCCCAGTAGTGATACATCCCGATCCCGAAATAGGCGTCCCGCAATTCCGGATCGAGGGCGACCGCCCGCTCGAGCGCTGACTTGATCCGGAGGCCATTGCGGGCGGCACCGAACCGCTGGCCACGTAGCGCCTGCCATTGCGCGAGGGGCGCATATGAGCCCGCGAGATAGAACCATGCTTCGGCACTCTTCGGTTCCCGCCGGGTCCAGGCTTCGGACGCCGCGACCGAGGCGTTGGCGGCTTGCTGCAGCCGCTCATCGAGTGCGTGGCTCTCGGGATCCAGCAGAATCTGCCACCAGATCGCCACCGCGCCGAGGGCGCGACATGCCTCGGCGGGTGCCGGGGGGCATGCTTTACTCAGCGCTTGATCTGCCTGATCGAACCTCGCGTCAAGGATGCTGTCGTAAATGCCAGCGAGCCGCGCGCCTTCCCTCAGGGTCGACGCCGGTGTCGTGACGGCGAGCAGCGCGACTCCCGTCAGCAGCGCGAACAGGAACCGCCGGCCCGAGGATTGTTCCATCAGTTTTCAGAGCCCGCCGTGGGTGGCTCTCTAAATTGTAGACTTAACGCCCCGATGTCTGGTCCTTTCGGCTTCGTCGTCACGCACCGCGACGGCTCCGCTCGATGTGGCGTGATGACAACAGCTCATGGCGCCGTGCAGACGCCCGCCTTCATGCCCGTAGGCACACAGGGCGCCGTCAAGGGAGTGGTGCATCGCGATCTCGAAGCGGCGGGTGCGGAGATCCTGTTGAGCAACACCTACCATCTCTATCTGCGCCCTGGAGACGATCTGATCGCGCGGCGCGGCGGGCTCCATCGGTTCATCGGATGGTCGAAACCGATCCTGACAGACAGCGGCGGGTATCAGGTGTTCAGCCTTTCCGATCGACGGACCATCAATGAAGAGGGGGTACGTTTTCAATCCCACCTCGACGGCTCGTCACACCTCCTCACGCCTGAGCGAGCCGCCGACATCCAGAGTCAGCTTGGCTCGGACATCGCGATGGTGCTCGACGAGTGCGTGGCGTATCCGGTGGCGGAAAGTGCGGCGCGAGAATCGATGGACCGCACGGCCCGTTGGGCGGCGCGCGCACGCGACAGGCAGCTCGCCCTCCGGACCGGTGACGTCGAGGGCATCGTCAGCACCAACCCTGGCCAGGCGCAGTTCGGAATTGTGCAGGGCAGCGTCTTTGCCACGCTTCGCGAAGAGAGCGCCGCCCAAACCGTGGCGATCGGGTTCGACGGCTACGCCATCGGCGGTTTGAGTGTGGGCGAGCCGATTGACGTGATGTACGACATCGTGGGGCGATCCACTCAGGCCCTTCCCGATGACCGCGTCCGATACTTGATGGGCGCAGGGACCCCCGAGGATCTCGTCGAGGCGGTCGCTCGCGGGGTCGATCTCTTCGATTGCGTGCTGCCGACGCGAAATGGCCGCAACGGGCAGCTCTTCACGGGGGAGGGCCGGATCAACATTAAGAACGCGCGGTACGCCGAAGACGACCGACCGCCGGATCCGTCGTGCGACTGCTATACGTGCCGGACCTGTTCGCGGGCCTATCTGCGCCACCTCTTTTTGGCCGGCGAAATCAACGCCGCCACCCTTAACACGTTGCATAATCTGAAGTTTTACCTTGACACCCTCCGGCGGATTAGGGAGGCTATTGAATTCGGGCGGTTTGAAAGTTTCAGGCTGGATTTCCATCGGGGCTTGTCCCGCCGATTCAACAATTCATGAAGATGCTGGCCGATTCGGTGTTCGCCCTGGGCGCGCCGCCCGAGGGCGGAAGTATCTTGATTCAGCTCATTCCGTTTGCGCTGGTCATCGGGATTTTCTATTTCATCATTCTGCTGCCGGCGAAGCGGAAGCAGCAGAAGGTGCAGGCGTTTCTCGACGGCATCAAAGTCGGCGATCGCGTCATCACCACGGGCGGTATCTACGGCCACGTCACCAAGGCGACCGATCAGGTGGTCCAGCTTCAAGTGGCCGACAAGATTCGTATCGATGTGGCGCGATCTTCAATCGGTGGCTACCAAGGACAGGCCGCGGTGGTCGAACCCAACGAGTCGTAACCCTATGGCTAATCTGCGCTGGAAAATCCTCACCGTCCTCGCTGCGTTCGTCATCTTCACTGGCGTTGGCGTCTATCCGATCCTGGCCGATCGGTTCGGGCTGCCAGCACCTGCCTGGCTGAAAGCCAAACAGCTCAAGCTCGGCCTCGATCTGAAGGGCGGCGTCCATCTGGTGCTGCAAGTGCAGACCGAGGATGCGCTGAGGTTCGAGTCGGAGCGGCAGATGGACCTGCTGCGCGAGGAGCTGCAACGCCAGGGCATCAACGTCAGCGGTGTCAAGCTAATCGATTCGACCCACTTCACCGTGGAAGGCGTGCCGGCCGAGAAGGATGCCGAGTTTCGCAATGTTTCGACGGAGTTCCAGACCAACTTCGATCGGAGCCCTGGCGCCGGCGGTGCCTATACCTTCACGATGAGGCCGAACATTGCCGTCACACTCCGCGAAGAGGCGGTGACTAACGCGCGCCAGACAATTGAACGCCGGGTCAACGAACTGGGTGTTGCCGAGCCGACCATCGCGCAGCAGGGGACCAACAACGATCAGATTCTGGTGCAGCTTCCCGGCGAGACCGATGTCGCCCATGCCAAGGGAATCATCCAGTCGACCGGCCGCCTCGAGCTGAAGCTGGTCGAGCAGGGGCCGGCGGCGTCGAAGGAGGAACTTGTCCCTGGAGGGGTCGTGCCGAGCGGGATGGAAATTGTCTCGGGCGCAGCCGAAGCCGGTGGCGGAACGAGTTACTACATGGTGAAGCGGGTGCCGGTCGTCAGCGGCGTTGATCTGAAGAATGCCCGGCCGACACCGGATGAGAACAATCGACCGGCTGTGAGTTTCACTTTGAGCAACGACGCTGGCCGCCGCTTCGGCACGTTCACGGGCGCAAACATTGGCCGGCTCCTCGCGATTGTGCTCGATGGCCGCATCCAGTCGGCGCCGCGGATCGACGGGAGGATCACCACCGATGGCCGAATCTACGGCAGCTTCACACCCCAAGAAGCGCAGGACCTCGCGCTCATCCTTCGCTCTGGCGCCCTGTTGACCGGAATGAGTTATCTCGAAGAGCAGACCATCGGCCCGAGCCTGGGCGCCGACGCCATTCGCTCCGGCATCATCGCTTCCCTCGTTGGCCTTCTCCTTGTCGTCGCATTCATGCTCGTCTATTACAAGCTCTCGGGCGTGAACGCCGTCATCGCGCTCGTCTTCAATCTCGTGATTCTCATCGGTCTGATGTCGTATATCGGCGCCGTGATGACTTTGCCGGGGATCGCCGGCTTCGTGCTCACCATGGGTATCGGCGTCGATTCCAACGTGCTGATTTTCGAACGCATCAAGGAAGAACTCGAGGCGCAGCGCGGCGTGCGGGCGTCAATCAACGCCGGTTTCAGCCGCGTCTTCTGGACCCTGGTGGACACGCACTTCGCCGCGCTCATCTCGGTCGCCTTCCTGTTCAATTTCGGCAGCGGGCCGATCCAGGGGTTTGCGGTCACGCTCTTTTTTGGTCTGATCTCGAATCTGTTTACGTCGATCTTCGTGTCGAAGACTCTGTTTGAGGTGGCGCTCGCGCGCCGTCATCAGGTCGCGACCCTTTCCATCTAGCCATGCATATTTTCAAGAACACGAACTACGACTTCCTGCGCTGGCGCTGGCATGCCATCGCCCTGTCATGGGCGATCATCATCATCGGCGGGATCATGTTCGCTCGCGTCGGGATGCCCCTCGGCATCGAGTTCGCCGGCGGCACGGCCGTCGTTGTGGAATTCGAACAGCCGACGACCACCGAACAGGTGCGGGGCGCGCTCGACCGTGCGCTCGGCGGCGGGGGGGAACTCGTCATTCAACCGTTCGGGAACCGAGCTGAGAATCGGTACCTGATTCGGGTCCCCACGGTCGGAGCCGAATCGGGAACCGCGCTGAGCTCGGAAGCCGAGAAGGTGGAGGGCGCACTCAAGCAGGGCGGGCTCGGAAACTTCACCCGCCTGCAGACGCAAATCGTCGGCCCTTCCGTCGGAAAGGAACTGCGCAGCAAGGCGCTCCTCGCCACCGTGTTCTCGCTCGCGGGCCTGCTGGCCTACATTGCGTTCCGCTTCCAGTTCAGTTTCGCGGTCGGCGCCGTCGTGGCGACCGTTCACGACCTCCTCGTCACGCTGGCGTTCCTGGTGATCTTCCAGTACGACATGAGCTTGAACGTCATCGCGGCCATTCTCACCATCACCGGGTTCTCGACCAACGACACGATTGTCATCTTCGACCGAATCCGCGAGAACATGCGATCGATGCGGCGCGACTCGCTCGGCCACACGATTAACGTCGCCATCAATCAGACGCTCGGTCGTACCATCATCACCTCCGGCACGGCGTTTCTGACGTCGATCGCGTTGTTTCTTTTCGGCGGCGAGGTGCTTCACGGGTTTGCGTTCACGATGGTCGTCGGGATCCTGACGGGCACGTACTCGAGCGTGTTCATCGCGGCCGCGATCATCAGCTTCTGGCGCGGGACGGCGCCCACGCGGGCGGCGGCGCATGCGCCGGCCTCGCCGGCTCCGCAGCAGCCCGCGCGCAAGTCAAAGCCGCAACGAAAGGCGCGTGCGTCGTAAGCTTGCCGCCTCAGCTGTCGGCCATCAGCGCACGTCAAGGCTCTCTCGCATCTGAATGCCGGCCGCTGAGAACTCATTGCTGACGGCTGGGCGCTGACAGCCACAATGCCCGCACTTCTCAAGGCCGCCATTCTGGGTGTCGTGCAGGGTTTGACAGAGTTCCTGCCAGTCTCCTCGACCGCGCACATCCTGCTCGGGAGCCGCTTGCTCGGATATGACGACCCGGGAGGCGTGTTCACGACCATGATCCAGCTCGGTTCGATCTTCGCGGTGATGTGGCTGTACCGTGCGAAGATTCTCGCCGTCGTGACCGGGCTACCGACGCAGCCCGAGGCGCGACGCTTTGCGCTGATGATCCTGCTGGCGAGCGTGCCCATCCTCCTCGCCGGGGCGTTGTTTTCAAGCTTCGTGAAGAGCGTGCTCTACGACAGCGGCGTCGTAATCGCACTGGCGTTCATCGTCGGCGGCGTCATCATGCTGGCGGTCGAGCGCCTCCGTCCGGTGCCGGACGTGATGAATGTCGACAGCCTTCCCGTCGGCCGGGCGCTCGCCATCGGGTCGTTTCAGGCGCTGGCGCTCGTCCCCGGTGTCTCTCGATCGGGTGGAACGATCGTCGCGGCCATGGCCCTGCGCGTCGATCGCCCCGCCGCCGCCGAGTTCACCTTTTTTCTGGCCATGCCAACCATGACCGCGGCGTTCGCTCACGATCTCGTGGGGGCGCGTCATGATCTCGCGTCAGCGCGCGGGCTCGAGATCGCGGTTGGCTTCGTGACGGCGTTTCTCGCGTCGCTCCTCGTCGTCAAACCGTTTCTGTACTACGTACGGCGATCGGGATTCGCGCCGTTTGCCTGGTACCGTATCGTCACGGGCCTGGCGCTGCTCGTCGCAATCGCCGCGGGAATCTCCTGAATGCAGTGGCTGCGGCGTAGCTTCATCGCCGGTTTTTTTGTCACGGTCCCGCTGTTCATCAGTGTCAGCGCGTTCGTGTGGCTGTTCGGCATCGTCGACGGTCTCACCACGCCTCTGTTCGACCGGTTAGTGGCCGATCTCAATCTGCAGCTGCCGGGGTGGGGTGCCGTTCGGCACATTCCGGGTCTCGGAATCGTGACGACGGCAGCCGGGATTCTCCTTGTCGGTGCACTGGCGACCAACGTCATCGGGAGACGTCTGTTGCAGCGGGGGGAGGGGTACCTGCTGCGGGTGCCGGTTTTTCGGACCATTTATGCACCTGTGAAGCAGCTTGTTGTCGCGTTTTCTCCGGACAATGAGATGGGCTTCAAGCGGGTCGTCATCGTGGAAGACAAGCGGGGGTATGCCCTCGGCTTCCTGACCAAGGAGTTTACGATCGACCGCGGGAAGGGCCCCGAGGCACTCGTGGCGGTGTACGTCCCGACCAACCACCTCTATTTAGGGGACATTGTGATCTGTGAGCGCGAGCGGGCCACCTTCCCCGACATCACTGTGGAGGAGGGCATCCAAATCTTGCTCACCGGCGGCATGGCCATTCCATCGCACATCGCCAGGCTTGGTTCCGACGTTCGCTCCGGTGACTTCCGGGTATAATCCGGACCTTTGTGCCCACCAATGCCGGCCGATTCTTAGCATCCGTTTCTTGAGAGGTGAGATGAGCGTAACGGTTCAGAGATTCCTGGGACGACTGATTGTCCCGATGTTGTTGTTGGTTGCGATTGCGGGCACGCCCAGGGCCGCGTATGCCCAGGTCGATCAAACGCCGGGCGCGACCCAGGAAGTGGTGCACCGCGGCGAGGCGGACCTGATACTTCCCGATCTTACGACAGTTGATTTTCACGGTGTGAACGGCCGAACGTTGCTGATGAGCGGGTTGTTGGTATGCGGCCTGGGACTCTTGTTCGGCTTGATGACCTTCACTCAGCTCAAGAATCTGCCGGTTCACGCGTCCATGCTGGAAGTGTCCGAACTGATCTACGAGACCTGCAAGACGTATCTCGTGACGCAGGGGAAATTCATCCTGCTGCTCGAGGTGTTCATCGGCGTCATCATGGTGTTCTACTTCGGCGTGCTTCAGGCGATGGAGCCATTCCGTGTCGTCATCATCTTGCTCTTCAGCCTCATCGGCATCGCCGGCAGCTATGGAGTGGCGTGGTTTGGCATCCGGGTGAACACGTTCGCGAATTCCCGCGCCGCCTTCGCCAGTTTGAAAGGCAAACCCTTTCCGATTTACGCAATTCCGCTCCGCTCGGGGATGAGCATCGGGATGTTGCTCATCAGCGTCGAGCTGCTCTTGATGCTCTGCATCCTCTTGTTCATCCCGGGCAACCTGGCCGGCGCCTGCTTCATTGGATTCGCGATCGGCGAATCACTCGGTGCCGCGGCGCTGCGTATCGCGGGCGGGATCTTCACCAAGATCGCGGACATCGGTTCGGACCTGATGAAGATCGTGTTCAACATCAAGGAAGACGACGCACGCAATCCGGGGGTGATTGCCGACTGCACCGGCGACAACGCGGGCGATTCGGTGGGTCCGAGCGCTGACGGCTTCGAGACCTACGGCGTCACCGGCGTTGCCCTGATTTCGTTCATCGTGCTGGCGGTCCCCGATGTCACGGTCCAGGTTCAGCTGCTGGTGTGGATCTTCGTGATGCGCATCATGATGATCGTGGCGAGCGGCCTGTCGTACTTCATCAACGAGAGCATGGCGAAGAGCCGTTACCTGAACGTTGACAAGATGAACTTCGAGGCGCCCCTGACCTCGCTGGTCTGGCTGACCTCGATCGTGTCGGTCGCCATTACCTATGTCGTCTCCTACCTGCTGATCCCGAACATCGGCGGCGATCCCTCGCTGTGGTGGAAGCTGTCGACGGTGATCACGTGCGGCACGCTCGCGGGCGCCATCATCCCGGAGCTGGTGAAAGTGTTCACGTCCACTGAATCGGGCCATGTCAAGGAAGTCGTGACCTCATCGCGCGAGGGCGGCGCTTCGCTCAACATTCTTTCCGGGTTCGTAGCCGGCAACTTCAGCGCGTACTGGCTGGGCCTCAGCATCGTGCTGCTGATGAGCATTGCGTATCTCGTCAGCGGTCTCGGAATGGCCCAGCTGATGCACGCTGAAGCGGTATTCGCGTTTGGTCTGGTGGCGTTTGGCTTCCTGGGAATGGGCCCGGTCACCATTGCAGTGGATTCGTACGGTCCGGTAACGGATAACGCTCAATCGGTCTTCGAGCTGTCCGTCATCGAACAGATTCCGGGGATCAAAGAGTCACTCAAGCGAGAGTATGGGTTCGACGTCCACTTCGAACGGGCCAAGGACTTGCTTGAGGAGAATGACGGCGCGGGCAACACGTTCAAGGCCACTGCCAAGCCCGTGTTGATTGGCACGGCTGTGGTGGGGGCGACGACCATGATCTTTTCGATCATCTTCGTCCTGACGCACGAACTCACCGAGAACCTGGACAAGCTGTCTCTGCTTCACCCGCCGTTCTTTCTCGGCCTGATCACTGGCGGAGCGGTCATCTATTGGTTCACGGGCGCGTCGGCCCAGGCGGTGACCACAGGCGCGTATCGTGCGGTCGAGTTCATCAAGGCCAACATCAAGCTGGAGGGCGTGGAGAAAGCATCGGTCGAGGACAGCAAGAAGGTCGTCGAAATCTGCACCAAGTACGCGCAGAAGGGGATGCTGAACATTTTCCTGACCGTGTTCTTTTCGACCCTGGCTTTCGCGTTCGTCGAGCCCTACTTTTTCATCGGCTACCTGATTTCCATTGCGCTGTTCGGCTTGTACCAGGCGATTTTCATGGCCAATGCGGGCGGAGCGTGGGACAACGCCAAGAAGATTGTGGAGGTTGAGCTGAAAATGAAGGGCACTCCGTTGCACGCGGCCACCGTGGTTGGCGACACGGTTGGCGATCCCTTCAAGGACACCTCGTCGGTGGCGCTCAACCCGGTGATCAAGTTCACGACACTGTTCGGATTGCTGGCCGTCCAGCTCGCCGTCACGCTGTCAGCGGATGTGGGTCCGCTGGTGACGCACACCTTGGCGGCAGTTTTCTTCGGGATTTCGATGATCTTCGTCCACCGGTCGTTCTACGGCATGCGCATCGGGTCGGGGAAGGTCTAAGTTGCCCGATTTCTGAGATTTGGTGTCTAACGTCAGAGCAGCATTCGCTCGTTGACTGTCCGTTTTTGGAGTGGATATAATCGCCGCCCTTGGTCTGGGATCGTCGGCCGTGCACGGTGACGTAACGGGCTGCGGTAGTCAGGGGCGTCAACTCCGGGGAGGTATCCGTGCCAGGTGAGTTATTCGCCGAAGTCGCTAACCCGACTGTCAAGATCGGCGCTCGGAAGTGGTATACGGTTCCGCTGTCGATTGTGGTCCATACCGTGGCGATTGCCGCCGTGATCATCATCCCGTTGGTGGCGATGGATGCGCTTCCCACGCCGCCGGCCATGATGGCGTTCGTCGCGGCTCCGCCGCCACCCCCGCCGCCGCCTCCTCCGCCGCCGCCTCCTGCGGCTCCAGAAATTCCGAAGACGCCGGTGCCCGAAGCGAACGTCAACGCCGCACCGGTGGAGGCTCCCAAGGAGATCAAGCCGGAAACGGGTCTCGAGCAGCCCTCCGTGAATAGAGGCGCTGTTGGCGGCATTGAGGGTGGCATTGTGGGTGGTGTCTCGGGAGGGATCGTCGGCGGTCTCGTGGCCGCACCTCCGCCTCCACCGCCGCCGCCGCCACCACCCGCGCCGGTCCGCGTCGGAGGTGTCATCAAGGCGCCGACGAAGATCAAGAACGTCGACCCTGTGTACCCGCCGATTGCGCAGTCTGCCCGCAAGGAAGGCGTTGTCATCATCGAACTGCTCGTCGGAGTCGATGGACGCGTCAAGAACGCGACGATTCTGAAGCACGAACCGCTGTTGGATCAGGCGGCGCTCGACGCCGTGAAGCAGTGGGTCTATACGCCGACCACGCTCAACGGCATTCCGCAGGAAGTGCTCTACAACATTACTGTCGCCTTCTCGCTGAAATAACGATCGGAAGCGAAAGCCCTATACACGATTCTCGTAACTTCGTCTGGATGGAGGATAGACCGTGGATTTCATGTCGATGTGGGCGTCAATGGGATTTCTGGCCAAGGGCGTGGCCTTCGTGCTCTTGATTATGTCGATGTGGTCGATCGGCGTAGCCGTCGAGCGCATCATGACCTACAACAAGGCGCGCAGCCAGTCGAAGCTTTTTGCGCCGCAGGTGGCGAAGCACCTGAAGGAAGGACGGCTGAAGGACGCGATTGCTCTTTCCTCCTCCAAAAACTACCGCTATAGCCACCTCGCCAAGGTCGTTCTCGCCGGGCTTCAGGAATACCAGTTTCAGCAGGAAAGTTCCGCCGGCATGAGCCGAGAGGATCTTCTGGACTCTGTGCGTCGTTCGATTCAGCGAGCGTCGGCGCTGACGGCGTCGGATCTCAAAAAGGGTATTTCGGCAGTAGCGACGATCGGGTCCACCGCACCGTTCGTCGGGCTGCTGGGCACCGTCGTCGGCGTTATCAACGCGTTCCAGGGCATCGCGAGCAGCGGATCGGGCGGCATCGCTGGCGTGTCGGCCGGTATTTCCGAAGCGCTCGTCGAAACGGCCGCGGGGCTGTTCGTTGCGATTCCGGCGGTGTGGTTCTACAACTACCTCTCGGGTCGCGTCGAGTACTTTAACGTGGAGATGGACAACTCCTCGTCTGAGCTCGTCGACTACTTCATCAAGAAGACGGCGTAAGCTGAGTTCGAGACCACGCGGAACGAACATTAGGAGTTGTAGCCATGTCAATGGACGTAGGCGGCGCCAAGGGTGGCATCAAAGCCGATATCAACGTCACGCCGCTTGTCGATGTGATGCTGGTGCTGCTGATCATCATGATGCTGATCGCACCCATGCTTCAGCAGGGCGTCACTGTGCGCCTGCCGGTGGCCGAGAACACCGCCGACAAGCCCTCCAGCCAGGACCAGACAATGATCGCGATCGCGCCCAACGGGGACGTCTATCTGAACGCGAAACCGGTTCAGAAGGGGGATCTGGCGACGAAGGTCACTGAACTGCTGGAGAACAAGAAGGAGAAACTCGTTCTCATCAGGGCCGACACCGACGCTCAGTACGGCGCGGTGATGGGGGCGATGGACGAACTGCGGCAGGCGGGCATCGAGGACATCGGGCTGATTACCGATCCCAAAAAAGGCGCAGAGAACGCCGCGGGAGGACGGTAATGGCACACCATCATCACCTCGGCGCCGACAAGGTCGTTCGGGAGGAGATGCCGCAAGCAAGTGCGGACATGAACGTCACGCCGCTGATCGACGTGTTGCTCGTGCTGCTGGTCATCTTCATGGCGGCGCTCGATCTCACGCAGAAGGGCGTCGATATCAACCTGCCGCTTGAGACCAAGAGCGCGTCGCAGACTGAATCGAGCGTGAGCCAGATCCTGGTCGATTACACCGCGGACGGCCGTATCACTATCAACCACCAGGACATCACCATTCAGGAGCTTGAGTCTCGGCTACGCAGCATCTACGAGCAGCGCAAGGACAAGACGATGTTCATCGCAGGCGCCGAGTCGATTCGCTATGGCCGAATCATCGAGGTCATCGACGCTGCGAAGGGCGCGGGAGTCGAGAAGGTCGGCATCATCACCACAGGTATGCGAAAAGCTGCGGGAGTTCAGTCCGGCAACTAGATTCGCGTCGAGGACACAAGAAAAAGGCCGCCAGATGTCTCTGGCGGCCTTTTTTTGTTATCGGGGTCGCGGCCTGCTGCGTCTTGGCGTGTGTGAAGTCTCGATGGGCCGCAAGCCAGCCTCGGTCCGCGGCCCAGCGATGGTCTTTAGCTGACGCCCGAGCTCTGCTTCCGCCGGAGCTCATTGGCCTTCTCACTCAGCCCTTTGGCCTCGTCGAGCAGACGCTTTTGGGTTCCGGGGTCCTTCTCCAGGAGCGCCTGCTGCCGCAGCAAGAGGCCCTTGAACACAATGGCGTCCACGTAGTCGGGCTTGAGCTGGATCGCCTTATCAGAGGCCTGTAGACCCTTTAGAACGAAGTCCTTCTTCTCGTTGTCGCGCAGCTTGGGGTCGCCACGAGTCTCGTCCCAGTAGTAGCTTGCGATCGTATGGAACGCTTCCGGATTGGTCGGTTCCTTCTGGGCGCGCTCCTCGAGAGCCTGAATCGTCTTGTCGAACTGTCCCTGGCGGTTGTAGTAGCCAGCGAGCGTCGTGTAAACCGTCGGGTCATTGGGTCGGACTTCCTTCGCCTTCAGATACATCTGCTCGGCTTCGTTGTAGGCTCCGGCATCCTCGTAAATCTTTGCCAAAGCGAAGTAATTGGTCGGCTCCGTGGGGTCCATTTGAATCATCTTCTGGACGACAGGTTCAGCCTCTTCGGGGGCGTTGAGCTTCTCGGCACCATAAGCGGCCACGAGATACTCGAGCGAACGCTTTCCGAGCATCTTCTCAGTCTCATCTGTTGACCCGGCGAGTTTCTCGGCCGACAGCTGGTAGTTCTTGACCGCCTTCTGCATCAGTTCGTCGTTCTGAGGTTCCCCCTTTTTCGACGGGCTGAAGAGGTTGTCGTAGCTGTTTCCCAGGTAGAAGTAAGCAATCGTCAGCTCGGGGTACGCCTTCACCGATTCTTCGTAGAGTTCCGCGGCCCGCTTGTAGTCCTGAGTCTGGTAGGCGCGGTTGGCCTCCTTGAACGACCTCATCGCCTTCAGCCGGCCGATTTGGGCGCAACCCGCCATGGAGGTGAGCCCGACAATCCCTACAACGGCTACGATCAGCGGTGCACCCGACAAACTACGCATTGGATCCCCTTTACGACCGTGATTCTGCATGTGTCCGATCCTTGCTGGGCAGGGTTGAAGCGTTCACGTCGGCCGAAACCGCGCAAGTATAGTGAAGCGAAAAAACGTACGTCAAGGCGCCGCTTCTCCCTATGATGGGGCTAAGCGTCCGTCCGACAAGAGATTAGACACCGAATTTCATGATTCGCTTCGAGGATTTACTGGAGAAAGTCCGGGCCTACAGCCCGGACGCTGACGTCGAGCTGCTCAGGCGCGCCTACGTCTTCACGGCGTTCGAGCACAAGGGACAGGTCCGCCACTCCGGAGAGCCGTATCTCATTCATCCGCTCGCAGTTGCGGACTTTCTTGCGGACATGAAACTCGACGTGGTGGCCATCGCGGCCGGCCTCCTCCACGACGTGGTTGAAGACACCCTGACGACCATCGAGCGCATCCGGGAGCTCTTCGGGCCTGAAGTCGCTCACGTCGTCGAGGGGGTGACCAAGATCAGCGCCATTCGCTTCTCCTCCAGCGAAGAGCGGCAGGCGGAGAACTTCCGCAAGATGCTCCTGGCGATGGTGGACGACATCCGCGTGATTCTCGTCAAGCTGGCCGATCGTCTCCACAACATGAGGACGCTCAATCATCTGCCCGAAGAGCGTCGGCTGTCGGTCGCGCAGGAGACCCGGGACATCTACGCGCCGATCGCGAACCGGCTCGGCATGAGCAAGGTCAAGAACGAGCTCGAGGAACTGTCCTTCCGCTATCTGGATCCCAAGGTCTACGAAACACTGCGCGCTCAGGTTGACGCGAGGCGCCGCGCAACCGAAGGGCTGATCGAGCAGCTGAAGAACACGATTGCGACCAAGCTGAATGACGCTTCGGTGCCCGTCGTCCACATCGACGGACGCATCAAGCGTCTTTGGAGCATTCATCAGAAGCTGAAGGCCCAGCGCATCGAGCTCGATCAAGTGTACGACTTCATCGCGCTCCGCATTGTCACGACCAGCGTGAAAGATTGCTATGCCGCGCTCGGCATTATTCATCAGACATGGTCGCCCGTGCCGGGACGGATCAAGGACTTTATTGCGATGCCGCGACCCAACGGCTACCAGTCCCTGCACACGTCTGTGATCAGCGATCGAGGCATGCCATTCGAGCTACAGATCCGGACGATGGAAATGCATCGGATGGCGGAAGAAGGGATCGCCGCTCACTGGAAATACAAGGAGGGCCGCATTGGCGATCACAAGGACGATCGCTACTTCCAGTGGATGCGGCAGCTGCTCGAGTACCAGCATGAAGTGCGCGATCCGCAGGAGTTCATCCAGAACCTCAAGGTGGAGCTGTATGCGGAAGAGGTGTACACCTTCACTCCCAAGGGACAAGTTAAGGCATTCCCGCGCGGCGCGACTCCCATCGACTTCGCCTATTCCATTCACACCGACGTCGGCCACCAATGCGTGGGCGCCCGGGTGAACGGCAAGATGGTGCCGCTCCGGGCGCATCTCCGTAACGGCGACATCGTCGAGATCGTGACCTCGCCCGGGCACAAGCCGAGTCGTGACTGGCTGAACTTCGTCGTCACCTCGCACGCGCGTTACAAGATTAAGCACCTGATCCGCCTCGAGGAGCGCACCCGCGCGGTTGACCTCGGGCGGAAGGTGTTCGAGAAGGAAGCGCGAAAGTACGACGTCAGCCCGAAGGGCATTCAGGACACCGACGCATTCGTCAAAGCCCAGTCAGAGGCTGGCGCGAAGACACCCGAGGATCTGTTCGCATTGATCGGCTTCGGCACGCTGTCGGCCAAGCAGCTCCTCGGCCGTTTGGTGCCCGCCGACCGGCTGCGCGAAAAGCCCCCCGAAGGGATGGTGACTGCAGCCGTCAGGCGCGCTTTCGGGAGCGGTGAAGAAAAGATCAAAGTGAGCGGTTCGGACGACGTGCTGGTGTTCAGGGCTCGCTGCTGCAATCCGATTCGCGGCGAAAAGATTGTCGGGTACATCACTCGCGGGAAGGGTGTGTCCGTGCACTCGGCAACGTGCCCAAACGTCCTGAACCTGCTCTACGACCCTGAGCGACGGATTGCAGTGGAATGGGACAAGGGTGCTGGCGATGGTCCGCCGGTCAGCTACACGGTCAAGCTCACGATGGAAGTGGAGGATCGGAAAGGTCTGCTTGCCGCCGTCAGCGCAAAGATTGCGGACATCAATACCAACATCAAGGACATGGAAGCCCGAACGGGAGGGGAAGAGCGTGCGCGCATTGATGTGACCGTGGAGATCAGCGATCTCAAGCACCTCGAAAAGGTGATCAAGTCGCTGCGAGCGGTCAACGGTGTCCTCGACGTTTCACGAGCTGGTGGTGCCGGCCGGATCGGCGGGTAATTCGATCGGGCGGTTTAGTAGACGGCGATCGCGTCGATCTCGATTCGGGCGTCTCTCGGTAACCTGGCCGCCTGGACGGTCGATCGCGCCGGGAATGGCTCGGTGAAGTAGGTGCGGTAGGTGTCGTTCATGGCGGCGAAGTCGTTCATGTCGGCGAGGAACACGGTTGTGCGCGCGACATGACTGAACGAGAGACCGCCAGCCTCGAGCAGCCCACCGATGCTGTCGAGTACGCGTCGCGTCTGCGCCGCGATGTCACCCTCAACCATCTGACCCGAGGCGGGATCGACGGGAACCTGACCGGATATGAACAGCAGTTGGCCGACGCGCAGTGCAGACGAGTAGGGCCCGAGCGCCTTAGGGGCGTTGGGGCTGCTAACAGCCGATTTCATGCCGCTACGCCGCCTTGACCACCTTGCGCGACCGCAAACACCGTGTGCAGACGCGGATGCGCCGGTTGCCGCCGTTGATAGTCGCTCGTACTGTATGGAGGTTGGGTTCGAATCGCCGAGCGCTCACATTGTGGGCGTGACTCACCTGACGGCCGACAACCGGCCCCTTACCGCAGACTTCGCATCGCTTTGCCATGGGTGGATCCTTGAAACAATCTGGCCGCGGCCTGGCATCAACTAGTCGCCAGGCAGCTCAGCCTGCGCAAGCTCTTTGAGAGGAATGCCAAGTATATCGGGAGCTTCAGGGGACTATCAAGCGCGGAGCCGCCTGGCCCTGCGGTTCGTCACCGGGCGAGTTCCGGATCATCCTCCCCAGCAGATCGAGCAAAGGTCGTCGGCCCTCCGGTTCGACCTTGCGAATTCCGCTGACCGCAGTCTCGATCCGTCGTAGAACAACCGCGGCATCGCGTTCGAAGGACCCCCTAGCCCTGCCGCCGGCCTCGGCGAACAGTGCTTTGAGGGCCGTCGACAAGTGCTCTGCAGGCGCTGATGCGGGCCGGTGTTCGTAAATGACTCCACGACCAGCGGTTTCGAAGGTCGCCGCAAGTGCTCCAGCTGCCTGAGCGACATCATCGTCAATCACTGGCTGGAACTCGCTGGGCTGATAGCCGACCAGAAAAGCACTGGTCATGAAGAAGAGCTGGGACTGTTGTTCATTGAAATCACGCATGTACTCGATCAGGAGGGCTACATCGCGCTGCTGCTTGCGGAGGCTGATGGCTGGCGGGTGTTCGCGAGCCGTCGCGAGATAGGGACAGTCCCTGGGGCACCGGATCTCGGTCAGGCGCTTGGTTCCGCAGCACACGGCGCAGATGTCCTGGCGAAGCGCCGGGCACGTCCGGCGCGCTCTTCTCCGACCGCAGAGCGGGCACGTCACCACCGGCTGTCATTGTACGGCTAACTGTGAGTAGCCATTTCGACTTTGTCACGACTCGTCAGTTTTGACACACTTCTGTCGTCTCCCAAAGCGGACAGGCTTGGGGCGGAGTTGCTCGAACCGATCGAACCCCTTTTGCGTCTAAACGAACACAAGTTTGAACGAACGGTCCATTCGTTCTGCTCGTCGCCAGTAAGTAGCTTTTAATAGAGGTTGTTACAGTCGTTGATTTGGAAGAGCTGGCGGTGAAGAAACCTATCGTTTCTCGGCGCACGAGGTTGACAGAGGACCCCGATCATAAGGCCGAGCACTTGTGATGGGACTCTAGTTCATGTTAGGTTTGGCCATTCATTTGCATGATGCTCGGCAATCTTAGCGGCGGCGACCCGGCGGTCCGGGGAAGGAAGGAGCGGCGACATGAGGCAGAACTTGACGGCGGGAACGAACGACAAAGGACGGACCCGCTATGCAGAATTGAAGCGCATGCTGGAAGATCGTCAGCGAGAGATTCACGCTGAAGTCCAGGGCAAGATGCGGGATGTTCGGGCGGAGGGCACCTGGGGCGGCAAACTCAACGAGGTGCTGGACGCGGTCGAGAGTTCCGAGGCCGATATCCAGGAAGAGATTGAGTTTGCCCTTATCCAGATGAAGTCGGAGACGCTCAACAAGATCAATGATGCGCTCTCCCGGCTCGAGCAGGGCAACTACGGGAACTGCTTCGACTGCGGCGATGAAATCGCTGAAAAACGGCTTCGCGCTCTCCCGTTCGCCGTTCGTTGCAAGGATTGTGAAGAGGCTCGTGAGAACGCCGAGCGGCGCGAGCGTCACATGAACGCGCGTCGCGGCACGGCTTCATTGTTCCTCGACATGTAAGACCCGGCGTTCCCCAGAAACCGTGGGCTCCGCCGGTGGCGGAGCCCACAATTCTCCCCACCGGCGCATCCCAGAGATACACTAACCGTCCCGACCCGATCGAGGACCGATCACATCCGGGCGGAACTTCGGAGGTCGCCATGAGCGATCACGTCGAGGATCTCAAGACTGCAGACAACCCGGTAGCCGAACGTCCGCTCTCGCTCCCGGCAGAGCTGCCGATTCTGCCCTTGCGTGACACCGTACTATTCCCCAATTCTTTCATGCCTCTCGCCGTGGCGCGGGAAAGCTCGGTGCATCTCATCGATGATGCGATTGCCAATGGCAAGCTCATCGCAGTATTCACTCAGCGCGATGCCAGCATCGAAGAGCCTGGTGAGGACGATTTGTACCGGGTGGGTACGGCGACCCACATCCACAAGATGTTCAAACTACCGGACGGCAGCTTGCGGCTGATCGTCCAAGGGCTGGCCCGCCTGACGCTCGACGCCGTCCTGGCTACGCAACCCTATCTTCGAGCGAAGGTGAGCGGCGCAACAGAGGGGACCAACGAAGCGGATCGCCTCGAAATCGACGCGCTCGCACGCAACATCAAGACCAACTTCCAGCAGGTCGTCTCACTCTCGCCGCTCCTGTCGGATGATCTGCAGACGCTCGCAACCAACATCAGCGAACCGGGTCGTCTGGCCGATTTCATCGCGTCGAGCCTGTCGACCATCAGCACTCTCGTAAAGCAGGAGGTGCTTGAAACACTCGACATTCGGACACGGATGGACAACCTGAATCGCATCCTGATCAAAGAACTCGAAGTGCTCGAGCTTGGATCGAAGATCCAGTCGCAAGTGCAATCCGAAGTTGGCAAGAACCAGCGGGAGTACTTTCTGCGCGAGCAGATGAAGGCGATTCAGAAGGAGCTCGGCGAAGGGGACGATCAGACAAAGGAAGCGGAGGAGCTGGCCGAGAAGATAGAGGCGGCAGGGATGCCGGAGGCGGTTCAGAAGGAAGCGCTGCGCGAGCTCGATCGATTGTCGAAGATGCCCGTCGCCGCCGCCGAGTACACCGTCTCGCGCACCTACGTCGACTGGCTCGTGGCCCTGCCCTGGTCGAAGCGCGCCGACGAGGTCATCGACCTTCCCCACACCAAGAGCGTGCTCGACGCCGATCACTCAGGGCTCGAGAAGGCAAAGGATCGCATTCTCGAGTATCTTGCCGTTCGCAAGCTGAATCCGGCTGTAAAGGGCCCAATCCTGTGTTTCGTTGGGCCGCCCGGCGTTGGGAAGACATCCCTTGCACGATCGATCGCGGAGTCGCTCGGCCGGAAGTTCGTCCGAGTCTCGCTCGGTGGCATGCGCGACGAGGCGGAGATCCGCGGTCATCGCCGCACCTATATCGGCGCCCTTCCCGGTCAGATCATGCAGGGCCTGCGGCGCGTCGAGTCGAAGAACCCGGTTTTCATCCTCGACGAGATCGACAAGCTGGGGTCGGATTTCCGTGGTGACCCTTCGTCCGCGTTGCTTGAAGTGCTCGATCCCGAACAGAACAACACGTTTCGGGACCACTATCTCGACGTGCCCTTCGATCTGTCCGAGGTCTTGTTCATCACGACCGCCAACGTACTCGATCCGGTACCTGCGGCCCTCAGAGATCGGATGGAGGTGCTCGAGATCGCGGGTTACACCGAAGAAGAGAAGCTCCAAATCGCCACGGCGCATCTGGTGGACAAGCAGGTGAAGAATCACGGTCTCACGCCCGAGTCCATCCGCTTTACGCCGGAGGCATTGCGACAGGTTATTCGAGGATACACGCGTGAGGCTGGCGTACGAAACCTCGAGCGCGAGATTGGCTCGATTTGCCGGAAGGCGGCGCGGCGTCGCGCCGAGGGCGACGAGTCGGTTGTGGAAGTCACTCCTGATCTCGTCGTGCAGATGCTCGGCGCGCCGAGGTTCCTCGATGAGGAAATGGAAGAGCGAACCAAGGAGCCTGGTGTCGCGATTGGCCTCGCATGGACGCCAACCGGTGGTGAGGTCCTATTCATCGAGGCGTCGAGGATGGCCGGGACCGGCTCGTTGACGCTGACCGGACAGCTCGGCGAAGTGATGAAGGAGTCGGCGCGTGCAGCCCTGTCCTGGCTGCGAACGCACGCGCGCGAATATGGCATCGATCCCGATTTCTTCAAGAACGCTGAAATGCACGTGCACGTGCCGTCGGGCGCAATTCCGAAGGACGGGCCGTCTGCGGGTGTGACGATGGCGACGGCGATGGCGTCGCAGTTGACGGGGAGACCGGTGCGCGGCGACCTGGCGATGACGGGTGAGATCACGCTGTCAGGGCGTGTCCTGCCAATCGGCGGCGTCAAGGAGAAGGTGCTGGCGGCCAGGCGACTAGGCATTCGCGAGGTGATCCTTCCGCGGCAGAACGCGAAGAACATCAATGAGGACTTGACGCCGGAATTGCGGGAAGACCTGACAGTCCACCTCGTCTCGACGATCGATGAGGTGCTGGCGCTGGCCTTGCAGCCTGTTTCATCCGACCTTCGCCCCCAGAAGGATGGCCCCAAGGAGCCGAAGCCCCGCGCCCCAATCGCTGTGCGGCCCTGATCGGTCGGTCGTGTTAGCTCCTCTCGTGTACTCGGCCCGATATGAAATGAATATCGGGCCGCACGTCTTTCCGACCCAGAAGTATCGGCTCGTTCGTAGCGCGTTTCCGACCGCGGTCGTCATCGGCCCGGAGTCCGCGACTTGGGAAGAGCTCGCCCTCGTTCACACGGATGAGTACCTCGCCAGGATGCGAACTGGCGCGGTCTCGGCCGAGGATCTCGCGCAGCTGCAGTTGCCGTGGTCCGACGAGATGGTGACCGGCTTCCGTGTCATGGTGGGAGGGACGATCACCGCGGCTCGAATCGCGTGTGGGTTTGGCGGGATACCGCGGCGTGGATCAGCGTCGGTGGCGGGTGCCAGTCCGCCTCCGATCGTCTGTCACATCGGCGGTGGCCTTCATCATGCGTTTCCCAACCATGGCGAGGGGTTCTGTCCATTCAATGACGTCGCGGTCGCCGTCCGCGTGCTGCAGTCGCACCACCTACAGCGACTGGCGATCATCGATCTGGATGTTCATCACGGCAACGGCACCGCATTCATCTTCAATCCGCGCGGCGATGTTGCTGCGGAGCGCCCGGAAAGCGACCGGGACGCCCAGGTATTCACGTTTTCGATGCACCAGCAACACAACTACCCGATGTGGAAGCCCCGAGGGTCCCTTGATATCGGGCTCCCTGATGGCGCAGCAGATGATCACTTTCTGCGTGAGCTCGACCGTGCCCTGCCAATCGTGGTGGCCACGGCCCCCGAGTGCGCGTTCTATCTTGCCGGAGCCGACCCGTACGAAGCCGACCAGCTCGGTGGACTGCGCCTGACGCGCGAAGGCCTGCGACTGCGCGACCGGATGGTGATTGACGCGATGAGACGCTCAGAGATCCCGTTGGTGATCACACTTGCCGGTGGCTATGCCCGTGACCTGGAGGATACCGTCGCGATTCACGTACAGACGATCGAAGAGGCGCACGCCGCCTTGCTCGCTACAATGTGAACGACGGCCTTCCACCATGCGTAGCAGCTCCTCTCTGGCACCCATCGCGATCCTTGGAAGTGGCGCAGTCGCGCAAGCGCTCGGTCATGTATTGTTGAAGGGGGGCGCTCCCATCGTCGCGGTGGCAAGTCGGACGCCGGCGCGCGCGCAGCAAGCCGCGGTCTTTATCGGTTCGCCAGTTCGCCCTGTTTCCTGGCAGGATGTGCCGGGTCTTGCCACGCGCGTGCTGATCGCGACCGCGGACGCCGCGATCACATCAGCCGCAGAATCACTGATGGTGGCGGGCATGCACGGCGGAATCGCTCTTCACACTTGCGGCGCAAGGGGACCGGAAGCACTCGAGCCGCTAGCGCGGACCAGCACTGCGTGTGGTGTCCTGCACCCGCTGCAGACCTTGCCGACGCCGGAACAGGGCGTGAACCGCATTTGCGGTTCGGCTTTCGCGCTTGCCGGTGAGCTGCGAGCCGTCCAGTGGGGAGCGGAGCTGATCGAAATGCTCGATGGTCGCATGCTGTCGATCGCCTCTGACCAGATGCCCGTCTACCACGCCGGCGCGGTCATGGCCAGCAATGCGCTGACAGCGGTGATCGACGTTGCCATCCAGCTCCTGAAACGCGCTGGAGTCGATGAGGTTGCTGCCGTCGACGCCATCGCACCGCTCTCCCGGGCCGCTCTCGACAGCGTGCTGGCCGTCGGTCCACAGCGGGCGTTGACCGGCCCCATCGGACGCGGCGATGTGGAGACAATTGAATTCCATGCGCGCGCGTTGTCCGCGGTCCCGCCGGCTATCGCGGCGTTATACCTTGCCGCCGGTCGCTCGCTTGTCGATATCGCTCGCCGCCGCGGTTTACCGGAGGCGACGCTGACAGCGCTTCTTGCCGCGCTCGATACACTTACAGTGGAGAAAGCCTGATGGATGCCCACCGAGTCCGCATTGCAGATTTTCAGGAAAGGAAACGGCGTGGCGAAAAGATCGCGATGCTCACGGCCTACGACGCCGCGATGGCGGCGCTCCTCGATCGCGCCGGCGTCGACGCCCTTCTCGTCGGCGATTCGGTCGGGATGGTCATGCTCGGCTACCCAACGACGCTCCCTGTGACTCTCGATGCGATGGTGCATCACACGGCGGCAGTGGCGCGAGGGGTTCATCGAGCAATGGTCATTGCTGATTTGCCCTTCATGACCTATCAAGCCAGCGTAGAGGACGCCGTCCGCAGTGCTGGCCGCCTGATTCAGGAAGGTGGCGCGTCAGCCGTGAAGCTTGAGGGGGGGCGTCCCGTTGTCGATGCGGTTCGGCGGCTCGTCGAGATCGGTATTCCGGTCATGGGCCACGTCGGACTTCAGCCCCAATCTATCCATCAACTCGGCGGCTATCGGAAACGCGGCACGCAGCCGCGCGAAGCCGAGGGAATTCTTGCCGACGCCGCCGCTCTCGTCAGTGCAGGAGCGTTCGCCATCGTCCTGGAGGCGATTCCTGCCGAGTTGGCAGCCCGCATCACGGCGCGAGTCAATGTACCCACGATCGGCATCGGCGCCGGGCCAGATTGCGACGGCCAAATCCTTGTAAGCCACGACATGCTCGGGATGTCGGGCTCGCACACGCCATCGTTCGTCAAGCAATACGCACAGCTTGCGAACGCCATCTCGGCCGCTACCGAATCCTACGTTTCTGACGTGCGGGCGGGACGATTCCCGGAAGTGACTGCGCCAGCCGTTGAGCCGATCGCGTGACATGATCTCGCCGCTGATTGAGTCCATCGACCAGCTCCGCCGACAGCTTGCCGCGGAGCCTTCATCTGGGACGATCGGTTTTGTTCCGACCATGGGGGCGCTGCATGCAGGACATGCGAGCCTCATCGATCGGGCGCGAAACGACTGCAGCCGGGTCATCGTCAGTGTGTTCGTCAACCCTCTTCAGTTTGATCGCGACGATGACCTGCGGAAGTATCCGCGGACCCTTGATGCCGACCGGCAGCTGTGCGGCAGTCACGGCGTTGACCTGGTCTTTGCTCCGGCGGTCCAGGAGATGTACCCCACGCCCTTGGCGTGCCGGATTGACGTCGGTGCTCTCGCCGACCATCTGTGTGGCAAGTTTCGGCCGGGTCACTTCCAGGGTGTTGCGACGGTCGTCATGAAGCTGTTCCAGATCGTGCAAGCCGATCGCTCCTATTTCGGAGAGAAGGACGCACAGCAGTTGGCCATCGTCCGCCGACTCGTCCGCGACCTCAATGTGCCTACCGAAGTTGTCGGCGTACCTACAGTGCGCGAGCCCGATGGACTTGCGCTCAGCTCGCGGAATCGACTGCTGTCGCCAGACGAGCGGGAGTTGGCACCCGCGCTCTACGTCGCGCTCTCCGAAGCGAGCCGCCAGATCGCGGCCGGCGTCCGCGATCCCGCCAGCGTTCGTAACGCGGCGATCGCGCACATCCCGGATCATCAGAAAGTGCGGGTTGAGTATCTGGAAATCGTCGGCCCCGACGACATGCAGCCGGTCGATTCCATCCTGGGCACGGTGTGCGTCGCCGGTGCGCTATGGGTGGGTTCGACGCGTCTCATCGACAACATTCGCTGTACTCCTTCCTCTTGAGGCTGATTTATTCATGAAGCTACGGGCCATCTGCAAATCGAAGATCCATCATGCCGTCGTCACCGGTGCCGATCTTCACTACGTCGGAAGCATTGGCATAGACCAGCGCCTGATGCGACTGACCGATATTCTTCCTGGAGAGCAAGTATCGGTCTGGAACGTCAACAACGGTCAGCGCATCGAGACCTACGCGATCGAACTGCCGGAAGGCTCCGGACAGATTGTCGTCAACGGAGCAGCAGCGAGACATTTCCACTCGGGCGATACGATTATCATCGTGGCCTTCTGCCTGACCGACGAGCCGGTTGTTCCCAAGATGATTGTGGTCGACGAGCACAACCAGTTTGCCGGGCAGCTCTCAGACGCTCGCCCGCCAGAGGTACTCGCGAGAGGCTAAATCAAATCAGCGTGAGTCCGTAGGCAGTTTTGAGGTCGACGATGTCGCCGCGCTCTGCCATACGCCTGGCCTCATCCACGCTGAACGTTGCTGGGTGAATGTCCTCGTCGTCGTCTGGTTTGTGCCGTGAATTCACGGCCGGCGACCGAAAGTCAGAAACCCGGAAGAAGATGAGCTCTTCATCGCAAAACCCTGGCGCCGGAAACAGCCCTCTGAGTCTGAGGATCCGCTGCGGCACGAGCTGAATCTCCTCCTCGCATTCCCGGGCTGCCGCATCCTCAGGCAACTCGCCTGGATTCACGCCTCCGGCCGGCAGTTCCCAAATCTCTCGCCCGAGGGTGTGCCGGTACTGTCGGATCAGGATGACATGCGCCTCGTCCTTCATTGGGATCAGCACGACGGACGGAGCATGCCGCACGATTGAGACCTCGTGCGATTGCCCGTTGGGCAGCCGCGCCAGTGTGACCTCGACCGAAAACACGCGACCTTTGTAGACGATGGGCATGGATGTCAGAGTGACTGCCCGGACTCGATTCGTCAACCTCAAGTCAGGGATGCGGCGTGTTCAGCTGTCAGAGTGTGTCTCACGGAGCTCGTCGAGCACGGCCTGCAGGTCGGCGGGCAGCTCGCTCGTGAACTCCATTTTTCGCTTCTCCACCGGATGCACGAATGCCAGGCGCGCGGCATGCAGAAAGGGGCGTTCGAGGTGCGTGACAGCCCGCAGGTCGCCCGGGACTCGCCGATGAACGCCGCCGTACAGGGGGTCGCCGACAATCGGGTGCCCGATCGCGCTGAGATGCACCCGAATTTGATGAGTCCGTCCGGTGTGGATGGCGACCTTCGCGAGCGTCACGGGCCCAAGCGCTTCGGCTCGGACAATTCTGGTCACTGCTTCTCGGCTGCGTCGCGCGCGCGCCGACATCTTCTTGCGATTGTCGGGATCCCTCCCGATGGGAGCATCAATGCGGCGCCCGGCCACCACTCGTCCCCAGACCAGCGCCAGGTATTCCTTTTCGGTCTCGCGGTCGTGGAACTGACGGGCGAGCTCTTCGTGCGCGGCGTCATGCTTGGCGACGACCATCAGCCCCGAGGTGCCCCGGTCAAGCCGGTGGACGATGCCGGGTCTTTTTTCGCCTCCGATGCCACTGAGATCGTCGACGTGATGCAGGAGGGCGTTAACGAGGGTTCCGGTTGCGTGGCCCGCGGCCGGATGGACGACCATGCCGGCGGGCTTGTCAACGACGATGATGTCGTGATCTTGATACACGATGGGCAGCGGGATCGCCTCGGCCTTTGGTCCTGCGTCGATCGGCTCCGGGACATCGACGCTGACGTGCTGCCCCGGTTTGAGTGGGCGGTTGGATTTTGCCGGCCGACCCTCAACCTCAACGCGGCCGTCCTTGATGAGGCGCTGGATCTGCGACCGCGACTGGTCGGCCCACACCGACACCAGGAAGTGATCGAGACGGACGCCGTCGCTGTCGGCTGGAACCGTAAAGATCACGCCGCCCTTTGGCGGGCGCGACGCGGTTCGGGCTCGTGACGCCGACCCAGATACAGCAGCATGACAATCGACAACGGCACCAGAATCAGAGAGATGAATTGGGACGTTGAAAACGTCCCGACCATACCCCGCGGATCATCGCGATAGATCTCGATGACGTAGCGTGAGATCCCGTAGAGGAACACATACAACCAGAAGGTCCGCCCCGGAAAGCGGCGGCCGCGCGCCTCGGTTGCGAGCAGCATCAGGAGAATCAGTGCTTCGGCACCCGCTTCGTAGAGCTGCGTCGGATGCAGCGGAATATTCAGCGGAGTACCAACGTTGACGGCGGTAAACGGGTCTGTGAACGTGATGCCCCACGGAAGATTCGTCGGCTTGCCGTAGCAGCATCCTGCGAAGAAGCATCCGAAGCGTCCGATAATGTGCCCGAGAGCTATCCCGGGAGCGAACACATCGCACGTCGTCCACAGCGGCAGGCCGATGCGGTGGATGTACACGAATGCCACAACGACGGCGAGGATGAGCCCTCCGTAGAACACGCCTCCCGACCAGGCGAGGCTGAGCAGTTCGCGAGGGTTGTCGAGGAACGACTGCAGATTGGTGAGCAGCAGCAGCAGCTTCGCTCCGATGAGCGCGCTGATGATGATATAGATCCCAAGATCGAGCACGCGGGTCTGATCGAGGTCGCGCGCCTTGGCCCGGACCATCGCGAACTTCAACCCGAGCAGATAGGCGGCGGCGAGCAGCACGCCGTAGGAGTAGACCGTAATCGGCCCGATGCCGAGAAACGCCGGAATCTCAAGCAGTCTCGGATACATGCGCCCTCACGCCCAACATGTCGAGGATCATGATCGCGACCCCAATCGTGATCGCTGAATCGGCGACGTTGAAGGCCCAGAAATGATAGGTCCGCCAGTAGACATCGACAAAATCGACAACCGAACCAGTGATCACGCGATCCAGAAGATTGCCTGCCGCACCGCCGACAATCAAGGCGAGTCCGATCCGCGCCACCCGCTGGTGCATGGCGAGGCTCGCAGAGTAGAGACCGACGGCAATCAAAGCGGCTGTGGCGATTGCGGCAATCACCGTCGTCTTGAACGGGAAGTCGGCCGCGTTGAGAAAGCCGAACGCAGCGCCGGTATTGCGGACGTGCGTGAAATCCAGCAACCCCGGCACGATCGATACGGTGCTGTACAGGGGAAGCAGCTCGCGAACCAGGGCCTTGGTCGCCTGATCGACGAGTACCACCGCGAGGGGCAGCCAGAGCTCAATGTGTCGCCGCCGCTTCGGAGTAACGCCCTTGGCAGCGGTCGCGTCAGCCACGGATGGGCTCCGCCAAAGCATCCTGGCAGCGTTCGCAGAGTCCGGACCAGGCCGGATCGCTCGAGACCGCAGGCACGTACCGCCAGCAGCGCTCGCACTTCGTACCACTTGAGCGCTCGATCGTGATGCGAAGGCCCGGCTCCTCGTCGCCTGTCGCGCTTCTGAGTTCGACCTCCGACACGATGAACAGCATCGGAAGATCGCGGACATATGGTGAGAGCGAGGCGAGTTCAGCCACCGTCCCGGAGAGCACGACCTTCGCCTGTAGAGAGCTGCCGATCTGTTTGTCCTTCCGGAGCGGCTCGATGTGTGAGAGCACCTGCTCGCGAACGGCCATGAGCGTCGTCCAGCGGTCCAGCAAGTCGGCATCCTCGAGCGCGTGGAGCTCGGCCCGGCTGGGGAAGAGCGCGAGGTGTACGGACTCTTCCCGTGTTCCCGGGAGGAATCGCCACAACTCGTCCGCTGTGAACGAGAGGATTGGAGCCATCAGACGCGTCAGGCCATCGGCCATCACATACATAGCGGTTTGTGCCGAGCGTCGCTCGCGCGAGGCTGCCGCGAAAGTGTACAGCCGATCCTTTGAGATGTCGTTGTAGAACGCGCTCAGATCGACGGTCGCAAACTGGTTGAGCGCCTGAGAGATCGGGCCGTAATCATACTCTTCGTAGGCGGTCAGGATACGCTGCGCCACGCCGGTATACCTGGCGAGGATATAGCGGTCGACTTCTTCGAGTTGTCCGTGCGCCACGCGGTCGGTGGCCGGGTTGAAATCATAGAGGTTTCCAAGCAGATACCGCAGCGTGTTACGCAGCTTCCGGTACGCCTCGGCCACCCGGGCAAGGATCTCCTTGCCGACGCGGATCTCCTCGCGGTATTCGCTCATGGCGACCCACAACCGGATGATGTCGGCGCCACTCTCCTTGATGACATCCTGCGGCAGGATCGTGTTCCCCACCGACTTCGACATCTTCTTGCCGTCGACGTCGATCAGGAAGCCGTGGGTCAGAATTTGACGGAATGGCGGCCGGCCTCGGGTCCCGAGACCCACGAACAGCGAGCTTTGGAACCAGCCACGATGCTGGTCGCTACCTTCGAGGTACATGTCGGCAGGCCAGGTGAGTTCGGGACGGACAGACAGGACCGCCTCGTGGCTCGACCCGGAGTCGAACCAGACGTCCAGGATATTCATCTCGCGCTCGAAGGTCGTGCCGCCGCAGGATGTGCAGGTGAGGCCCGGCGGGATGAACTCCTCCGTCGGTCGCTCGTACCAGGCGTCGGCGCCATAGGTGTCGAACACCCGCGCGGCCTGTTCGACCAAGGCCGCGCTCGTGATCGCCTCACCACACTTGGTGCAGTCGACAGCCGGAATGGGCACGCCCCACACACGCTGGCGCGAGATACACCAGTCCGGACGGTTCGCGACCATGTTGTACATGCGGTCGTGACCCCACGTCGGAATCCACTTCACATCGCGGTCGATCGCGTCGAGTGCGCCCTGTCGAAGCGTGCGTTCGCCAATCACCGGATCACCGTCAAGCCTGATGAACCACTGGGAGGTGGCCAGGAAGATCACCGGATTGTGGCAGCGCCAGCAGTGCGGGTACGGGTGTGAGAATGATTCCCGGTGCCAGAGGCGCCCCCGCGCCTTCAGCGCCTCCTCGACCTTCGGATTCGCATCGAACACTCGCTGCCCACCGAATAGCTCGACCGTGTCGAGGAAATGACCGGCAGGTCCAATCGGGGCGTAGATCTCCAGCCCGTACTTCATGCCGGTATTGAAGTCGTCCGCACCGTGGCCGGGGGCTGTGTGCACCGCCCCGGTTCCAGCGTCAAGCGTGACGTAATCACCCAGTACGCCAACCGACGTGCGGGCGTACAGCGGATGTTGAAAGCGAATGTGTTCCAACTCCGCGCCCTTCATGCGCGCAATCGGCGAGCTGAAGGCCTTCCCAGCGGCCTCCGCGACTTTCGATGCCAGCGCTTCGGCGACGATCACGGCTCGGCGACCGTCCTTCCCGTCACCGACTTTGCCATTGCCTTCTTTGCCGTCGCCTTCGGCGACCATGTACGCGGCATAGTCGAACTCCGGATGAAACGCGATCGCGAGATTCGACGGAATCGTCCAGGGCGTCGTCGTCCAGATCAGCACCGAAACGTCCTGCCCCGCGAGCGCGGGGAAGCGCGCGGCCAGCTCTCCCGTGCTCTCCGGTGCCAGTGGGAACTCGACGTAGATCGAGGGCGACGAATGATCGGAGTACTCGACTTCCGCTTCGGCCAGCGCCGTGCGACAGTGAATGCACCAGTGGACCGGCTTCTTTCCTTTGTAGACGAGCCCCTGTTCAACGAAGCGGCCGAACGCTCGCGCGATTGCCGCCTGATACTTGAAGTTCATCGTCAAGTAAGGGGCATCCCAGGTGGCGAGGATGCCGAGTCGCTGAAACTGCTCCGTCATCGTGCCGATGTACCGCTCGGCGTAGGCGCGGCAGGCCTTGCAGAATTCGGCCACTGACATGTCACGCTTCTTCGCGCCGAGCTCCCGGTCGACCTTGAGTTCGATCGGCAGGCCGTGACAGTCGTAGCCGACCACATACGGCGCATCGAAACCCGCCATCGATCGCGATTTGACGACGATCTCCTTCAGAATCTTGTTGAGCGCGGTCCCCATGTGGATGTTGCCGCTGGTGTAGGGCGGCCCATCGTGCAGCACGAATTTCGGCGCCCCGCTGCGCCGAGCGCGAATCTTTCCGTAGAGGTCCATGGCGGTCCACCGGGCGAGCGTCTCGGGCTCGCTCGTGGGCAGGTTCGCCTTCATCGGAAAGTCAGTACGCGGCAGGTTGACGGTGTCTTTCCATTCGGTCATGGGTCTTCAAACGATTTTATAATGCTTTGATGGCTACCCTGGCAGAAGCCCGCCCGAGTGCCCGCATCCGGGTCGCAACCCTCGACAACGGTCTGAAAGTGCTCATCCAGGAGGAGCACACGGCGCCTCTGGCCTCCGTCTGGTGCTGGTACAAGGTCGGATCGAAGGACGAACGACCGGGTCTGACCGGCGCGTCACACTGGGTCGAGCACATGAACTTCAAGGGAACGACGAATATCCCGAGAGATCAGGTCAAAGGCATCATCGAGCAGTTCGGCGGTAGTTGGAATGGCTACACCTGGATCGATCAGACGACGTACCTCGAGACGGCGACCAACGATGCGCTCGATCGTATGCTGTTCATCGAAGCCGAACGCATGGCCCGCTGCCTCTACCACCCCGACGATTGTGAGTCAGAGCGCACGGTCATCATTTCCGAGCTCAATGGCGGTGAAAATGATCCCGACCAGTTTCTCGATCAGGAATTGACCGCGACCGCCTTCAAAGCGCATCCCTATCGCCATCCGACAATCGGCTGGCTCTCCGATCTCCAGAGCATGACGCGCGACGATCTGTATGGGTACTACAGGCGCTACTACATCCCCAACAACGCCGTCCTCGTCATCGTCGGCGATTTGGAGACCGAAGCTGTCCTGCGTCGGGTCGAGCACTACTTTGGCGACATTCCGGCTGGCCCTGAGCCTCTGCGTCAGAAGACGATTGAGCCTGTGCAAACGGGCGAGCGGCGTGTGACGATTCGCAAGGATGGTGCGACGGCCTACCTGAAGGTGGCGTATCACGCGCCGGCGATTGACGATGCAAGGTTCTTCCCGCTGCTTGTACTCGACGCCGTGCTGACTGGAGCGAAAGGCGTCAACCTGTGGTCCAGCTTTCGGGAGCCGCCCCCTCAACGCCGCGCGCGGCTGTACACCGCGCTCGTCGAGCGAGGAATCGCATCGAGCATTTCAGGCGCTCTGCTGCCAACCGAGCAGCCATTTCTGTACTACCTTTCGGCCACCGCCACGACGGGTACCTCCCTTGCCACCATCGAAGGAGTGCTGCTCGAGGAGCTGGAGCAGGTTCGCGCACGCGGGATCACTCTGGCGGAGCTCGATAAGGCCAAGGCACAGCTCGGAGCACGCTTCGTGTTCGACAACGACAGCATCAGCAGTATTGCGCACCAGATCGGGTACTTCGAAACCATCGCGAGCGTCGATGTCTTCAGCGGACTCTCCGCGCGGGTCCAGGCGGTGACGCTCGAGGCCGTCAACGATGCCGCGCAGCTGCTCCAGACATCCAACCGAACCGTCGGCCTGTTCGATCCTCCTCCGGTTGGTTGACCCAATTCAGTTCGACGCACTGAGGACACAAAGGCGGATGGCGAGAATCGCGGCACCCGAGGTACGAACGACGAACCGACCCGTGGGCCTCGCCCCGTTTCGGACGGTGCTCCCCAACGGCGCTGTCGTCGTCGTCAAAGAGACGCAAAGGACGCCGTCGGTGACGATGAACGTCGCGGTTCGGTCCGGGGCCGTCTGCGATCCAGTGGGACGGCCGGGCGCCATGAACCTGCTGACTCGCGTCATCGACCGGGGGACCATGGCGCGGTCAGCACTGCAGATCGCGGAGGAACTGGACGGCCGTGGCGTGACGCTCAGCATCGGCGTGACCCGGCACCTCGTGTCGATCGTCTGCACGTGTTTGAGCGATGACTTCGAGTCGCTGATGTCCCTGCTGGCGGAGATCATCATTTCACCCTCCCTCCCCGAGGATGAGCTCGCGGTCCGTCGAGGCGAAGTGATCACCGCAATCGGGCAGGACGAGGACAGCCCGGCCGTTCGCTCGACTGAAGGTCTCATGGAAATGCTCTATGGCCCCGACCATCCGTATGGCTGGCGCCTCAAGGGTTCACGTGCGGTGGTCGAAGGAATTGGCCGGGAGGATCTCCTGGAGCTGCACGCCGCACGGTTTGCACCCAGCGAGTTGACGGCGGTTGTCGTGGGTGACGTCGAGGTCGCCACGGCACTGGACATCGCCAACCGAGCGTTCGGTAGGTGGCAAGTGCCGCCGCCCGTTCCCGTGCCGCTCGGCCGCCCTTCTGTCTCAGCGATCCGCCGTCGCGCCGTCATCCCGATGATGAACAAGGCGCAGACCGACATTGCATACGGTTTCATCTCCGTCGCGAGATCCGATCCGGCGTTCTACGCGCACTGGCTCATGAACAACGCGCTCGGTCAATACGCCCTCGGCGGCCGGCTCGGCGACAGCATCCGAGAGCGTCAGGGAATGGCCTATTCGGTGTCGAGTGCGCTGGAAGCGCAGATCATCGAGGGACCTCTCTTGATCCGTGCTGGGGTCAGCCCGGAAAACGTCGATCGGGCGATTGCGTCAATAGACCAAGAGCTGGCCAACCTGAGAAGTGAGGGGCTCACCGAACGAGAGCTGACCGAGTCGCGGAACTACCTGATTGGCTCGATGCCACGCACGCTCGAGACCAACGCCGGCGTCGCCAATTTCCTTCAGCGAGCCGAAGTCTTCGGCCTGGGCACCGACTTTGATGTGCGCGTGAACGACCTGCTACGAGAAGTCACCCTGGATGACGTCAACGCCGCAGCACGCCGCGCCCTCGATCCGGACCGCGCGAGCATCGTCGTGGCTGGCCCGTACGACGCGCAATGATTCGCGCTGTGTTCTTCGACGTGGACTTCACGCTGATCTATCCGGGTCCCGCTTTCCGCGGGTCAGGATACCAGGCATTCTGCGAGCGATACGGAATCGCGGTGGACGAATCGCTTTTCGAGCGTGGCGTGGCGAGCGCGGCCCGGTTGCTGGACGGTCCTGATGATGCCTACGACGCCGAAGTGTTCGTCGCCTACACGCGGCACATCATCGAGCAGATGGGTGGTCGCGGGGATCGCGTGGATGCGTGCGCCCGCGAAATCTACCAGGAGTGGGCGGCCTGTCACCACTTCGAGCTCTACGAGGAAGTGCCTGAGGTTCTGCACTCCCTCGTGCGCTCCGGCCTGCGCATCGGCCTGATCTCGAACTCGCACCGGTGTCTCTCGTCGTTTCAATCGCACTTCCAGCTTCAGGATCTCGTGACCGCGGCGATTTCCGGACCAGAACATGGCTTCGTGAAGCCGAGCCCGAGCATCTTTCGTGCGGCTCTTCAGCTCGCGGATGTTGAGGCTGCCGAGGCGGTTATGGTGGGGGATAGCGTCAGTCAGGACGTCGAGGGAGCCCTGCGAGCCGGCATGCGCGGGGTTTTGCTGCACCGGAGCGACGAGCCGCACGCGCGCGCCACCGAACTCATCGCTGCTGGCGTCCCCGTCGTCTGCAGTCTCGCAGAGGCGCGGGATCTCGTGTTTCGGATGTAAGGTCGACTACATCAGATACGGCTTCAGGCCGGCAAAGCGGAACTCGATTTCAGCGATTTCCTCTGGCGTGAAGCTGTACTGCGTCCGGCTGCGCGTCACGGTGGTTTTGAAGACGCCGCGCTTCTTCATGACGTAGAGATCAGCGCCAGGAATCTGCTCGTTGAGGTTCCGCATGAGCAGGAACCGGCCAAACGCATCACGAAGCTGATCGGCCTGGCCGCGGACGTGCAGGTCCCAAATCCGCGCCATGAGATCCGCATACATTCCATTGCCTGTGATGACCCCGTCCGTGCCGAGGTGCATCTGATACAGCCAGTGCGCTCCAAGGTTCGCTCCGAACACCGCCTTCATCGGCGGACGTTGCCGAAGCTCCGCCTTGATCCGGTCGACGAGCGGTTCGCTCTCCTCTTTCACGTAGCCGAAATTCGGCATCTCGCGCGCCAGATCGACGATCAGCTCCGTCGATGGAATCAGATCGCGGGTGCCGCCGCTCGTCTGGACGATGACTGGGCGGCTGGTCACTTTGCCGAGCGCGCGAAAGTACTCGCGGTAGTCGTCCAGCGACGTCGCCGTCGTGGGCGGCATCGCGATCATCGCGTCCGGCGCGAGCGCCTCTGCTTTGTGCGCGTACTCGAGCATCTCGGCGGTGTCCTTCCCCTGGACGCCGAGGACCAGCGCGATTTTCCGGCCTTGAGCAGCCTTCGCGAGCACCTCCATGCCGTGCAGTCGCTCCTCCTTTGTCAGCGAGGCGACGCCGCTTGACCCTTGAGGCCAGACGGCCCCCTGCGCGCCGCAGCGATCGACGAACTGCAGCTCGCCGCCAAGATCGTCCCAGTCCACGGCCTTTGATTCAGTGAACGGCGTGTTGAGAATCATGAACGCGCCCCGCATGGCTTTCGCGTTCATGGCTCCCGGCGCTGTGGTTGGCTGCGGTGCCCGGGCTTGCGTATAGGGCAACACGACGCCAGCGCCGAGTACGCCCAAACACTCGCGCCGTGTGTAGCCGTTCTTGTGCATCTTTCTACCTTTTACCTTTTACCTTCCAACTTCTACGTTCCAACTTCTTCTATCCAGGCGGCCACGTCATGCTTCTGCCCCCAAGCAGGTGCAGGTGGATGTGAAACACCGTCTGTCCAGCGTCCCCATTTGTGTTGAAGACCGTACGAAACCCGCCGGCGGATAGGCCCCGCTCCTTCGCGATCGCGGCCGCACGCCGAGCCATCTCGCCGACGATCGCATCGTCTGCAGGCACGAGATCGTTCAGTGTGGCGATATGTCGTTTCGGGACGACGAGTACGTGGGTTGGTGCTTGAGGATTGATGTCGTTGAACGCCAGAAGGCGATCGTCTTCGAACACGATGGACGCCGGAATCTCTCGGTCGATGATCTTGCAGAACAGGCAGGGCATTGGAAGACTCTGAGGGTTCTAGGTTCTAGGGTTCTCGGTTCAAGGGTTCCAAGGTTCCCGGTTCAGGTTCGACGGGCGATCGCAACGCGCGGGATAGTCTGCAGATCATGCCTGAGGCCGACCATTGTGAGGCCGGAGGTTCGCCCGATCAACTCTTCGACGGCGCTGGCCTGACCGAACCCAAATTCAAACACCAGTTGGCCGTGTGGTGCGAGTCGTGCGGTGGCTTGTTCCAGAAGTCGGGTAATGGCCGCCATTCCGCTCGCCCCGGCAAATAGAGCGATCGCGGGCTCGTAGTCGCGCACTTCGGGTTGCAGCGCCTCCCGATCGTGATCCGGCACGTACGGCGGGTTGGACACAATCAGATCGAAGGGTTCGCTTGTACCTAAAAGGATGTCGGCCTTGAGGAGCGTAATGCGACTCGCCAGACCGTGCGCGGCAACATTGCGGGTGGCGACCCCAATGGCCTGGCTCGACAGATCGGTCGCCACGATGCGCGAGGCTGGATACTCGCGCGCCAATGCGACCGCAATACATCCACTCCCGGTGCAGGCGTCGGCGACCAGGAATGGAGCCGTCCTGTCGGGCAGCAGTTCCAGGGCGGTTTCGATGATGAGCTCGGTTTCCGGGCGAGGAATGAGGACCGCTGGTGAGACCTCGAAGTCGAGACCCCAGAACTCCCGGCGCCCGATGATGTAGGCGAGGGGCTCACGGTGTGCACGGCGTTCAACGAGTCGATGGTACTGCGTGGAAAAGTCTTCGGGTCCCGATTCGCCCCCAGCGGTCACGAATCGAGCAGCGTCCCAACCCAGCAGAAACTGAGCCAGCAGCCGTGCGTCGAGCGCGGCTTCGTCGGGCGGAATGCCGGCGCGTGTGAATTGATCGCGGGCGCGCGCGGCGTGCTCGTGAAGGGTCACGCCGCCAGTCAGACGACCGTCGCGTCTTTGAGCTTCTCGGACTGATAGTGCGTGATGACGTTGTCGAGAAGCTCTGCGAGATCGCCGTTGAGAACTTCGGTGAGCCGGTGTGAGGTGAAGTTGATGCGATGGTCGGTGATGCGGTTCTGCGGGAAGTTGTAGGTGCGGATCTTCTCCGAGCGCTCGCCGGTCCCGACCTGGCTTCGACGGTCCTTCGCGATTGCTTCCTGTTGCTTGCGGACCTCCATGTCCAGCAGACGCGAAGCGAGCACCTTCATCGCCTTGTCTTTGTTCTTGATCTGTGACTTCTGATCCTGTTGTGAGACGACGACGCCCGTCGGAATGTGGGTGATCCGCACCGCCGAGTAGGTGGTGTTGACGCTCTGGCCGCCTGGGCCGCTCGAGCAGAACGTATCGATCCTGAGGTCCTTCGAATCGATCTTGATGTCGACTTCCTCCGCTTCCGGGAGCACCGCGACCGTGGCCGTTGACGTATGAATGCGGCCGCTGGCTTCGGTTGCCGGCACGCGCTGGACGCGATGGACGCCGCTTTCGTACTTGAGCTTGCTATAGGCGCCGCGGCCCTCGATCATGGCGATGACTTCCTTCAGCCCGCCGCCGCCAGTGTCGCTGCTCGACATCAGGTCGATGCGCCAACCCTGACGCTCAGCGTACCGCGTGTACATGCGGAAGAGCTCGCCGGCGAACAGCGCCGCTTCGTCGCCGCCAGTGCCAGCCCGGATTTCCAGCACGACGTTCTTTTCGTCGTTGGGATCCTTGGGTACCAGCAACACTTTGAGACTCGCGACCAGTCCCTCGCGCTTGGTGGTGAGCGCCTTGAGCTCCTGCTGAGCGAGTTCGCGCATCTCCGCGTCGGCACTTGCAATGAGTTCCTCGGTCTGCGCGATATCACGCGTGACGATCTGGTACTCGCGGAAGCACGTCACGATCGGCTCGATGTCCGAGAGCGTCTTCGCCTGTTTGCGGTACTCGGCCTGGTCGTTCTGCACTTCGACCGAGCCGAGCCGCGCGAGCAGCTCTTCGTATTGGCGTTCAGTTGCCGTCAGTTTGTCGAACATGGTCGTTACATATCCGCGGAGTTCGCCGCCGGTGATCGCTAACCGCCCGAGACCGGCGGGAGAAAAGCCACTTCGTCGCCGTCGCGCAGCAGCTGATCCATGCGGGCGTAATCAGCGTTGAGCGCGCTCGAGATCGATCGCTCGTAGCTGCCGAGCTCCGGGTAATCGGCGACGAGCTGCCGCCAAATCGATCCAATCGTATCGCCCGGTGCAGCGTCTTTTACGAACTCTGCCGCGCCGGCAATGTCGCGCAATCGTGCGAACAGCCGAACGGTCACGCGCACGCCACCCGCTCCGCCTCCGCCCGCGCCTGTGCGTCATCGGGATCGGCGACCGCCCCCTCAATCCAGACGTCGCCTCCCTCGAAAAATTCCCGCTTCCAGATAGGCGCGATCTGCTTGACGCGCTCAATCGCGTACCGGCACGAGGCGAACGCATCGGCGCGATGCGCGGACGCCGTGACAATGGCGACGCTGGCTTCTCCGATCTCGAGGCGGCCGACGCGATGGTGAAGCGCCAGCCGGACCCCAGGCCAGCGAGTCGCGATTTCGGCGTCGATCCGTTCGAAGACGCGGACAGCCAGAGGCTCATACCCTTCGTACTCGAGATATGTGACGCGCCGACCCAGGTTGTGGTTGCGCACCAGGCCAAGGAACGTCACCACGGCCCCGTCGGCGCCGGCATTGCCGCCAATCGCCGAGACCAGCGGCTCAATTTCGAGCGTCGCCGGGCCGATGGCCAGGAGGGACCTGCTCACTATTTCAGTATACAGGCGCCAGAGTCGGACCGGAGGCGACCTCTCACGGTCAGCCTAGGTCGTGCGACTCTTCCAGAAGTGATCGAGCGGGCCGTGCCCCTTACCGAGAGGAAGGCCGTGCTCAATGGCACCGGCGACGTAGGCTTGCGCGTAAGCCACTGCCTCCGTGAGCGAATCGTCCAGCGCGAGGCGGGCGGCAATCGCGGATGCGAACGTACACCCGGTGCCGTGGGTGTTGCGGGTCGAGATGCGCGCGGTCTGGTACTCGGTGAACTGCTCGCCGTCGAAGAGAAGGTCAACGAGCAGGCCGTCGCCGGTGTCTCGTGCGTGCCCGCCCTTGATGACGACGGCCGTTCCGCAGTGCTGATAGATCTCTTCAGCCGCGGCCCGAACGTCTTCGAGGGAACCAATCGTGCGGCCGCTGAGAATCTCAGCCTCTGGAATGTTTGGCGTGACCACGAGCGCGCGCGGCAATAGCTCCGCGCACATCGCCCGTATCCCATCATCGTCGAGCAGACGGTCGCCGCTCTTTGCGAGCATGACGGGGTCAACGACCAACAAGGGAAGCTCCAGAGCTTCGACGGCCGCCGCCACGGCTTCGACGATCGCGGCGTTGAACAACATGCCGGTCTTGGTCGCGTGGATCGGAATATCGGCGGCAACGGTCTCAATCTGCGCGGTGACCAGATCCGCCGATACGGCGGTAACGGCCGTGACCCCCAGCGTGTTTTGTGCCGTGACGGCGGTTATCGCACTCGTCCCGTAGACGCCGAGCGCCGCGAATGTCTTGAGATCCGCCTGAATGCCCGCGCCGCCGCCCGAGTCACTGCCGGCGATGGTGAGGGCTGTTCGAATCAGTTCAGCCATGAATCAGGAGGAACAGCGTGAGGCCGCCATGGCCTTGCCGAAGACCAGAAGGAACTGGAACGGAGGGATCGCCTCTCGTTTCAGTAACCGCAGCCCGGCGGCTCCGGCCGCCTGGATAATCGTTTCCGGATTGACGCGTTCCTCTGGATCCGGCCCGGGGCCACCGCCGCCAGGCTCGAAATCGACCACGCCCAGACACCCCTGCGGCTTCAACGATCGTGCGACGTGCTTCAGAAGCGTGACCACCTGTGACGGGTCGGCGGAGTCTTCCATCTCATGGTAGGCATCGACAATGAGCACGGCATCGAGATTCGGCGGCAGCTTCGGATTATTGGGGGTGCCCTGAACATACTCCACGTTTTCCAGTCCCTCTCGTTCAACCCGCCGTTGGAGCGCCGCGAGCATCAATCGTTGAATGTCCTCGGCGACTACGTGGCCGCTCCGCTCAACGCGGTGCGCGAGCCGGATGGTGAACCAGCCGCCACCGGCTCCGAGGTCAGCCACGCGCGACCCCTCCGCAATCTGGAGCGCATCCATGATCTGATCGGGCTTCTGCCATTCATCGCGGTCCTCCGCATCCAGCAGACCCAAATCCTGAGGCCTGAAGAGTGGATCCTTTGGTCTTGCCTGAAGCGGCGCACCCACCGCGAGCGCTCCTGATGGGGGAGTCGGTACCTGTGAGCATCCCGAGAAGCCCGCCAACGCCAGGGCACACACCACCTGGACGACCGCTTGACGGAGGCTGTCAGCCAACGATCCCACCCTTGGTCATGGCATTGGCCGACAGAATCTGGTCGAGCTTGCCGGCGTCAAGCAGGCCGCGCTCCAGGACGAGGTCTCGAATCGACCGGCCGGTGCGAACCGCTTCCTTCGCAATATCGGCCGTCGCGGCATATCCGATGTGAGGGCTGAGCGCCGTCGCTACGGCGGTACTACGATCGAGGAGCTCACGGGCGCGATCCGCGTTGGCCACGATGCCATCGACCGTGCGCACCCGTAGCGCCAGCATTGCCTCGCGCAGGATGGTCGAGGCGTGAAGGGCGTTCCAGGCGATAACCGGCATCATGACATTCAGTTCGAGCTGCCCGGCCTCGCATCCGAGCGCTACGGTCAAGTCGCACCCCATCACCTGAAAGCACACCTGGTTCACCATTTCCGGCACCGAGGGATTCACCTTGCCCGGCATGATGGAAGACCCGGGTTGAACGGCCGGAAGGCTAATCTCGGCGATCCCCGCTCGCGGCCCCATGCTCAGGAGTCTCAGATCGCTCGCGATTTTCCCGACCTCCACGGCAAGACGACGCATTGCCCCTGAATAGGCGAGTACATCGCCCATGCTCTGGGTGACGCGAAACAAGTTCTCCGCCGGTTTGAGGGTCAAACCAGTGAATTGCGACAGCTTCTGCACGACGAGCTTCCGAAAATCATCACCGGCGTTAAGGCCGGTGCCGACCGCCGTGGCTCCAATGTTCAGCTCCATGAGCTGATCCGCCGCGTGCGCGATATCGTCCGCGCCACGGTCGACACAGGAGGCGTAGCCGCCAAACTCCTGACCGAATGTCATCGGGACCGCGTCCTGCAGATGCGTGCGGCCGGTCTTGAGCAGCCCATCGAACTCCTGCGCCTTGCGCGCGAAGCTCGACGACAGCTGGCGCGCCCGCTCGATGAGAGGCCCGGCTCCGAGTAGGAGCGCCAGCCGCGTCGCGGCAGGGAACACGTCGTTGGTCGACTGGCCCATGTTGACGTGATCGTTAGGATGCACGCGGTCGTACGTACCACGTGCGCCGCCCAGGATCTCGGCCGCACGGTTGGCGAGCACTTCGTTCGCGTTCATGTTGTGCGAGGTGCCTGCTCCCGCCTGATAGACATCGACGGGGAACTGGTCGCGGAACTGCCCTGCGAGGATTTCGTCAGCCGCGCGCACGATGGCGGCGGCAATCGCCGGATCGAGACGTGCAAGCGCGGCATTCGCCTCTGCCGCCGCCTTCTTGACGAGGATGGTCCCCGCGATGAGATCGGACGTTGCTCGCAGCCCGCTGATCGGAAAGTTGGCGACCGCCCGCGCCGTCTGGATGCCGTAATACGCGTCGGCGGGGACGCCAAGCTCGCCCAGCGGATCGCGCTCGATGCGGAGGGACATAATAGGTGGCTACAGGCTTTCCGGCGTCACCTTTCAGCCGCACTGCAGCCGAGAGCTGGTCGCCGACAGCTGACAGCGTACAGCTGATGGTCGTTTACTCAGCATTCATTATAATTTCAGCCAAATGCTTCCATCATTCTTCGAGAGCGTGCTCCAGCTGATCATCAGGACCTCGACCGACCTGCCTCCGGATGTGCGGGCGGCGATGAAGACATCCCTCGATGCGGAGCCGGCAGACACTCGCGCCGGACAGGCGCTCACGATCATCGCCCAGAACATTGATCTGGCGGCCGACAACGAAGGCGCCATCTGCCAGGACACGGGCATGCCGACGTTCGAGGTGAGAGTCCCCCTCGGCGCGAACCAGATATGGATGCGCGCGCAGATTCGCGAAGCCGTTGCCGAAGCCACGCGACGCGGCAAGCTTCGCCCGAACTCCGTGGACTCCATCACCGGGCAGAATTCTGGCGACAACCTCGGACCAGGGACGCCGATCATTCATTTCGATCAGTGGGAACGGGACGACATCGAGATCAAGCTGATCCTGAAGGGCGGTGGGTGCGAAAACACCAACGCGCAGTACGCACTGCCCGTAGAGTTGCCGCACCTGGGCCGCGCCGATCGGTCGCTCGAAGGAGTCAGGAAGTGCATCCTGCACGCCGTCTGGAACGCCCAGGGCAAAGGATGCAGCCCGGGGGCTGTCGGCGTGTGTGTCGGAGGCGATCGCACGTCTGGTTACCTGCATGCGAAGGAACAGCTGTTCCGAACGCTCGACGACGTGAACCCGGATCCACGTTTGGCGGAGCTCGAAGCGTCGGTCATGGCGAACGTCAACCAGCTCGACATCGGCACGATGGGATTTGGCGGACGCGTGACCCTCATTGGCTGCAAAGTCGGCGCGCTCAATCGACTTCCCGCGAGCTTCTTCGTGTCCGTCGCGTACGACTGCTGGGCGTTCCGACGTCTCGGCGTCGTGCTCGACGGCAAGAGCGGGGCGATTTCAGGCTGGCTGTACCGCAATCCAGCGCATCCGATTCTTCCGATGCTCGATCAGGCAGGTTTCAAACGGACAGGACGGGAGATCGCCCTCGAGGCGCCGCTCAGCCTTGATCAGGTACGCTCGCTCAAGGTTGGCGACGTCGTGCTCCTCTCAGGGCCGATGTTCACCGGCCGCGACGCGGTGCATTCGCATCTGATGAAGCATGAGCCGCCGGTCGACCTTCGTGGATCGGTGCTCTACCATTGCGGCCCCGTTGTCGTGAAGGAGGGGGACACCTGGCGCGTGACCGCTGCCGG